>Ga0075367_10000618_pt1 | contig 13626 bp, 15 predicted proteins | sample EndMethybrTD3032_FD_71399 | JGI IMG/M metagenome (GOLD analysis project Ga0075367, IMG submission 71399) | Populus endosphere microbial communities from Tennessee, USA - Endosphere MetaG P. TD hybrid TD303-2 | ecosystem: Host-associated > Plants > Roots > Endosphere | place: USA: Tennessee... | reverse complement strand
AGCTCACCCCCGCACTCTTCATCGGGCTCCTTCTGCTCGCCCGCCGCTGGCGCGCCGCCGCCGTGGCGACGGCCGTCACGATCGCGGCGACCGTGCTCGCGGCCCTGGTCGCCCCGGACGCCTCACGCTTCTACTGGACCCGGGCCCTGTGGGACACGAACCGGGTGGGCCGGCTCGAGTACGTCTCCAACCAGTCCCTGCAGGGCATCCTCGCCCGCCTCGGGGAGACGGACCGCGCGGTCTGGGCGGCGGCGGTCCTGCTGGTCCTCGGCGTCTGGGCGCACCGGGCCCGCGGGGCGCTCCTCCAGGGCAACTGGCCGGCCGCGTTCGCCCTCACCGGACTGACCGCCTGCCTGGTCAGCCCGATCACCTGGGTGCACCATCTGGTGTGGCTGCTGCCGGCCCTCGCCGTGCTGATCCGCGCAGGGCACCCGCGGATCGCGGGCGCCCTGTACGCCGTGCTGTGCACCAGCGTGGTGTGGCTGTGGTTCCACGACGCCTCCGGCATCGACGGATTCCTCGGCAGCAACACGTACACGTGGATCACCCTCGGTCTGCTGCTGTGGCTGCCGGTCGGTCAACTCCCCGCCGACCGCGCGCTTCTGACCCGCAGCGCGAAGGCCACCGCGCCCGCGCCGAGCACGGCGGCCCCCGAGACGGCACCCGCCTCCGGCCACCGCGACTCACCCTCCGGTGCGACCGCGACGGCCACCGGAGTGGCGGCCGGGCCCGGGCTGGGCGTGATCCGCAGCCCGTCCAACGACCCCACCGGCTCCACCCGCCCTGCGGCCGCGAACCCCCAGTCGAGCAGCTCCCGCGCCTCCTCGTAGACGGTGAACCCACCACCGGCCTGCGGGTTCATCACCGTGACGACGAGCGTGCGCCCACCTCGCCGGGCCGCGGCGACGAGCGTGTTGCCCGCGTTGGTGGTGTAGCCGTTCTTGACGCCGATCAGCCCGGGATACGGTTCCACACCATCCGCACCGGTCAGCAGCCGGTTGGTGTTCACGATCTCGTACGACCATCCGTCGCCCCCCGGGAACCTCGCCAAGGCCGTCCCGCAGTACCGGGCGAAGTCGGCGTTGCGCAGCCCGGCCCGGCCGAACACCGCGAGGTCGTACGCCGACGACACCTGTCCCGGCGTGTCGTAGCCGTCCGGCGACTTCACCTGCGTGTCCAGTGCCCCGAGTGCACGCGCCTTGGCCTGCATCCGGGCGGCCGTCGTACTCCAGCCGCCGTTGAGCGCGGCGAGGACGTGCACGGCGTCGTTCCCGGAGTTGAGGAAGACCCCGCGCCACAGGTCGGCGACCGTGTAGGTCTGGCCCTCGGCGACGCCGACCATGCTGCTGCCGGGTCCGATGTCCGCCAGCTCCTCCTCCCGGACCTTGTGCCGGACGCCGCCGGGCAGGGCGGGCAGCACGGTGACGGCGAAGAGGGTCTTGAGGGTGCTCGCGGGCGGCAGCCTGCGGTGCGCGTCGTGCGCGGCCAGCACCTCGCCGGTGTGGGCGTCGGCCACCAGCCAGGACAGCGCCGAGACGTCCGGAACAACGGGCGCCCCGTGGTGGGGCCGAACCTGGGTGCCCGCTCGGTACAGGAGCGAGGGCTGCGGCACCGCCGTCCGCGGCCCGCCGGGCGGGGTGGGTTCCGTGCCTACGGCCGCCGCGACGGGCGTGAGCGCGAGGACGCCGGCGACACAGAGAGCGCAGGTCGTGACGGCTGTCCGAGGCGTCCGGAATGAGAATCCGATGGTCATATTGTCAACGTAGGAATCGGTCCGGCGTTCGGGGCGATGGCCGGGCCGGGGCGGGCGCGGGAGTACCCGGATGCCGCAGTGGGTGGTCCGGGCGAGTCACTCGGCGGGCAGCGTCGGCTGGATGCGCCGCAGAAACGTCGCGTTGTCGGGCGTGTCCCGCATCCGCTCCAGCAGCGTCTCCAGGCTTGCCTGGCCGTCACGGGTCTGCAGGGCGCGCCGCAGGCCGTGTACGGCGGTCAACTCGGCGGGGGAGAGGAGGAGTTCCTCGCGGCGAGTGCCGGACGGGTTGATGTCGACGGCAGGGAAGACACGGCGCGAGGCGAGTTCGCGGCTCAGGCGGAGCTCCATGTTGCCGGTGCTCTTGAGCTCCTCGAAGAAGTAGTCGTCGGCGCGGGAGCCGGTCTCCACCAGGGCGGTCGCGAGGATGGTGAGAGAGCCGCCCTCCTCGGTGAGCCGGGCGGCGCCGAAGAACCGCTTCGGGCCGAGCAGCGCGGCGGCGTCGACACCGCCGCTGAGGGTGCGGCCACCCGAGGCGGCCGCGTTGTTGTGGGCCCGGCACAGCCGGGTCAGGGAGTCGAGCAGGATCACGACGTCCTCGCCCGCCTCGACGAGCCGCTTGGCCCGCTCGATCACGAGCTCGGCGAGCGCGATGTGCTGCTTGGGCGCCCGGTCGAACGTGGAGGCGTACACCTCGCCGCGCACGGAGCGCCGCATCTCGGTGACCTCCTCGGGTCGCTCGTCGGTGAGCAGCACGATCAGACGGCACTCGGGATGGTTGCCGGCGACGGCCGCCGCGATCTGCTGCAGCAGCACCGTCTTGCCGGTCTTGGGCGGGGCCACGATCAGCCCGCGCTGGCCCTTGCCGACGGGCGCGATCAGGTCGGCGACCCGCCCCGTCAGTCCGGCCGCCGGGTGCTCCAGGCGGAGCCGCTGGTTCGGGTGGAGCGGCGTGAGGTCGCGGAAGTGACGTCGGTTGCGGGCCTGTTCGGGCGTGCGCCCATTGATCCGTACGACCTCGGTCAGGGCGCGTCGGCCGTCCCGCACCCCTTCGACCAGGTCACCCTTGCGCAGGCCGTGACGGCGGATCAGCGCGGGGGAGACCGGCAGGTCGGAGGGGGTGGCGAGGAGGTTGTCGGCGGCGCGCAGGTGACCCTTTCCGCCCGCGTCGATGTCGAGGACACCGAGGGCGACCTGGGTCTGGGATTCCTGCTTCACAGGGGGGTGTTCGAGAGTGGTGGTCATGGTGGTCGGTCCTTTCGAGGACGAATGGCATGTGACATGCGGGAGGAAGGGGTGGGAGCCGCGAGAGGAAGGCGGACATGCGCCTTCGGCGGCGGGAACAGCACCTCGGGGTACGGCACGGACGTGCCGGTCACGAGGTGGTGAGAGAAAAGCCGGTGTGCCGGCCGGAAGACGGCGGGCTGTCGGCGAACTGAAGTGGAACTGGCACCGGTGCCCTCAACGGGGCGAACACGAGTGCTGACAGGACCGTACCACAGACGGCGCGGTCCCAAACCGCTCAGCGACTCGCTCTCGCGGAGACTCCGGACGGTCGGTCCTGTCGGCGTCAACACGTTGAGGACATCTCCTATTCCGTGCATCCACTCGTACCTGTCCGCGGCGGCAACACGCTCGGGTCCTCGCCCGGAGCGGGCTTCGGGCCCGGCGAGTTGAGCAGGGGATGGAACTCGACGATGCACAACGGCCGCCAGAGCACAGCAGTTGGGACACGACGTCCGCCCGGCGGTCCAGGTCGGGCAGATGGCGCGGGGCACCCATGCCGGTGTACACGACGTCGAACGAGACCGTCGTCGGTCGCCATGTCGGCATCCAACCGTGGACGGGCCGCGAACGGTGGGAAGAACTCCGGATCGGTCGCCGTTGGCCGGGGCGAACGTCCGACGACGAGGAGGGCAGATCATGCGCGCACTGATCGTGGACCCCGAGGCACCCGGGCGGCTGAGGCTGGGGGAGGCGCCCGATCCGGAGCCCGGACCCGGCCAGGTCCTGGTCGAGGTCCGGCACACCTCGCTGAACGCGGCCGAGCTGTGGTTCGCCCAGCAGGCCGAGCCGAGCGAGGTGATCGGCTTCGACGCGGCCGGCGTCGTCGTGGCCGCCGCGGCGGACGGCACCGGGCCCGTCGTGGGCAGCCGGGTCGTGGGCTTCGCGGAGGGCGGCGGATTCGGCGCGCTGCGCACCATGGACGTGGCCGACGTGGCCGTGGTCCCGGACGGCGTCGGCCTCGGCGAGGCCGCCACGCTGCCGGTCGCGGCCGGCACCGCCCTGCGGGCTCTGGAACAGGCGGGGCCGCTGATCGGGCGCAGGGTGCTGGTGACCGGGGCGTCCGGGGGCGTGGGCGGCTTCGCGTTGCAACTCGCGGCTGTCGCGGGGGCGTACGTCATCGGAGTGGCCGGCTCCGAGGACGGGCTGCGCTGGGTCGCGGAGCTCGGAGCGGACGAGACGGTCGGCGCGATCGACCGGGTGACCGAGCCCGTCGACGTGGTGGTCGACACCGTCGGCGGTGACGAACTCTTCGCTGGATATGAGAAGTTGACGTCCGGTGGCAGCCTGCAGAGCGTCGGCTGGGCCGCAGGGCGGGAGGCCGTGCTGCCGGTCGGTTCCACGCTGGGCAGCAAGGCGCCCAAGGCGATCGTGTCGGTCTACAACGGCGGCGGACTCACCGACCGTCAGGCCCAGTTGGAGCGCCTGCTCGCCCTGGTCGCCGCCGGGAAACTGCGCGTCCCGGTCGGCTGGCGCGGACCCTGGGACAAGATCGCGGACGCGGTGGAGGCACTGAGCAGCCGCAGCCTTCGCGGGAAGGCAGTCCTCGACGTGGACTGAGAGCCGTCCAGGCGCTCCGCATACCAGCCATACGAACGCCCGATTGACCGATTTCTTGTTCCGGGTAGGCCCGCTACCTACGCTGCCACCACCGCACCAGGGCGGGAACGGAACAAGGGACTTGGGCAATCATGGGTCGACTGGCCGGGAAAATCGCTTTCATCAGTGGAACGGGGGCCGGAATAGGCCGGGCCGCGGCCCAGGTATTCGCCGCTGAAGGCGCCGCTGTTTTCGGCTGTGACCTCGATGAGAGCAGTGCCGCCGAAACCGTGGAACTGGTCGAGAAGGCCGGCGGAGTGATGCGTTCCCTCGCACCCGTCGACCTGTCCACACAGGAGGGCGCGCGGGCCTGGATCGACGCCGGGATCGAGGCCTTCGGCGGGATCGACATCCTCTACAACAACGCGTCCGCGCTGCGGAACGGCCCGTTCGAGACCATGCCGGCCGACGACTGGTACTTCACCATCAAGAACGAGCTGGACATCCCCTACTTCTGCACCCAGGCCGCCTGGCCGCACCTGATCGCCCGCGGCGGCGGTGCCGTCCTCAACGTCGCCTCCGTGGCCGCCGTACGCGGCGCGCCGTTCATGCCGATGGTGCCGCACGGTGCGGCCAAGGGCGGGGTGCTGGCGATGAGCAAGCACCTGTGCGCGGCCGGCGCCCCGCACCGCATCCGCGTCAACACCATCGCCCCCGGCATGACCCGCACCTCGGCCACCGCCCCCTTCCTCGACGACCCGAACGGGCCGAAGGTCCAGCTGGAGGCACGGATTCCGGTCGGGCGGGTCGGTGAGCCCGAGGACATCGCACGCGCCGCGGCCTTCCTCTGCTCCGACGAGGCGGCCTTCGTCAACGGCGCCAACCTCATGGTCGACGGCGGCGACAGCGCGATGGCGGGCTGAGCGGCCGTGCACGGACGACTCGACCACGTGGGCGTCAACGTACGCGACCTCGACACTCTGACCGCCTGGTACCGGGACGCCTTCGGGCTGACCCCCGTCTTCGACTTCCACCTCGACGGCCCCGGCCTCAGCGGCGTCGTCCTGGCCCACCCGCACGGCTGGCGCATCGAGCTGCTGGCCCGTCCCGGATCCGCGCCCGGCCTCCGGGCGCCCGACCCGATGGCCGCCGCCCTCACCGAGGGATACGGGCACTTCGCGGTCACCACCCCCGAACTCGACCCCGTCTACGAGGCCCTGGTGGCCCACGGGGCGGGCGAGGTCATGAAACCCGGGCCCTCTCCCGAGCCCGGAATCCGCATGGCCTGGGTCAGCGACCCCGAGGGAAATCTCATCGAACTCATAGAGAAAAACACAGAGTGAGGGCACGCGCGATGACGGAATCGATTTCCTTGAAGAAGGTCGACACGGGGACGCTCATAGCGTGTTGCCTCGCGGTCGCCGCGGCACAGTTGTGCATTACCGTGCCCTCGCCGATCAACGGCAACATTCAGGCCGCATTCGGCGCTTCCGGTTCCCAGGTGGCGTGGGTGACGTCCGCCTTCATTCTCCCCACCGCCATTCTCGAGCTGAATTTCGGCGTGGTGGGCGACCTGTTCGGCCGAAAGCGGCTCCTGGTGCTCGGCGGATTCGTCCTCGCCCTCGGTGAACTCCTCAACGCCACCTCCCAGAACATCACCATGCTCTGGATCGGCCAGGCCCTCGCCGGCATCGGCGCCGCCGCGCTCTTCCCCAGCTCCCTCGCGGTGATCGCCGCCGCCACGCCGGGGGAGAAGGACCGCGCGAAGGCCGTCTCCACCTGGGCGCTGAGCATCTCCCTCGCCTCGGCCCTCGGTCCGCTGTCCTCCGGCGTCCTCGCCACCATCGCCGACTTCCGCTGGGCGTTCGTGCCGCCGGTCCTCCTGGGGCTCGCGGTCGGCGTCACCTGCTGGGCCCTGGTCACCGACTCCAAGGCGCCCGAGGGCCGCATCCTGGACTGGCCCGGCCAGATCTCCATCGCCGTCGGTCTGACCGCGCTGCTGTGGGGCATCATCGAGGGCGGCGACCGCGGCTGGAGCAGCCCGGCGATCGTCGGCTCGCTCTCCCTGGCCGCCGTCGCCCTGGTCTGCTTCTTCCTCGCCGAGAAGCGGTCCCCGTCCCCCATGTTCAACCTGGACCTGCTGAAGATCCCGTCGTTCGCCGCCGCGGCCGTCGTCGCCCTGGCCGGCATGTTCGGCTTCATCGGCACCGCCTACTGCGTCTCCATCCGCCTCGGCGCCGTGATGCACCTCAGCGCGCTGCGGGCCGGCATGCCGTTCGTGATCCTCCAGCTGATCCCTCTGCTGCTCGCCCCGGTGCTGAGCAAGATGCTCACCAAGGTCGAGCCGCGCTGGCTCCTGATGGGCGGACTGCTGCCCATGGCCGCCGGCCAGTTCTGGATCGCCGCCCTGCCGATCACCACCACCTCCCTCGCGGCCTTCATCGGCCCGGTGCTCCTGCTCGGCGTCGGCTTCATCTGCGTTGTCTCCTCGCTGACCTCCGCCGCCGTGAACGCCGTACCGATCAACATGACCGGCATGGCGAGCGGTGCCACCAGCCTGGTGCGCGAGTTCGGACAGGGCCTCGGTCCGGCCGTGATCAGCACCGTCGCGATGAGCATCGCGTCCGGGGCCCTCGTCGGCAAGCTCAGCGGCGCCGACGCCGGCATGGAGGCAGCGGCGGGTCCGCTGGCCGTCGTCAACGCCGGCAGCGACAGCGCCAAGGCCGCCGCCCAGACCGCCCTCGGCCACGGCATGGCCGTCGGCGTGGTCATCTGCGGCTGCGCCTCCCTGCTGGGCGCCATGGTCACCCTGCTCCTGGTCCGCAAGAACACCGCACGCTCTGCGGTGGGCGCGGGCGAACCGACGGTGCAGACAGCGTCGGCGTAGCGAGCGGGGCAGAACCGAGAGGCCGGGGCACACTCCCCGGCCTCTCGGCACGCCCGGGTGTCGATTCGGCTCGGTCCCGTTCGTCGGTGGGGTGTAGGAAGCTCATGACGACCGGGAGGACCCATGAAGTACATGCTGCTCGTCTGTGGCGACGACGCCGCCGACGCCACGGGCATGGCACCCGTCGAACCCTGGGTGGAGGAGTTGGGCGACCGCGGCGTACGGCTGCACGGCCACCGGCTCGCCCTGCCCTCCGAGGCGGTCACGGTACGCGTGCGTGAGGGCGAAGTACTGCGCACCGACGGGCCGTTCGCGGAGACCAAGGAGTACGTCGCCGGATTCGACGTCCTGGAGTGCGACAGCCTGGAGGAGGCGGTCGAGGCCGCTGCCAGGCACCCGGTGGCGACCATCGGGGCCATGGAGGTACGGCCCTTCTGGCCGATGGGGGAGGGGGAGGACCCCGAGACGGCCATGCGCGACCTCGACGCGGAACTGACCGAAGCGTTCCGGGAAGCGGACCTCGACCGGGTACTGGCCTGCTACGCACCCGACGCGGACGTCTTCCACCTGGTCGACGGCCACGAACGGCAGGGCCTGGACGCCCACCGCAAGGCACTGCACGACCTGTTCACGGCCGGCCCCGTGGTCCGTGAGGTGCTGGACCTCGGTGTGCACGTCGACGAGAGCATCGGTTTCGCGCACGCGCTCGTCCGCCTGACCGGCACCCGGCTCACCCGGACCCTGCGCGTGACCACCGGCTACCGCGACTTCGGTCTGCGGTGGCTGATCACGCACGAGCACGCCGTGTCCGTGAAGGAGGCCCGATGAAGTACGCCCTGCTGTTCTGCTCCCCGGTCGGGGACGAGGAGCAGAGCCCGGCGGAGCACGCCGCCGACCCACGCTTCGCCGCCTACTTCGAGGAGGTACGGGCGGGCCGGGTCACCGGCGGTGCCCGTCTGCGCCCGGCCGCCGACGCCACCACCGTCCGGGTCCGCGGCGACGAAGTCCTGCTCAGCGACGGGCCGTTCGCGGAGACCAAGGAGTACATCGCCGGGCTCGCCTTCATCGACGTCGCCGACCTCGACGAGGCGATCGCCGTCGCCGCCAGGCATCCGTGCGCGTTCGACGGCGGCTCGGTCGAGGTACGGCCGGTCTGGGAGTGAACGCCACGGACAAGGTCGAGGCGGCCGTCGCGGCCGCCTTCCGCGAGGAATGGGGCCAGGTCGTCGCCACCCTGATCCGGGTGACCGGCGACTGGGACCTCGCCGAGGAGTGCGCACAGGACGCCTTCGCCCAGGCCCTGGACCGGTGGCGGCGCGACGGCGTCCCGCGCCGCCCCGGCGCCTGGCTCACCACCACCGCCCGCAACCGCGCCCTCGACGTACTGCGCCGGCAGGCGGTGGGGGCGGCCAAACTGCGGGAGGCAGCGGTGCTGGCGAGGGACGAGGGACCGTACGACCCGGAGTACGACGGTGACGACAGCGGCGTCCAGGACGACCGGCTCCGCCTGATCTTCACCTGCTGCCACCCCGCCCTGCCGATCGAGGCCCGGGTCGCCCTGACCCTGCGCACCCTCGCGGGCCTGACCACACCGGAGATCGCCCGCGCCTTCCTCGTCCCCGAGGCGACCATGGCGCAGCGCCTGGTGCGGGCGAAACGCAAGATCCGCAACGCCGGCATCCCGTACCGGGTGCCGCCCGCGCATCTCCTGCCCGAGCGCACCACGGGCGTGCTCGGCGTGCTCTACCTGCTTTTCAACGAGGGCTACGCCGCCAGCTCAGGCGCCGACCTGGTCCGCACCGACCTCTGTGCGGAGGCCATCCGCCTCGCCCGTCTGCTGGCCCGTCTGATGCCCGACGAGCCCGAGGCGCTCGGTCTGCTCGCCCTTCTGCTGCTGCACGACGCCCGCAGGCACACGCGCGTGGACGACGCGGGCGACCTCGTCACCCTGGAGGACCAGGACCGCGCCGCCTGGGACCGCGCCGAGATCGACGAGGGCGCCGCACTGCTGGAGACGACCCTGCGCCGGGGCCGCCCCGGCCCCTACCAGATCCAGGCGGCCATCGCCGCCTGCCACACCACCGCCGCCACGGCGGACGACACCGACTGGGCCGACATCGCCGCGCTCTACGGCGAGCTGACCCGCTTCGTGCCCTCGGCCGTGGTCCGCCTCAACCGTGCGGTCGCCGTCGGCATGTCCGAGGGCCCGGACGCCGGGCTCGCCCTGGTCGGCGAGCTGGAACAGGAGGGCGACCTGGCCGACTACCACCTGCTGCCGGCCACCCGGGCCGACCTGCTGCGCCGCAGCGGACGGACGAGCGAGGCGGCCGCGGCGTACGAGCGGGCCCTGGAGCTGGTGGAGAACGACGCCGAGCGGAGGTTTCTGGAGAAGCGGCTCGCGGAGTGTCGATCCGCGTAGGGGCCGTTCGTCGGTGGGGTGAAACCACCTCAGGACATCGGAGGCTCCCATGACCACCAAGCTCCGCCAGGCCATCACCGCACTCCTGCGCACGCCCCGGACCCCCGGCACACCGGACGTCTGGCCGGCCGCCCTCCGTCTGGGAGGCTGACCGTGCCCGCCACCGACTCCCGCCGCTGGTACGCCCTCGCGCTGCTCTGCGTCGCCGGGTTCATGGTGATCCTGGACGCGCAGATCGTGCCGCCCTGCGCTTCGGACTCGCCAATGTCGTGATGCCGCTCGGCGCGGTCATCGGCTCGTGTGCCGGTCAGGCCCTGGTCACCCGCATCGGCGCACGTCCGGTCGCCGTCGGCGGTCTCGCGCTGGTGGGTGCAGGCAGCGCGCTGCTCGCCGGAGTGCGCGTCGACGGCGGCTTCGTCGGCGACCTCCTCCCCGGTCTGCTGCTCTTCGGCCCCGGCCTCGGCGCCTGCGCGGTCGCCAGGTCGATCGCCGCGCTGGCCGGCGTGAGGGAGCGGGACGCAGGTGTTGCCTCGGGCATCAGCACGGCCGCCTTCCAGATCGGCGGGGCCTTCGGAGTCGCCGTGGCGACCTCCGTGGCGCTCTCCGCCACGGACGGTCGGACACCCCTCGCGGCCCTGACGGCGGGCTACCGGGCCGGGTTCACGGCGTGCGTCGTCCTCGCGTCGATCGGCGCCGCCTGCGCACTCGTCCTGTTGCGCCGCCCACGACGACCGGCCGCGTCGGCCGTACGGAATCCAGTGCCGGCCGGGGAACCTCGCCGCCGGCACGAGACGTTGTGATGTCCGGGGGTGCCGTATGCGAAGGTTCGAGCCCGGAGAGACCGCGGTCCGACGTGACCTGTTCCGCGACAGGGTGTGGAGCGCCGCCGCCCTCCGGGTTGTCGAGGACGGGCCTGAGGCGCTGGTCCTCTGTTGTCGCCCCGGCGCGGAGCTGCTGGTCCCCACGACCTGGATCGAGTGGCTGCTGACCGGCGACGAGACCGCTCGGTCCCGGGCGATACCGACCTTCGCCGGTGGCGACTGGCGGCTCGACCGCTGGCCCTGGCGGGACACGGCCCATCTGCAGTGGATCCCGCCGGACACCTGGTTCAGCGTGAACGCCTTCTACGAGCCGTCCGGCGACCACCCGCTGACCCACTGGTACGTCACCTTCCAGCACCGAGGGGCGTGCCGGGCCCTTCGCCGCCGGAGCGGGGTGGCGGGAAGGGCGCTCCGAGCCGGGCCGGCCGGTCCCGGAGCTGCCGGCCGACGCGGTGCCTACTGGGCGTCGAGAGCGTTCGTGATCGCCTTCACCCCGCCGTGAGCCGCATATCCGCCGTCGACCGTGATCTCCGCGCCGTTGACGTAGGACGCCTCGTCGGAGAGCAGGTAGACGACCAGCGGTGCCACCTCCTCGACCGTGCCGCCGCGGCCCTGGGGCGTCATCGACACATGGGCCTGGACGAAGACCGGGTTGGCGGACGCCATCAGCGGAGTCTCGATGTAGCCGGGATGGATCACGTTCGTACGGATGCCCCGCGGCGCAAGCTCCAGCGCCGCCACTTTCGACAGGCCTCGCAGCGCCCACTTGCTGGTCGTGTACGCCACCGCGTGATGGGCGGTCAGGCCGGCCACCGAGCCGACGTTGACGATGGCGGAGCCGGCCGGCATCAACGGGGTCAGGGCCTGGATGCCGAGCAGGGCGCCGGTGGTGTTCACCGCGAACGCCCGGTTCCAGTCGGCGAGTTCCACGTCGCCGAGGCGCGCCCGCATCGGGATGCCCGCGTTGTTCACCAGCCCGTCCACCACCTCCAGGGAAGCCGCGAGCGACGCCCAGTCCTCCGGTGACGACACGTCCAGGTGCCGGTAGGTGACGTCCAGGCCGTCGGCGCGCAGGGACGCGGCCAGCTTCTCGCCCGCCTCGTCCAGGACGTCGGTCGCGATCACCGTCGCGCCCTCTCGGGCGGCGGCCGTCACCTCGGCGGCTCCCTGGCCCTGTGCGGCTCCGGTGACGACGACGGTGCGGCCGGCCAGACGCGTACGGCTCACGGCTCCTCCAAGCTGGGTACGGGAAGTCTCCCGTCCACGCTAGGAAGCCGCGGTCAGCTCCGGAAACGCGTGTTCTTCATGGCAGGCATCCGCGCTCGCGATCTCGGCGGCCGATGCCGGGCCCGACGGCTCGTCCAGCGAGGCGCGCACCTTGCGGACGGTCTCGCGCAGCCACCGGTGCGCGGGGTCGGAGTGCCGGTTGTGGTGCCAGTACATGGCCTCCACCAGCGGTACGTCCGGGAACGGTGTCGGTACGACCGCACAGTGCGCGAAGCCCTCGTAGCGCCGTGCGAGCCGCTCCGGCACCAGGGCGACCATGTCGGTGCCGCTGAGCAGAAACGGCATCACGCTGAAGCCCGGCGTGCTGACCTGCACCCTCGGTGTGATGCCCAGGGTCTCCAGCTGCCGGTCGGCGGGCGTGAGCTTGCCGATGGCGCACGCGACGTGCGACATCTCCGCCAGGTCGCGCAGGGCGAGGCGTCCGTCCACCAGGCGCGGATTGTTCGGGTCGACCAGGCACACGAACCGGTCGTGCATCACGGCCTCGCTCACGCCCGGCAGCTGGTAGCCGAGCGGCACGATCATCAGGTCGTGACAGCGCAGATGCGTCTCGTTCTCCAGCTGTCCTTCCACGATGGGGTGGAAGTCGATGCGGACGCCGGGGGCCTCCTCGGCGATGACCCGCAGCAGCGGCTCCACGAAGACCGTCATGACGTAGTCCGACATCACGACCGAGAAGCGCTGCCTGCTGCGGGCCGGGTCGAAGTGACGGGTCAGCGACAGGGCCTCCTCCGCCTTGTGCAGCGAGGCCTGCACGACGGGCAGCAGCCGCTCCGCGAGCGGCGTCAGCTCGTACTCGCGGCCGACTCTGACCAGCAGCTCGTCGTTGAAGTGCCGGCGCAGCCGGGCCAGCGAGCCGCTCATCGCGGACTGGCTGGTGGAGAGGCGGACCCCGGCGTGGGTGACGTTCTTCTCCTCCAGAAGCGCCTCCAGCGCCACCAGAAGATTCAGGTCGATCGCTCCGAGACCCATGGGTGGTGTTTCCTTCCGGCCGCGTCGTTGAAGGTCGGTGAAACCGGAGCGTAACGACGGGCAAAGCCCCGAGGAAGGGCCCCGGAGGCAACTCACAGGGATCCGATAACAACCATCGGATCCCTGGATGCCTGCAGGTCAGAGGGTGGTGATGGAGTTACGGGCGTGGAGTGCGGCCCCGCTTGCGGGCCCTGGGAAGGTATACGTCCGTACGACCCGGCACGATCCGGTTGGACAGAATGCCGAGCCGTTCGACGCTGAGCGTCACCTCGTCGCCCGGCGTCAGCGGGGCCGGCGTGCGCTCCCCGAGGCGGCCCCAGAACTCCGCCAGGGCGCCCCAGCCGCAGGTGCCCGAGCCGAGGATGTCCCCGGGGCGGACCCAGGTGTCCCGGGCCGCGTAGGCGATCATCTCCTCGAAGGTCCAGGACATGTTGGCGAGCGTGTCGCGGCCGATCAGCTCGCCGTTGAGGGTGACCGTCATCTCCAGGTCGAGGAAGCCGTCCCCGTCCCGGCGGTCCTCCACCTCGTCGGCGGTGACCAGACAGGGGCCGAGGGTGTTGGCGAAGTCCTTGCCCTTGGAGAAGCCGAGGCCGAGGTTCTTCTCCGGCTTCTGGAGGTCCCTCGCCGACCAGTCGTTGAAGACCGTGTAGCCGACGATGTGCTCACG
>Ga0075367_10000617_pt1 | contig 13628 bp, 12 predicted proteins | sample EndMethybrTD3032_FD_71399 | JGI IMG/M metagenome (GOLD analysis project Ga0075367, IMG submission 71399) | Populus endosphere microbial communities from Tennessee, USA - Endosphere MetaG P. TD hybrid TD303-2 | ecosystem: Host-associated > Plants > Roots > Endosphere | place: USA: Tennessee... | reverse complement strand
AAGAATCCGATGATAAGCCAAAACAGCCTGTAAAGGCTACCCGCTCCCGCTTGGAGCGCCAAGGGAAAAACTTCCGGAAGGCCGCTGAGCAAATAGAGAAGGCCAAAGCATATGCTTTGGGTGAAGCCCTGGAGCTAGCCATCAAGACCAGCCCTGTTAAGTTTGACGCCACTGTCGAGTTGCATATTAATCTAAACGTTGACCCACGTCACGCCGACCAGAACATCCGCGACAATCTCGTATTGCCCGCCGGTACTGGTAAAAAGGTTCGTGTCGCTGTTTTCGCCGACGAGAACACCGAAGGCGCTGACATCAGTGGCGTTGAGGCGTTAGTCAAGCAACTTGACAAGGGCGTCCTGGATTTTGATATCCTTATTTCGACCCCGGCAAACATGCCAAAACTTGGCAAATACGCCCGCGTGCTTGGTCCTCGCGGCCTTATGCCTAACCCGAAAAGTGGCACCGTAACCAACGATGTCACCCGGGCTATCGCCGAAGCAAAAGCTGGCCGCGTTGAGTACCGCGTGGATAGCACCGGTATCGTACATATCGGCGTAGGTAAAGTTTCCTTCGGAGCCAAGAAGCTTGAAGATAACGTACGCGCAGTTCTTACGAGCGTTAAGGGCAACAAGCCAAACTCAGTCAAAGGCACCTACCTCAAGAGCATGTACCTGACCACTACGATGGGACCGTCCATGGTGCTGGCCAGCAGCGAATTCTAAAATAGTTCTGAACTATCTATAACCCGCCGCCTCAAGTGGCGGGTTTTTCTTGCCCCAAGCGAACAGATTAGGTACAGCTGAAGAATGCCCTACCGTAAACTTACCAAAAAACCAGCGCAAACCGAACTGGCGAAGAATGTACCCGCCCGGGGTATGCATGGCTACCTGTCAGCCTTAAGTGATGACTCGGAGCACTGGGCAAGCCGTAGACAATCTATGGCAGGGGAGCCCATCAGGTCGGCGACATTCATCGTAGTTCATGAGATGGTTGCAAAGTTTGCCCACCTTGGCGTTGACATGCCCTCTTGGCAACTTTTTGGCGCAATAAACAAAGGCCTTAACCGCGGGGCGCCAGGCTGGGAGGGTTGGAATAAGCTGCGCTGCGAGATGCTCGGCTTAGCCCCGCTTTCTAGGCTTTGCAAATCTGAACCAGGAGCGTGCCGACCGGTTATTGGGGCCCCGGGATTCAGAAGCAGAGGGCCATGAGTGGTACCGTAGCTTTGACGGCGGATTATATGTACGACGCGAGATGATCGTCAATCCCACGACCGACTGCCTCGGACTCGCATCTGAGCCGCATCCGGAGACCCTACAAACACTCTTTCCTTATTTGCCCAGCCGGGCTAGCTGATAAACAAGCTGGGCTAGACAGACTGCGCCAGCTTTACAAAACAGCATGAGAGCCTCATAATCTGACATATTATTTTGCAATGTAAAGATGAGGGATACGATGGCAGACGACAACAGCCAACTTGACACTGATGGTTACTACGGTGATGATGACGCCGATTCAGAAGAGATCGATCTAAGCTTTTTGAACGAAAGCGAGGGCGGCGCGGCTTCTGACGATGATGCTCAGGCAGCCTCAAAAGGCGAAGACGAAAAAGACCAGTAGAAGTAGAAATAGAACGTCTTGAGAGTCGGCATCGTCGTACCGCATATATTCATGCACCGGGAGATTCTGCCGGGTGTGATTTTTTCACCTGCCCAACTGGCGCTTGACCTTGCCAGTGGGCTGGAGCGGCTCGGTACGGATGTTACGCTATTCTCGCCCGGCCCGGTCGATACGCCCGCCAAAAATATCACTGCCGACTTAAGCTATTTTCAAAATGAACTACGCTTACGTGGCGACACGTATTTGGATCTGCTCAAAAAACACCCGTTCACATTTATAACACTGGCGCGGCAGGTACAAGGCGAACTTATCGCCCAGGCATTTGCTATGGCAAACCGGGGCGAGCTGGATATTGTACATATCTACACCAACGAAGAAGACACGGCACTGCCGTTTGCCAGTCTCTGTAAAAAGCCCGTCGTCTTTACGCACCATGACCCATTCAATTTTTTGGTGAAGTATAAGAATGTATTTCCGAAATACAAACAGCTTAACTGGATTTCTGTCTCGATGGCCCAGCGCGCAGGGATGCCGCCGGATACCAACTGGGTCGGCAACGTGTACCACGGTATTCCGTCAGATTTATTTGCGCCCAGCTACCAACCCAACCACCAACATGACGGGCAGCCGGAGGCGGACGGCTACGTGGCCTACCTTGGCAGGATTATCGAGCCGAAAGGTGTGCACCTTGCGATCGAAGCGGTAAAGCTATATAACGAAACTACTGGCAAAAATGGCAAAAAACTTCGCCTTAAGATTGCCGGCAAGCACTACTCCGGACATAAAAAAGACACCTATTGGCAGGAGCGCGTTCAGCCTCTGCTGGGCGGGGAAATTGAGTACGTCGATTTCATCGGTGACATCACCGCAAAACAAACTTTTTTGGCAGGGGCGCGAGCATTGATTATCCCGTCCTTGTTTGAAGAGCCGTTCGGGATGGTCATGATCGAGGCGTTGGCCTGTGGCACACCAATCGTCGGGCTGGATTCGGGCGCGATCGGCGAGGTAGTGCGGCCCGCCAAAACCGGTGTATTGGTCACAAAAACGTTTCAATCCCCCCAATTAGCCATGAGCGGTCAGGGTAACCAGCTCAATGAACCCGCAACGGTGCAGGCCCTGGCCGAAGCCATCCCAGAAGTGCTAGAGCTAGACCGCCACGCTTGCCGCACAGATTTTGAAACACGCTTTACCTCTGATCGGATGTGCAGGGAATATTTGGAAGTCTACAAAAACGTGGTTACAGAATAATCAGGTCGGTTTTAAGGCGCGGGTGCGCCTTGTAGTTTTCTAGCACAAAATTTTCTTCGGTAAAGTCATCGATATTTTTAACGTTGCCCACAATTTTGAGCCGCGGGAACGGATAGGGCCTGCGCGCCATCTGCTCTTTGGCGGCGTCAATATGATTTTTGTACAGATGCGCATTGCCCGATGCAATAATCAGCTCGCGCGGCTCCGCGCCAACCACATGCGCGACCATGTGCAGCAGTAAAGCATACTGCGCGATATTGAACGGAGCGCCCAAAAAGACGTCCCACGAACGCTGGTACAGTTGCAAACGCAATTTGCCCTTTGTCAGATCAAATTGGAACATAGTGTGGCAGGGCGGCAAGCGCATTTCGCCCAGTTCGCCGGCATTCCAGGCGTTAACGATAATGCCTTTGGAATTAGGGTTGTTCTTCAGCTCATCAATCGCCCATTGCAATTGGTCAAATTCGGTGCCGTCCGGGCGCTTCCAGTGCCGCCACTGCACGCCATACACGCGGCCAAGATCGCTCTTTCCTTCGTGTAAAAATCCGTCCCAATAGTGGATTTTATGCTGGTGCAGATAATCCACCTTGGAACTACCAGAGATAAACCAAAACAATTCGTGCAGCAAAATTTTGAACGGCATCTTTTTTGTGGTAAGCAAAGGAAATCCGGCACGCATATCAAACCGGACTTGCGCTCCAAACACCGACTTGATCGGATGGATGCCGCGCGTCGGTTTTGTTTTGCCGTCTTTGATGATGTCGGCCATCAGTTTTAGGTATTGGTATTCAGGATGTGTCATAGCTCCTCCTTATGAGTTGTTTCCCGCCTATCTTCCATAGTATCTTCGACAGTAGCTTCCGTAGTATCCGCCGCGGGCACAATCCTGCGGACCTTTTTTCCAGCTTTTTCCAGCAACGCAACCGCGTAGCCATCGGTATGATCGTCGCGGTAGACGAATTCGGCGATATCGGTTTCGGTAAACATCCGGGCGCAGGTAGGGCAAGGCAGCAAGTTGATAAAAAGTGTCGTGCCTGCTAAGTCAAGCCGCTGTTTTTGTGCTTTCAGTATCAGGGCGATTTCGGCGTGGATTGTGTCGTAATAATTCAGATCGTTCATCGGCGAAAAGTTTTTCTCGCGGGATGCCCCGTAGTGCATGGCATAGGTTTCGAACGGCACGACTTTGTTGTGCACGGAGGCGAGCAGGTCGTACAGTCGTTTAGGCTTATCACGGACAGCAGAATCGGCGACAGAAGATGCAGCTTTTTTTTCGCGTTTTTCGCGCCCAAGCACGACGCCGGTCTGGAATCCGCCAAAATCGAATGACCGCTTGGCGGCCTGCGCGGCAAGATTCAGCATTTCTGTTTCGGTGTAAGCTCCGGGTTGCGGTACAGGCAATAGCTGTGTTTTATCGGCAAAATCGCGCGCTTCCTGCTCATCCGCAAAAGGCGAAACCATGTCATATGGAGTGCTACTATTTGCCAAGCGGTAGTACTCCGGACGGAGGTGAAACGCCCGATACCACGACCCGTTCACCAGCACTACCCGTGCAAACGGAACCTTCTCCAGGACAAAACTGACATCGCGCTGTGAGTAATGAAGCGTATATATTTTATGTTTAGACGCCGACTTGTTCACCTTATCGATTACTGTTTGTACGGTTGACGCGCGCAGCATCTTGTTTTGAGGCTGCCCATCCAGCCCTAAAACGTATGGTTCTTTGGAGATGCCAAGCACAATGTGCGCCTTCGGCAAATATGTCTGGACAAGCTGCGTAAAGCGGCCGGGCGACAATTCGCGCGGCGCCATGATAAAAATCGCCTTCAAATCTTTGAGTGGTTTCTTGCTGCCGAACGCCAGGTCGGCCCAATCGAAAACGTACTGGCTGCTGCTTGCTCCGGCTGTGGCTGTGGCAGTATGAATTGTGGTTTTGTGCTGGCTACCCATGTTACTTCTCGTCATTATATTTCTCGTCAAAGCGGTCGCTTAGCTTCTGGATTTTTTTATGGACTTTTTTGTACAGATCAGCGTTCTCCAGAGGCGTATTTTTTAGCCGGCGATAGTTCCATACCGCAAGATCGGGCGCATCAAATGGCATACAGTGGAAATGCAGATGCTCGACCGTACTTTGGGCTTCGATGCCGTCCTTTTGGATAATCTGCATACCTTTTATGCCGTGTACATCACGGATAATCTTTTTGGCGATGTACATGAATTTGCGCATCGTTTCCCATTCTTCGGGCGTCAACTCTTTGACTGAACGAATATGCCGACGAGGAACGATCAGCATGTGCCCATCGATATATGCAAAAAGCGTGACAGTTAAAACAACGCCGTTTTCTTCGTGAAAGATATATTTGTCCCGCATGTCGCAGAACACACATTTGCCAACCGATTGCCAGATATCGTCGTACTCACCACTTACGCGGGCGTCGCGGTAAGCAAGCTGGTTTTGCTGCTCCTCCTTGGATAGGCTGTCGGTTGGTTTTTTGCCGGACATGTCGCTTCTCCGAATTCTATTTCTTTTCTTTGAGCGGGTCTTTGCGCAGCTCCATAAAGTCTTTAAAGATATCGCCCAGCTGCCCGCCGATGGCGCGCTGCACGATTTTGGTCGTCGAAAGCGCGGTGGACTGCCGGTCAACAACAATGACTTCGCCGCCGTATTTGGTGACCGTCTTGTACTCGCGGGAAGTCTTGTACTCCTCAGTCCAGTCCTCTTTAACGGTGACAAAAACATCCGGCTGCAACAAACCCAGCGATGGCGTACAGCTTGGCTCAGGCAAAATAGTCACAAAATCGACCGAGCGGAGATACGTCAGCATCTCGGCGCGAATTTTCTCATCCAAAATCGGTTTGTTCGGCCCTTTGACACGGCGGATAGCGTCGTTACTGCTGACGCCGACAACCAAAACATCGCCACGCATTTTAGCTTCTTCCAGATACCGGCATTGGCCGACATGCAGCAAATCCCATGAGCCGGCCGTAAAGACAATCTTCTTGCCACTCTCTTTTAGTTTTTCATGTAGCTGCATAAGGTCGCTTTGCGACATCAGTCTCTTCTTCCATGCAGAAGCCATTCAGATCCCCCGTTCCATCCGTTTTACGTATTCTAACACTTTATTTGGCGCTACGCTACGGAGGTTGACGAGGTTACAACGCCTCGGGTCATCAACATATCGCGCGTGCGCGTAAAATGCTCATTCTGATGCAAAAATTCATATGGATTGTGGCGCAGGAATTTATAAAAGTCGTAACTTAGGAAAAATTCGACAAGCGGATCCAGCAAGGTAGTGCTGAGCCGCGCAGGCAGTGGCGCGCCGCCGCGTTTGGCATAGCCCGATCCAAGGAAATATTTGCGGACTTTCTCTTCCGGTTTGTATTTGCAGTCAACGCACAAAAAGGCGAGCGTACGCGCAATGTCCAACAGCGGATGGCCGTAAGCCGTTTTCTCGAAGTCGAGAATGCCGCTTATACGCGGCTCGCTTTCTGTGGCGGATGGTCCGGATTCAGACAGTCCAGCTTCGGCGAACAGAATGTTGCCGCGCACAAAATCCATATGTAAAGCTTGCTGTCCAGGCAGTATAGTAATGCCTCTCAGCAGCTGCTCAAAGTATTCCAGGCGCGGCAAAACCATAGCCAGCTGTAGTTTTTGTGAGAGTGCGCGCTGCACGGGCGCTTCGTTAAAGTAGTGCTTCATCCTGGAGACAATAGCAAGATATTCATCCGTCGCTGCCGGGAGCTGACTAGCTTCATCCGCCGGAAATGCGGCGAGTGCAGCGTGCATGTTGCCCATCATCTCGCCAAGTGCTTTTAGGTGGTCTTGCGTGTAGGCTTCCCAAGGTATAGTATGGCCGTCAAGATAGGTGTAAAGCGCTCCATATTTTGCGGGCCGTCCATGGCCCGGATCCAGCTTGATGATCCTTTCGTCAGCAGTTTGCCGCGCAGGAAAGCCTTGTCCGGCCAAAAAATCCGACACTGTATTGGCGGCTTTAATCCGCGCCGTGATCCCCGGTTCGCGCTTGTACAAAATGAGATTGCGCATCTCTCCTGAAGCCAAAACAACAGGGAAGGATTGATTTCTGTAGCCTTTTTGTGGCGCCAAAATGCGGGAGTACTCCAGCCCGTAGGCGCGGAGCACTTTGTCCACCACCTTGTCAAGCAGTGCCGCCGCGGGAGTATTCGCGGGAGTATTTGTCGGTGTCGTTGCCGTTCGCGTCATATAGCCTGGTCTAAGGAGGGTTACGCCCGTTCGAGCACCAACGTGTCGTAATCGTATTCGTTTTTCTCGTCTTTTTGATGCGCTTCGCGCGAGATTTCGCGCCACTGCGTTTTGTCGAGAGCGGGGAAGTATGAGTCACCATCGACTTCAGCATGGACCTCGGTAAGATAAATACGGTCTGTGCGCGGAAGGATCTCTGCGAAAATGCCGCCGCCGCCAATGGCGAATATTTCCTCATCGCCTAGTGTCTTGGCCAAATCAAGGGCCGCATCGATACTGTGGGCAACGCGGGCATTATCGCGGGCCGGGCGGTAGTCAGGATTGCGCGATACAACAATATAGGTCTTACCTGGCATCGGACGGCCACTGCGGTTGTAATAGCCGTCCATGGATTCGTATGTTTTGCGTCCCAGAATTACGGTGTGCCCCTTCGTCAACTCGCGGAGCATTATCAGGTCGTTCCTAAGCCGCCATGGCACACGGTCTTCGCGGCCGATGACGCCGTTTCTATCTGTTGCAACGACAATCGTAATCATATGCTCAAAGTTTGTCATAAAAAGAGTGGGGCAGCAAGTACAGACCGACCACGCTGTAATGACTACTGTCCGACTTGGGCTATAAAAATACTATCCCATAGAATAATTTGCCAGAAAGCAAAGTCTGTGGCTAAATACATAGTTGAAGGGCGGGCATTAATGAGCTAATTGGCTAAAGTGGAGGGTTACATGGAGACCGGTAAGGGAGTTTTTGTCGTCATCGAAGGAGTTGATGGCTCTGGCAAGGCGACACAGTTTAAGCGCCTGACCGAAAGGCTCACTCAGGAAGGCTACGATGTCACCACCTTTGACTTTCCGCAGTACGAACATCCTTCCAGCTATTTTGTCAAAGAGTACTTGAATGGAAAATACGGCAGCGCAGACGAAGTCGGCCCCTATACCAGTTCGCTTTTTTACGCACTCGACAGGTTCGAGGCCGCAGCCAAGATCCGCCAGGCGTTAGACGAAGGCAAGGTCGTATTATCGAACCGTTATGTCGGGTCGAACATGGGGCACCAGGGAACAAAATTCCGCCATGCCGAGGAGCGGCGCGGCTTTTTTATCTGGCTCGACAATCTTGAATTCGAGATGCTGCGAATCCCGCGGCCGACGCTCAGTCTGGTGCTGCGCGTGCCAGCCGAGGTGTCGCAAAAACTAGTGGAACGGAAGCAGCAGACCAGCTTGCGGCATAAGGACCTCAAGCAGGATATCCACGAAGATGACTCCGAGCATTTGCGCCGTGCAGTCGAGGTGTATGACGATATTTGCCATCTCTTTCCGAAAGATTTTTCGCGCATCGATTGCACGCGCGATAACGAACTGCTGGATATTGATATCATCGGCGATATAATCTGGCAAAAAGTTGAGCCGATGCTGCCAGCCAAATCGGCAGCGGGCCGTACCAAACCAGCGCGCAGAAACGCCAGCCCGGCAGCCGCTTCACGCCAGGACAACCTGGTCGAAAGTACTGTCGTAGACCAAAAGCCTGATGGCAAAGAGCAGCTTTCCGCCACTGGTAAGCATCTTCTAGATGAGCTGGTCAGCAGCACGACAGGCAGCATATACACACTAACCGACAAGTTGACGCCGCGGCAGGCAGCGGGTGTGCTTGCACAGGTGTCATCGCAAGGGAGCGATATTCGTGAGCTTCTGAAAGAGTTCGATATGACCGACGGCGCCTCACGCCCCGCGCTTGATGATCAGGCCAAGCATCTTGCCCACGATACGCTCGTCATCGGCTCCGCCAGCCAATTACTTATCTCAAAGATGCAACATGACCCTGCCACCATGTACATCCGGCAGCCGCTTCACGCAGCCCGTCATGATCAAAAAAAGGATGGTTCATATACCTATTTCACTCCCGAGCATCTTGGGCCGGAACTTACAGCGCAGTACCGCACCCATATGGACCAGCTGTTTGACCTCTATGCCGAAATCGTACATGGCGTAACAACGCACCTGCACGGCATCTCTACCACTTCCAAAGATGAACAGGACGCTGCCTGGCGCAGCGCACTTACGCGCAAAGCGTACAGCGTTGCGGGGGCCGTTTTACCGGTTGCCGCCTCATCGGCAATTGCAGTCCACGCCTCTATCGAGGGGACGGAAGAGCTGGTGCGCCATCTGCTTGGAGACTCGCTGCCTGAGGCGCGCAAAGCCGTCGAGGCTCTCTTGGGCGAAATCAAGAAGAACGATCCGGACTTCCTTGACCGGCTCAACCAGGCCGAGAGCGGCGCGACCATCACGTACCAGGCGGCAGCCCGCCAAAAAACCGGCAAACAGGCCCGCAATCTGCTCCTAGAAACCCATGCCGACCCCTTAACCGGAGCGCGGCTGACAAGTGCGGCTCCACGAAATGAATTTGATATCATACCTGATATGTTGTACTCACACAGCAACCTGTCCCTGACAGAGTTGCGGCAGGCAAGCACCAACTGGCCGTATGAGCAAAAGCTGCAACTGTTCGGCGTATATCTGGGTGAGCGGCGCAGCCGCCGTCAGCGGCCGGGCCGAGCGCTGGAAAATATCCGCTATAGCTGGGATGTCGTGAGTGATTTCGCAACGTTTACCGATCTGCAAACACACCAGCAAGTCAGCGACCTGCAGCGGCAAACACTGACGCCCCGTTTTGGCTACGATGTTCCTCAAATTATTGAAGACGCCGGGCTCTTGGATGAATTTGAAACAGCGTTCGAAGTAAGCCTCAAGTTGCACAGTCTGCTGCAGGCCGCCGGATACCATCTTGAGGCAGAGTATGCGACGCTGCTTGGGCATAATATGAGGTGGAAGGTAGCGTTTAATGCCAGGGAAGCGTTTCGGATCTTCGAAAGTATCACTGCTGAAACGCGCCCGGCTACGCGCGCCTTGCTTGAGGCTATGCACGAGAGGTTGGCCGAAGTCCATCCGATTATCGGGGAAGCTATTGCGTTCACCCAGCCAAAGCCGACCATCTTGACAGCAAAAGCCTAGCGGTGTTAGATAAAACTATATGGAAAACTAATCTGAAGCAATTTGTGATGATTCTCGTCCTCGGCCGCCAAGGGCTGTGTTTTAGTTTGGTTGAAGCCTGAGCGTAAAATCGCCAGCACAGTCCGGAAAATCAGGCTTCACCGCCTGATTTTTAATTTGGAGAAAGAAAATGACATACTATACATCACCAATGGAAAGATAGCCATTTTGCCGTTAATATTATTGACGTCCCGGAGGAACCGGGCGTATAGTCTTTGTGACGAAAGAAAAAATGAACAAAAGAACTAACCCTACTAACTCAAAAACCAACCAGTCATTCTCGGATTTTACGAGCACGTTATCTGCGAAGTGGCGGTTGCTCACCACGCCGGCAAAACCCGCCCTGCCAGGCAAGGACCAACACGGCCCCGAAGAGATGGAAGACATCCTGCGCCAGCTGGTAGGCATTCCGACGACAACCGGTAACTACGAAGCCAACCATAATGCGCTTGACTACATCGAACGCTTTTTAAAAAAACGTGGGCTGTACGTTACGCGGCCGGAGTGGAACGGTATCGAATCGTTAGTTGCGACAACCGGAAAGAGCAAGACGCCGACAGTATTCCTTGCCGCGCATTTGGACGTCGTGCCCGGTTCAGAGGAAATGTTTGAGCTGCGCGAAGAAGACGGCAAGTACTTCGGCCGTGGCACTCTGGACATGAAGTTTGCTATTGCCGCCTATTTGCAGATCGTCGACGACCTAAAGGGCAAACTTCAACAATATGACTTCGGCATCGTAATAACCACTGACGAAGAAGCGGGCGGTTTTGATGGCATGGGCAACCTTGTGGAAGATGGATACCTGCCTAAAGTCTGTGTGCTGCCCGACGGGGGTGACGATTGGCAGATCCAGACTTTCTCCAAAGGCTTTTACTACCTTTCACTTACCGTTGATGGCAGCCCCGCACACGGTTCCAGACCATGGCTGGGCGATAACGCTATCTTGCGGATTGCCAAAGTTATTAATGAGATGCACGAGCTATTCCCCGAGATTAACGTCGACACGAACAGCTTTAATATAGGACGAATCCACGGCGGACAGACTGTGAACCAGGTCGCCCATCATGCCGAAGCCTTGCTGGATATCCGCTACATCAGCAAGGAAGAGGGTGAAAAAGTCTTAGCGAAGATCAAACAGATCTGTCGTTCGTACGACGCAAAGTTGCACACGGTTATTAAGGGGCTCGACACTAATTTTGACCTAGAAGACCCGCTTATTGCGCCGTTCGCGCAGCTCATCACCGAAGTAACTGGCACTAAGGTGGTGGGCTCGCGGACGACTGGCAGTAATGACACCCGCTACTTTGCCGAGTACGGCATTCCGTGCATTTCGGTGTACCCCAAGGGTGGCGGGCATCATGGACCAAACGAATGGCTGGACAAAGAAAGTTTCTTTCAATTCCATACGATAGTACGGAAATATATAGACCAGGTTGCCCGAAAAAACACACGGTCAGCCGCGAAACATCCGAAAAAAAATAGCACAGTAGAAGTTCGGTAGGCACTGGTTACTGCGGCCATTTTTTGATACTATTCAGACAACAAGGGTCGGCAAAATGATTGGACATGTGAACTCTCAACAAGGTATTGCGCGCGGTAAGCTGCTGGCGGTACTTTTTGTTACCCTAGCGCTAGTTGTGGCGGGTGTTGCCTTTATGACCCAAGGGAACCAGCCGCAGCAAGGGGACTCTGCCAATCCGACGGGCTATCGGACGACCGCGGACCAATTCATTAAACTGATTTCCGGGAACAAGGCGGACGCTTCTTTCGCCCTCATGACCGAAGCCGGCAAGAAAGATGTCGGCGGCATCGATAAATGGAGAGAAATTATAAACACCAGCTTCGCAAAATCCAAGGCTAAACCTGTTTTTGTAAGCGACTACCCCCTTGACGACCCCAGCGGCGTGTACAACGGCAAGCAGCCCAAGTTCATAACGTACCGCTTGGAGATGTTTGACGCAACTTGGGAAACGTCATTAACAATAATCAAAGATGGCGGCAGCTGGAAAGTCGACCGCATCGGTACGGAACTGCGGCAATGAGCAGGGCAGGTATCCCGCGCCTCCTGGGCAGAGTGAAGCACGCGCTCCTCGGGGTGGCATTTCTGCTTGTAACCCTTTCTTCTATACTGACACCCTTATTCACTAACCGTGCTGACGCCGCTGGTTCCGAGCAATATTCCTGGGGCAGCAACACTGCTGCCTACACCATCCAAGCCAGAGGGGATGTTTTTGGCAGCGGGGCGCAGTTCACTTATACAAAACCTATTACGCCTGTAGCGGACATGACATTTTGGCTGGCCGGCAACGTCCAATTCAACAAAAATGGCGTAAACTGTACGATCACTCCGGGCCAGAATCTCCAGACACACTTATCGATCAAAGTGAACAGCGGCACCCCAGGCAGAGGCACTATCACATTCCCGCCGCTCGGCACGCCAAGTATTGGCGGGGATCCTAATAAGTTCTGTAATGGCACGGCCAAAAACTGGAATGCCGTCCGCAGTTACTTCAATGATGTCTCGATAAATATCAGCGGCAATCCGCCCTTCGATGCCGGTGCTGCTGCCTCGCAGGTGCTCGTATCGGCGTTTCCGGGGCAAGACCCCACCCAGCTGCCACCCACCGCTAAATTCACTGTAAAAGAGGGTAAAAATCACACCTTGGCCGAAAGCCTGCAACTGCCTTCGTTATTCGCGGCCGACGTCCCGTATAAGGGCGTGCTCGGCTATAGTTCGGCCAGCTTTAACCTTACGCCAGGCGACTATTCTCTTTGTGCAGAATGGGGAGTAGGGCGAGGCTGTATTGGCATTACCAAAGGTGCAGGGCCGATGGTTGAAGAGATCCATGACCTACAAACAAAGGTCGCTATCGGCGTAGAAATCAGGATGTGCTTTAACGGAGATGCGGCAACACCCTATACATTAGGGCCGTACAAGCTTGTTTTACGACTCAAGGCAAGCGGAGCGCCCGTGATTACAACCGAAAGCACGACGCATGATGTCCAGCCGGTTGCAGGGGCCGGGAACGCCGACGCGCATATTTGTATTCCGGCATTTATTAATGATCTGGACAATGGAACTGGGCTGACCGGTCTTCTGGAATCGAGCGACCCGACAGTTATGCATGACGTTAACCTGAAGCCGGGCGAGTATGAGGTGTGTGTTGTTACGCTTAATAAGTGTAAGCCGGTTGCTGATAACGTCGTCTTTGTCATAGATGGCAACGAGGGCGACCAGCTAATGTCTGAATCGCAAAAGAACGGATACGAAAGACCGCCCACGACATGTGGCCTTTCCTTCGGGCAGAACCTGACAAACTCATTCTTTATATGCCCCATAACGTCCGCCGTTAATTACGCGGTCGGAAATATAGATAATTTAATAAACTCCAACCTCCAACCCGACCTCACCATCTTCGATACTTCTAAGAACGGTAGTTCCTACCATGCTGCCTGGAACTCTTTCCGGGTCATAGCCCTGGGTTTTGTGGTTATTGCTG
>Ga0075367_10000616_pt1 | contig 13639 bp, 15 predicted proteins | sample EndMethybrTD3032_FD_71399 | JGI IMG/M metagenome (GOLD analysis project Ga0075367, IMG submission 71399) | Populus endosphere microbial communities from Tennessee, USA - Endosphere MetaG P. TD hybrid TD303-2 | ecosystem: Host-associated > Plants > Roots > Endosphere | place: USA: Tennessee... | reverse complement strand
CAGGAACAGCTCCGCTCGACAGCGCGAATATCGTTTCCCTGTTGGGCAGCATCTTCCTTCTCCAGTTCACCGCCGAGAGAACATACGGCACAAACGACAAAGCCGGCCACGAAAAGTGGCCGGCTTCACGGATGAATCCGGCTAAGGATCACGTATTCATCGAATCGAAGAAGTCCGGATTGTTCTTAGTCTGCTTCAGTTTGTCGATGAGGAACTCGATCGCGTCGGTGGTTCCCATCGGGGCCAGGATGCGGCGCAACACGAAGATCTTCTGAAGATCCTGACGTGGCACCAGCAAGTCTTCCTTACGCGTACCGGATTTTAGGATATCCATTGCCGGGAAGATGCGCTTGTCAGCGACCTTGCGGTCAAGAACGATTTCAGAGTTACCTGTTCCCTTGAACTCTTCGAAGATGACTTCGTCCATGCGGCTGCCGGTATCGATAAGAGCAGTTGCGATGATCGTAAGCGAGCCGCCTTCCTCGATATTGCGCGCGGCACCGAAAAACCGCTTCGGGCGCTGCAGGGCATTTGCATCCACGCCGCCAGTGAGAACCTTACCGGAGGACGGGACGACAGTGTTGTAGGCGCGGCCCAGACGCGTAATCGAATCAAGCAGGATCACAACGTCACGTCCGTGCTCCACGAGACGCTTCGCTTTTTCGATGACCATTTCAGCCACCTGGACGTGACGCACAGCGGGTTCGTCGAACGTCGACGAAATGACCTCGCCGCGAACGGAGCGTTGCATGTCCGTCACTTCTTCAGGACGTTCGTCGATGAGAAGAACGATGAGATAGCACTCCGGATGATTCGCGGTGATCGAGTGGGCTATATTCTGCAGCAGAACAGTCTTACCGGTGCGCGGCGGCGCGACGATCAGTCCGCGCTGGCCCTTGCCGAGCGGCGCGACGAGATCGATGACGCGCGGCGACAGGTCTTTGGAGGTCGGAACATCCAATTCCATCCGGAAACGTTCGTTCGGGTAGAGCGGCGTCAGGTTATCGAAGTGCACCTTATGACGAATCTTTTCGGGATCGTCGAAATTGATGGTGTTGACCTTCAGCAGGGCGAAGTAGCGCTCGCCTTCCTTTGGTCCACGGATCGGACCCTCGACTGTGTCGCCAGTCTTTAGCGAGAAACGACGGATTTGGGAGGGCGAGATATAGATGTCGTCCGGCCCTGGAAGATAGTTCGCGTTAGCGGACCGCAGGAAGCCGAAGCCGTCCTGGAGAACCTCGACAACGCCTTCGCCGATGATCTCCACATCCTGGCTGGCTAACACCTTGAGGATAGCAAACATTAGTTCCTGTTTGCGCATCGTGCTCGCATTTTCGACCTCGAGCGATTCGGCGAATGCCAGCAGATCCGTCGGGGACTTACTCTTAAGTTCTTGAAGCTTCATTTCAGCCATGAAGTGACCATTACTCTTAAATTCTAGGGGGGAAGGCGATGTCGAGGCTGTAATCGGTCCTGCGAAGGGATCGCAGACGATCGAACTTTACATACATGCCACAAGGATGAGGTGGAGCGAAAATAGCGAGTAAGGTTCACCACCGCAAGGGGGCTGCTTAAAATGAAGCAAATTTAACCGAACGCGCTTTAGTCAGAATGGCTTGACCACGGCCAGAATGACAATCGCGATCATCAACAGGGTTGGCGCCTCGTTCATGAAACGCCAGTAGCGCGCCGATCTGGCGTTTTCATCACGCTCGAACGCTCTGGCTGCACGCGCAAAAAAGACGTGCACGACCGTCAAAATCACGACCAAGCCAATCTTTGCGTGCAGCCAGCCCCCCTGAAAACCATAGACGGACCAGGCGAGATAAAGGCCAAGGATCCAAGTCAGCATCATTGCCGGGTTCATAATCACCTTCAGTAGGCGACGCTCCATCACCTTGAATGTCTCGGACTGCGTCGAACCCCGCTCGGCGTCGGTATGGTAGATGAAAAGCCGCGGCATGTAGAGGAGACCGGCCATCCAAGAAATAACCGCGATGATATGAAGAGCCTTGACCCAGAGGTAGAGATCATCCGGATTCCAGAGAAATAGCCCGAGGGCTAGAAGTCCGAAGAAGAGGATCGCGAAGCGGGCGCGGCGGCGCGCATAGGTGCCAGGCTTCTCATCAGTTTGCTTTTCCACGTACTATCGCCTCCAGCTGCGAACGTGCTCAACGAGCAGCTGGACGTTCTGAGGATCGGCCTGCGGGGTAATTCCATGCCCGAGATTGAATATCAGCGGGCCGTCACCAAGTTTCTCGAGGATGTCATTGATACCTTCCTGGAGTGGCAACCCGCCGGCAACGACCCGCATCGGATCGAGATTCCCTTGGACGGCTCCGTCCTTTTGCAGCTCTGCCGCAAAATCCAAAGGCACAGACCAATCAAGCCCGATCGCGTCCGCCTTCGTTTTCCGGCGGTAATCCCTCAGCAGGAACCCTGCGCCCTTGGCAAAGGCAATCACCCGAGCGTTCGGACGCCGCGCCTTGATGGAGGCGATCATCCGGGCAACAGGCTTCACCGCAAAAGCCTCGAATTCCCGCTCGCCGAGAACGCCAGCCCAAGAATCGAAAATCTGCACGGCGTCAGCGCCAGCATCGATCTGCGCGACTAAATAATCAGCCGACACCTCGGCCAACACAGCGAGCAAGCGTTCGAAGGCCTGCGGATATTTGTAGGCAAACAGCCGCGCGGGAGCCTGGTCAGGCGTGCCATGGCCGGCGATCATATAAGTCGCAACCGTCCACGGAGCGCCGCAGAAACCAAGCAGGGTCGTCGAGGTAGGCAGCTCGCGTCGCAAGCGCTCCACCGTTTCTAAAACCGGCTTGAGGTAATCGATGACATGATCTGTCTCGATCCCGTCGATTCCGGCTTCGTCGATCGGATCCATCTCCGGTCCATGCCCCTCCGTGAAGCGAACGTTGCGCTTCATCGCATCTGGGATGACCAGGATATCAGAGAAGAGAATAGCAGCATCAAAGCCGTAGCGGCGAATGGGCTGGAGAGTGACCTCCACAGCATGTTCCGGCGAATAACAGAGATCAAGGAAACTTCCGGCCTTTGCCCGCGTCTCCCTATACTCGGGTAGGTATCGTCCCGCCTGTCTCATCAGCCAGATTGGAGGAGGGCTGAGCGCTTCGCCATCCAGGACCCTCATGATTTTCCGGCGACTTTCACTCACGCGCTTCTTCCCTATTAAAAATCTAAGATATTTTAAAAGGTTTCTATTTCTTAGAGTCTGTTTCTATCAAGGATTAAAATTCATCCACTGCCGGAGCCTTTTGTCGCGCCGCCGCCAGTTTGCAGTAATTGAGTGGCAAGCTCTTACGCTGGAATCGTGGATAAGTCAGAAAACGCAAATTATTCCAATCGGATATAAGAAACGCAAGCGGGATTGAGCTGTGGAAAAGATACAGACAGTGCTCGAATGAGTGTCTGCTATCCACAGAACCAGCAGATCGCCCGCGGCGGCTCCCACGAAATCCGATTTGTGGAAAAGATGGCATGTTTTCCCTTGCCTTACCCGTGCCGCGTCTCTTAGCTCTCCGTTGTCCAGTCTTTTCAACAGGCCGCGGAAAATAGCGTGGAGAACCGCACGAATTTCTTCCATCTGCATTTGATTTCTGACTCAACCGGCGAAACGCTGATTTCTGCCGGGCGCGCCGCGTCTGCACAATTTAGATCCGCGCAGCCGATCGAGCACGTCTATCCCCTTGTCCGCAATCGCAAGCAACTCCTGCAGGTTCTTCAATCGATCGACAGCCAGCCTGGTATTGTTCTCTATACGATTGTAGACCGTGAGCTGGCGACCCTGATTGATCAGCGCTGCGCAGAGATGGGTGTTGCGTCGGTGAACGTGCTCGAGCCTGTTATGAACGCGTTCCAGATCTATCTCGGTGCACCGTCACGACGGCGCGTTGGCGCCCAGCACGTGATGAACGCAGGCTACTTCGCCCGCATCGAAGCGCTCAACTTCACGATGGATCATGACGACGGTCAGATGCCCGATGACTACAATGATGCTGACGTCGTGATCATCGGTATCAGTCGGACATCGAAAACACCGACAAGTATCTACCTCGCCAATCGCGGTATTAAAACGGCCAATATCCCCGTCGTCTATGGCGTCCCACTCCCCGAAAGCCTGTTCACCGCGACCAAACCTTTGATCGTCTGTCTGATTGCCACGACCGACCGCATCTCTCAGGTCCGCGAGAACCGTATCCTCGGAGCGACGCCCGGCTTTGATCGGGGCCAATACACCGACCGAGCCGCAATATCGGAGGAGTTGAAATACGCACGATCGCTCAGCGCCCGGCACAATTGGCCACTCATCGACGTGACGCGCCGCTCCATCGAGGAGACGGCAGCTGCGATTGTTGCTCTCCGCCCGAAGCTGCGTTAAGCGCAGGCGCACCAGATTTGTTCGAGGCTCCATGATACCCAAGCTTATTCTCGCATCCTCCAGTCCGTTCCGCCGGATGCTGATGCAAAATGCTGGCCTGGCATTCGAGGCCCATATAGCTCACATTGACGAGCGTGCGCTCGAAGCGCCCCTTGAACGAGAAGGCGCAACGCCGGATACCGTCGCCCTTGTTCTTGCCAAGGCCAAGGCGAAGGACGTCAGCGACCGTTTTCCGACCTGCCTCGTGATCGGCTCGGATCAAACGATGTCTCTCGGCCCGCAGACCTTTCATAAGCCTATGGACATGGCCGATGCCGCGAACCACCTTCGATTGTTGTCGGGTAAGACGCACCGGTTGAACAGCGCGATCGCGATCGCTTACGACGGCGACATCGTCTGGGAGCATGTTTCACACGCAAAGCTTACAATGCGTTCACTCGACGCCGATTTCATCCAACGGCATTTGAAGCGCGTTGGAGAGAAAGCGCTTGCGAGCGTTGGCGCATACCAACTCGAGGGGGAGGGGCTTCAGTTGTTTTCGCGGATCGACGGTGACTACTTTACAATCCTGGGATTGCCGATGCTACCGTTGTTGGAGAAGCTGAGAGAATTGGGTGCGATTGATGGATGATTCACGTGAAACATTGGGGCCGCGGGCCTTCGTCACGGGGTTTCCTATCAAGCATTCCCGGTCGCCTCTCATTCACGGCTACTGGTTGAAGACACTTGAACTCCCAGGTTCCTATTGCGCCCACGAAGTCGCACCAGCCGATTTTCCCGCCTTTATAGCGTCGCTGAAGAGCGGCGACGCGGGCTTCGTCGGCGGCAACGTTACCATCCCGCACAAAGAAATGGCGTTCAAGCTCGCAGACGATCCGGATGCACTTTCTGAAGAGCTCGGTGCAGCCAACACGCTTTGGATGGAGGAGGGCCGGCTCAAGGCGACCAACACGGATGGACGCGGCTTCACCGCAAATCTGGATGAGCGACATCCGCACTGGGACAGGGCCCAGTCGGCCGTGGTCCTCGGCGCCGGTGGTGCGAGCCGCGCCATCGTCCAGGCACTGCGCAATCGGGGCGTTAAGGAAATTCATCTGGTCAACAGGACGGTCGAACGCGCTCGGGAATTGGCGGATCGGTTTGGGCCCAGTGTACATGCGCATTCGATGGCGGCTCTGTCGGAAGTCATGCGCGGTGCCGGCATTTTCGTCAACACGACCTCGTTGGGCATGGATGGCGAGGATGCGCCACAGACTGATTTCTCGCCGCTGCTCTCGGAGGCTGTCGTGACGGACATCGTCTATGTCCCACTGAAGACCCCGTTCCTTGCGCAAGCCGAGCAGCAAGGATTTACCGTTGTTGATGGACTCGGCATGCTGTTGCATCAGGCCGTTCCCGGTTTCGAGAAATGGTTCGGGCATCGCCCCAGTGTCGACGAGGAGCTACGTGCGCTCATTATCGAGGACATGGATAAGCACTGATGTTGCGGATCGGACTGACGGGCTCGATTGGGATGGGCAAATCAACAATGGCGAAACTCTTCGCGGAAGCGGGAGTGCCTGTGAATGATTCCGATGCCGTCGTCCACGATCTATATGCAGGAGAGGCGGCGCCTCTGGTCGACGCTGCCTTCCCCGGAACAATGAAGAACGGTGCTGTCGATCGTCAGGAGCTGGGCCGCCAGCTGGCTGGAAGTCCTGACGGGTTCAAGCGCCTTGAAGCCATCGTCCACCCGCTCGTGAGAAAGCGTGAGGCGAAGTTTATTGAACGCGAGCGGCAACGCGGGTCAGCGATGGTGCTGCTCGATATCCCACTGTTGTTCGAAACGGGAGCCGAGAGCAGGGTCGATGTGATCGTGGTCGTAAGCTGTGATCCACAGATACAGCGGGAACGCGTACTTGCGCGGCCGGGGATGACAGTAGAAAAATTCAATATGATTCTTGCGCGTCAGACGCCGGATGCCGAAAAGCGCGCAAGAGCCGACTATGTGATCGATACCGGCCATAGCATCGAAACAGCCAAAAAACGGGTCGCCGAGATTGTCGCGGACCTGAAGCGGCGGCTCGCCAGCGGGGACTTCCTGAATGCGTGAAATCATCTTCGATACAGAAACCACAGGACTAGATAACCGCGTGGACCGGATTATCGAGATCGGTGGCATCGAGCTTTTCAATCACTTCCCGACCGGCAATACGATCCACATCTATATTAATCCGGGAGACCAGAAGGTGCATCCGGACGCGCTTGCCGTGCACGGCATCACCGATGAGTTCCTGAGGGACAAGCCTTCGTTCGCAGATGTTGCACAGCAGATTATCGATTTCTTTGGTGATGCGAAGTGGATCGCGCACAACGCGACATTCGATATGGGCTTTATAAATGCGGAACTAGCAAGGCTGGATTTGCCGCCGATCCTGCCCGACCGCGTGCTCGACACGCTGTCTATGGCACGCCGCAAGCATCCAATGGGCCCCAATTCACTTGATGCTCTTTGCCGCCGCTACGGCATCGATAACACGCATCGAACGAAGCACGGCGCGCTTCTCGACTCCGAACTGCTAGCCGATGTCTACATCGAGATGATCGGTGGCCGCCAGGCCGCACTTGGGCTTGGAAACGTCTCGAGCAATTCGGCAGGTCAGGAAATCGTAGTCGAGGAGATAATCACAGGGACGCTTGACCGGCCACGGCGCCTCGCGCCACGTCTCAGCGAAGCCGAGCAACAAGCCCATGACGCGCTGATTGCCAAACTCGGCACGAAGAGTGTTTGGGGAAAATACGATCTTGCAAACTAAGAATGCCCGGGAATCTCCCGGGCATTTCGTTTTGTTTCAGCGTGCTATGTACGAAGCTGTTAGTTCGTGGTCGCCTGAACTTTAGCACGGGCCTGCTCTTCAGCCACCCGCTGCGCAAACATCTGAGAGAAATCGATTGGATCGATCATCAGCGGCGGGAAGCCGCCATTGCGTGTGACGTCGGCAATGATCTGACGTGCGAATGGGAACAGCATGCGCGGGCATTCGATGAAGAGAACCGGCAGCATGTGCTCCTGCGGGAAACCGGCAATCCGGAAGACGCCGCCGTAGACGAGTTCGGTATGGAAGACCGTCTTGTCGCCATCCTTGGCTTCGGCGTTCAGAGACAGAACGACGTCGAAATCCGTATCGGAGAGCGGATTGGCGTTGACATTGACATTGATATTGATGGCCGGAGCCTTGTCACGCGCCTGCAGCGAACGCGGCGCACCCGGATTTTCGAAGGAGAGATCCTTGGTGTACTGGGCAAGGATGGTAAGGCTCGGGCTCGTTGCACCGTTATTGCTGTTTTCGTCGGCCATTGGCTTTTCCTCGAGGGCATTGGATGGTGCCGCTCTATCATTTCGGGCATGGTGTTACAACCCTGGGCCGGGCGGCCGGCTGGGACGGTTCCTCACTCGCCAAGATGCTTCCCTGACCAAGGAGAGTTGTCGTTGGGTTCGCGTCGATAGTCCTCGTCATCGAGGTCGACGACTTTGGAGTCCTTGGCGCGGTTTGACGGGTTGAAGCCGCTTGTTGAACCCACGACGACAAAGCGGCGGCTGACATATTGCCAGGCGAGATCGCGCACAGCTGGAATGAAGATTAGCAACGCCAAGATGTCGGTGATGAAGCCAGGGACTATCAGCAACAATGCGGCAATCACGAACATGGCCGGACGAAGCAGCTCCCGCCCCGGCACCATGCCGTTTCGCCCTTCGGAGGACATACGGCGGAGGATTCCGATGCCCTGGCGCCTGAGCAGGGCCATGCCGACCACAAAGCTCAGAATGACCAGCGCCAGCGTCGGCCAAAGCCCGATCGCCTTTCCGACAAGCACGAAACCGGCAATCTCGGCGAGCGGCAGCAGCAGCAGAAAACCAGGCAGGATCTTCAATGGCATCGTTTTATTCCGGCCTAAGCCGGACTCCGTTGGAGGGTCGCGTTGCCGACTCTATTTGAATCATCTGTATAGGCAGACTATATGGGAGTACAAATCAGCGATGTTAACAGCGGCTGCGGCGGGATATGGGTTCAAACGACTTCATCACATTGTTTTTTCTTGTCGCGGCGGTGCTGATTTTTCTGCAGCTGCGCAGCGTTCTCGGTCGCCGTACGGGAAATGAGAAGCCCCCGCGCGACCTTTATACGCCGCGTGATGCTGTTGGACCTGATTCTCCCGACGCTGGGAAAGTGGTGACCCTACCGCGTCGTGACGCATCGACCGAGGAAGACGACCGTTTTGCGGCAATCGACGCCTTCGCTCCGGCTGGTACTTCGCTGAACGAATCGCTCCGGGAAATCAACAAGGCTGACGCTTCGTTCAATCCGAAGGAATTCGTGAACGGCGCCCGAATGGCCTATGAAATGATTGTGATGGCGTTTGCGGACGGCGATCGCAAGGCTCTGAAGAACCTCCTGTCGCGCGAAGTCTATGACGGCTTTGATGCCGCCATTGCTGATCGCGAATCCAAGGGCGAGAAGGTGAAGTCGACCTTCGTCGGTATTGACAAGGCTGAGATCACGAGCGCCGAGATCAAAGGTACGGAGGTCCAGATTACGCTTCGTATTATCAGCCAGCTGATCTCGGCCACCTATGACAAGGCTGACAAGCTGATTGATGGCGATGCGGAGAATGTCGCTGAGGTCAATGATCTCTGGACGTTTGCGCGCGACACCCGTTCGCGTGACCCCAACTGGAAACTCGTGGCCACCGAATCGGAAGCATGAGTGAAGAGATCCCGGGCTTTGCCCTGCAAGCAATAAGCTTCGATGATCTGGAAGGCTGGAAGGATGATGATCCCTCCAGCCTTTTTGAAGCGATGGAAGCATGCCGGCGGCAGATCATTGACATCAAACCGTATCGGACTGGCTCGCTCGGCTTGACCACACAGGACCTTTTGCCGTTGCTCGAGGCAGCGCGGAGCGAGAACCCGTCGTCGGCAGCCGATGCCCGGGCCTTCTTTCAGTCCCACTGTCGACCTTTTAGAATCCGCCGGGCGGATGGCAGCTCGGGTTTCGTTACTGCTTTCTATGAGCCTGAGATTTTGGTTTCGGCGGTAGCGGACGAAGATTATCGCTTTCCCTTCTATCGGCGCCCCGACGATCTGATCGACCTCGATGAAAGCAATCGTCCCGCCTCTTTGCCTGACAACTATGCGTTTGGTAGGCTGACGGATGGCCAAATTGACGCCTATCCGGATCGTCGTGCGATCGACGAGGGTTTCCTGGCTGGCCGAGGATTGGAAATCGCTTGGGCAAAGTCGAAGATCGACGTCTTCTTTGTCCACGTGCAAGGTGCAGCACGGCTGCGATATCCGGACGGGACCATCGACCGGATTACCTATGCCGCGAAGGCCGGACATCCGTTTTCGGCGATCGGGAAGCTACTCATCGAGCGCGGGGAAATCGAACGATCCGAGATTTCGATGCAGACCATTCGACGTTGGCTCGGCGACCACCCTCATCAGGTGGACGAGGTTTTGTGGCACAATCGCTCCTATATTTTCTTCCGTGAGATCCCAACAGCAGACATGAATGCTGGTCCTGTTGCCGCGGCAAAAGTGCCGTTGATTGCCGGACGTTCGCTGGCCGTCGATCGGCTCATTCACACTTTTGGCTTCCCGTTTTTCATTCGGTCTGAGAACCTTGTCCATCTCGATGGCGGTAAGCCTTTTGCGCGATTGATGCTGGCGCTCGACACTGGCTCTGCCATCGTCGGTCCCGCGAGAGGAGATATTTTCACCGGATGGGGGGATCAGGCAGGAGAGCTCGCCGGGACGGTACGCCATGACGCCGGCTTCGTCGTTCTGATTCCCAATGCAGCTGCAGCGAGGTTCGGCTGATGGCCCGAGACCGGAAGCTCGACACGGATGAAAGGATACTTTGGGGCAAGGTGGCACGGAGCACGCGTCCAATGCCCGGCAAGAGGGATGAACTGGCCGAACTCGATGCTTTTCTGACAGAGGCAGAGGTTGAAAACGAAACGGCAGCAAGCGCAAAACAGACTTCCGAAGGTGTGGTCGAGGGCGCTACACCAGCGGCTCCCAAATCACGATCTGGTGTTCACCACCCGCTCGAAAGACCCGTCAAACGCAAGATCGCAAAGGGCCGGCTCCCGCTCGAAGCTCGTATCGACCTACACGGGCTGGTCCAGAGCGAAGCTCACATTCTGCTTCTCGAGTTTCTGATACGAGCTCATGAGCGAGGAATGAGACATGTCCTCGTGATTACCGGCAAGGGCAGTTCGCTTGGTAGCGAAGGCGCTCTCAAGCGCGCCGTCCCGATGTGGTTCTCGAAGCCCGAGTTTCGGTATTTCATCTCTTCTTATGAAACTGCGGCCCGGCATCATGGCGGCGAGGGCGCTCTTTACATCAGGCTGTCGCGTCGCCATGGAGAGAGAGCATGACGCCGTTCGGCGAGGCGGTTCGCAAGCTGCGCGAGCGCAAGGGCGTCTCGCAGAAGCAGATGGCTGCGGCCCTCAATGTTTCTCCGGCCTATCTGTCTGCGCTCGAGCATGGAAAGCGTGGCTTACCGACCTTCGATCTGCTCCAGCGGATCGCCGGCTACTTCAACATCATCTGGGATGAGGCAGAGGAACTCTTCCTTTTGGCCCGTTCTTCAGACCCCCGTGTGGTCGTCGATACGTCGGGTTTATCGGCCGAGCATACCGCATTCGCGAACCTTCTGGCGGGGCGCATTCGAGATCTTGATCGTGCGACGCTTGACGAACTGACGAGCATTCTCGAAAACGACGGAAAGGCGGACGGAAAACGGTCATAATCCCCTGATTTATAGCCAGTTTGAGCGCGCTGGCATTGGGAACTTGGATCAAAAACCCTATATTCTGGCATGTAAAAGGCTGGTGATTCGCAAGTCTCACTTCGGCCCCGACAACAGGGAAATTCTCGAAAAGTATGACCGATATACCCACGACGGAAAACGGCGTTAGCACCGAATATGGCGCAGACTCAATCAAGGTTCTGAAGGGCCTTGACGCAGTGCGCAAGCGCCCGGGTATGTATATCGGTGATACCGATGATGGCTCGGGTCTTCATCACATGGTCTACGAAGTCGTCGACAACGCGATCGACGAAGCGCTCGCTGGTCACGCCGATATCGTGACCGTGACGCTCAATCCCGATGGTTCGGTCACTGTTACCGACAACGGACGCGGCATCCCGACGGACATTCATACCGGCGAGGGCGTGTCGGCAGCCGAAGTCATCATGACGCAGCTACATGCCGGGGGTAAGTTCGACCAAAATTCCTACAAGGTCTCCGGTGGTCTGCACGGCGTTGGCGTTTCCGTTGTCAATGCACTCTCTGTCTGGCTAAAGCTGAAGATCCGCCGCCAAGGCAAGATCCATGAAATGAGCTTTACACATGGCGTCGCCGATGCGCCGCTGAAGGTGATCGGCGAAGCCGGCGATGAGACCGGCACGGAAGTCAGCTTCATGCCGAGCACCGAAACCTTCACGATGACCGAATTCGATTACGGCACGCTGGAACATCGCCTTCGCGAGCTTGCATTCCTGAACTCGGGCGTCCGCATCCTTCTGAGCGACAAGCGTCATTCGGATATCAAGCAGGAAGAGATGATCTATGACGGCGGCCTGGAAGCCTTCGTCTCTTATCTCGATCGTGCCAAGAAGCCGCTTGTCGACAAGCCGGTGGCGATCCGTGGTGAGAAGGATGGGATTACTGTCGAAGTCGCGATGTGGTGGAACGACAGCTATCACGAGAACGTCCTTTGCTTCACCAACAACATTCCGCAGCGCGACGGCGGCACGCACATGGCCGGCTTCCGCGCCGCGTTGACCCGCCAGATCACCTCCTATGCCGATACGTCTGGTATCACGAAGAAGGAAAAGGTGACGCTGACCGGTGACGATTGCCGCGAAGGCCTGACGGCCGTTCTTTCCGTCAAAGTGCCGGACCCGAAGTTTTCATCGCAGACCAAGGACAAGCTGGTTTCTTCGGAAGTTCGCCCCGTTGTCGAGAATCTCGTCAGTGAAGCACTAAGCACGTGGCTGGAAGAGCACCCGACGGAAGCCAAGGTTCTGGTCGGCAAGGTGGTTGAAGCGGCCGCGGCGCGCGAAGCTGCCCGCAAGGCACGCGAATTGACGCGCCGCAAGGGTGCCCTCGACATTGCCTCTCTGCCGGGCAAGCTCGCCGATTGTTCGGAGCGCGATCCTGCCAAGTCCGAAGTCTTCCTCGTCGAGGGCGACTCTGCAGGCGGTTCGGCCAAACAGGGCCGGTCGCGCGAGAACCAGGCAATCCTGCCGCTGCGCGGCAAGATTCTCAACGTCGAGCGTGCTCGCTTCGACAAGATGCTTTCAAGCCAGGAAATCGGCACGCTGATTACTGCTCTCGGCACAGGCATCGGCAAAGACGAGTTTAATGCCGAAAAGCTGCGCTACCACAAGATCATCATCATGACGGACGCAGACGTCGACGGCGCCCATATTCGTACGCTGCTGTTGACCTTCTTCTTCCGCCAGATGCCGGAATTGATCGAGCGCGGTCACCTCTATATCGCCCAGCCACCGCTCTATAAGGTCTCGCGCGGCAAATCGATCCAGTACGTGAAGAACGAAAAGGCGCTCGAGGACTATCTGATTGGACAGGGCCTGGAAGATGCTGCCTTGAAGCTTGGTAGCGGTGAAGTGCGGACCGGCCAGGATCTTGGCGAGGTGATCAGCGATGCGTTGCGCCTTCGCGCACTCCTCGACAACCTGCATTCGCGCTACAATCGCGCTGCCGTCGAGCAGGCGGCGATCGCCGGCGCTCTCAATGCAGAAGCCGTCAGCGACCGCTCAAGGGCAGAACAGCTCGCCGGTGAGGTTGCCAGACGCCTCGACCTGATCGCCGAGGAAACCGAACGCGGCTGGGAAGGCGGCCTGACCAGCGAAGGCGGCCTCAGGCTTGAGCGCATGGTGCGCGGCGTGAAGGAAGTCGTCGTGCTCGATATGGCGTTGATCGGTTCTCAGGACGCGCGCCTTCTCGATCAGCTGTCAGTTCGCCTGAAGGAAATTTACCGTGTACCTCCTTCACTCTCCCGACGTGACGGCAATGTGGAGATTTCCGGCCCACGGGCGCTGCTCGACGCGATTTTTGCAAGCGGACGCAAGGGCTTGACGATGCAGCGTTACAAGGGTCTTGGCGAGATGAATGCCGAACAGCTCTGGGAAACGACGCTCGATCCGAACGTTCGCTC
>Ga0075367_10000615_pt1 | contig 13644 bp, 11 predicted proteins | sample EndMethybrTD3032_FD_71399 | JGI IMG/M metagenome (GOLD analysis project Ga0075367, IMG submission 71399) | Populus endosphere microbial communities from Tennessee, USA - Endosphere MetaG P. TD hybrid TD303-2 | ecosystem: Host-associated > Plants > Roots > Endosphere | place: USA: Tennessee... | reverse complement strand
CCGTGAGCATCCTGATCAAGAACGGCACCATCGTCACCGCCAGCGACAAATACGTTGGCGACATCTTCGTGGACGGCGAGATCATCTCGATGATCGGCACGTCCCTGAGCATCCCCGCGGCCCGCACCATCGACGCGTCGGGCAAGCTCGTGCTCCCCGGCGGCATCGACGTCCACACGCACCTCGACATGCCGTTCGGCGGCACGACCTCCGCAGACGACTTCGAGTCGGGCACCATCGCGGCAGCCCACGGCGGCACCACTACCGTCGTCGACTTCGCGATCCAGTATCGCGGGCAGACGCTGCACCACGCCTGGGAAACGTGGATGAAGAAGGCGGAGGGCAAGGCGGCGATCGACTACGGCTTCCACATGATCATCACCGAGCTGAACGATCAGGTGGAAACCGAGATGGACTCGCTCGTCCGTCAAGGCGTGACGTCGTTCAAGCTGTTCATGGCCTATCCCGGCGTGTTCATGCTGGACGACGCGAGCATCTTCAAGGCGCTGCTGCGCACGGGCAAGAACGGCGGCACGATCTGCATGCACGCAGAAAACGGCGGCGTGATCGACGTGCTCGTCAAGAAAGCGCTCGCGGAAGGCAAGACGGCGCCGAAGTATCACGCGTTGACGCGCCCGGCCCGCGCCGAGGCCGAGGCTACGCATCGGGCTATTGCCCTCGCGGAGATCGCCGATGTGCCGATCTACATCGTGCATCTGTCGGCAGCGGAAGCGCTGGAGATGGTGACGGAAGCGCGCGATCGCGGCTTGCCGGCGTACGCGGAGACGTGTCCGCAGTATCTCTTTTTGAGCTACGACAACTACGAGGAGCCTGGCTTCGACGGCGCGAAATATGTGATGAGCCCGCCGCTGCGTCAGAAGGACACGCAGGATCGGCTGTGGCGCGGCCTCGCGTTCAACGACCTGCAGGCCATCTCCACCGATCACTGTCCGTTCTGCATGAAAGAGCAGAAGGAGATGGGCCACGGCGACTTCTCGAAGATCCCGAATGGCGCACCCGGCATCGAGACGCGTATGAGCCTGGTCTATGACGGCGGCGTGCGCACGGGCCGCATCTCGCTGAACCGGTTCGTCGAGCTGACGTCGACGTCACCGGCGAAGATCTTCGGGCTGTTTCCGCGCAAGGGCACGATCGCGCCCGGGTCTGATGCCGACATCGTCATCTTCAACCCCGAACGCAAGGTGACGCTCTCGGCCAGCACGCTTCACATGAAGGTCGACTACAACCCGTACGAAGGCCGTCAGGTGACGGGCGCGACCGAGACCGTGCTCTCGCGCGGCAAGATCATCATCGACGACGGTCAGTTCGTCGGCCGGGCCGGCGCCGGCTCGTTCCTGAAACGCGCGCACCGCTAAGGCGAGGCGCGCGGCCTCCTCCCCCCTGTCAAAACCTCCAGCGGATCTTCCTGAGATCCGCCATCTTTTGTGTCAACTCCTGCATAGGCGCACGGCTCTCCGCCCGCAGAGAATGCGCTCCGTCAACGGCGACTGTCCGGGGGATTCCAGATGGGAGTTCAATGGCGGCAGCCTGCGCGGCCCGTGCCGCCGCGGAGGGACGGACGATGCGCGTGATCATCCTGGCGGGCGGCCGCGGGACGCGTCTCCAGGAAGAAACGGCCGTGAAGCCGAAGCCGATGCTCGAAGTCGGCGGGCGGCCGCTCCTGTGGCACGTGATGGACATCTTCAGCAGCCACGGCCTGCGCGAGTTCGTCGTCGCGCTCGGCTACAAGGGCGATCTGATCCGCGAGTATTTCTCTTCCTACTACTACCGCCGCAACGATTTCACCGTGCGGCTCGGCACGCCCGACATCTCCGTCGTTCCGCCGCTCGACGAGCCATGGATCGTGCACCTCGTCGAGACCGGAATGGACACCGCCACGGGCGGGCGCGTGAAGCGCGCCGCCAGGCACGCCGCGCACGAGCGCTTCCTGCTGACCTATGGCGACGGCGTCGCCAATGTCGACATCACCGCCCTGCTCGAGCTCCACCGGCGCCACGGCAAGCTGGCGACGGTCACCGCCGTGCAGCCGCCGCCGCGGTTCGGCCGTCTTGCCCTCGATGGCGATCGCGTCGTTTCGTTCCGCGAGAAGTCGCGCGCCGACGAGGGATGGATCAACGGAGGCTTCTTCGTGCTGGAGCCCGAGGTCCTCGACTACATCGACGGCGACGACACGATTTTCGAGCGCGAGCCGCTCGAACGGCTTGCCGCATGCGGCCAACTCGTGGCCTACCGCCACGTGGGATTCTGGCAGTGCATGGATACGCTGCAAGACCTGCGAAAGCTCGAGGCGCTCGCCGATACCGGCGAGCCGCCGTGGAAGGTCTCTCTCCAACCCTGCCCCGAGGTGATGCCATGAGCCCGTCCGTTGCCGATCGCCAGACCGCCGGTGCTTCCGGACTGATCGTCCGCACGACCTGCAGAGGCTGCGGCGCGTCCGCGCTCGTGACACTCTTCTCGCTCGGCGATCTCTGTCTCTGCAACGACTTCCTCGCGCCGTCCGAGGAGTCCGTGCGCATTCCGCTCGAACTGGTGCTGTGCAGTCCTGAGCAAGGCGGATGCGGACTGCTCCAGCTCCGTCACACGACCCCGCAACACCTGATGTACACGCGCTACTGGTACAAGTCCGGCATCAGCAGCACGATGCGCAATCATCTCGGCGCGCTCGTGCGCAAGGCGGAGCGGGTCGCGGCGCTGCAGCCCGATCGCATCGTGCTGGACATCGGCGCGAACGACGGCACCACGCTGCGGTCGTACGAGACCCGCGGCGTGCGGCGCATCGGCTTCGAGCCCAGTCAGCTCCATCGCGAAGCGGAAGTGGGCACGACGGCGATCGTGAACGACTTCTTCAACGCGCCGGCCTTCCATGCCGTCGCGGGCGGTGACAAAGCGCAGATCATCACGACGATCGCAATGTTCTACGACATCGAGGATCCCAACCGCTTCATCGCGGACATCCGCGAATGCCTGGCACGCGACGGGGTCTGGATCATCGAGATGCACTACCTCCCCACGATGCTGCAATCGAACGGCTTCGACGCCATCGTCCACGAGCACGTCACGTACTACTCGTTGCGGAGCCTGCAGCGGCTGCTCGCGGCGCATGCGCTCGAGATCTTCGACGTCGAGCGCAACGGCATGAACGGCGGCAGCTTCCGCGTCTACGTGCGCCATCGGGGGAGCGCTGTGGCGGCAGGCGCCGGCGCCGCGGCGCGCGTCAGGGCGCACGAGGAGCGGGAGGATCGGCTCCAGCTCGATCGTCCGGAGATCTATCAGCGCTTCTGGCGCCGCATCGAGCGCACGAAGACGCAGCTGCGCAGGTTCCTGGAAGCGGAAGTGGCGAAGGGCAAGACCGTCTTCGTCTACGGCGCGTCGACGAAAGGCAACGCACTGCTGCAGTTCTTCGATCTGGACACCCGCCTGATCGCCGCGGCCGGCGACAAGAACGCGGACAAGTGGGGCCGGTTCACCCCGGGCACGCGCATTCCCATCGTCTCGCCGCAGGAAGTGGGCAAGGCCCGCCCCGACTATCTGCTCGTGCTCATCTGGGCTCTGATCGACGAAGTCCGCGAGCAGTGGCAGCCGTACCTGGCCACGGGCGGCCGCCTGATCGTGCCCCTTCCGAGATTCAAGGTCATCTCGGCATGACGACTCCAGACGACGTCCTCGAGGTCGCGCGGAAGTGGTGCCGCGTGAGCAACTCGTCGAAGCCGGCGAATCTGGGCCGCCTGCTGGCCGACGACGCGGTCGTGCATGGTCTCGCGCGGGGCAGGCCGCTGAACGGACGCGACGCCATCCTCCGCGCGGTCTACAGCCTCGCGAGCATGTTCGCCGGCAAGACGTGCGAAGTGCTCGACGCGATCGCGCAAGGTGATCGCGCCGCCGTCCGCTGGCGGATGACGTTCAGCCCGGACATGTGGCACGTCAGCGGCATGCCGCTGTCGTACGACGGACTCACGATCTGCACCGTCCGCGATGGACGCATCGTCGAGCTGCACTGCAGCTTCGCGCGATGGTGGGTCTAGCCGTCACCCTCCGCGGTCCACTCCGCATCGCACGCCATGCGCATCCTCGTCACCGGTCATCTCGGCTACATCGGCACGGTCCTGACGCGGCGCCTGCAGGCCGCCGGGCACGACGTGCTCGGCATGGACATCGACCTGTATCACGGCTGCACGTTCGGCCGCGGCATGCCGGAGGTGCCCTCCGTCGTGCAGGATATTCGCGACGTCGAGACCGCCGACCTGCGCGGATGCGACGCCATCGTGCATCTCGCCGCGCTCTCGAACGATCCGCTGGGAGATCTCGATCCGGACCTGACGGACGAGATCAATCACCGCGGCACGATCCATCTCGCCGAGACCGCGAAGGCCGCGGGTGTGAAGCGCTTCGTCTTCTCGTCGTCGTGCAGCAACTACGGCGCGTCCGGCGGCGGCACGCTCCTCACGGAGACGGCGCCGTTCAATCCGGTCACGCCATACGGCCTCTCGAAGGTGCGTGCCGAAGCCGGTCTCGCACGGCTGGCCGACTCGAGGTTCTGTCCGACGATGCTGCGCAACGCGACGGCGTATGGGTATTCGCCGCGCATGCGGTTCGACATGGTGGTGAACAACTTCGTGGCCTGGGCCGTGGCCACCGGCCGGATCGTGCTGAAGAGCGACGGCACGGCGTGGCGTCCGCTCGTGCACGTGGAGGACATCTGCGGCGCGTGCCTCGCGGTGCTCGACGCGCCCTGCGAGCAGATCTGCGGCGAGGCCTTCAACGTCGGGCAGTCGGACGAGAACTATCAGGTACGCGACCTCGCGGAGATGGTGCAGCGCATCGCCGGCGGATGCGACGTGACCTTCGCCGCGGGGAGCGGCCACGACACGCGCTGCTATCGCGTGGACTGCTCGAAAATCGCGCGCATGCTGCCGGCATTTCAGCCTGCGTGGCGCGTGGACACCGGCGCCGCGGAGCTGCTCGGCGCGTTCCGGTGTCATGGCGTGCGCGTCGAGGAGTTCGAAGGCGCGCGCTATCGCCGGATCGATCGGGTGAGACAACTGCTGGCTGAAGGACACCTCGACGCGTCGTTGCGGTGGCGGGACGCGACCGTCCAGCGTCACCTCGCCTGATCGCACTCGACGCTCCCGGATTATGCCGATGAGCCCCGTGACCGTCACCGTCGCCATCCCCACCTACAACCGTCCTGGCTTCCTCCAGCGGGCGCTGCGATGCGTGCAGGCACAGACGCTCGCGCCGCTCGAGATCATCGTGCTGGACAACGCGTCCGAGGACACCACGTGGCGCGAGCTGCCGGAGCTGGCGGATCCACTCGTCCGCGTCATCTCGCATCCGTCCAACATCGGCGTGATGAACAACTGGAACAAGGCGATCGAGGAAGCGCGCGGCGACGCGATCTGCATCTTCCACGATGACGACGTGATGTATCCGAGGTTCGTGGAGGTGACGGCCGGACTGCTGGATCGTTTTCCCCAGGCCGGCATGGCGTTCACGCGCGTACGGCGGGTCGACTGCATGGGGATGTCGCTCGGGATCTGGTGGGAAACGGAGCACGAAGGCCCGATCGCCGGCTCCGACTACGTGCTGTGGTGCGTGCGGCGCTTCGGGACGCTGGCGCTGCCCTCCGCCGTGGTCTACCGGATGTCGACGTGCAAGGCGATTGGCGGATTCGGCGGAAGCCTCAGCACGAGCGCGTTCGACGCCGAATATTTCCTCCGCGTGGCGATGCACGGCGATGTCGTGTTCGCGAACGAGCTGCTGAGCGACTACACGCTCCATCCGCATCAGATCAGCGAGGAGTTCTGGCGGCGCGACCGGCCGTCGGGGCAGACGGACGCCTGTCTGGAGATCATGAACGCCGGATGCTGGCTGCTCGGGCGGGAGACGATCGCGGACGACACGCGGCGCGAGGTCGCGCAGGTGATGTCGAAGGCCACGGCGCTGATGGCCCATTGCGTTCGCCAGCGCACCGGGACGGCGGCGACATTCTGACGTGAGGTGACCATGCAGGCCGAAGCGTCCGCGGACATCGATACGCTGAAGATCGCGACCGAGTGGTGCCGGCAAATGGCGGCGGTCGAGCCAGGCGGGTTCGCGTCCATCCTCGCGCCCGACGCCGTCGCGCACGGCCTGTCGCCGGACGGAAGCGTGCTGCGCGGGCCCGAGGCGATGCAGGACTACTTCGCGACGCTCGGGCGGTTGTGCCGGCCGACGGGGTGCGAGGTGCTCGAATCGGTGGTGTCGGGCGAACGCGCGACGCTGCGCTGGGTGATACGGTTCCAGCCGGGGCTTGGCGCGTTCGATACACGCCACACGCACGTGGACGGCATGTCGATGATCGTCACCCGCGATCAGCGGATCGTCGAAGTCTGGAACACGTACGGGAGCGTGTGGATTTGAGCTGGGGATTCGAGCGGAACCGGCGATGACGGATCCGACGTTCATCGTCATTGGCGGCCAGAAATGCGGCACGACCTGGATGTACGCCATGCTGCGGCAGCATCCGGCGGTGCTCACCTCCCGCATCAAGGAAGTCCACTACTTCGACAAGCTCGAGCACTACAGCAAGGGCATCGACTGGTATCGCCGCCAGTTCCCCGACGCCGGCGGCGGAACGGCGGTCGGCGAGTTCACGCCGAACTACCTGTCGCCGAGCTGGGACTTCGATGACATTCCCGCACTGGTCGCCAGAGACTATCCTTTCCTCAGATTGATCGTCTCACTGAGAGATCCGGTCGAACGCGCGATCTCGGCCTACTACCATCACATTCGCGCGGGCAGAGTGCTGCCGGCGGATCGCATCCTGGATGTCAAGGATCAGCACGGGATCGTGACGATGGGCCTGTATGAACAGCATCTGCGGCAGTGGAGGCAGTACTTCGCGCCTGATCAGATGCTGTGCCTGATTTACGAAGAGGATCTCAGCGACCGCTGGAAATGTCGAACGCTGCAACGGATCTGCCGGCATCTCGGTGTCGACGAGGCGTTCCACCCGGAGGGCCTGACGGCTCGATTCAACGAGCGGACGAGCGACGCCGGGCGCCCCCCCGTTCGCGATTCCGAACGGGAGGCGCTGCAGCGCATCTTCCTCGAGCCGAGCCAGCGGCTCGCCGGGCTGCTCGGCCGGCCGCTTCCGTGGCCTTGGCTGACGTCCTGATGACACCGCCTGAATGGCCACTTGTGCAGCCGCGACGATCGGGGTATAGATCGTGAGTCTCACGGTCCATACCTCACAAAAGGAGCCGCCGGTTCCATGCGTGTCTTCGATCACCTCGTCCAGGATCTGAGCTGGGCGATCCGTTCGGCACAGCGGCAACCTGTGTTCACGCTGGTACTCGTCCTGGCGCCGGCGCTGGGGATCGCCTTGACGACGTCGATCTTCAGCGTGTTCTACGGCGTCCTGTTGCGGCCGCTCCCGTTCGCGGAGCCCTCGCGCCTGGTGCTGGTGAAGGAGTCACTGCCAAAGGTGGTGCCGTTCCCGATCAACATGCCTCCGGCCCATGCGATCGAACTGTCGCGCAACGAGGCATTCGCGCAGACGGCGCTCTTCGCTTCGCGCCCGCGCATGCTCGACGGCACGCCCCCGGAACGCATCCTGAGTCTGCGCGCCTCCTGGCATCTCCTCCCCTTGCTCGGCCTCACGCCCGCCGAGGGGCGGAACTTCACGGAGCAGGAGGATCGTGAGGGCGCAGCCGTGGCGATCGTGTCCGACGCCTTCGCGAAGCGCCACTTCGGCGAGTCCAGCGCGGTGGGACGCGTGCTGCGGTTGAACGCGCAGCCCATTCAGGTGATCGGTGTCCTGCCGGCGTCGCTGACCTTCCCGACCGACGGCATGCAGCAGCGCGGCAACGCCGATGTGTGGGTGCCGCTGGGTTTGACACCGGAAGAGCGGGCCCCGTCGAACGTGGACTACACGTGGTCGCTGCTGGCGCGTCTCGCGGATGGCGCGACGGTCGCACAGGCCAGGCAGGCCGCAATTCCTGGCATTCAGCGGATCGTGGCGACGCTGCCTCCGGAGATCCGCGCGCAGGCGGAAATGGGCGCCGCGATCGCGCCACTCGGGGACGAGCTCGTCGGCGGGTCGCGCCGCCTGCTGTTCCTGCTCTTCGGCGCCGTGGGCGCGCTGCTGCTGATCACCTGCTTGAACGTCTCGAACATGCTGCTCAGCCGCACCGCGGCGCGGCGGCGCGAGATTGCCGTGCGCGCGGCGATGGGCGCGAGCCCGCGGCGGATCGTCTGGCAGATGCTCCATGAGAATCTGCTGTTCTTTCTTCTCGCCGGAGCGCTCGGGGCCGTCTGCGCGATCTGGTCGCACAAGGCGTTCATGCGCCTGCTCCCTTCGAATCTCCCGCGCACGGAGGAGATCGGCATCGATACCACGGTGCTCGGCTTCACGCTCGCGGTGTCGCTCGTCACCGGGCTGATCGTCGGGCTGGCGCCCGCGCTGGGCTCGCTCGATCCCGATCTCCGGGGGACACTGCAGGAAGGATCGCGCGCCGTCGGCGGAGGGCGCGTGATCGGAAGAGTGCGAAGGTTCCTCGTCGTGTCGCAGATCGCGCTGACGGTGGTGCTGCTCGCGTGCGCGGGCCTGCTCGTGAAGAGCGTGTTCGTCGTCCTCGATCGCGAAGCGGAGTTGCACACGGAGCGGCTGATCACCTTCGGCGTCACCCTGCCCGACGCGCAGTATTCGACGCCCGTGTCGACGACGGTGTTCTATCGTGAGCTGCGCGACCGTCTTCGACAGATCCCCGGCGCGCAGTCGGTCGGCGTGGGCACCGACATTCCGCTCGAAGGACGAGCGGCCCGCCTGATCTCGCCGGACCGCCCCACCACCGGCACCGAATCGGTCGTCCTGGACTACACGGCCGTCGAGGGCGCCTACTTTCACACGCTGGGCGTGCCGCTGACGGCCGGACGCTTCTTCGACGATCACGATCGCCAGGACGGCGAGCTGGTGGCGATCGTGAACGAGGCCTGCGCGAAGGCATTCTGGTCCGGACGTGCCGCGACCGATCAGCGCCTCAAGATCGGTCCGCCATCGTCGAACGCCCCCTGGCTGCGCATCGTTGGTGTGGTGGCGAATGTGAGCGGCCGCGAGGCCGGCGCCGTGAGCCCGCACATCTACGTCCCGCTCGATCAGGAACCGCTGCCGCCGTTCAGGCGTCAGGCCACCGTCGTGATGCGAACCGCAGGTCCTGGCGCGAATCTGGAAACGGTCGTGCGCAACACCGTACGCGCGCTGGAGCCGGCGCTTCCGGCCCTCAACGTGCGGTCGATGGATCAAGTGGTGAATGGCGCCGTGGCCCCGCGCAACGCGCAGGCCCGGCTCGTGGCGCTGTTCGGCCTGACGGCCCTGCTCCTGAGCGCGCTGGGCGTCTACGGTGTCGTCGCCTACTCGGTCTCCGCGCGAACACGTGAGATCGGGATCCGCATGGCGCTTGGCGCGAGCCGCTCGACGGTCTGGAGGTCGGTCGCCTGGGAAGGCGTACGGCTTGCATTGTTCGGCGTCGCCCTCGGACTGCCGGCCGCCATCGCGGCCGGACACCTGATTCGCGCGCTGCTCTACGGCGTGTCTCCGCAGGATGCCTTCACGTTCAGCCTGGTCGTGGCCGCTGTCGGCCTCACGGCGCTCGCGGCGTCGCTCGTCCCGAGCTGGCGCGCGGTCCGCGTCGATCCCCTGATCGCCGTCCGGAACGAATAAGCCCACTCCCCCGCCCCGGTCTCCGCCGGGGCTCGAAGAACGCGACCACACAATCCGAGGACCGCGATGCTGTGCATGGGCCTCAGCGGTGGATTCAATTTCGTCCACGAGAACGTCTATCGGTTCGGCTACGGCTTCTCGCACGATGGCGCCGCCGCGCTCGTCGAGGATGGGACGGTCGTCGCCGCGATCGAAGAAGAACGTCTCAACCGCATCAAGCACTCGAACAAGTTCCCCGAGCAGGCGCTGCGCTTCTGCCTCGCGCGCGCGAAGGCCCGCATCGAAGACGTCGATCGGTTCGCCTTCTACCTGCGGGAAGGCTGCTGCAACAACATCCTGTCGCGATCGTACCTGTATCACGAGCACGAGCAGTCCGGCGCCCTGCTCGACTCGAGAAGCCTGCTCTGCGATCGCCTGGGTCACACCTTCCAGCGTGACATCGCGCCCGAGCGGATCACGTTCGTGCCCCATCACATGGCACACGCGATCAGTTCGTTCGCGCTCTCCGGATTCGATCGCGGCCTCATCCTGGCGATCGACGGCATCGGCGACTTCCTCTCGGGAATCGTCGCCGTAGGCGATGGCGCTCGCGTCGAGGAGATCAAGCGGTTCCACATGAAGAAGTCGCTGGGCGCGCTGTACTTCTCGATCACGCGCCTGCTCGGCTACACCTACTTCGACGAATACAAAGTGATGGGGCTTGCCCCGTACGGGGATCCCTCGCGCTATCGGGCGGCGCTGCGCGCGCTCTACGACCTGCTCCCCGAGGGAGACTACGAGTTGCGTCTGGACGGCGTCGCGTCGTCGCTGATCAAGCACGTCACGCCGCGCCGCAAGGGCGAACCGATCGAACAGGCGCACAAGGATCTCGCGGCCTCGCTGCAGGAAGCGTTGGAAGAGATCGTGTTCCACGTGCTGGGACACTACGGCCACGCCACGGGCCATCGTCATCTGTGCCTCGCCGGCGGCGTCGCGCAGAACTGCACGATGAACGGCCGCATCCTCTATTCCGGCCTGTTCGATCGCGTCTTCGTCCAGCCCGCCTCGCACGACGCCGGCTGCGCCGTCGGCGCGGCGCTTGCGGTGGCCACTCCCTCTCCGTCACCGCGGGCGCCCCGCGCGCTCCAGCACGTGTACTGGGGGAACGACATCGGCGATCGGGCGGCCATCGCCGCCGAACTGGAGAAGTGGAGCGGCCTGATCGCCAGCGAGCGAATGCGCGACATCACCAGGACCGCCGCGGAGCTCCTGGCGGACGGAGCCGTGATCGCCTGGGTGCAGGGCCGCTCCGAATTCGGTCCACGGGCGCTGGGGAACCGCAGCATTCTCGCGGACCCGCGGCCCGCCGAGAACAAGGACCGCATCAACAAGATGGTGAAGAAGCGCGAAGCGTTCCGCCCCTTCGCCCCCGCCATTCTCGAAGAAGACGTCGAGGAGTACTTCGACGTTCCACGCGACAAGGCCTGCTTCGCGTTCATGTCGTACGTGATCCGCGTGCGCGAAGACAAACGCGCGCTGCTCGGCGCCGTGACGCACGTCGACGGGACGGCGCGCGTGCAGACGGTCAGCCGGGACACCAATCCGCGGTTCTGGTCGCTGCTCGATCACTTCAAACAACTGACCGGCGTTCCGTGCCTGCTGAACACGTCCTTCAACAACAACGCCGAGCCCATTGTCGAGTCCATCGAGGATGCCATCGTCACCTGTCTGACCACGGACCTGGACTACCTCGTCGTCGGCGACTATCTCGTCACGCCATGCCGTGTCGATGCCGAGAGCTTGACGCGTCTGCAGATCTCGCTGCCGCCGTACGTCCGCATGGTGCAGCACCGCGGATTCGACCGGATGGGTGGCGCCATCAGCGACTGTGTCCTGAGCAACACCTACGATGAAGGGTTCCACCTCCCCATCAGCGACGATCTGTATCGCCTGTTGTCGAGCCTCCATGAGCATCCGGCGCTCTCGCCGGTCCTGAACGAGACGCTCGCCAATGAACTCCTGCAGTTGTGGCAGCGGCGGCTGATCAGAGTTCAGCCGTCGCCCGTCGCCGCGGACATACCATGAGCCTCACAACCTTCCTCGCCAGACTGCGCCCGAACGGCGTCCCGTCCAACGGCCACAAGCGCGTTGTCGATGTGGGATGGCTGATACGGACCGGCAGCGCCGGCTTCATCTGGGACGCGCCCGTGCTCTACAAACGCGAGGACAAGCTGCCGGCGCACGCCAAGTCCGCCGCGTACTGTCCGGCGGTGATCGACAACGAGCGGCGCCTCGTGCAGGTCGCGTGCCCGTTCGATCTGCGGCTCCGGATGATCATCACCGAGAAGGGCGAGGCGGTGCTGGAGGACGTGGACGGCATCAAGTCCGGCATGATGCCGCACGTCCTGATGAAGCTCACGAAGGTGGCCCCGAGAAGTGAGTGGCGTCATCCGCAGCGGCCGATCTTTCAATTCCGCACGCCGTACGTCTTCCTCTCGGACATGCCGGTCTATCTCGCGCAACTGCCGCCGTTTCTCGAGTATCGCGATCCGGCCTGGCCGGGCGTCGTGATCGGCGGACGCCTTCCGATCCACATCTGGCCGCGCACGCTGAACTGGGCCTTCGAGTGGTACGACATCACCAGGGAGTTGACGCTGACGCGCGGACGGCCCTGGTTCTATTGCCGGTTCGAGACCGCGGATCCCAGCCACAACATCCGCCTCGTGGAAGCCAGCCTGACGCCGGAGCTGAAGACCTACATGGCCGGGATCGAAAGCGTGGTCGAGTACGTCAACGGCACGTTTTCGCTGTTCTCCACGGCCAGGCGCCGCCGGCCGGCGCGGCTGCTGGTCCAGGCGACGAAGCCCGGAGGCGCGTGATCCGGGAACGCCAATGACGGATGTCTGCGTGATGCATCGTGGTTGTGGACCACCAACGTTTCGAAACCTTTCACCTTGAGAAGGAGTTCCCCATGAGCAGTTTCGAAGACCACAACCGTACGGACAATCTGGAAGCGATGTCGCTCGACGATCTCACGTTGTCCCATGTCGAGATCGAAGAACTGCAGAACGAAGACGCGCTCGGCATTCCCGAGCTCGGCGCCACGGGCAGCCTCTATAGCTGCACGTCGTACTGCAGCCTGTAAGACGCCAACCCTGACGGGGTAACGCCCCGCACGCCACGGTGCATCACGCAGACGTCTCGTCACGGTCGACCCACCCAGCGTTCCGCGCCACTTCAGTCCAGTATCGACATGATCCACATCACCGGCACCGGTCAGGTCTCGGCCTGCGTGTATCGCGAGCTGTCGGCGATCCTGGGCCCGCAGGCGATCTCTACCTCCCAGGATCCCGATGGCCAGGCCGGAGACCTCTTCGTCGGCATCAGCGACGGACCGCGGCTCGCGCCGCTCGCGCAATGGGAGCGGCGCGCGCTCGACCGCCGCATGCGCTTCGTGCCGGTACACGTGCAAGGCGGTGAAGCGATCATCGGCCCCGAGATCAGGCCCGACCGCCCCGGTTGCCTCGCCTGCTGGACGACCCGGTACTTCGGCGCCAGAAAGAATGCCCGCCGCTTCGCCGAACAACAGGATCCCGCGGGCCTTCACCCGGCGGACGATCCGTGGCTGACGCCGCTCAACACCGCCATCGTCGGCCTCCTGGCCGCGCGCCGCATCGCCGCCCACGCCGGTGAGCTCGATCGGCGTGATGGCCATGGCAACGGCGATCGGCGTGACTGGTCCGCCTACTACTTCAATCTGCACACGATGACGGGAAGGGAGTGGCCGGTGAGGCCGGATTCCTCCTGTCCGGTCTGCGGCCGCCTCCCGGATGACAGCCCGGAGCGCGCGCGGCTCGACCTCGAGCCGGGCGACAAATACGCCGAGGACGCCGATCGCCTGCGGCGGCTTCCGGAGCTGGACGGCGTCGCGGACACCTTCACGG
>Ga0075367_10000614_pt1 | contig 13655 bp, 8 predicted proteins | sample EndMethybrTD3032_FD_71399 | JGI IMG/M metagenome (GOLD analysis project Ga0075367, IMG submission 71399) | Populus endosphere microbial communities from Tennessee, USA - Endosphere MetaG P. TD hybrid TD303-2 | ecosystem: Host-associated > Plants > Roots > Endosphere | place: USA: Tennessee... | reverse complement strand
CGCCCTCGCTGAACAGCAGAATCGACTTCCGCCCCGGGGCCCGTCCCATCCCGGCAACGAGCGCGGCGACGCCGTGCACCGAAATCGACCCGCCGAAGTCGCCCTGCAGCTCGCCGAGGCCGCGCGTGACGCCGCCGGTCAGGTCATCCATGCTGACGGTCAGATCGTCGGCAGGCCGTCCCGAGCTGGACCCTCCGGCCAGTCCCTGCTCCATCGGGCCCCGCAGATCGGTCACATGCATCACATCGCCGCTCGTTGACGGACGCGTCGCGGATACGTTGACCAGCGAGGCGCGAACGGCCGCCGCATCCTGCGTGAACGGCTGGAGGATGCGCAGCGCCAGGTCGATGTCGAAGATGCCGACGATGTTGGCCGTCTGCGGCCCGTCGCCGATGTAGCGGCGGACGGCCTTGAGGGCGAGATCGCGGCTTTCGAGCGACAGGCGATCGAAGACGACGGCCATCACCGCCGGCTCGTTCGGCACGGGCCGGGTCGCCCCGGACGCCCTGGCCGCGCCGTCCGTCGCACGTGCCCCAGCCGCCGGAACGCTGGCCGCCGCCGGCGCCCGGAACGTCCCGAGCGGCTGCAGCACGCCGTCCTCGTAGACCTCGAAATCGTCGGCGCCGAGGTTCACGACCGGCTTGCCGCGGCTGTCGCGGACGACGACGTCGACCACCACGGCCGTCGCTGCGGCGCGATCGCCGCCGGACGCCCGGCGCGGGACGTCACCGGATGGAGCCTGGGCCGAGAGCACGGCGCCACCGAGGAGCAGCACCGCAGGAGTGAGGGGACGCATGGACACCTCCGACGACACGGGTCGCCCCGTGCCAGACCAAGGGGGTGGCGTTGGCAGCGGAATTCTAGCAGTGTCAGGGCCACGCTGACGGCATTTCGGGGCGCCCGACGTAGACTCGAACGGTGAGGCTTCCCCCTGGGCCCCGGGTCGTGGTGCTGCTCGGCGCGGTCGTCGGCCTGATCCTCCAGGTCCGCGGCGTTGGACGATCGCCGACAGCCGCAGGGCCGCCGGTCCCCGCCCAATCGTCGGCGCAAGCCCAGCCGATGGCGACGGACGAGGAAGTGAAGGCGCGCTGCACGCTCTGTCACAAGCTGCCGCCGCCCGACATCATGCCCCGCTCCGCCTGGCGGGACGAGATGGTGCGGATGATGCTGATCCAGGAGGGCGTGCCCGAGCCGGCCGGCGCGACCAGCTTCCTGCCGCTGTCGCCCGACTGGCTCAGGCTGTGGCGCTACTACGACGCCAAGGCGCCCGAGAAGCTTCCCGAGCCGGAGCCCTGGCCGGAAGCCAGCCGTCAGCCCGTGCCGTTCGAGAGGCGGACGGTGACCGGCGCGGTGGCGTCAGGCGCGATCGCCATCGCGAACGTCCGGCTGATCGACCTGGACGGCGACAAGCGATTGGACATCGTCGCCAGCGAGATGCGGACCGGGCCGGTGCTCGTCGGCCTCGCCAGCGACGGGCATGCGCTGAAGCCGATCGCCCGCCTGAACCACCCGGCACACATCGAGCCGGTCGATCTCGACAAGGACGGACTGGGCGACTTCCTCGTCGCCGACCTTGGATCGTTCCAGCCAGCCGATCACGCCGAGGGCGCGGTCTACTGGCTGCGGCGCCGCAAGGATCGATCGTTCGTCACGGTGCCGATCGCGACCAAGCTGCCGCGCACGGCCGACGCCCGCGCCGCCGATTTCGACGGCGACGGCGATCTCGACATCGTGGTCGGCAGCTTCGGCTGGCGGTTCACCGGCAACGTGACGCTGCTGGAGAACCGGACGACGGACTGGAAGACGCCGGTCTTCGTCTCGCGCATCCTCGATCCGCGGACCGGGGCCATCCACGTGCCGCCGGTCGATCTCGACAAAGACGGCAAGCCGGACATCGTGATCCTGTTCGCGCAGCAGCACGAGGCGGTGGTCGCGTTCCTCAACAAGGGCAAGGGCGAGTTCGCGCCGCAGACCATCTACGAGGGCCCGCACCCGAACTGGGGATCGTCCGGCATCGAGCTGGTCGACCTCGACAAGGACGGCGACCTCGACGTCGTCCTCGCGCACGGGGACAGCTTCGACGACCTCGTCCTCAAGCCGTACCACGGGATCGTCTGGCTCGAGAACACCGGCACGTTCCCGTTCGTCGAGCACCGGCTGGCGAACCTGGCCGGCGCGCACAGCGCCAAGCCGGTGGATCTCGACGGCGACGGCGATCTCGACATCGTGGCGACGTCGCTGCTGGTAGGCGGCGAAGGATCGGCCGGCCTGCCGTCGCTCGTGTGGCTGGAGCAGACCGCGCCCGGGAAGTTCGAGCGGCATACGCTCGAAGCCGGTACCACGTCGCATGCGTCGCTCGACATCGGCGACATGGACGGCGACGGCAAGCCCGACATCGCCGTCGGCTGGTTCGCCGTCGGCAACGTGCTGGGCTCGTGGATCGACATCTGGCGCAACGAGCGGAAATAAGGGGCTGGCCGGCCCCTCTGGACGCGGATCGCTAGGTTCGACTCGGAACCGGAGTCAGGCGCTATCGCGAGCCAGGCGCCGCCAGCGGGTGTCGCCACCGCAGACCCGGAAAGCGTGCGAAATCGCCGTCCGTCGTCACCAGCTCGCAACCATGCTCGATGGCGAGCGCCGCGATATAGGCGTCCGCCACGAGCGGGCCCTTGATGTCTCGGCAGAGCCCTACGAAGATGTCCCAGTGACGGCGACTCGGCGCGATCAGCGACGCACGAGGCCAGTCCACGAGCCGCTGGCAGAAGGTGATGGCCGTGTCCATCGGCGTGGGCGGGTCGAAGATGCGCGGATTCGTCACGATGCGCAGGAATCCGGCCAGGACGACGTCGGTCAGCGCGAACGGCGCGTCCGAGGACGTCAGGGAAAGCAGCCAGGCGGCATACCGCTGGTGCTCAGATGCATCCTCCCGGTGGGCGTAGATCAGCACGTTCACGTCGGGCAGCTGCATCGGCTACCTACGAGACGAGAACTGCTCCACATCATCGGCCTCGAGCAACGCGGAAGTCCGGTCGATGTTCTGCCGCGAAAAGCGACCACCCGCGCCGAAGGTCACCAGCTCGAAGGCGCCTTGCTGCGCGCGCGTCCGCGGCGTGCGAACGAAGAGCTGGACAGCCTGCTCCACGAGCTTGCTCACGGACGTGCCGGATTCGGACGCGCGCCGCTTCAGCAGGGCAAGCAGCCGATCGTCCAGGCTGATCGTCGTACGCATGATGCAAGATCATACCATGGGTGCATCACTGCATCATCCGTTCTGGGTCCCGCGCTCAGGGCTTGGGCGGCCGGGCGCCGGGCTGCCGTGCCTGCACTTCGGCGTTCAGCTCTTCGACGCGCGCGCGCAGGCGATCGCCGTCCGCCTTGCGCTGCAGACGGTAGTAGACCGTCGCCAGCATGGCGCAGGCCTCCGAGTACTTCGGCGCGGCCTCGACCACCCCTTCGAGCAGCTGGCGGGCCGCCTCGTTCCTGCCGGTCGACACCTCGACACCGGCCAGCGCGAAGCGGGCGGCGATGTCGTCCGGCCGCATCCGCAGGGCGCGCTCGATGTACACGCGGGCGTCGTCGAACCGCTGATCACGCTTCTTCAGCTCGCCGACCTGCAGGTTGGTGTTGTAGTCGTCGGGGTTGATCTCGAGCTCGCGCAGGAAGGCCCGCTGCGCCGCCTCGTGCTCGCCGTTGCGAAGCAATGCGCGGCCGAGCATACCGTTGGCGACCGGCAGCGTCGGATTCAGCTCGACTGCTTTGCGCAGCTCGATCAACGCCGCCGGCGCGTCGCCGACACGCAAGTGCGCCGAGCCCATCAGCAGGTGCCCTTCCGCGCTGTCACCGCCCTTGAAGATCGTCTCGATCAGCCGCTGCCCGTAGTCGACGCGATCGGTCTCGATGAAGGCGCTGCCGAGCACGTAGGCGAAGCCGCGATCGTTGCCGTACGAGGCCTCCCACGGGGCGAGCAGATCCACGACGTCCTGGAAGCGGCCCTGGCGCAGGTAGCAATCCCCGAGCAGCAGCCGGGCGGCGAGGTGGCGCGGTGCCTTGGCAATCGTGGCCTGGAGCTCGCTGACCGCGTCGGAGTAGCGGCCGCCCTTGTAGAGCGCGAGCGCCAGATTGAAGCGATAGGTCGGGCTCGCCGGGTCGAGCGCCAGCGCCTTGCGGTACTCGGCGATCCCTTCGGGGAGCCGGCCGAGGCGGACGTAGGCGGCGCCCAGATTGGACCGCGCGCCAGCGTTGTCCGGGTTGGTCTTGAGGTAGGCCTCGTAGTTCGACACGGCGCCGAACAGGTCGCCGGCCTCCTGCAGCTGGACGGCCTGCGCCAGCAGGGCGTCGCCGTCGGGAGCCTTGGGGACCGTCGGGCCCTGGGCCGGAGCGGAGGAAAGGGCCGCCAGGAGCGCGGCAATCGCTGCAGTCACGGATCGATTGTACTGCCGCGCTGCAAGCGTCGGTCAGTGCTGGTGGGCAGGGGCTGCGGCTTCGCCACGTCCAAGGCGGAACGGCTGCTGTGGTCGGACCACTGGGGCCGCCGCACCTTCGCGGATCTCCAGGAGCGTGTCGATGGGCGGGGCGCGAAACACCTGCCGCGTCTTGCTGGCCGGCCACACGATCTCGATCGATTCGATGGCGGTCGCCCGGCCCAGCCCGACGTGCTGCGTGTAGCTGTTCGAGCCGAACGAGCCCCCGCTCGATACTTCGCGGTACCGCAATCGGGTGGCGGCCGGACCACGGTCGCCGGTCCCCGGCGCGACGGTGACGCGGATCTTGGCGCCGATCGCCGCCCGGTTCGAGGTCGCGCCGATCAATCGCACGGCCACCCAGTGCTGCCCGACGGTGCCGGGGTTCTCGAAGACGGCGTCGTCGTAGCGATCCCCAGGGACCGCGCCGCCGGCGTTGAGGACGATGTCCTGATCGCCGTCGCGATCGAGATCGGCGAAAGCAATGCCGTGGCCCTTCTGCAGGTGGCCGGTGCCGGTGGCCTCGGTGACGTCGTCGAACCGGCGCCCGGCGTCGTTGTGCAACAGGATGTTCGGGATCAGGGAGCCGAACGACGGCGCGCCGGTACCGAGGTAGACGTCGAGGAAGCCGTCGTTGTCGATGTCGCCGACGTTGGCGCCCATCGACGGCACGACGCGGGCCACCCCCATCGCGACCGACACGTCAGTGAACCCGCCGTGCCCGTCGTTGTGATAGAGCTTCAACGTCTCCGCGGCCGGCGCCTGTCCCAGGTAGTGCTTGACGAACTCCTCGACCGAGTTCGGATACGCGACCACGAAGAGATCGAGCCAGCCGTCGTTGTCGTAGTCGAACCACCAGGTCGGGAAGCTGGCGAAGGGCTTCTGGACGCCGAGTTTCGCCGCCACCTCCTCGAACGTACCGTCCCCCTTGTTCCGATAGAGGAAGTTGTCGCCGAACATGTTCGACGCGTAGAGGTCGGGGAACCCGTCGTTGTCGTAGTCGCCCCACGACACGCCCTTGGTGAAGGCGTTGCCGGCGACACCGGCCCTGACCGACACGTCCTCGAACGTGCCGTCGCCCTTGTTGCGATAGAGACGGCTCGGCGCCAGCTCGTGGCCCACGTAGAGGTCGACCCAGCCATCGTTGTCGTAATCGGCCCACGCCGCCGAGTGCGTCGCGAACACGCCGTTGGCGAGCCCCGCGGCCTTCGTCACGTCGGTGAAGACGCCGTGGCCGTCGTTGCGCAGCAGCGAGTTGCGCATCGGGATCTCCCACCCGCCACGGTGGATGAAGAGATCGAGGTCGCCGTCGTTGTCGTAGTCGGTGTGCGACGCGTTCAGCCCGCCGAGCTGCATCGAGAGTCCCGACGCCTCGGTGCGATCCTCGAACGTGCCGTCGCCCTTGTTCCGAAAGAGCCGCGCCGGCGCGCAGTAGTCGACCGACGTCAGCACGATGTCGAGGAGGCCGTCGCCGTCGAAATCGTCCACGATCGTCCCACCCGCGGTGCTGTTGGTGCCGACGCCGATTGCCAGGGCGACGTCGACGAAGCGCGGCGCCGGCACCTTCGATCGGAACAGGTCGGCAGGCAGCCGATGCTTGGCTGGGACGCCCTCCGGATGCTTGCCGAGCAGCATCGCCGACAGGTTCAGCAGCCAGCGCGCCTCGAGGTTGGCCGGCTCGCGATCGGCGAGCGTGGCGAAGACGCCGAAGGCATCGGCGGCGCCCTTGAGGTCGTGATGCCGGCCGCCCTCGCGCACCGGGAACAGGCAGCGATCCGAGCCCGTCATGACGAGGCAGTTGTCGATCTCGCCCTGCCGCATCGCGGCGATGCCGACCGCCTCGTCGAACAGGCTCCAGCGCTTCGCCAGGTCCGGGTAATCAGCGGCGTACGGCGCCAGCGCGTCGCGGGCAGCGGTGAAATGCCGCCGCGCCGTCACCATGTCGCCCTGGGCCGACGCGACGGCGCCGAGGTGACGGTAGGCGTTGGCGCGCTTCTCGTTCGTGATCGGATCGTCGCCGGCGGGAAGCGCCGCGAGCAGCGACTCGCCGTGCTGTCGGGCCGCCGTCACCGCGTCGGTGCGGGCGCGGCACAGCGCCTGCAGATCCTGGGCGTCGACCCGCGGCGAGATCCGGGCATCCACCTCGACGAGGCCCGAGTTGTCGAGCGTCGCCCGATATTTCGCGATCTCGGCCCGGGCCCGCTCCCAACCGACCGCCCGGTCCGTCGCCACTTGCGCGGCGGCCAGTCCCCCGCCGACGGCGACGGCGGCGAGCACGGGCAGGAAGCGGCACGGCATGGCAAAGTCTACGATTTTCGGAGGTAGACTGCAGAGGCCAGCCCACCATTGAACGTCAGGAGTCCCGTCGATGCCCCGGGCGCTCTCGTGGATCCTCTCCGCCGCCGTAGCCCTCGCGGCGGGTGTCGCCGTGCGCGCTCAGGCGCCGGCCCCGCCGCCGGCCCAGGCGCCGGGCTCCGGTTTCACCACCTCCACGACCGCGGTCGTCGTCGACGTCGTGGTCCGCGACGCCAAGGGCGCGCCGATCGTCGACCTCAAGCCGTCCGACTTCGAGCTGTTCGAGGATGACGCGAAGCAACGGATCGCGTCGGTCGAGCTGATCGCGCCAGGGCCGGGGAGAACGCCCGCGCTCTCCGCCGCAACGGACGCGAAGACGCCAGCGGCGACCGCGGCGCCGGCGGCTGGCGCCGCCGTCTCTTCCACCGATCGCGTCGCCACGCCCGCCGTGATCGCCCTGGTGTTCCACCGGCTGTCGCCCGAAGGGCGCGATCTGGCCGCCGCCGCTGCGCGCAGCTATCTGGCCGGAGCGACCGAGAACGACTATGCGGGCGTCTTCGTGATCGACACCAGCCTGCAGACGCTGCAGACGTTCACGACCGATCGTGCGCGGCTGACGACTGCCGTCGAGCGCGCGGCAACCACGCAGGCCGCCATCCATCAGCGCACGCCGCCGATGAGCTCGGCGTTCGGCGACGCCGACGGCGACGTCTCGCCGACGGCATCGGCGGAGTCTCCCGGCCGGCCGGTCGGCCATCGTTCGAGCGTCTCGGCTGCGAATACCGCCGGCGGCATCGATGCCCGGTTCGCCAAGATCTACTCGAACATGGAACGATCCTTTGGGGAGCTAATCCGGGACCGCAACGGGCATCTGGAAAGCGCGGCTCTCACCTCCCTCGTCACGGGGCTTGGGGCGCTGCCCGGCCGCAAGACGATCGTGCTGTTCTCCGAAGGGATGACGATCCCGCCGGCGGCCGAAGCAAAGTTCCGCGCCGTCGTCGATTCGGCCAATCGCAGCAACGTCAGCATCTATGCCATCGACGCGAAGGGCCTCAAGGTGCACAGCACCCTCGCTGCCACGGCGCGCAGCATCGGCGGCGTCCGGATATCCGGCGAACACGCTGGCGCACCGGAAGAGCGAGAGGACCTCCACGGCTCGATGACGCGCGAGCTCGAGCAGAACGAGTTCCTCCTCCGCAAGGATCCCGCCGCCAGCCTCGGGTGGCTGGCAAAGCAGACCGGCGGCTTCCTGATCGACAACACCAACGATCTCGCCACCGCCTTTGAGCGCATCGACGCTGATCGCCGCTTTCACTACCTGGTCACTTACACCTCGACCAACACCGCGATGGATGGCGCGTTCCGCCGCATCTCCGTGAAAGTGAAACGACGCGGCGCTGACGTGCGCGCCCGCAGCGGCTACGTCGCCGTGCCGGCGCTCGGCACCGTGCCGGTGCTGCGCTTCGAGTCGAACGCGTTGTCGGCGCTGGCCGCCACGCCGCGGCCGACGCAGATTCCGTTGCGAGCGGCCAGCTTCCAGTTCCCCGACGCGGATGGCACGACGCGCGTCGCCCTCTACGTGCAGGCGCCCGGCAGCGGCGTCGCCTACTTCGTCGACGACAAGCAGACGGCCTGGCAGACGCACTTCACGATCCTGGCCCGCATCGTCGACGACAAGGGCGAGACCGTGCGCAAAGGCAGCCAGCCGTACCGCATGACCGGGCCGGCCCAGGACGTCCACGTCGCGCGCCAGGGGGACGTGCTGTTCTATCGGCAGCCGACCCTCGATCCGGGGCGCTACACGATCGACTACGCGCTCTACGACGAGCTGTCTGGCCAGGCCGGAACGGGCACGCTGCCCTTGGCCGTGCCGCCGCACGACGGGTCGGCGCTCGCCATGAGCGATGTGGTGCTCGTCGATCACGCCGAGGCGGTGCCGGCCGATCAAAAGGATCCACGCAACCCGCTGTACCTCGGCTCGACGCTGATCTATCCGAACCTCGGCACGCCGATGGCGCGCTCGAAGCGCGGCTCGCTGGTGTTCTTCTACACGGCGCGCGCCGGCAAGCGACCGCTGACGGGCCGCGTCGATCTGATGCAGGACGGGCGCACCATCGCGACGCGGGCGCTCACCGTGCCGGCCGCCGACGACACGGGCCTCGTCCAGCACGCCAACGAGCTGCCGCTCGACGAGATCGGCCCAGGTCCGTACGAGCTGCGTGTGGCCGTGAGCGACGGGGCCGCCACCGTCACGCGGTCGGCGACCTTCGTGCTGCAGCCATGACCTCCGCCACCCGTGCCGCTGCCTCGGTCGTCACCCTCGCGTTCGTCCTGACGTGCGCCGAACCGCGGGCCCAGTCCCAGCCGCCCGGCGCTGGCTTCACGACGTCGACCACCGCGGTCGTCGTCGACGTCGTGGTCCGCGACGCCAAGGGCGCGCCGATCGTCGACCTCAAGCCGAGCGACTTCGAGCTGCTCGAGAACGACGTCAAGCAGACGATCGCGACGGTCGAGCTGATCGCCCCAGGCCGGGTGCAGGGCGCATCGAAGGCGGCCGCGACGCAGGCGCCGGCCGGGACGTCGCCTGTATCGAAGGATGGCGCCGCGGCCGCGTCACCCGCGGCCGCGCAGTCGACGGTGCTGGCGCTGGTGTTCCACCGGCTGTCGGCTGAAGGCCGGGCGCTGGCCCAGCGGGCCGCGCGCGCCTACCTCGAGACGAATGCCGCGGCCGGCGACTATGCCGGCGTCTTCCTGATTGATTCGTCGCTCGAGCAGATCCAGTCGTTCACGACGGATCGCGGCAAGCTCGCGGCCGCGATCGAGCGCGCGACCACGACGCCCGGCGCGACCTACACGCGCAATCAGGCGATGGCCTACTACGGCGACAACAGCGCCGACGTCTCGCCCACCGCCGGCGCCGAATCCGCGGGCCGGCCGCTCGGCCAGTCCGGCTTCGTCCCCAAGCTGCAGTCGAACATGGTCGAACTGGGCAGCTCGGGGTGGGCGGATCGCAAGCTGCTGGAGCTGGCCCAGAACATGGAGGCGGTCTACGAGGAGATGATGCGGGACCGCAACGGGCACGCGGAGTCGGCCGCACTCATCTCTCTCGCGAGTAGCATGGGCGCACTGCCCGGCCGCAAGGCGATGGTGCTGTTCTCCGAGGGCGTGGCGGTACCGGCCGCCGTTGCCGCGAAGTTCCGGGCCGTCATCGACACCGCGAATCGCGGCAACGTCAGCATCTACGCCGTGGACGCCAAGGGCCTGAAGGTGCAGAGCGAGCAGGCCGCGACCGCGCGTGGCATCGCCGCCCTGCGCGGCGTCGGCGACGACGACCCCGACCCGGTCGCGGTCCGCGAACGGGACCTGCGGCACGCGCGGACGAACGATCTCGAACGTAACGAGTTCGTCCTCAACAAGGACCCGGCCGCCAATCTGGGCATTCTGGCCAAGGAGACCGGCGGCTTCCTCATCGACGGCACCAACGACCTCGCGGCGGCGTTCGCGCGCATCGACGCCGACCGCCGCTTCCACTACCTGCTCACTTACGCGTCGACCAACGCGTCGCTGGACGGCACATATCGGCGGATCGCCGTGAGGGTGAAACGGCGCGGCGCCGACGTCCGCGCCCGCAGCGGCTACGTCGCCCTGCCCGTGCTGGGTACCGTGCCGGTGCTGCGCTTCGAATCGAACGCCCTGTCCGCGCTCGCAGCGACGCCGCGGCCGACGCAGGTCCCCCTCCGTGCCGCCGCCTTCCGGTTCCCGGAGGCCGACGGCAGCACACGCGTCGCCCTCTATGTGCAGGCACCGGGCAGCGGCGTCGCCTACTTCGTCGACGACAACCAGACGGCCTGGCAGACGCACTTCACGATCCTGGCCCGCATCGTCGACGACCAGGGCGAAACGGTCCGCAAAGGCAGCCAGCCGTACCGGATGACCGGGCCGGCCAAGGAGGTCCACGTAGCGCGTCAGGGCGACGTGCTCTTTTATCGCCAGCCGACGCTCGAGGCCGGGCGCTACACGATCGACTACGCGCTCTACGACGAGCTTTCCGGCCAGGCCGGCACCGGGTCGCTGCCGATTGTCGTACCGTCGCACGAGAGCTCGGCGCTGGCGATGAGCGACGTGGTGCTCGTCGATCACGCCGAGGCGGTGCCCGCCGATCAGAAGGATCCGCGCAACCCGCTCTATCTCGGCGCGACCCTGATCTATCCGAACCTCGGAACGCCGATCGTCCGTTCCAGACGCGGTTCGCTGGTGTTCTTCTACACGGCCCGCGCTGGCACGCGGCCCCTGACCGGCCGCGTCGAGCTCGTGCAGGACGGCCGCGTGATCGCGACGCGCGTGCTCACCGTGCCGTCCGCTGACGACACGGGCCTCGTCCAGCACGCCAACGAGCTGCCGTTGGACGAGATTGGCGCCAGCCCTTACGATCTGCGCGTGAGCCTGTCGGATGGTCGCGACACCGTGAGCCGCACCGCGGCGTTCGTGCTCCGCCCCTAGGAATTAGCGCGCGTCGTGCACGTGCGGCGCGGGCGGGGCGTGCGAGAGCGCGATCGCCGGGCGCTTCAGCTCGAGCGGCGCAGCCGCACCCTGCTTCAGCAGATAGTGGCGGCCGGGCACGAGGCCGCGGAAGGTCTGCGGCGGCGCCGGGACGGCGCCGGTCCGGGCGACCGGCCAGCTGACGTCGACGGCGGTCACCGCCGTGGCGTCGCCGATGCCGGCGAAGATGCGGAACGGCGATGAGCCGAAGCTGCCGCCCGTCGAGACGACGCGATGCAGCCGGCGCGGGCCGGCCGGCGTCTGCAGGCGCACCGTGACCCGCGCGCCGAGCGCGGCGCGGTTCGCGGTCGTGCCTTCCAGCTCGAGCCCGATCCAGTCGCGCTTCGACGTGCCGCCGGTCGCGACGTGCGGGTTCTCGAACAGCACGCTCCACGCCCGATCGGCCTGGTAGGCACCGCCCATCTTCTCGAAGACGTCCTGGTCGCCGTCGTTGTCGACGTCGGCGAAGGCGATTCCGTGGCCCTTCTGAAGGTGACCGAAGTTGCCGGCGGTCGTGACCTCCTGGAACCGCTTGCCGCCGTCGTTGCGGAACATGCGGTTCGGCACCAGCGTGTGGAAGTCGGGGTTGCCAGTGCCTTCGTAGAAATCGAGCCAGCCGTCATTGTCGAGATCGCCGTAGTTCAGGCCCATGACTAGCGGCGTGTGCCAGAGGCCCGCTTCCTTGGTCACGTCGGCGAACGTGCCGTCGCCGCGGTTGTGATAGAGGCGGCTGCGATCGGCCTTGTGATCGAGGCCGAGGAAGTCGGCGGCGACGTTCTCCGCCTGTCCGAGGTAGCCGCCGACGTAGACGTCGAGCCAGCCGTCGTTGTCGTAGTCGAACCACATCGCGGGAAAGCTGTCGTTCGGCGCGGCCACGCCGGCTTTGGCGGTGGTGTCGCTGAAACGCCAGGCACCGCCGGCCTGCGGCCCGTCGTTGTGGAGCAGGCGGTTCGGGGCACGCGCTTGCGACAGGTAGAGGTCGGGCCGGCCGTCGTTGTCGTAGTCGCCGGGCACGGCCGCCTTGACGAAGCCGATCACGTCGATCCCGGAGGCCGCAGTGACGTCGGTGAAGGTGCCGTCGCGGTTGCTGTGGAACAGACGGCTGGCGAAACGCTCCTTCGGCAGCACCGTCGCCTCGCGGCCGACGAACAGGTCGAGCCAGCCGTCGCCGTCGTAGTCGAACCACGCCGCGGTCTGCCCCGGCCCCTCGACGTCGCCGAGGCCGGCGGCTTTCGTCACGTCGGAGAAGCGCCAGCCGCCCAGATTGCGCAGGAGCGACACCGGGAACTGCCCGGCCGCCCCCATCCAGCCGCCGCGCAGCACGAGGATGTCGGGCCGGCCGTCGTTGTCGAAGTCGGTGTGCACGAGGTTCAGACCGCCGGTGATGCCGTCGAGGCCGCTGACCGCCGTGCGCTCCTCGAACGTGCCGGTGCCGGTGTTGCGAAACAACCGGATCTGATCGCCGAAGCCGATCGCCGAGGCGACGACGTCGAGCAGCCCGTCGCCGTCGAGATCCTCGATGACCGATCCACCCGACAGGCCGTGCAGGCCGAGGCCGACTTCCGACGCGACGTTGGTGAACCGCGGCAACGGCGCGGACGCGAAACGCGACGGGTCGATGCGGAATTCGCTCGGGACGCCGTCGGGATACGTGCCGATCGTCATCGCGGCGATGTTCATCAGCCACTTTGCCCGCAGGTTCTCGGGATCGACCCGCAGCAGCCGCTCGAGCGTTTCCTTGGCCTTGGTCGCGCCTTCCTTCTTCGTGTGGACGCCACGTCCGGCCACCGGCAGGAGACACGATTCGGCGTTCACGCCGTCGACGCAGTTCTGCTCCTCGCCCCAGCGCAGATAGACGGTGGCCCGGAGCATGAGGACGTTGAGGAAGGCCTCGGCGCCGATGTCCGGACCGGCCTTGTCGACCTCCTCGAGCAGGCGATCCGTCTGCGCGATCGCGTCGGCGTAGCGGCCGGCGAAGAGCAGCTCGTTGGCGTAGATGTGCCGCGCCCGCAGGGCGTCGACGGTCGATTTCGGCGCGTCCAGGTCCTTCGCGAAGGCCTCGGCGCGCTTGTCGTTGATGTTGAACCAGAGGTCGGAGGGCCCGAGCGCTGCAGCGCGGCGGGCCAGCTCCGCCGCCATCTCGCGAGTCCCGTCGGCGAGCACCACGGAGGCCCGGACCGCGGTGGCGTCTACCGGCGCCGGTGGACGGACCGGAGCGGCGCGCTGTGCCAGCACGCCAGCCGCGGCCGCCGCGCTCAACGCGCAGGCGGCAGCGAGCGTCGACCACGTCCGCCCCTGTGACACGACCCTAGCTTACAACCTGGAAGTACGCGGTCCGTTCAAGCGTCGTGTTGCCGTCGG
>Ga0075367_10000612_pt1 | contig 13669 bp, 10 predicted proteins | sample EndMethybrTD3032_FD_71399 | JGI IMG/M metagenome (GOLD analysis project Ga0075367, IMG submission 71399) | Populus endosphere microbial communities from Tennessee, USA - Endosphere MetaG P. TD hybrid TD303-2 | ecosystem: Host-associated > Plants > Roots > Endosphere | place: USA: Tennessee... | reverse complement strand
GACGAGGACAAGTCCCTCGACGAGGGCGCCATCCACCCCTGGTCGCACGGGCACACCAAGGACTACTTCGGCCGTCTGATCGGCGCCCTCGCCGACGCCCTGGGCTTCCGCACCGACATCCCCTTCGCCGGGCTGCCGCAGCGCGCCAAGAAGGCCCTGCTCCACGGCCACAAGACGCAGATCGAGGTCCGCTACCGCAACCGGTACGGCCGCGAGCGGGTGTACACCACGCCCTTCGAGGGCGCGGTGCCCTTTGTCAAGCGCCGGCACAGCGAGGCCGAGAGCGACGCCAGCCGCGAGCGCTTCGAGGGCTATATGCGCGAGGTGCCCTGCCCCACCTGTCAGGGCACGCGCCTGAAGCCGATCGTCCTCGCGGTCACGATCATGGACAGGTCCATCGCCGAGGTCTCGGCGATGTCCATCAGCGACTGCGCGGACTTCCTGGGCGAGCTCAAGCTCAACGCACGCGACAAGAAGATCGCCGAGCGGGTGCTCAAGGAGGTCAACGAGCGGCTGAAGTTCCTGGTCGACGTCGGCCTGGACTACCTCTCGCTGAACCGCGCGGCCGGCACCCTCTCCGGCGGCGAGGCCCAGCGCATCCGCCTGGCCACCCAGATCGGCTCCGGCCTCGTCGGCGTCCTCTACGTCCTCGACGAGCCGTCCATCGGTCTGCACCAGCGCGACAACCACCGGCTGATCGAGACCCTGGTCCGGCTGCGCGACATGGGCAACACGCTCATCGTCGTCGAGCACGACGAGGACACCATCAAGGTCGCCGACTGGATCGTCGACATCGGCCCCGGCGCGGGCGAGCACGGCGGCAAGGTCGTGCACAGCGGTTCCCTGAAGGAGCTGCTCGCCAACGCCGAGTCGCAGACCGGCCAGTACCTGTCCGGCAAGAAGGCGATCCCGCTGCCCGACATCCGCCGCCCACAGGACCCGTCCCGCCGGCTCACGGTGCACGGTGCCCGCGAGAACAACCTCCAGGACATCGACGTCTCGTTCCCGCTGGGCGTGTTCACCGCGGTCACGGGCGTGTCGGGCTCCGGCAAGTCCACGCTGGTCAACGACATCCTGTACACACACCTGGCCCGGGAACTGAACGGCGCGAGGAGCGTGCCGGGACGGCACACGCGGGTGGACGGCGACGACCTCGTCGACAAGGTCGTGCACGTCGACCAGTCGCCCATCGGCCGCACCCCGCGCTCCAACCCGGCGACGTACACCGGCGTCTTCGACCACGTCCGAAAGCTGTTCGCGGAGACGACCGAGGCGAAGGTCCGCGGCTACCAGCCCGGCCGCTTCTCGTTCAACGTCAAGGGCGGCCGCTGCGAGAACTGCGCGGGCGACGGCACCATCAAGATCGAGATGAACTTCCTCCCGGACGTCTACGTCCCGTGCGAGGTCTGCCACGGCGCCCGCTACAACCGGGAGACGCTGGAGGTCCACTACAAGGGCAAGTCCATCTCCGAGGTCCTGAACATGCCCATCGAAGAGGCCATGAACTTCTTCGAGGCCGTCCCGGCGATCAACCGTCACCTCAAGACGCTCAACGACGTCGGTCTCGGCTATGTCCGCCTGGGCCAGTCCGCGACGACCCTGTCCGGCGGTGAGGCGCAGCGCGTCAAGCTCGCGAGCGAACTGCAGAAGCGCTCGACCGGCCGCACCGTCTACGTCCTGGACGAGCCGACCACCGGTCTGCACTTCGAGGACATCAGCAAGCTGCTGAAGGTGCTGTCGGGCCTGGTCGACAAGGGCAACACGGTCATCGTCATCGAGCACAACCTCGACGTGATCAAGACCGCCGACTGGGTCGTCGACATGGGTCCGGAGGGTGGCGCCGGCGGTGGACTCGTCGTCGCCGAGGGCACGCCCGAGGAGGTCGCCGGGGTTCCGGCCAGCCACACCGGCAAGTTCCTGCGGGAGATCCTCGGCGCCGACCGGATCAGCGACGCGGCCCCGGTGAGGGCCCCGCGCAAGGCTGCGGCCAAGAAGACGGTCGCGGCCAAGTCGGCGGCGAAGAAGACGGCGACGGCCAGGACCGCCAACAACACCGCCACGAAGAAGGCGGCCGCGGCCACGAAGAAGACGGCTCCCGCGAAGAAGACGACGCGGGCACGGAAGGTTTGACGGGCCGGCCGTTCCGAAAGGGCCTGACGGAGCAGCCGTTCCGAAAAGCCTGACGGATCGGCCGTTCTGCAAGGCCTGTGGTTCGTGAGCGACTTGGCCGGACAAATCCAGAAAGGGTGGGCGCCCCGCGGGAACTTCCCGTGGGGCGCCGCTCGTTCACCGATCAGCCACCCTGGCTCTGCGGTTCGGCAGGTTCCACGAACTGCATGTCCAGTTGCACCTTGACAACATCACCGAGGAACCCGGCGCCGAAGTCGAGCCCGAAGTCGCTGCGCCGGATCTCACCCGTCGCCTCGAACCCGGCGTGCTTCCTCTGATCCGCAGGGGAGTCCACCGCCCCGCCGAATTCGACGGCGAGCGTGACCGGGTGAGTCACATCCCCGATGGTCAAGTCCCCTTCCATCGACCAGTCCTCGCCCCGACCGGCCACGCGCGTCGAGCGGAACGTCATCGTCGGACGCTTCTCCACGTCGAGCAGCTCGGCCGAGCGGGTGTGCGCGTCCCGGTCGGGATTCCCGGTGTCGATAGAGGCAAGAGCGATCTCGGCGCTCACCCGCACCTCGTCGGCCGTTCCGCCGACGTACAGCCCGGCCGAGTACTGGGTGAACCGACCGCGCACCTTGGCGATCCCGAGGTGGCGGATGGTGAAGTTGACGGCCGAGTGAAGGGGGTCGAGCACCCACTCGCCGGGAGCGAGCGGCAGAGCGACGGAGGCGGCAGCGGCGGTCGCGGGGTTGTCGAAAGTCATGCCTCCACCCTGCGAGGCCCGTGACAGGGAAGGGAGGCCGGGCGAAGAGTGGTACCGACAGGGACACCCTCCGCGTCGGCACGCGTTGTACGTTCGATCGGTGAGCGACAACGAGTTGGGCGGTTTCCTGCGCACCCGCCGAGAAGGCGTCACCCCGGCCGAGGTGGGCCTGCCCACGGGCCCTCGCCGTCGCACGCCGGGGTTGCGCCGCGCCGAACTCGCCACCCTCGCCGGCATCAGCGTCGAGTACCTCACCCGGCTCGAACAGGGGCGTGACCGCAACCCTTCGCCCCAGGTGCTCGGCGCTCTCGGCGAGGCTCTGCGCCTGTCGTCGGCGGACCATGTCCTGCTGGGCCGGCTGGCCAAGGAGCACGGCGTGGACCAGGTGCTCTGCAAGTCGGTCACCGCACCGCCCGCCCGTACGGTCCGCGCCACCTTCCAGGCACTCCTCGACCGCCTGGAGCCCACACCGGCCGTCCTGCTGAACTGGATCGGCGACATCGTGGCGTACACCGAGGGCTACGAGCGGTATGCCCGCCCGCTCGGCCTGCTCGACGGCACCCCGCCCAACATCGTCCGCTATGTGTTCACCGACGAGCGAGCCCGCACCGTGTACCCCGGGTGGGAGCGGTTCGCCGACGAGCAGATCGCCCATCTGCGCAACGAGGCCTCGCGTCACGACCCCCATGTCGCCGCCCTGGAAGAGGAGTTGACGGTGACCGCGGGGGCGCCGTTCAGCGACCGGCTCGCCGCCGTGCCGACCCTGCCCACCCGGTTCGGCATCGACCTCGTCGAACACCCCGAGGCAGGGCGCCTTCGCCTGTCGTACGAGACGCTCTCCCTTCCGGACGAGGGCCAGCGTCTGGTGGTGCACATCCCGGCCGACGAGGCCACGGCCACGGCGCTCGACCGTCTCAACGGGCGCAGGCCCGGAGCACTGCGCGCGGTCAGCGGCTGACCCGCGCCCGCCTCGCGAACCCGGTGCGGTGGCCGAGCAGCCTCGACCGGTGAACAGCCCCTACAGTTCACCCAGTTCGGAGGCGTACGGCGGCTCTGCGCCAGCCCGGGAGCAGGTGATCGCGGCCGCTCGCGCCGCGAAACGCAGCAGCCGCGTCCAGCCGGTGGGGCCGAGTTCCAGGAGCGCCTCGGCGGACAGGGCGTCCTGTGCGGCCAGACCGTGCAGGAGAGCCGCGTTCACCGTGTCGCCGGCACCGATCGTGTCGACGACGTCGACCTTCTCGCCCGGCACGGGGTACACGGCGCCGTCCGCGGTGAACGCGGTCAGCCCGTCGCCGCCATGGGTGATCACGACCGCCGCGGGCCCGGCGGCCAGCCACTCGCGCGGGGTGCCGCCCAGCCAAAGGGCGTCCTCCTCGGAGAGCTTGAGCAGCGACACCGAGGGCAGCCAGTTCTTGAAACGGGCCCGGTAGGCATCCGCGTCGGGGATCAGCCCCGCTCGGATGTTGGGGTCCAGGGCGGTGAAGACACCCTTCGCGGCCGCGGCCCGCAGCAGCGTCTCGTAGGCGGTCGCGCCGGGCTCCAGGACGAGTGAGCAGGTACCGAAGGACACGGCTCGCGTCCCGGCGGGAAGCGCCTCGGGAGTGGCGAACAACCGGTCGGCGGTGCCCTCGACGTAGAACGAGTAGGCGGCCGAGCCGTTTTCGTCGATCGTCGCGACCGCGAGCGTGGTCGGCTCCGCGCCGCGCTGCACGGCCGAGACGTCCACGCCCGCCTCCCTGAGCCCGTCGAGCAGGGCCTCGCCGAAGGCGTCCAGCGAGGTGCGGGAGCAGAAGGCGGCGGGGGAGCCGAGGCGGCCCAGCGCCACGGCCGTGTTGTACGGGCCGCCGCCGAGCGCCGGCTGCAGACCCGCGAGGGTACCAGTGCCCTGCGGTACCAGGTCGATCAGGGCCTCACCGGCGACGACGATCACGAGACGGTTCCCTTCTCGAACTTCGTGGGTTGCGGGTAGTGGGTGGCTGAGGAGACCCGTCCGTCGTCCCGTGCCTCCCCTCTGTCCGGCCGGCCCGTGCTCTCCGGGCAGCCGCACGACGTGCGGTGGACGAAGGTGCAGGGGAGCCGCACGGTGCGGGCGGGGCGGTCCGGTGAGGCGAGGCGTTCCAGGAGCAGCCGTACCGCCTGGGTGCCGATCTCCTTGCTGGGCTGGGCGATCGCGGTGAGCCGGGGTGAGAGGAGGTCTGCCCAGGCGAAGTCGTCGAAGCAGCACAGGGCGATGTCGTCGGGCACGGACAGGCCGCGGTCGCGCAGCACCCGCAGGGCGCCGAGGGTCATCGTGTTGTCGGCGGTGACGAGCGCGGTGGGCGGGGCGGCCAGGGAGAGAAGCGCGGCGGTGGCGCGCTCGGGGCCGGCGGACTCGGAGTCGCCGACCAGACGTGCGTCGAAGGGAAGCCCGGCAGCGGTGAGGCCGTGCCGGTAGCCGGTGAGGCGTTCGCGGGTGGTGCTGAGTCCGGGCGGGCCCGCGACCAGGGCGATACGGCGGTGGCCGAGCTCGGCGAGATGCGTGACGAGCCGTGCGGTCGGTTCGGCGCTCTCGCCGCAGATCTGGTCGAAGCGTGGTCCGTCCGGCGGCAGTTCGACGAGTCGGTCGAGGAACACGGTCGGCACATCGTGACGTGTGACGTAGGCGACGAGCTCGCGTGGGTTCGCGGAAGGGACGACGATCAGGCCGTCCACCCGTCGTTCGTGCAGCAGTTGGACGACCTTGCGCTCGTGCTGAGGGTCGTCGTGCGGATCGGCGAGGAGGAGGCTGTAGCCGTGTTCCAGGGCTCCCGTCTCGACGCCCTGCAGGATCTCGGTGAAGTACGGGTTGCTGGTCGCCGACACCGCGAGCCCTATGGACCGGGTGTGTGCGGTCACCAGGGAGCGGGCGAGGGCGTTCGGCGTGTAGCCGAGGAGGTCGATCGCGTCCAGGACGGCCTGGCGGGTGTGGGGGAGGACAGGCCGGGTGCCGTTCAGGACATGCGAGACGGTCGCCACGGACACCCCGGCACTCCGCGCGACATCGGCCATGGTCGCCAACGTTCCCTCCCCGAGCGGACCTTCTCGAGCATGACGTGCCGAGCAGGCCTTCAGGCCGGAACGTATCCCATCCGGCGGTGCGCGTAAACGCTTGCGTAAGCGTTTACGTCCGCTGAAGAAGTCGCACCCGCAGGCCGTTCACGGTGTCAGGCGTCAACCGAGGCGGCCGCCGACCCGTGGCCCTCATCGACCACTCACTCCCAGTCCCACCCGATCCCCACGACCCCCGTCCGCACCCGCGGCTCCACGAGGTGGACCGAGTGGTGGTGGCCGCTGAGGACGAGTTCCTGGCGTCCGCTGCGCGGGGCCGCCGCCGAGTGCTGGGCGAACCGGTGGCAGCGCACCGGCAACGCCCGCTGGTCGAAGCGCACCTGGAGCGCGTACTGTCCGCCCGCCGGACCGAATCCGCGGACGTACTCGCGGGAGACGCCGGCCGTGCCGTCCTCGACGCCGTAGCGGAAGAGGAAGGTGTCGCCGGCCCGAAGACGCGTGTCGAAGAGCAGTTCGGCCACGAGCACGCCGGTGTCGTGGTGCACGCGCACGCGTCCCGTGCGGCAGTTCTCCAGGGCGTGCACGCCCATGCGCTCCGGCGCGCACCCCGGGTCACCGTGGTGGACGGCGACGAAGCGGTCGACGCCGTCCTTGTGGGCGCGCACGATGTGGTGCGACTCGCGCCCCGCCAGCTCGCGGTGCGCGCCGATGTGGACCCGCTCGTGGTGCCCGAGGGTGTGCAGCCCGCCGTCCGGCGGCAGGTTCAGCTCGGCCAGCATCCGCTCCAGGACGTCCGAGGCCGCCACCAGGGAGCGGTACGAACGGCCGGCGGGCCGCTCGGCACCAGGGCGCTCGTCGGTCTCGGCGAGCAGCCGGATCAGGGACTCCTCCGGCAGCTGGAGGATCTCCTCCAGCGCGCGTACGGCCCGCAGGGACTCCGGGCGCTGCGGGCGGCGGGCGCCCTGCTGCCAGTAACTCAGGCTGGTGACGCCGACCTTGACCCCGTAGCGCGACAGATGGTGCTGGACACGCTGCAGCGGCAGCCCCCGGGCGGCGATGGCGGCGCGCAGCGCGACATGGAAGGGCCCGCCGCGCAGGGCCGATTCCAGTTCCGCGGTGGCGACGGTGGCGACATCCGCGTGCTGTGTGGCGTGCGGCATGCAGGGGCCTTTCTGTGAATGCTCGCTACGGCTGGTCGGGCCGGGTTCGTGCGGCCCCGGGGTCACCCCGTCGGCGTCGAGGCGTCTTCACATCCGTACGCCGTCGTTCACGGCCCCGAGTTCCCCCGCATTGAAGCGTGTTGACCAAGTCCCGACAACACCTGATGCCCAACAGCCGTGTACTCCTGGCCGAGACGCGGTCGGTCGCCTCAGGTCGGCGCGGCCGTCCCGTCGCTGCCCAGGACCTGCCGGATCGCTCGTGCGGACAGGTCGGACTTGTGCAGGAAGCCGCGGGCCGGACTGCCGGCGACCAGTTCCTCGAAGTCCTCCAGGGAGTGGGTGGAGATCAAGATGATGACGGAGGAGACGCGACCGGCGAGCTGCACGGCGACGTCGAAACCGCTCTCCCCGTCGAGGTCGAGATCCACCAGGACGATGTCCGGGGTGAGTTCCGCCGCTCGCGCGAGAGCCTCCGCACCCGTCGAGGCCAGGCCGACGACGGGTATTCCGTCGCGTTCGAGCAGGGTGCGTGCGGCCTCCAGGAACCGGATGCTGTCATCGACGAGAAGACAGCGCAGGGACATGCGGACAGGGTGCCAAGCGAGGGGTGATTGCGCTTTCCGGCTAGCCGGAAACTGTCGGCGGCCGGTGGTACCGGTCAGCTGGAATGTGCTGAAGTCCTGTGCCGAACAAGCGGGTTCCCGCTTACCCAGCGCAGCGGCCCATCACGGGCGGTAGCATGGGGCCGCCCTGGGGAGGCCGAAGATCCGGTCGAGTGGGGGTGCGCTATGAAGGCGTCGCTCAGCAAGGTTCTGGTCTCGGGGCTGGCGGGCGCAGCGCTGCTGTTGGCCGGATGCGGCGGTGGCGGAAGCGGGGACGGCAAGGCGAACAAGACGCCGAGCGACACCACCTGCGACGGCAGGATCGACGGGACCGCCCATGTCAGGGTGTGGTACCACTCGGGACCGCCCGGCGAGGTCGGCACCCTGCAGAAGCAGGTCAAGGAGTTCAACAAGGCACAGAAGAAGGTGCGTGTCGAACTCGTCAAGCTGCCCGAGCAGCGCCCCTACAGCGACCTGGTCGAGTCCGCCGCGGCCAGCGGCGACCTGCCCGACCTGCTCGACTTCGACGGGCCGAACCTCTACAGCTACGCCTGGTCGGGCAAGCTCAAACCGATCGACTCCTGCGTCCCCGGGAACGTGCGGGACGATCTGCTGCCCTCCGTGCGCCGGCAGGGCACGTACGCGGGACGCATGTACGGCATCGGCGCCTTCGACTCCGGGATGGGGCTGTACATACGGCCGTCGGTGCTGCGGAAGGCGGGCATCCGTATCCCCAAGGGCGCGCAGGACGCCTGGACCGCACTCGAACTGACCACCATTCTCGCCAAGTTGCGCAAGCAGGGATACCGGACACCGCTCGACATCGGGCTCGTGTACGTGGCGAGGGGCGACGAGTGGAACACGTACGGCTTCGCGCCCGCGGTGTGGTCGGCGGGCGGTGACCTCGTCGATCCGAAGACCTTCCGCACCGCCGACGGCTTTCTGAACGGCCCGGAGTCCGTCAAGGCGCTCACCGTGATGCAGAGGTGGAGCAAGGCGGGCTACATCGACCCCGACAAGGACCAGAGGGCGTTCGACAAGGGCCGTAGCGTCATCTCCTGGGGCGGGCACTGGCGGTACCCGGAGTACACCAAGGCGTTCCCGGGCGACGTGGCGATCGTGCCGCTGCCCGACTTCGGACATGGCACCGTCACCGGGATGGGCTCCTGGCAATGGGGCATCACCTCCGGGGCCACCGACGGCGACGCGGTCTGGAGCTTCCTCGCCTACCTGTTCGAGCCGCAGCAGATCCACCGGATGAGCGTCGCCAACGGCGGCATCCCCGCCACAAGCAGCGCCGTGAAGCTCTCGCCGAACTACGACACGGGCGGGGGCGAGCACCTCTTCATCGAGCAACTGCGCGACGGCATCGCGCGTCCACGGCCCCAGACGCCCGCCTACCCGGCGATCACCACGGCCTTCGGCGACGCCTTCGCGAAGATCATGCTGCACCGGGCTCCGGTGCAGGCCACGCTCGACCAGGCGGCCAAAGCCGTCGACAAGGACCTGACGGCCCACGACGGCTACCCCCAGAAGGGGCCATGAGGGCCTTGCTCCAACAGGGCTCCTGCCAGGCAGAGTTGTTCGGCCTCGGCGTCTTCGGCCACGGCTTCGGATCGTTGATGCCTGGACCACGGACGGGTTCACGGGCATCCTGAGGAAACCCCGCAAGGCGGGACACCGGGCGCCACAGCACCGTCACGGGTGGCCTTCCCGCTGAGCCCGACGAGGTGGTGCGCATGACGGACGTCAACGGTGCGATACCGGCGACCCGTCCGGCGATCGCCCGCACCGAGCGGTCCCGGTACTCCCCGCCCACCGGACACTGAGGCCCGGCCGTGCACCGCCCCGGACTCGCAGGACGCGCTCCTTCGGGAAGACCACCGCGCTCCCCGCTCGGACGGCGCATGGCACGAAGAAGGGTTACGACACCCGAGTCGCATCTCCTCCGTGGCAACCGCCCGCCGTTTCTCGCCCGCCTCCGGGTCGGCCGCAAGCTGATGCTCCTGGTGTTGCTACCGGTGACCGGCATGCTCGCCTTCACCGCCTTCAGCGCCGTCGCCCAGGGGCAGGAGGCACACACGCTGGACCGCTTCCACACGGCGATCGGGGTGTCGTACGGGACGACCGAGCTCTCCCGCGCCGTCGCGCGGGAGCGGATCGCCGCCGTACTGGCCCGGCTGCGACCCGGGCCGGTCACCCTGGCCGAACGGAGGGCGGCCGAGCGGGCCGTGGACCGTGCGCTGTCGCGGGCCGCCGGCCGGGCCGCGCCCTGGTCGCAGTCGGACGTCGCGGGGCGGCTCGACGCCGTCGGCCGCCAACTGCACTCGCTGCGGGTACAGACGGGCACCGGCTCGCTCGCCGCGCGCTCGGTCGTGGACCAGTACCAGAGCGTCGAGGATCAGCTGCTCGACACCGCCGCCGGTCTCGAATCCGGACGGCCCACCAGGGCTGCGGGCCGCGCGGCCGACGCCCACATCGCACTCCTGGAGGCGATCGAGGCCGGCGAGCGGGAGCGCGCGGAGGTGGCCATCCTGCTCGACACGCCCTCCGACCGGCGTCCCACGGCCGCCGAACGCTGGTCCGCGCTGGAGGAGTCCCAGCTGCGGGAGTTCCGGCAGAACACCTCCGACCGGCTGCGGGCCGAGCTGTACAGCAAGCAGTTCGAGCCCCCCGGCCGGGCCGTGCGCACGGTTCGCGACACACTCACCAAGTCCGGCCCCCAGTCGACCCGTCTGCCCTCGTACGACCGCTGGCTCGCCGACTCCGAGGCACGCATCGACTCCCTGCGCGGCATCCAGGACCAGGCCGCACACCAACTCGCCGACACGGCCGCCCACGACCTGCACACCGCCGAGACCCGCGCATGGCGCGACCTCTTCGTCTCCCTGTCCGTCCTGTGCCTCGTCACCCTCCTCGCCCTGGCCCTGCGGCGCTCGATCACCCGGCCCCTCGGCGAGGTCGCCGCGGGCGCGCGAGCCCTGTCGGACGGCGATCTGTCGTACGACATCCGCTACGCGGGACGCGACGAACTGGGGGACGTCGCCGACACGTTCCGCGAACTGCGGGTGACCACTGAACGACTGGCCGCAGAGATCCGTTCCATGCACACCGCCGTCGACGACAACCGGCTGGGACACCGGGCCGACGTCGGCTCCTTCGACGGCACCTGGGCCCAGCTGCTGGACGGCATGAACGGCACCATGGCGTCCTTCGCCGCGGCGCACGATAGGAGCGAGAAGGCCGAGGAGGAGCTGGAGAGCATCTTCAACCTCTCCCTCGACCTGCTGTGCATCTCCCGGGTCGACGGCTACTTCAAGCGGGTCAACCCCGCCTTCGAGCGCACCCTCGGATACCCGGCACGCACGCTGCTGTCCAAGCCGTTCATCGAGTTCGTCCACCAGGAGGACCGCGCCGGCACGCGCATGGCCTTCGAACGGCTGGAGAGGGGCGTCGAGGTCGCCGAGTTCGAGAACCGGTATCTGCGCCAGGACGGCACGGAGTGCCGGCTCCAGTGGAGTGCCCGGCCGGTCCCCGAGGAGGGCCTCATCTACGCCGCCGCCCGCGACGTCACCGAGAGCCGCCGCCACACCCGCGAACAGGCCGCGCTGCGCCGGGTCGCCACCCTGGTGGCCCGCGGCGCCCCGCCCTCCCAGGTGTTCGCGAGGGTGGCGGAGGAGGTGGGAGACCTGCTCAGCACCACCGCGGCCGTCCTCAGACTCGAGCCCGACGGCAGCCGTACGGTCCTCGGAACCGCGCACGAACTCCTGGGCGAGCACGAACGGGCCTCGCGCGACGCCCGGCGTGACGCCGCACGCCAGGCGGTCCACGAGGTGACCCGGACGCGGCGCGCGGCCCGCGTCGACCGGGCCGTGGCCGCGCCGATCGTCGTCGAGGACCGGCTGTGGGGCTTCGTCGTCGCGGCCTCCCCGCTGGACGCGCTGGCCGAGGGGACCGAGTCGCGGCTGGCCGACTTCACCGAGCTCATCGCCACCGCGATCGCCAACGCCGACAGCCGCGCCGAACTGACCGCCTCACGCGCGCGCGTGGTGGCCGCCGGTGACGCCTCCCGGCGCCGTATCGAACGCGATCTGCACGACGGAGTCCAGCAGCGGCTCGTAGCCCTCCAACTCGACCTGCGGCTGGCCGAGTCCATGGTCACCGACCCGGGGTCCGAGCTCGCCGAGCAGCTGGCCCACGTCAGCAAGGGACTCGACGACGCCTTCCAGGACCTGCTCCAGGTGGCCCGCGGCATCCACCCGGCCATTCTCTCCAAGGGCGGCCTGGGCCCCGCGCTGCGCTCCCTGGCCCGCCGCTCAGCCGTCCCCGTGGAGCTCGACCTCCGGCTGCCCAAGGCCCGCCTTCCCGAGCAGGTGGAAGTGGCCGCGTACTACGTGACCTCCGAGTGCCTCACCAACGCCGCCAAACACGCCCACGCGCGCGCGGTGAGCGTCGAGGCCCGGATCTGTGACGACGTCCTGGAGCTGACCATCGCGGACGACGGTGTCGGCGGCGCCGAGACCCGCAGCGGCTCCGGCCTCATCGGCCTCATCGACCGCGTCGAGGCGATCGGCGGCAAGCTGGACGTGAGCAGTCCGCCGGAAGAGGGCACGAGGATGCACGTACGGCTGCCGCTGAGCGGACCGCCGGCACACATGTGACCGCCCGAGGCGCACGCAGGGGAGTTCGCCCAGGCGGGGGAGTCCTGGACTCGGTGACGTCGCGTACGCTCCGGGCGGTCCTGTCGGACGGAGAGGCGTCCGTCCGGCTCTAGGGGCGGTCGGTGCCGCCTTCCTGTGCGGATCGCAGGCGCTTGGCGCGCACTATGTCGAGGTCCCTGGGATCCAGTACGTCGCTCCACGCGTGCGTGTCGTCGACATACCGGCGGGTGCGGACCGGCCGCCGTGGCTTCTCGATCCGCGTCCGACGCATTTCCCGCAGCCCTTCGACATGTGACCGCCGGCTCAAGGGTCTGGCTGGCAGACCCTCGCCCGGGCCGGTCGATCCACTTGCATCTGCACGTAAGAGAATCGCGCGGACGCGTCCTCCTGTCGTCCTGGCAGGCCTCCAATTCCGCTTCCGGCTAGCCGGAACCCCGCCGGTCGGGCAGGCTGTTGGGCGCGCACGGATCGGTCGGGCAAGGGGAGCCGGGGCCATGGACGACGCATCGCAGCAACCCGCGCGGGGACGGGTCGTCCTCGCCGACGACGACGTGCTGCTCCGGGAGGGGCTGGCGAGCCTGTGCGAGCGGGTCGGGTACGAGGTGGTGGGGCAGGCCGGAGACGCCGTGGGGCTCATGGAACTCGTCGGGGCCGAGCGCCCCGACCTCGCGATCGTCGACATAAGAATGCCGCCGGACCACTCCACCGAGGGCCTCAAGGCGGCCCGCACGATCCGCGAGCGCCACCCCGACACCGGCATCCTCGTCCTGTCGGCGTTCGTCGAGGTCGAGGAGGCGCTGGAACTGCTGGCGAGCGGCCGCAAGATCGGTTACCTGCTCAAGAGCCGGGTGACGGTCGTCGACGAGTTCATCGAGGCCCTGGAGCGCATCCACCGGGGCGGCTCGGTCGTCGACCCCTCCCTGGTGCAGGAACTCTTCTCGGTCCACCGCCGCGACGACCCCCTCGCGCACCTCAGCGCCCGCGAGAAGGAGGTCCTCGCCCTCATGGCCGAGGGCCGCTCCAACGCCGGCATAGGCCGCCGCCTGTGGGTCACCGAGGGCACCGTCGAGAAACACGTCCGCAGCATCCTCGGCAAACTCCACCTGACCGAGGACACGGACGACCACCGCAGAGTGCTGGCCGTACTGACCTTCCTGGAGTCGCGGTAGGCGTTGTCCACAGCCCCGCCGCACTGTCAGCCCTCGCCAGTAGGGTGTGAGACATGGCCGACCCCTCCAGCTACCGCCCCAAGCCGGGACAGATCCCGGACTCTCCCGGGGTGTACAGGTTCCGCGACGAGCACCGCCGGGTGATCTACGTCGGAAAGGCGAAGAGCCTGCG
>Ga0075367_10000611_pt1 | contig 13674 bp, 10 predicted proteins | sample EndMethybrTD3032_FD_71399 | JGI IMG/M metagenome (GOLD analysis project Ga0075367, IMG submission 71399) | Populus endosphere microbial communities from Tennessee, USA - Endosphere MetaG P. TD hybrid TD303-2 | ecosystem: Host-associated > Plants > Roots > Endosphere | place: USA: Tennessee... | reverse complement strand
CCATCTCGTCCGATGGCATCAGCGAACGGATGTTGATCGTGCCGCCGGCGGCCGAGGCGGTCGGGCTGTCGACGTCGGTCGAGCCCAGGCTGACGGTCGCCGCTTCGATGATTTCCGGATCGAGCTGCTGGTTGGTGTAGAGCGCGTAATTGCCCGAGTCATTGAGCGGTATGCCGTCGATCGTCTGCGACACGCGGTCGGAACTGAAGCCCCGCACGGTGAAGCTGCCGCCCAGCGATCCCCAGGGATCCTGGTTGGAAAAGCTGACGCCAGGCACCAGGTTCAGCGTTTCGTTGATCGCCTGGCCGGGGCGCTGGCGGGCGATGAGTTCCTGGTCGAGCGTGACCTTGGCCTTGGGCGTTTCGGGGATCTTGACGCCGCCCACGCTCTGGTCGCCCTGCGCGCCGGTGACGATGATGCTGTCCTCGAAATCCTGCGAGCCGGTCGATTGCGCGAGCGCGATCGTCGGCGCAGCCGCCACGACCAGCGCGGCGCTGCACATCAATAGCTGTTTCATTGACCCGAAATCCCTTTTTACCATGTTCGACAAGGGTGCCGATTATCTGTTCTGGCACCGAGCTGTCCGTGACAGTCCCGCCCTGCAACTGGGATTTCGCTATGACAATTTTGTTAAAAGTGACACGACATATAAGTGAATTATATTTCAATATGCTGCATTATCTTCATGGTTGAAGATGGGTATTGAAATGTAAAAGTAACTTCGAATTTATTTCGGATTTTCGTGCCATTATTACTTTGTGTCAGCCGATCCAGTAGGGTACGATCTGGCGATTGTCGGGATCGACATGGATCGGGCGGTCGGCGGGTGGGAAGGCGCGCTGGTCGCAGCTCTGGCGCGAGCAGAGGCGGCAGGTGATGCCGATCGGCGTCGCGGCGCCTTCCTCCTGCAGATGCAGGCCGTCGGCATAGACGAAATTGGCCGCATGGGCGACCTCGCAGCCCAGCACCACGGCGAAACGGCGCGGGGTGCGCTTGTAGCTGCCGGACGGCTTCACCAGCCCCTTCGCCATCGAGACATAGCGCACGCCGTCTGGGGTCTCGCCAAGCTGCACATTGATGCGGTCGGGCACGGCGACGGCCTCATGCACGTTCCACAGCGGGCAGGCGCCGCCAAAGCGGGCGAATTGCAGCCGGGTGGCGCTGTGGCGCTTGGTGATGTTGCCGGCCATGTCGACCCGGCAGAAGAAGAAGGGGATGCCGCGCAGGCCCGGCCGCTGCAGCGTGGACAGGCGGTGGCAGGCCTGTTCGAAGCTGACGCCGAAGGTGCGGGCCAGTCGGTCGATATCATGGCGCATCGTCCGCGCCGCCTCGCGGAAGGGAGCATAGGGCATCAGCAGCGCACCGGCGGCATAATTGCCAAGGCCGATCGCGAGCAGCCGGTCGGCGCCGGTCACGGGCAGGCCGGCCTTGCGCACCACATCGGCGATCACCGCCTGCCCCTCCAGCATCATCAGCTGATGGGCGAGCATGAACTTGCGGCTTTCGGTCGGCAGGGCGGCGTTGATGAACAATTGCCGGTCGGCGGCGCGATAGGCGCGCAGCGCGCTGTCTGGCGTCTCGGCGATCAGCGTCTCGATGCCGTGGCGGCGGGCCAGCGCCTCGACCAGCATGCCCTCGTCCAGCACCTGGCCCTGGGCAAAGCTCTCGGCCATCTCCTCGGCCAGGCAGTCGAGGCTATGGACATAATTGCCGGCCTCATGAAACCAGTCGCGCGCCGCTTCCCAGGGCAGGCGGGCCTGCACCTCATGATCGTTGGCGATCGCCTCCTCGATCATGTTGATCCGCTCATTGGCGCGCATATGGGCGTTATAGAGATCGACATAGCGGGCCGCGAATTCGGGAAATTGCAGATGCAGCTTCTCGATCCGTTCCGGCTCCAGCGCCGGGCCGGGCAGTTCGGGATGGGACAGGGCAAAGGCGAAGGCGCCCAGCAGCTGTTCATCCTCGCGACTGTCGAAACTGGCCCAGTCGGTGGGAAAGGCATTGGCGAGCGCGGCCTTGACCTTGGCGGTCAGTGGGCGATCGTCATTTTCCATCTGGCTCAGATAGGATACGGATATGCCCAGTGCCTGCGCCATCGTCGCCTGGTCCATGCGATGGTCCAGGCGCAGCTGGCGCAGGCGTGGACCTGCGAATATACGATTGCCGCGTGCCATAATCCTTACCCTAATTTGCGAAGTCGCGATTTGCAAATTGGCAAATTTACATTTGCGAACTTTGTGTGCGGCTGGGTAGGGGAAGGGCAAGGCGGCGTCGGCCAAGCTATGGACGCCACGAATTTGGAGAGAAGCCTTTCATGTCGAAGCTCGCCATCATCGAACAGTTGGAAGCCAAGCGCGAAGGCGCCCGCATGGGCGGCGGCCAGCGCCGCATCGACGCGCAGCATGGCAAGGGCAAGCTGACCGCGCGGGAGCGGATCGAAGTGCTGCTGGACGAGGACAGCTTTGAAGAGCTGGACATGTATGTCGAGCATAACTGCATCGATTTCGGCATGGACGAACAGCATATTCCGGGCGACGGCGTCGTCACCGGATCGGGCACGATCAACGGCCGCCTCGTCTATGTCTTCAGCCAGGACTTCACCGTCTATGGCGGTGCGGTGTCGGAACGGCACGCGATGAAGATCTGCAAGATCATGGACATCGCGATGAAGGTCGGCGCGCCGGTGATCGGTCTCAACGACAGCGGCGGCGCGCGCATCCAGGAAGGTGTCGCCTCGCTCGCCGGCTATGCGGAGATTTTCCAGCGCAATGTGCTGGCGTCGGGCGTGGTGCCGCAGATCAGCGTCATCATGGGGCCGTGCGCGGGCGGCGCGGTCTATTCGCCGGCGATGACCGACTTCATCTTCATGGTGAAGGACAGCAGCTTCATGTTCGTGACGGGGCCTGACGTGGTCAAGACCGTCACCAACGAGGTGGTGACGCAGGAGGAACTGGGCGGCGCGATCACCCACACGACCAAGTCGGGCGTGGCGGATGTGGCGTTCGAGAACGACATCGAGGCGCTGCTGGCAGTGCGCGATTTCGTCGACTTCCTGCCTGCGTCCAACAAGGAACCGGTGCCCGAGCGGCCGAGCGCCGACCCGTGGGACCGGCTGGAGGACAGCCTCGACACGCTGATCCCGGCTAATGCCAACCAGCCCTATGACATGCACGAACTGATCCGCAAGGTGGTGGACGAGGGCGACTTCTTCGAGGTGCAGCCGGCTCATGCGGGCAATATCCTGTGCGGTTTCGGCCGGATCGAGGGCAAGACGGTGGGCATCATCGCCAACCAGCCGATGGTGCTGGCCGGCGTGCTCGACATCAACTCGTCGAAGAAGGCCGGCCGCTTCGTGCGCTTCTGCGATGCGTTCGAAATCCCGATCGTGACCTTTGTCGACGTGCCGGGATTCCTGCCGGGCACGGCTCAGGAGCATAGCGGCATCATCAAGCATGGCGCCAAGCTGCTCTTCGCCTATGCGGAAGCGACCGTGCCGAAGATCACCGTCATCACCCGCAAGGCCTATGGCGGCGCCTATGACGTTATGTCCTCCAAGCATTTGCGCGGCGATCTCAACTATGCCTGGCCGACCGCCGAGATCGCGGTGATGGGCGCCAAGGGCGCGGTCGAGATCATCTTCCGCGGCAAGACGCCTGAAGAGATTGCCGAGAAGACCAAGGAATATGAGGACCGCTTCGCCAACCCCTTCGTGGCGGCGAGCAAGGGCTTCATCGACGAGGTGATCCAGCCCCACTCGACCCGCAAGCGGATCGCGCTGGGCCTGCGCAAGCTGCGCAACAAGGCGCTGGAGAACCCCTGGAAGAAGCACGACAATATTCCGCTCTAAATAACGACGTCATCCCCGCGAAAGCGGGGATCCATCCCCCGACATCGCTTCTTGGGGATGGGTTGGGAGATGGGTTCCCGCTTTCGCGGGAATGACGATATTGGGAATGATGTTATGAAACTCGGCCGTCTCAACCATATCGGCATCGCGACGCCTTCGCTGGAGGCGAGCCTGGCCTATTATCGCGACATCATGGGCGCGACACTGACGCATGAAGCGTTCGACCTGCCGGCGCAGGGGGTGAAGGTGTGCTTTGTCGATACGCCTGGCGAAGGCGGCACTGCCGGCACGCAGATCGAACTGATCGAGCCGCTGGGCGAGAACTCGCCCATTCACGGCTTCATCGCCAAGAACCCGGCCGGCGGGCAGCATCATATGTGCTATGAAGTGGCCGACATCCACGAGGCGAAGGCCTGGTTCGAGGGACTGGGCAAGAAGGTGCTGGGCGAACCCCGCATCGGCGCCCATGGCACGCTGATCTTCTTCGTGCATCCCAAGGATATGAACGGGGTGCTGACCGAGATCATGGAGACGCCGAAGGACGGCCATTAATCGCCTCGCCCCTTCAGGGGAGAGGCAGCGAGACTTGGGGCTGCGCAGCAGCCCTTAGTCGCAGCGGAGAGGGGCTGATTTGTGCGATGTCGCAGTCCCCTCTCCAACTTCGGCTAGGCAGGCAAGCTGCCAAGCCTGCGTATCCTCTCCCCGAAGGGCGAGGAAAGGGATGGACTAGAATGACCGAGAAGCCGACATTGGACCAGTGGGCCGCCGCTGCCGCCAAGGAAGTGAAGGGCAAGGATCTGAACTGGGATACCCCGGAGGGTATCGTGGTGAAGCCGCTCTACACGGCCGAGGACGTGACCGTCGATCCGGGCCTGCCCGGCTTTGCGCCGTTCACGCGCGGCGTGCGTGCGTCCATGTATGCGGGCCGTCCCTGGACCATCCGTCAATATGCGGGCTTTTCTACCGCCGAGGAATCCAACGCCTTCTATCGCCGGAACCTGGCCGCCGGGCAGAAGGGCCTCAGCGTCGCCTTCGACCTCGCCACCCATCGCGGCTATGACAGCGACCATCCGCGCGTCGTCGGCGATGTCGGCAAGGCGGGCGTCGCGATCGACACGATCGAGGACATGAAGATCCTGTTCGACGGCATTCCGCTCGACAAGATGAGCGTGTCGATGACCATGAACGGCGCGGTGATCCCGATCCTGGCCTTCTTCATCGTCGCGGGCGAGGAACAGGGCGTCGAACGCAAGCTGCTCGACGGGACCATCCAGAACGACATCCTCAAGGAGTTCATGGTCCGCAACACCTATATCTACCCGCCCGAACCCTCAATGCGGATCATCAGCGACATTTTCGGCTATACGTCGCGGGAGATGCCCAAGTTCAACAGCATCTCCATCTCCGGCTATCATATGCAGGAAGCGGGCGCGACACAGGTGCAGGAGCTGGCCTTCACCATCGCGGACGGGGCGGAATATGTGCGCTATGGCGTGGCGAGCGGCCTCGACATCGACAAGTTTGCCGGGCGGCTGAGCTTCTTCTTCGCCATCGGCATGAACTTCTTCATGGAGATCGCCAAGCTGCGCGCCGCCCGCGTGCTGTGGCATCGGGTCATGACGAAGCTGGGCGCGCAGGACGAGCGCAGCAAGATGCTGCGCACCCATTGCCAGACGTCGGGCGTGTCGCTGACCGAGCAAGACCCTTACAACAACGTCATGCGCACCACGATCGAGGCGATGGCTGCGATGCTGGGCGGCACCCAGTCGCTCCACACCAACGCTCTCGACGAAGCGATCGCGCTGCCGACGGACTTCTCCGCCCGCATCGCGCGCAACACGCAGATCGTCATCCAGGAAGAGACCGGCATGTGCAATGTCGTCGATCCGCTGGGCGGCAGCTATTATATCGAGGCGCTGACCCAGCAACTGGTCGACGCCGCGCAGGAAATCATCGACCGCGTGGAAGCCGAAGGCGGGATGGCCAAGGCTGTGGGCGCGGGCTGGCCCAAGGCGATGATCGAGACTGCGGCGGCCGCCCGTCAGGCCCGCGTCGACCGGGGCGAGGACGTCATCGTTGGGGTCAACAAATATCGCCTGGCGAACGAGGATCTGCTCGAAACGCTGGAAGTCGACAACACCAAGGTCCGCGAGGCGCAGATCGCCCGCATCAACCGGGTGAAGGCGCAGCGCGACGAGGATGCCTGCCAGGCCGCGCTGCAATCGCTGCGCGATGCCGCCGCCGCGCCGCAGTCGATCGAGACCAATCTCCTCGCCCATGCCGTCGAGTGCGCCCGCGCGCGCGCCACGCTGGGCGAAATCTCCGCCGCGATGGAAGACAGCTTCGATCGCTATGGCACGCAGCCGACGCCGGTGAAGGGCGTCTATGGCGCGCCCTACAAGGATGACAGCCGCTGGAAACAGGTTCTCGACGGGGTGCAGGCCGTCGAACGGCGCCTCGGCCGCAAGCCCAAGCTCCTCGTCGCCAAGATGGGGCAGGATGGGCACGACCGGGGCGCCAACATCATCGCGTCGGCCTTTGGCGACATGGGCTTCGATGTCGTGTCCGGCCCGCTGTTCCAGACGCCGGAGGAAACGGTGGTGCTGGCGCTCGACAGCGGGGTCGACGTGGTGGGTGCCTCGTCGCTCGCCGCCGGCCACAAGACGCTGATCCCGGAACTCATCAACCGGCTGCGCGACCACGGCCGTAGCGACATCAAGGTGATCGCCGGCGGGGTCATCCCGCCGCAGGATTATGACTATCTTCGTGACGCAGGGGTTCAGGGCATTTATGGGCCGGGTTCCAATGTCGTGGAGTGCGCCGCCGATGTGCTGCGCCTGCTCGGCCACAACATGCCCCCGGCGGGGCTAGAGGAAGCTGCGTAAATGAATACCCCCTGCACCCTGACCGCCCGCAACGACTGGACGCGCGAGGAAATCGCCGCGCTGTTCGACCTGCCCTTTGGCGACCTGATGTTCGAAGCGCAGTCGATCCACCGCGCCAATTTCCCGCGCAACGAGGTGCAGCTGTCCACTCTGTTGTCGATCAAGACCGGCGGCTGCCCGGAGGATTGCGGCTACTGCAATCAGTCGGCCTCGGCGGAAAGCGGCCTGAAGGCCGAGAAGCTGATGAGCGTGCAGGCGGTGATGCAGGCGGCGGCGCAGGCGAAGGACGCGGGCAGCTCGCGCTTCTGCATGGGCGCGGCCTGGCGCAACCCCAAGGATCGCGACATGCCCGCCATCGTCGAGATGGTGAAGGGCGTGCGCCAGATGGGCATGGAAACCTGCATGACGCTGGGGATGCTGAGCGAAAGCCAGGCCGATATGCTCGCGGAAGCGGGTCTCGATTATTACAACCATAATATCGACACCTCGCCCGAACATTATGAGAAGGTCATCACCACCCGGACCTTCGACGACCGTCTGGTGACGCTGGAAAATGTCCGCAATTCGGGCATCAATGTGTGTAGCGGCGGCATCGTCGGCATGGGCGAAACGCGCGAGGACCGCGTCGGCTTCCTCCATGCGCTCGCCGTGCTGCCGGTCCATCCGCAGAGCGTGCCGATCAACGCGCTGGTCCCTGTCAAGGGCACGGTGCTGGGCAATATGCTGGCCGACACGCCACTCGCCAAGATCGACGAGATCGAGTTCGTGCGCACCGTCGCGGTCGCGCGGATCGTGATGCCGGAAAGCATGGTGCGCCTGTCGGCAGGCCGCGAGAGCATGTCGGATAGCTGCCAGGCGCTCTGCTTCATGGCCGGCGCGAACAGCATCTTCACCGGCGACAAGCTGCTGACCACCGCCAACGCCGGCGACAATGCAGACGCGGCGCTGTTCGCGAAGCTCGGCGTCGTGCCGATGCAGGCCGAAGTGAAGGTCGAGCTGGAGGCGGCGGAGTGATCTCCCTCCTCCTTCTCAGCGAGGCGGTGCGCTACGCACCCCCGCCATGCCCCGAGAAGGGGCAGGCGGGGGAAGAGCGATGTGCTGCGGCCGAGCTGGCGAAGGCGGAAAGGCGTCTCAGTGTGGCGTGGAGCAAAGCTGCCCAAGCGCTACGCGATCCGGCCCGAAGGAATAGTACCAAGGCTTTTGGTCAAACAGCGATCAACCTTCTGACCACCGAACAAAAAAGCTGGCGAGCTTGGCGTGACGCGCATTGCGATGTGATGGCCTATTCCATGCAAGGAACATCGGGCGAGGCGCTGGTCAGATATGATTGCAAAACGGGAATGACGCTGGATCGCGTCAAAATTTTGGAAGGCGTTGGCGCAAGCTAGTTCATCGCCGCAACCATAACACCCGTTCGGTTCGAGCGGTGTTGAGAAGCGGTTCTCGACACGCTCGAACCGAACGGAGTTTAGAACAAGGACTGGGACAGGAAATATAATGGCAATCACCAAGATCCTGATCGCGAACCGTGGCGAAATTGCGTGTCGTGTCATGCGCACGGCGAAGAAGATGGGCATCAAGACCGTCGCGGTCTATTCCGATGCCGATGCCCGCGCGCCGCATGTGCTGATGGCCGATGAAGCCGTCCATATCGGCCCGCCGCCCGCCGCCCAATCCTATCTGCTGGCCGACAAGATCATCGAGGCGTGCAAGGCGACCGGCGCCGACGCCGTCCATCCGGGCTATGGCTTCCTCTCCGAGCGCGAAAGCTTCCGCAAGGCGCTCGACGCCGAGGGCATCATCTTCGTCGGCCCTCCGGCGAATGCCATCGCCGCGATGGGCGACAAGATCGAATCCAAGAAGCTGGCGATGGAAGCGGGCGTCAATGTCGTCCCTGGCTTTGTCGGCGTGATCGACGACACCGAACATGCGGTGAAGATCTCCAACGAGATCGGCTATCCGGTGATGATGAAGGCCTCGGCCGGCGGCGGCGGCAAGGGCATGCGCCTCGCCTACAGCGAACAGGATGTCCGCGAAGGCTTTGAAGCGACCAAGCGTGAGGGGCTGAACAGCTTCGGCGACGACCGCGTCTTCATCGAGAAGTTCATCGAAAGCCCGCGCCATATCGAAATTCAGGTGCTGGGCGACCAGCATGGCAATATCGTCTATTTGAACGAGCGCGAATGTTCGATCCAGCGCCGTCACCAGAAGGTGGTCGAGGAAGCGCCGTCCCCCTTCGTCAGCCCCGAAATGCGCAAGAAGATGGGCGAGCAGTGCGTCGCCCTGGCCCGCGCGGTCGGCTATTTCAGCGCCGGCACGGTCGAACTGATTGTCAGCGGCGAGGACAAGACCGGCGACGGTTTCTACTTCCTCGAAATGAACACCCGGCTTCAGGTCGAGCATCCCGTCACCGAGGAAATCACTGGCGTCGACCTGGTCGAACAGATGATCCGCGTCGCCAATGGCGAGACGCTGAGCTTCGGCCAGGCGGACGTGAAGATCAACGGCTGGTCGATCGAGAACCGCGTCTATGCCGAAGACCCTTATCGCGGCTTCCTGCCGTCGACCGGTCGCCTGATCCGCTATAATCCGCCCGAAACCGGCACGGATGAGAGCGGCGCGCTGATCCGCGTGGATGACGGCGTGCAGGAAGGCGGCGAAGTGTCGATCTTCTACGATCCGATGATCGCGAAGCTCATCACCTGGGCGCCGACCCGTCTGGAGGCGATCGACAAGCAGATCGAGGCGCTCGACAAGTTCGAGATCGAAGGGCCGGGACATAATATCGATTTCGTGTCCGCGCTGATGCAGCATGAGCGCTTCCGCTCCGGCAACATCACCACCGGCTTCATCGCCGAGGAATATCCCGAGGGCTTCACCGGCGCGCCGGCCTCGCCCGAATTGCTCCAGCGCCTGTCCGCGATCGGCGCCTTCGCCGCGATGGCGCAGGCCGACCGCGCGCGCCGCATCGACGGGCAGCTTGGCAAGCGCCTGTCGCCGCCCACCGGCTGGCAGGTGAAGATCGGGGACGCGATCCATGATGTCGTGATAGACGGCGACGAAGTGACGGTCGATGGCGAGAGCATCGACATGGCGCTGGAATATACGCCGGGTGATCGCCTGATCGAGGCGGAATTTGGCGAAGAGCAGTTGGCGGTGCGGATCGCGCCGATGCGGTCGGGCTTCGTGCTGACGGCGCACGGGGCGAGCCACAAGCTGCGCATATTGCCCGCCCATGCTGCGCCCTATGCCGCGCACATGATCGAAAAGATCCCGCCCGATCTCTCCAAGTTCCTCATCTGCCCGATGCCCGGTCTGCTGGTCGCTTTGAACGTCAAGCAGGGCGACAAGGTCGAAATCGGCCAGCCGCTCGCCGTGATCGAGGCGATGAAGATGGAAAATATCCTGCGCGCCGGCAAGGCGGGCACGGTCAAGAGCGTGTCGGCGGCACAGGGCGAGAGCCTGCCGGTTGACGCGGTGATCCTGGAACTGGAGTAAGCATTGCTCCCCGGAACGGGGAGGGGGCCACGAAGTGGTGAAGGGGGGATGCTTCTGGACGCGGCCTCGCATTTGGGGCATGCCCCCTCCGTCGGCTTCGCCGCCATCTCCCCGCAGGCGGGGAGGAGATGGAGTTCCTGCATGCACCTGACACACGACCCCAGCGCCCCCGCCGCCGACCCGATCGGCTTCGACGATTTCCTGAAAGTGGATATCCGCGTCGGCACGATCATCTCGGCCGAACCCTATCCCGAGGCGCGCAAGCCCGCCTACAAGCTGCTGATCGATTTCGGCCCGACGATCGGCCAGAAGAAATCGAGCGCCCAGATCACCGAAAATCACGCACTGGAAGAGCTGCCCGGCCGCCAGGTCGCCGCCGTGGTCAATTTCCCGCCGCGCCAGATCGGCAAGTTCATGTCGGAAGTGCTGACCCTGGGCTTCGCCGATGCGGCCGGCGCCGTCATGCTGTTCGCGCCCGACAAGCCTGTGCCCAATGGTTCGCGCCTGTTTTAGGCTATAGCGCGCCCTTCCGCGCCCACGCACGTACCACCCGTTCCACGCCATCGACCACCCGCGCCATGCGGTCATAGTCCAGCCGGTCGGGTGTATCGGCTTCGCTATGATAATAGCGATAGCGGAACGGGGCCGCGTCGGTGATCATCAGGGCGGGTATCCCGACCTGCGCGAACGCCCAATGGTCCGACCAGTCGATTCCCTGTACGAAGCCGGGAGCGCTGCCGCCGACGCTGGGGAAGGCTGCTTCGCGCCGGAATGCTGCAACCGTGGCACGAATGAACGGGCGCGAGGATGTCATGCCGACGAAGGCGATGAAATTGCCGGTGTCGGGATAGAGGGCGGATAACGGAAAGGGGTAATGCTGGCTTCCCTTGGCATCGCTGTAGAAGCCGATTGTCTCCAGCGAAATCATGCCGAGCGTGCGCTCCTGACCGGCCGCCAGCGCCTTGGCATAGGCAAGGCTGCCCATGTGCGTAGTCTGGAAATAGGGCGGCTCTTCATTGGCGAAGAAGGCGAAGCGTAGCCGCAATCGGCTCCGTCCGCGCAGATCGGACAGGGCGCGGGCAAGTTCCAAGGTTGCCGCCGTGCCCGATCCATTGTCATTGGCCCCCGGCGTTGTGCCATAGCTGTCATAATGTGCGCCGATCACCAGCGTCGGGGCATCACCATTGGCGGGTTCGAGCATGGCTTCGATATTGAAGGTGCCGGGGACGCCCTGGATTGGCTGGCGGTGTGGGGCATAGCCGGCCTGTCGCAATTCCATTTCGATATACTGTGCGACATGCTCCATTTCGTGCAAATGCGCAGCGTTGTGCGGCTTTCGCGCGATGAACGTGACATCGGTCCTCAGCCGCCCGCTGAGCGCCCGCTGCTCCGCTGTAAGGCGTGGCAGCGGCCCTTGGTGCGACCGACCGGGCACGGCGGTCATCCAGAACAGGATCGCTATCGGCACGGCGATGATCAGCAGAATGGCTGCGATCAGGATCGCTTTCGTCGGCATGCCGGATGCGTTCGCGCCTTCGCTGTCCATTCTGCCTCCCCCAAGCCCGGCCGCGCATGGCTGCGCCCGCAATTTCTGCACCTGTCCTACACAGGCCTCGCCATGCTAGACCAGCATGATCTCATCGATATGGTGATTGGAAATTTCCTTTCCCGTTGGCGCATGAAGATGTCAAAATATACGGGAAATATGCGAAGTTAAGGGGGCAGGATGACGCAGGCGGTCGGGGGCGACTATGTGATGGATGCGAAGCGGGACCGGTTGGTCATCACCGCTTCGGCACTGGGCACGGTGTTCGAATGGTATGATTTCTACATCTATGGCGTGCTCGCACCGATCATCGGTCGCACCTTCTTCCCGACCGACAATCCGACCGTGGAGCTTCTCTATTCGCTCGCCGGCTTCGCGATTGGCTTCGGCTTCCGGCCACTCGGTGCGATGCTGTTCGGCTATCTGGGCGATCGGCTGGGCCGCAAATATACGTTCCTGGCCACCATCCTCCTGATGGGGCTGGCGACGGCCGGCGTCGGACTGACCCCGTCGGCGGCCAGCATCGGCGTCGCCGCGCCGGTCATCCTGATCCTGCTCCGCATCGCGCAGGGGCTGGCGCTGGGCGGCGAATATGGCGGCGCGGCCATCTATGTCGCTGAACATGCGCCGGCCGGAAAGCGCGGCTTCTATACCAGCTTCATCCAGGCCGGCGTGATTGGCGGCTTCATCCTGTCGCTGATCGTCGTGGTCGGCACCCAGTGGATCGTCGGCATGGAGGTCTGGGACGTCTGGGGCTGGCGCATTCCCTTCATCTTCTCGCTGGCGCTGCTCGCCATTTCGCTGTGGATGCGGCTGATGCTGCGCGAAAGCCCGGTCTTCACCGCGATGAAGAAGGCGGGGCAACAGGCGAAGAACCCCTTGAAGGAAGCCTTTACCGCGCAGGGCAATAGGAAGCGGATGCTGGTGGCGATGATCGGCATCGCGGCGGGCTTCACGGTGATCGCCTATACGGTGATGTTCCAGGCGCTCTATTTCCTGCAGAGCGGCCTGCATGTCGCGCCGGGCATCGCCCAGTTGCTGGTCGGCGGCAGCGCCTTTGCCGGAATGGCGAGCTTCATCTTCTTTGGCTGGCTGTCGGACCGGGTCGGGCGCAAGAAGCCGATCGTCATCGGCTATGCGCTGGTGCTGCTGCTGGTCATGCCGCTCTACCAGTTCATGGGCGCGACCGCGAACCCGGCGCTGACGCAGGCGGCGGCACGGGCGCCGGTGGTGGTGAGCGGCCCCGATTGCCGGTTCGATCCCTTTGCCAAGATACAGCCGACCGCCTGCGGCAAACTGCTCGACCATTTTTCCAAGCGCGGCATCCCCTATGATAAGCGCAGCGGCGTCGCCCCCGCGGTCAGCATCGGCGGCGTGGCCGTGGTGGACCTCAGCAGTGACGGGATCGATGCCGCGCTGACGGCGCAGGGCTATGATTTCGGTGTCGTCCGGCCCGACTGGCCGCGTGCGCTGATGCTGTTCGCCGCGTTGCTGTTGCTCTGGACCCTGTCGGGCGCGACCTATGGCCCGGTCGCGGCGCTGCTCTCGGAATATTTCCCGGCGCGCATCCGCTACAGTTCACTCTCCATTCCCTATCATATCGGCACCGGCTATTTCGGCGGTTTCCTGCCGCTGGTCAGCCAATATATCGTCGCGCGGACCGGCGATCCCTATGCCGGGCTGTGGTACACGATCGCGGTGGTGGCGCTGGCGCTGGTCACCTGCCTCGTCGCCTTGCCGGAAACCAGGGGACGCCCCCTCGACGCCTGAGCCCCGGCGCGCTATCGGCTGCGGGCAATGACTGGCTATATCGCTCCGCTCCGCCTGCGCCTCGATGGCGATGCGCTGCTTTCCAACTGGCGCTGGCTGGCGCGGCAGGGCGGCGCCCCGGCCTG
>Ga0075367_10000610_pt1 | contig 13715 bp, 8 predicted proteins | sample EndMethybrTD3032_FD_71399 | JGI IMG/M metagenome (GOLD analysis project Ga0075367, IMG submission 71399) | Populus endosphere microbial communities from Tennessee, USA - Endosphere MetaG P. TD hybrid TD303-2 | ecosystem: Host-associated > Plants > Roots > Endosphere | place: USA: Tennessee... | reverse complement strand
GCTGCCCGGCGGCGTCGACTGCCGGTCGACCGAAGGCGAGACGGCGATAGCCGAGAGTTTCAGCCCTGCCTGGCGCACCATGCCGGCGACGGCTGAAAGTTCAGCGTCGAGGTCGCTCGCGCCGGCAACGACGCATTCGAGCGTCGTCCGCGCCGGGTAGGCTGCCGCGAGCCGGGCAAAAGAGCGCAAGGCGTCGAGCCCGTGGCCGCGCGTCGGATCGTAGTGAAACAGCAATTGTTGCGGGCCGAGCACGGACAGGGTGGCGAGGTTCGCCAGCGCCGTCTCGACATCGCCGGGGTGGATGATCATGCCGACATCCGGCAGCGCCGGACCGGGGTCGCCGAGCGTCACACGGATCGGACCGGATGCCTCGATGGTGGCCGGTGTGTTGTCGTCACTGGCAATGCGCAGGCTGATCGTCTGGCGGTTGGTCTCGCCGGCCGGCAGCACATAGGGCCACGGCAGCGCCAGCGGCCGCACATAGGTCTTGTAGGACGCATCGGACCAGTTGCGCTGGTCCTCCATTTCGAAGACGTCGCCTTCCATGCGGCATTGCGCGGTGACGCCGGGCCGCACTTCATGCGTGATGGCGCGCAAATCCTTGAAAGGCTGCCACGGGTCGATCAGGTCAGGCAGTTTCGTCGCCACAACGCTGCCATCCGTGTGCTCGACCGTCACGGGGCTGCCGGCGAGGCCGGCGATCGGATGCAGGATGCAGAAGCCGCAGCGGTTGGTCTCGAAGTCGCTGTCGGGCAGGGCGCTGACGTCGAAGACCAGCTGCCCATCAGAAGAGCCTTTGATGGTGGCGCGGAAGGCGAGCCGGCTTCCGCCAGGCCCGGTGCAGCTTGCCGCGTAGCTGACGGAGAAAGCATCGGCACCCTGGTCGATGGTCAAGTCCGTCAGCGCTGGCTCATAGGTGCCCCAGTCGCGGTCGCGCACGACATAGGCGATGGCGCGCAGCACCTCCGTGCCGCCGTGGCGGATCATGCGCAGATTGCCGTTGACGAAATCGGCGTTGAGCGGACCGGCGGTCAACCGGACCGGTTCGGTCTCCGCCGCGCTCGTGCCGCAAAGGAGGAAGCGATCCCAGGTCATTTCAGCAGGTCGTCGATGCGCACCGGCTCCCGGCTCGCGGCGCCGGCATAGGCGGCCTCGACCAGCGCGAATGTCTTGAGGTTATCGGCGCCCGCGGTCGCCGGCTCCTTGCCTGATGCAAGGCAGTCGACCCAGTGCCGCTGGATCGCCAGCACGCTTTCCTGGATGTTGTGCCATGGCCGCGAGGCCCAGGGCAGCAGCGGCGGCGAAATATTCCTGACCAGCGTACCGCTCTTGCCGGTGACGGTGAGCTGGTAGCCCTGCGCCAGCCGGAGCGTGCCGTCGCTTCCGTCGATCTCGATCAGCGTTTCGGGAAACGGCTCCGCCGCAAGTCGGGTGGCATAGCTGCAATCGACCACTGAAATGGCGCCGCTCTCGTGATCCATCAGCATGGTGGCGACATCCTCGCCGGCGATGGCCGGGTTGATGCGCGCGGTACGGGCAGTGAGGCTCGACACATCGCCGAGGAGAAAACGCGCAATGTCGAGGATGTGGATGCCGAGATCCTCGATGATGAAGCGCTTTCCCGTCGCCAGATAAGGCTGACCGGAAAACACGTCATAGGCGGAGCGGAAGGAGATGCGCCCGAAGAAGGGCGTGCCGATCTCACCGCTGTCGAGCACCGCGCGCACCGCCTGGATCGGTGACTGCCAGCGGAAATTCTCATGCACCATCAGCGGCACACCGGCCTTGGCGCAGGCCGCGACCATCGCCTTGGCGTCGGCGAGCGTCGGCGCGAACGGTTTCTGGCAGATCACCGGGACGCGGTGGGCGGCCGCCATCTCGACCAGCGGCCGATGACTGCCGACGGTGGTGGCGATGTCGACGAAGTCGAGCGTCTCGGCCGAAAACAGCGCGGCTGCATCGGTGTAGCGCTTCGCCACGCCGAACTGGTCGCCGACGATCCTGAGCCGCTCCGGGTCGCGGTCGCAGATGGCGACGATCGAGGCGCCGTCGATGTCGCGCCAGGCATGCATCTGATTGACGGCGAAGAAGCCGCAACCGATCAGCGCTCCACTCAAAGTCGCCATGATCAACCCGCCTTTGCCATCTGCATCAGGGTGACACGCTGCTGAAGCCGGCGCTGCGCCTGGTCGACGACGACGGCGACGATGATGACCAGACCCTTGATCACCATCTGCCAGAAGGAGCTTACGCCCATCATCACCAGCCCGTCCGACAGGATGCCGATGACGAAGGCGCCGACGATGGTGCCGCCGATCGTGCCGCGGCCGCCCGACATCGAGGTGCCGCCAAGCACCGCCGCGGCGATGGCGTTCAACTCGAAGCTTTCGCCGGTCGCCGGATGCGAGGCCATCAGCTCCGACGAGATGATCAGGCCGACGATCGCCGCGCAGAAGCCGGAGAACATGTAGACGAACATCTTGACCATGTTGACGCGTACGCCCGAAATGCGCGCCGCGCGCTCGTTGCCGCCGACGGCGAAGATGTGGCGGCCGAGCGGCGTGTACCGGGCGAGATAGGCCGCGCCCAGCGCTACCACGATCAGGATCCAGATCGACACCGGCAGGCCGATGAGCCGGCCGGCGCCGAGGAAGCCGAAGCCGGTGGTGCCAAGTTCCGGTTTGCCGACCAGATTGGGGAAAGTGCGGCCGTCGGACGACAGCAGCGCCAGGCCGCGCGCTACATAAAGCACGCCGAGCGTGGCGATGAAGGGCGCGACGTTGAGCCTGGTGATCAGCAGTCCGTTGACGGCGCCGATCGCTATGCCGACCGCCAGGGTGATCAAGGCGATCTCGACCACGTTGAAGTAGATGGTGTAGCCGATCTGCAGATCGATGCCGTTGAGCACGAGATAGCCGGCCACCATGCCGCACAGGCCGACGATCGAGCCGACCGAAAGGTCGATGCCGCCGGTGATGATGACAAAGGTCATGCCCATGGCGAGGAAGGCATTGAGCGCCACATGCTTGGCCATCAGGATCAGATTGGCGGCCGACAGGAAATTCGGCGCCGCGATGGAGAAGAACACCAGCACGGCGATCAGCGCAATGAAGGTCCTGAGCTTCATCAGCGTCAGCAGCGCTGAGCCGCTGGAGACCGAAGAGGGGGCTGCCCTGGCCGGAATGTCAGTCATCAGTGTTGCTCTCCAAATTCTGGGGCAAGATGTGCGGGGCGGGGCCATGGCCGAACGCCGATGCGGCGACGATCGCGGCCTCGCTCGCCTCGGCGCGGTCGAACATGCCGGTCAGTCTGCCATTGCTCATCACCGCGATCCGGTCGGACAGCGCCATCACCTCGTCGAGATCGGAAGTGGCGAAGAGGATGCCCAGCCCATCGCGCGACAGCTTGCGCATGGTGCGGAAGACGTCGGCCTTGGCGCCGACATCGATGCCGCGGCTCGGCTCGTCCATCAAAAGCACCTTCGGTCCGGTGAGCAGCGCCTTGCCGATCACCACCTTCTGCTGGTTGCCGCCGGAAAGCGAAGAGACTTCCTGTGCCGGGTCTGCGACCTTGATCGAGAGCTCCCGCACCATCTGCGAGACAGCCTGCCGCTCGGCGCCGCCTCTTATGTGGAACAGGCGCACGAAGCGCGACAGGCTGGCCAGCGTCAGATTGCTGGCGACCGAGAGGATCGACACCAGGCCTTCGCGTTGGCGGTCTTCCGGGATCAGCGCCAGCCCGCGCCGTATGCGCCGCGTCGTGTCGCGTTCCCTGATCTGTTTTCCGTCGATGAAGATCTTGCCGCTGGCATGGCCGTGGCGGCCCATGATGCAGTCGAACAACTCACTGCGTCCGGCGCCCATCAGTCCGTAGATGCCCAGGATCTCGCCGGCGCGCAGCGACAGCGAGACGTGGTCGACCGCCAGTCCGCCGGTGACACGCGGCAGGCAGATGTCTTCGGCGCGGAACACCTCCTCGCCGGGAACATGGCCGTCGGCCTTGGCGAAATCCTTGGCGTCCGAGCCGATCATCTGCCGCACGATCCACTGCGTGTCGACGTCTCTCATCTCCTCCTGGCCGGTGATGCGGCCGTCGCGCAAAACGGTGATGTAGTCGCCGATGCGGATGAGCTCCTCCAACCGGTGCGAGATGTAGACGATCGCCACGCCGTGCGCCTTGAGGTCGGCGATCACCTTGAACAGGATCTCGACTTCCGCCGCGCTCAGCGCCGAGGTCGGCTCGTCCATGATCAGGATGCGCGCGTCGAGCGAGACAGCCTTGGCGATCTCGACCAGCTGCTGCTGGCCGATACGCAGATCCTCGACCAGCATGTCCGGCCGGATACCGGCTTCGAGCCGATCGAGAAATTCGCCAGCCCGCCGCTCCTGCGCCTTGCGGTCAATCTTGCGAAACCGGTTGGTGATCTCGCGCGTGGCGAAAATGTTCTCGGCGACCGTCATGTTGCCGAACAGGTTCAACTCCTGGAACACCATGCCGATGCCGCGGTTCACCGCGTCACCGGAGGATGAGAAGGAGACCTCGTTGCCGTCGAGCAGAATGCGGCCGGCCGTCGGCTGCTCGACCCCGGCGATGATCTTCATCAGCGTCGATTTGCCGGCGCCGTTTTCGCCGACGAGCACATTGACCGCGCCCTTGCGCACCTCGAAATTGGCCTGCTTGACCGCCACGGTGCCGGCATAGACTTTCGAGACGTCTTCCAGCTTGAGGATGACGTCGTAACTGGGCGCCGTGGTCATGGCTTAGGCCCGATCTCAGCCTCCGCCGGGGTCACCAATGGCAGATCCTGGCCGCCTTCGATCGTGTAGGCGCCAAGCACCTTGGCGGTGCGGCCCTCCAGCGCCTCGCGCGGCAGCTTGGACAGCACGGTCTTGTCGGCATAGGCATTGAACGCCTTGCCGAACTGGGCAAAGTCGATCTGGTTGGTGAAATCGTTGAACTGGACGAAATCCAGGCTGTCGCGCAGCGCCGTGCCGCGCACCGCCGGCCCGATCTGCACGCGCGCATCCGCCTTGCCGTCGCCGTCGACGTCGATATCCATCGTGCCCGCGCGCGACTGTGTGTTGGCGGCGATGATCTTGCCTTCGACGCGGACCGCGAAAGTCCATGGCGAATTCGCCTGCTTCTTGGGATTGCCGTATTTGGCGCCGGCCGCCGCCGGATCGGTCTTCGCCAGAGCATGGACCTCGGCAAACGGCCCGGCCTTTTGCTGCAGATACGGGATGACCTTGGAGGCCCAGATCTCCTCGACCATCTTGTCCGGGTTGAAGCCTGACGCGTCGCCTGCACTGCCTTGCGCTGATGGCGTCGGCAGGATCTTGCAGGCGCTGAGGCCGATGCCGGCGGCCAGCGCAAGGATCGGCCAAGTCGACTTAATCGGCCAGATCGGCTTGTTCAACATTGCGGTCAAAGCATCCCGGTGAAATGAAGGCGAGGGACGAACCCTGAGTTCGCCCCCCGCTGTTTGCGTTGCACAGGTTCAGTTCTTCAGCGCGAAGGTTTCCAGTTTGGCGGCGTTGTCACCATTGACAAGCACGCAGTCCATCAACTGCTTTTCCTTCTCGGGCGACTTCTTGTTCTTGATGAAGTCGTTGGCCTGTTCAACTGCCATCTGCGCCTGGGCGAAGGCCGGCTGCAGCACCGTGGCCTTGATGCCGCCTGATGTGATGGAGTCGCGCACGTCGTTGGAGCCGTCGAAGCCGACGACAATGACGTCCTTGCGGTTCGCCGCGGCGAGCGCCGCATAGGCACCCATCGCCATCGTGTCGTTGCCGGAGATCACGCCCTTGATGTCGGGATTGGCCTGCAGGATCGATTCCATCTTGGCATAGGCCTCGGTCTGGCTCCAATTGGCCGATTGCTGCGCAACCATCTTCAGGTCTGGATAGTCGTTGATGACGTCGTGATAGCCCTTGGAGCGGATGCCGGCATTGGTGTCGGATTCCTTGCCGACCAGTTCGACGAAGTTACCCTTCTCGCCCATCAGCTTGACGAACTCCTGCGCGCCGAGCTGGGCGCCCTGGTAATTGTTGGAGACGATTTGCGCCACGGCGACGCCCGTGGCGTTGATCTCGCGGTCGATCAGGAAGGAGGGGATGCCGGCGTCCTTGGCCTTCTGCACCGCGGCGACGGTGGCGTCGGCGCCGGCATTGTCGAGGATGATCGCCTTGGCGCCACGGCCGATCGCCGTGTCGATGAGTTCGGACTGCTTGTTGGCGTCGTCGTCATGCACCAGCACCAGCGCTTCGTAGCCGAGCTCCTTGGCCTTTGCCTCGGCGCCGACGGCCTCCGCCTTGAAGAACGGATTGTCGTGCGAGGGGGTGATGATGGCGATCAGGTCGGCCGCGAAGGCCGGTGCCGCCGTGCCAAGTGCCAGCACGCCGGCGAAAGCCGCAAGCGTCATTCTGCGAGTAAGTTTCATGAAGTCCTCCCTTTGAAAGCTCGTGCCTTGATCGAGCAAGGCTGATGCATTGAATTGGTCAGGCTGCGGATGGCGCCGGGTTCAAGAGCCGCGTGCCTGCTCCTCCTGAACGGATCGTTGCTCCCCGCCGTCCTCCACTCGTCCAGGTTTCCCAGCAAACCTTGTTTGATCCGAGTTCGCGGCCAGCTTAGCCAACTGGTATGATGAGTCAACCACTATTTCAGATGATCTGTATATGAGTGGTCGATGTTTCGTCCGTCTCCCGCAAGGGGAGAAGGGAAGGCGCGTTTCACGTGATCCGCTGGATGCTGGCGGCGATTTCTTCCGGTTCGAAGACGCGCTTCCAGTCGTCGCGCATCAGCACCGGCTTGCCGAACTCGATGGCCTTGTTGCAGGCATCCGAGAACACCCCCTTGGTCTCGCCGAAGATGACGGCGCCGAGCACATTCATGTGGCCGAGCAGGAAATCGAGCGCGGCCTGCCGGTCGACGCCGCGCGCCACGACCTCGTCGAGGGCCTCCTTCATGACGACGAGCAGCGAGGCGCACACCGTTTCCGAAAGGCCTGGCTCGAGCAGGGCCATGTGCTCGACCGTGACGCGGTGCGAGCGCATCACCGGTGCCCAGATGATCTGGGCGATCCTCTCGCCCTTGGCGTAGTCTTCCTCCGGCCCTTGCATCAGCGCGCTGACGAAATGCTGCTTGGCCGCGACGCCTCCGAAGAAGTCCTTCTTGGCGGTCATCTCGGTCTCGTCGTTGAAGATCGGCGGATGGCAGGGATGGGTCACAAAATAGGTAAGGTCGGGACGATCGGGCAGATGCCCAGCAAAGGGCGCCGCAGCATCGAGCACGATCACCATCGTGCCAGGGGCCAGCTTGCTTTCGATGCTGGCGGCGACCTTGCCGATATGTGTGTCCGGCACCGCCAGGATCACGACCTCAGCACCATTGAGCGCCTCATCGACGCCGACCGCATCGACGCCCAGACCGGTTTTCAGCCGCTCCTTGCCGGCCTCGCTGATCTCGACATGGCGGATCGTGTAGTCCGATCCGCGAAAATTGGTCGACAGGCGGTAGCCCATTTTCCCGCCCGCACCAAAAAGCGCAATCGTTGTCATCTGGCTTTGCTCCTTGAACCCTGGGCGATCGTCGGCGATCGTCATCTTATATACTGGTATGATCACTCTACCATAATTTGGCAAGTGGAATTGTCTGCCTGGCTGTCACTCCGGCAACGACGCGGCCGCCTTTGCCTTCGGCGTCGCTCCATCTGCGGGCTCGGCAGTGGTGCGCCGCGCCAATACCTGTCGACCGGCAAGCGCCAGGACAAAGATGACGACGATGCCCTGGACGATGTCCTGGGCGCCGGGCGGCAGCCCGATAATCTGCATGGTCGTCACGATCAGGATGAGCAGGATGCTGGCGAACAGGGTGCCGAGCGCGGTCGCCGAGCCGCCGAAGATCAGCGTGCCGCCGAGCACCACGGCGGCGATCGACTGCAACAGATAGGGCTGGCCCATTTCGAGGAAGGCGCCGCCGATATAGGCGCCGAGCAGCAGGCCATCGAGCGAGGCCAGCACCGACGAGATGATGAAGGCCGCCGCGATCACCCGGCCATTCCTGATGGCGGCGAGCCGGGCGGCCGCGCGGTTCTGGCCGACCGCCGACAGGAGCTGCCCGAACACGGTGTAGCGCAGCACAAAGGAAGCCGCCGCTACGCCGAGGATGGCGATGATGGCCATGATCGGAACGCCCGAGATGCGGCCCGTCGCCAGATCCTTGAGCGCCGGGCTGACGGCAAAGCCGGGGATTGCCTTGTTCGACAGCAGCGTCGCGGTCGCCAGCACATAGCCGGTGGCGAGCGTCGCGATAATCGCCGGAATGCCGAGGCCGACGACAAGCAGCGAATTGAGCAGCCCGACCGCGAGACCGAGCAGGACGGCAGCCGTGACGCCAATGGCAAGATTGGCATCCTGGCCCTTGATGGTGAGCAGCGCGACGAAGGCGCTGAGCGTGATCACCGAGGCGACGGAAAGATCGATGTTGCCGCGCCCTGTGGTGACGACGAACATCTGACCGATGCCGACGACGGTCAGGAACGAGGCCGACAGCACGATGCCTGACAGGCTGGACAGGCTGAACCGGTTGGTGACCACAGAGAGCACGAGCCAGAGCAGGAGCACGCCGATCGCTGCCCAGACCCAGCGGTTTTTCTGGGCCCAAAGAGTGAAGGCGGACAACGCGTTCATTGTTCGCTCTCGCGGTCCGCGGTCAGGCCGCGCAACGTCAGGAGCGCGATCAGGATCAGCCCTTGCGTCGCGGCGTTGAAGTCGCTGCTGACATTGAGCGTGCCGAGCAGTGCGCCGATCAGCGACAGCGTCACCGCGCCGGCGATGGCGCCGACCGGCGAGACGATACCGCCAAGCAGCGAGCAGCCGCCCATCACCACGGCGGCGACGCTGAGCAGCGTGAACGAATTGCCCGAGTTGATGTCGCTCGCCGTGTTGATCGCCGTCAGTGACAGGCCGGCGGCCGCGGCGAACAGCCCGGCGATGAGATAGCGCACCAGCGCGTAGCGTGTTGGCGACCAGCCCGAGCGGACCATTGCCGTCGGATTGTTGCCGAAGCCGCGCAGCACCACGCCGAGTGGCAACCGGTCGATCGTCAAGACCACCAGGGCGACCGCCGCGATGAGGATGATAGATGTCGGCAAGAAGTCGAGCGACCAGCCGAATAGCGCCGTAAGCCATTCAGGGCTGGCGCCGCCTGGCGTCGGCTGCAGCGCATAGCCCAGCCCCACCCAGATGAAGGAGGCGCCGAGCGTGACGACGATCGCCGGGATCTTTCGTGCCTGGATTAGCCCGCCGAGACCAGCATAGGCGGCCACTGCCACAAAAAGCGCTAGCGCGCCGAGCCATGGCTGATCGTAGAGCAGCGTGGCGCTGAGCACGCTGATCAGCCCGGCGAACGCGCCGACGCCGAGATCGATTTCGCTGCCGCCGACGATGAACATCTGCGCCGCCGTTACCAGCACCAGTGACAGCGCCGGCATCAAGAGCAGGTCGAGGCCGAAGATCGAGGCGACCGCCGGATTGGCCGAGACCATCACCGCCAGCACGGCGGCGAGGCCGATGAAGGGGGCTGCGTTCACCAGCCCGCGGACAAGCCCGGCCGCGCCGGCCTTGCCGTGCGCGGCGTCGATGCGCTTGTCCGTCGGCTGGACGAAAGACGCCCCGACGATCGCCGCTTCGGTGATCGCCTCGCCGGTCAGTTCCTTGACGATCCGGCCGCCGGCAAAGACCAGCACGCGGTCGCAAGCCAGCAATTCGGCGTCCTCGGTCGTATGCCAGACGAGTGTCCGCCCGCTGCGTGCGATGTCGTTGCAGAGCCGGTAGAAATCCTGCTTGGTGGCGATGTCGACGCCGCGCGTCGGATCGTCGAGCAGGATGATCGGCGTATCGGCGACCAGCGCACGGGCAACCAGCGCCTTTTGCTGGTTGCCGCCGCTCAGCTCCAGAATGTTGGACCCGAAGCGGTTTTCGTCGAGCCGCAGCCGGCCGGCGGCGTCGGCCGCGGCCTCGCGATTGACCCGGTTCGAGACCAGGCCCAGCGACGGGCGGCGCGCAAGGCTGCCGATGGAGATGTTGCCCAGCACGCTCCACAGCGGGAATACGCCTTCCTTTTGGCGGTCGCCTGCAATGAAGCCGGCTTCGCCAGACCGGGTGACGGCGGCATCCTTCGCCGGATTGGGCTTGAAGATGGCGTGCAGCAACTCCTTCTGGCCGCTGCCCTCGAGCCCCGCCAGTCCGACGATCTCACCGCGCGCGATCTCGATGTCGCGGCCGAGTTCGGATGTCAGCGCTCCGGACAGCCCCACCAATGCGCCTCCGGTGCTGGCGACGGTGGCGCCATGCTGGTGGATCGAGTTTGCGTCGCCGCCCATGAGCTGCACCAGCTTGCTTATCGAGGTGTCCGCCACGTCGCCGCGCCAGGCGATGCGTCCGTTGCGCAGCACGACCACCTGCGCGGCGATGTCGATGATTTCCTGCAGCTTGTGGCTGATGAAGATGAAGGCGAGCCCGGCCTCGGCCCGCTCGCGGATGAAGGCCCGCAACTGCTTGGAGCGATCGAGATCGAGCGACGAGGTCGGCTCATCGAGAACGATCAGCCTGACGCCGGGTGTGGCGGCGGCACGCGCGATCTCGACCATCTGCCGCTCGGCGATGGACAGCTGGCCGACTTCCGCATTCACATCGATGCCGTTGCCGGGAAAGACGGCATCAAGCGCCGAGCGCGCGCGGCCTCTGAAAAGCATCCGCCAGCCGGGCCGGCTGGCCGCGTCCTGCGGCGTCTCCAGAAAGAAGTTCTCTGCCACGGACAGATTGGCGCACAGCGACAGTTCCTGATGCACCATGCGGATGCCGCGCCGTTGCGCTTCCATCGTGTTGTAGTCGGCGAAGCTGAGCATCTGGCCCGCGAACGAGATCGAGCCGAGGGTCGGCCACATCGTGCCGCAAAGAATGCGCATCAGCGTCGATTTGCCGGCGCCGTTGCCGCCGACGAGTCCGATGATCTCGCCGGCCGAAACGGCGAGGTCGATCTCGGCGTTCGCCAGCGTCGGCCCGAAGCTCTTGGTGATCTGTGAAAGCGAGACGATTTCCTGCCGGATCGAAAAGGCGGGCGCCATGGCGGCTGCACCCTTCTGATCGGCAACGGCAAGGTGGGACATTCGTCCTCCGTTCTTCACGGTCAGGGATCGGGCGCTTTCGGCGGTCCGATCCCTTGTGCTTGTCGCGTTACTTGCTCAGCAAATTCTGCTTGACCCAGTCGAGCGAATAGCTGGGGCTGATGATCTGGCCGCCTGGCAGCTTGGCGTATTCCTTGAGGTTGCTGGCATCGACTGTTGCGACCGGCATGATCATCATCTTGGGCGCCTTGGCGCCTTTGAGCAGGGACAGGCCGAGCCAGAAAGCAGCGCCGCCAATGCCCGGCGTCGTGTTCATGGAGACGGTCTGGTAGCTGTTCTTGGCGTTCTCGTCGGCCCACCATTTGACGAAGTCGGTACCGCCGCCGCCCTCGATGATCGGCATCTTGTCCTTGTACTCGCCGCCATACTGGACGAAGGCTTGGGCAATGCCGACATCGTCGCTGCCGCCCTGGCCGAGCACCGCATCGACATGCGGCAGCGAGGGCAGGACATTGGCGATGGCCGCCTGCGCCACCGAGGCGGTCGCCTGGCCATAGACGGTGGCGACAACCTTGATGTCGGGATATTTCGCCAGCACCGATTGCTGCGCGTTGAACATGTCGTTGTCCGGGGCCGAGCCCTTGACGCCGCGCACCTGGATGACGTTGCCCTTGCCGCCGAGCATCTTGAACACAGCTTCCGCCTGGGTCGCCTTGTAGCCCTTGAAGTCGAAATTGAGCTGGTAGTTGCAGGGCGCAGACGCGACAGAATCGAAGGAGACGACGATGATGCCGGCCTTGCAGGCTTTCTCGATGATGCCGTTGACCGCGGTTTCCGAGGCGGCGTCGACGGCGAGCACGTCGACCTTCTTGAGGATCAGTTCGGCGATCTGGCTGTTCTGCTGCGCCACCGAACCATCGCCATTCATGACGATGTAATCGGCGATCTGCCCAGCCGCCTTCGCTTCCTTGGCCGACGCTTCGAAAGCCTCCACCATCTGATGCCGCCAGGTGTTGCCGTAATAGGCGTTAGTGAGCGCGATGACCGGCGCGTCCGAAGATGCCATTGCCGGCATCACAGCAACGCCCATCATCGCAGCGCTGGCGAGCGCCGCCACGATTGTAAATTTCATGGTATTTCCTCCCAAAAACACGATCGGCTTGGCTTGCCACATGAGCACAGCGGAACCCTTGGGGACACGCTATGTCAGGTACATATTATACCAGCATACCAAATAGACAAGGGCTTTGCTGCCTGCTCGGGGTCGCTGGGTGAAAAGCGCCGGCCAAGCAATCAAGCAATCCCGTTGAATTGGCATGTCGTCTGGTCAGACAAGCCCGGATCCCGAGGGTCAGGTCGAGCCTTCCTTATGCGAAACGCCCCCAATGCGGTCATTCCAGAATGGTTCGGAACGGGCCGCTCTTGTTGCGAGGTGGCATTCAATGCCAGCTAAAGTCACCTGTGCGCACGAGAGTTGCGGTACGATACGGGATGACGCGAAAGAACTCTGATGTTGGACCGAAAGACCCTGTAACGATGCGTGCGGCAATCGGCGGCAATGTTTACGACTAGGTCGGTTCCGATTTCGGCCGTGCACGCCGCCGGTGCCAGGGTTGGTGGCTAAGGTCGTTGAGAAAAGTTCGCGCCTTACAGCGTCACCTCTTCGCCTGAGATTGTCATGCCCGAAGGCGCATGTAACCTCCCGCCTTTCGCGGCCAAGAGAACCATCGTGGCGCGGATGTCGTCAGTTGCTCGATCAGGCGGCGCGGCCGAAGCGATCAACCCTGAAATCGTCGAGCGGCGTTTCACAACGGTCGGTCATGATGAGTTCGGCCATGGCGTCGCCCACGCCCGGACCGAGCTGGAAGCCATGTCCGCTGAAGCCGAAGGCGTGGAACAGGCCTGGCGTCGTCGCCGAGCGTCCCATGACCGGCAGCATGTCGCGCACATAACCCTCGCAGCCGGACCAGGTGCGGATGACCGCGACCTGCGCGATTGCCGGCAGCAGTCGCGCGACCGCGCGCAATTGCAGCGGAAGGCGCGTGGGATCGGCGACCGCATGACCTGGATCGAGGTCCACCGGTACCCTTTCGGCTGCGCCGCCGAAGACGATGTTGCCCCGCTCGACCTGGCGCAGATAGGCGCCATGGTCCTTGTCGCGCGTCCAGATGCCGATCACCGGCAGAATCCGGTGCGGCAGCGGCTCGGTCACGCCCATCTGCGGACCGCAGGCGTCGAGCGGAACCTCTTCGCCGAACTGCGCGGCGACGCGCGCGCCCCAGGCCCCGGCGGTATTGAGCAGACACTCGGCGGCGAATGTACCTTTGGAACATACGACAACGAACCCGGACCCCGAGCGCCTGATCGTGTCGATTTCAGCATCCTCGACGATCGCCACGCCAAGCTTGCGGGCGGCTTCGGCGAAGGCCGGCGCGATCAGTCGGGGATTGCCGCTGCCGTCATGCGGCGAGAACGACGCGGCGATCGCGTCAGGGCCGAGGCCGGGAAAACGGGAGGAGATTTCGCGCTGTTCGAGTTCCTCCAGTTCAAGCCCCCAAGGTCGCGCCGCCTCGGCATAAGCCCGCATGTC
>Ga0075367_10000609_pt1 | contig 13734 bp, 14 predicted proteins | sample EndMethybrTD3032_FD_71399 | JGI IMG/M metagenome (GOLD analysis project Ga0075367, IMG submission 71399) | Populus endosphere microbial communities from Tennessee, USA - Endosphere MetaG P. TD hybrid TD303-2 | ecosystem: Host-associated > Plants > Roots > Endosphere | place: USA: Tennessee... | reverse complement strand
ACGTTGGCAAGAAACTTCGCCGCTTCCGGCGTCGCACTGATCTTGTTCATCCAGCCGCCGACCTTGGCGACGATGTCGGCCGACGTGTCCTTCGGGAAGTAAACGCCCCACCATGGCGCAAGCTCGAAGCCCTTGAGACCCGCCTCGTCCATCGTCGGCACATCCGGCAATTCCGGATGGCGCTTCGAGGTCGTGACCGCGAGCGCCTTGATCTTGCCGGCCTTGATGGCGCCGGCCGCAAACGTGCCATCCATGATCTGGAAGTCGAGCGTGCCGTTCTCGACGTCGGGCAAAGCTTCCGGCGCCGTGCGGTACTGCACCTGCGTCGCCTCGAAGCCTACCTTCTGGCGATAATACTCGGTGGTAATGATCGCCATCTGGTTGGTGACGCCATAACGATTCTTGGTATTCTTTTTCAGATGCTCGTTGAGATCGGCGAGCGAGTTGAACGGCGAATCCTTCTTGACGACGACGATGAAGGCAATCTGGGCGAACGATGCCGCCGGCACGAAATCCTTCACGGTGTCGAACGGCAGGTCCTTGAACAGGAAGCGGCTGCCCGCCATGTTCGAATTGGCGATGAACAGCATCGTGTAGCCGTCCGGCTTCGCCGTCGCGACGAGGCCCGCCGCGATATTGCTGTTGGCGCCCGGCTTGTTCTCGACGATCACCGACTGTCCGCTGACTTCACCGAGCTTGGCCGTGAAAAACCGGCCGAGAATGTCCGCGCCGCTGCCGGCCGGAAATCCGATCAGCACACGCAGCGGGCGGCTCGGATAGTCCTCCGCGAAAGCGGGGCCAGCGGCGGTGGCCAGAACGGTCCCTGCACCGGCCGCCATGAACTCACGACGATTGAACATACGCACTCTCCGGAACACTATTGTTGGTTGATTGCACGCGCGGCGTGAAAACAGCGATTTTTACGGGGTGAGTTGACCATGGCGACCCCGCCCACTCAAGCGCCCAACGGCTCCAAAACGCGACGGATTGCCGCTGAATTCCCGTGTCGTTAAGCCGCTTTCCTGACCTTCGGCATGATTTCACTGGCCAGCAATTCAACCGATCGCAGCGACGCCTCATACGGCAGATTGCCGAACGCGAGACGGCACATCAGATAATTGATGCCGCAGTCTGCGACCTGCTTCTCGATCATTTCGCCGACCTGCTGCGCAGTCCCGGCCAGGATGAAGCCGCGGTTCACCGACTCCTGATAGTCCGGCGAATAGGTTGCGAGCGGCACCACGACATTCTTCTTTTTCCAGAGCAGGCTGAAGCTGTCGTACCAGGCGAGATAGGCCGACTTCGCGAGCTTCACGGCCTCCGCTTCGGTATCCGCGACAACGATGTGGCGGTTCATGCCGATGATCGGCGGCGTTCCGCTCCAGGCTTTCGACCATTGATCGCGATAGACGTCGGTCAAAGCACGCACCTGCACTGACGAACCGTTGCAGACCATGTTGATCTTGTTTTTTACCGCATTCGGAATGGATTCAGGCGCGCCTATGCCCTGCCACAATGGCGGGTGCGGCTTCTGAAACGGCTTGATCTCGACCGGCGAGTCCACATAACGGAAATGCTTGCCTTCGAAATTAAGCGTCTCGCTGGTGAACGCCTTCATCACAATAGCGGTCGCTTCCGAATAGATCGAGCGCGACTCGTTCGGGTCGACGCCGTAGTACTCGATTTCGATCGGCGACACCCCGCGTCCAAGCCCAAGCTCGACGCGACCGCCGCTCAGTTGATCGAGCATGCAGATATCTTCGTAAGCGCGCAGCGGATTCTGCAAGGTCAGGATGTAAACCAGCGGCCCGAGCCGCATGCGCTTGCTGCGCTGGGCGACCGCGGAGAGAAATACCGCCGGCGATGGCGCCATGCCGAGCGGAGTCGAGTGATGTTCCGCAAGGTGATAGCAAAAGAAGTCCGACCGGTCGTAAGCCTCGATCAGCTTCAGCCGTTCCTCGTACTGTTGCGACAGCGGCACAGCCGAGTTGACGTCCATGTGGTCGAAAATGCCGAATTTCATTGCGAGCCCGCCCCGATTTCGTTCCCGCCGCATGAGTATAGAAATGTGGGCGAACGCGCCACGCCTATCTCCGCCAGCATCGCAGGGTTGCGCGCAGATTGTTAAGACGCGGCAGACTTGCCGGGCCGGCAGTGGAAGTCGATAACCAGTTTGGCGGTGCTCAACTTCAGCCGCTCATAGTTGGAAAGGCACTGTTCGAGGTCAAGCGGGTTCGAGTCGACTCGCAACTGCAGGATCAATTTAACTTCCGACCAGGTCAGGCCGGTGACCTTGAGAATGCTCAGGAGCAGTTCGGTACGCTCCTGTAAAAGCGCACGCTCGACCGTGGCGACCGGAATGTTGCCGAGCATGGATAGCGCCACCACGGTTTCCTCGAACTGGCCGGCGGTGGCGAACTCGCTGAGATCAGACAACTGCAGCTTGTCGTCGACACAGCGTGCGGCAACCATCTTGCGCGCCTTCGAATATTCGTAGGAATCCGCGATCGACTGAACTTGCGCCCGGTTGGCGACTTCGCGCACCACGCGGCGAATTTCATCGGCGGCCTGAGGGTTCGCCTGTTCAAGCCTCACGCGCACCGCTTGCGAAGCGACCGTCAGAAGCTTGAGGAAATGATGACGAGGAATTTCCGGCCGCGCGCCAACACCCGCGGCAATCTGGTCATCGCCGTGCGAACGCAACACCAGCGTTGCATAGCCGCCATCGGAAAACTTTGCGCCGGTGTTTTCGACCGTACTAATCACCACGGATTTGTCGCCGCGTGTCACCAGAACGTCGGTAACGGCCTGCCCGACCGTCTTGCGCTTGGAAATCGCCAGGAGATGGGCCTGACTTTTGTTACGCGCATTTTCGATCAACGCCTCCTCGTTCAGGCATTCCGACTGCGACAGAACGGGGCACGCAACCTCGGTCTCGTCGTCGAAAGCGAGCGAATGAATAACCCGGCGCGGTGCGTTCGGGATAGGCGCCAGCCGGCGCGCGAGCTGTGCACGGGCGCCAACCTCGATCTGAGCCGCGAGGCGTGCGATCACGTCATCGAACAGCGCGATCTGCTCTTCGGTATAGTTCGCTGCTTGCGAAACAAACAGGTCGGTGACATAGCGTAGCGAATCCGCGCGATGCGCGGCGGGCTTGCTCTCGATTACAGCTTCGAGATCCCTGATCAGGCGTTCCTGGCCGTTCATGGTACCAATCCGAACTTCTGTTCGCCGTTAGTGCCCTGCAGCGCCGTTGCCGCAATGAAAGTCTCAGGCCGCTTTCTCACCGTCGCGCGCCTGCACGAAATCAAGTTCCGCCACCGGACGTGGGCGGCACAACAGATAACCCTGCAACTGATCGACACCGGCGGCACGCAAGAGATCGAGCTGCTCCTCGGTCTCGACGCCTTCCGCCGTAGTCAGGATGTTCAAGCCGCGGCCAAGGCCGGTGATCGCACAGACGATGGCTGCGCAATCGGCGCGGTTTGACAATTCACTGACGAAGGAGCGGTCGATCTTGATCTTGTCGAACGGGAACATTCGCAGGTAACTCAGCGACGAGTAGCCGGTGCCGAAGTCGTCAAGCACGACCGAAATGCCGAGGCTCTTGAACTGATGCAGCATCGTCAGATTGCCGGCTGACTTCTGGAGCAGAACGGATTCGGTGATCTCAAGTTCCAACCGATCGGGCGGAAGCCCCGACTGCACCAGCGCGTCAGTGACCATTTCGACCAGATTGCAATCGCGGAATTGGGCCGGTGACAAATTAACCGCGACCTTGATGTGCTCCGGCCACAGCGCCGCTGCCTGACATGCCGTGCGCAGAATCCATTCACCGAGCGGCACGATCATGCCGACTTCTTCGGCCAGCGAAATGAATTGGCCAGGCGGCACCATGCCGCGCTGCGGGTGGCGCCAGCGCACCAGCGCTTCCGCGCCGCATGGCTCGCGTGTCGCGGCGTTATAGACCGTCTGGTAGTGCAATTCGAATTCGCTATGCGCGAGCGCACTACGCAGATCGGATTGCAGGGCGTGACGCGCCCTCGCTTCCGCATCCATTGCTGAATCGAATAGCCGGAATCCGTTACGGCCTTCGGCCTTGGCACGATAGAGCGCAAGGTCGGCGTTCTTGAGAAGCTGGTCGGCTTCGGTACCGTCGGCCGGTGCCAGCGCAACGCCGATGCTGGTGCCAATGACAATCTGATGGCCTTCGATTTCGTAGGGCGCCGCGATTCTTTCCAAGAGCTTGTTGGCGAGAATGATTGCGTTCTCGCGCTGGTTACCATCGGCCAGTTGCAGAAGCGCGAACTCATCGCCGCCGAGCCGAGCGACCGTATCGGTCTCGCGAGTGCAAGCCTTGAGGCGATCGGCAACGGCCTTCAAGAGCGCATCGCCAATCGGATGACCGAGCGAGTCGTTGACCGCTTTGAACAAGTCGAGATCGAACATGAAGATCGAAAACTTCTCGCCGCGGCGGCGCGAACGCGCAAATGCTTCTTCCATCTTTTCGAGAAGCTGCATGCGGTTGGCAAGCCCGGTCAGCGCGTCGTGCCGCGCCATATGTGCCATACGCTCTTCGGAGCGGCGACGTTCCGTGATGTCATCGTGAGTGACGACCCAGCCGCCGCCCGGCATCGGGTGCTGGACGGCGTAGATCGTCCGGCCATCGGTCGTCTCGATCAACTGACTCGATATCTTGCCATGAGAAATCGTCTCGATGATCTCCTTGCAGTATTGCTCGGGATCACCATTGAACAAGCCTACGTCCCTGCGGTGCTCGATCAATTGCTTCAGCGTGCAGCCGGGCCTGATGATGTCACGCGAAAGGCCATACATCGTGATGTAACGATCATTGACGACGACCACACGCGCATCGCCATCGAACATGCACAGGCCATGCGTGATATTGTTGAGCGCAGCATCGATCTGGATATTTGCCGATTCAAGCTGCCGTGTCTGGCGTGCGAGCAACTTTTCGCGCTCGACCAGCGACGCCTCGGAATTGGAAAGCTGACGAAACTGCCGCGTCAGCGCCGCCAGAAGATACACGCTGCAACACAGGATCAGCAGCGTGCCTGCCCCGATGAAAGTTGCGCGGCGGCGCCAGTTGGCAAAAGCCGTGTCTTCGGTGACCGCGACGTTGACAACCAGCGGATAGTCCCGCAGCGGCCGCACCGCAATCAGCCGGCGCTGGGTATCAAACGACTCACTTTGCGCCCAGTAATGGCCGCCACCCTGGGTCAGGACGTCGTACCATTTCGACGTTGGCAGGAACTTCTTGCCGATCATCTCCTCCAGCATCGGATAACGCAGAAGGATGATGCCATCGTCGCGCAGGAGTGTGATCGATTGTCCCCCCAGCGCACGGATTGAATCGTAGATATTGCGGAAATAGCTGGTTTCGGTGCCGATAAAGATCACACCGAGAAATTCGCCGTTCGGACCTTCCATGCGGCGGCTGAACTGCACCGTCCATTCGCCATTGACCCGGTTTTTTGTCGGCTCGCCGATGAAGATGCCGAGGCCGCGGGTGTTCTTGTGCGCAATGAAATACTCGCGGTCGGAAAGGTCAATCGTCGGCCGCGGCCACCGGCGCGTCGTCGTCCACAAAATGCCGGTCTCGTCGGCAAGACCGATGGCCATCGCTTGCGGAAGCCGAGCCAGGCGTTCCACCATCAGTTGATGCATCTGCTCGGTATCGGTCAGGCTGCGGAAATTGTCCGGCGTCGTCGCGCCCATCCGGTAGATGCGTTCCTGCAGTTCGGTCAAAACGATGTCGATCGACTGCACCGTGCGCGAGGTCTGTTCGGCGAGAATGGTGGCGGAATTGCCGGTCTCACGCGCGGCGTCTTCGCCGGCGTCTCTGCGCAACGCCCAGATCGTGAATACGATGGCGACCACCGCAAGGCCCAGGACACCCGCAGCCACGCAGATCAGGCTGCGGAAGGTCAGATCTCGCTCGCGATTGGTCATGGAACCTGTGGGCCGCCGGAACGTGGCCCGCAAGGTAGCTGGGTGAAGTTTATAAAGATCAAATGATATTCAAATTGGACGTGACTGGCGCAACATGTAGCGGGTACGCCTCCGTCGAACTGCGATCCCGCATGCGAGGCCCGTCGGCGCCGCCCAATCCATTGATCAGGCTTGGTATTTGAGTTCGCCCGGCGCCGCATCGAGACAGCGAAATCCATCCGGATCGGCGCGTCGCACATCTGCCGGTTAGGAAACCGTTTACTTGTGACGGCCGGTGCGCCGATTTCACGCGCCGCAACAGGCGCGCATGGCATGACCCCGCGCAACGCGTGGCTTTGCAAACAGATTCGCGTCTGGCGCGCTCCCTCACCGAAATCCGCGATGCTATGGTCTCGTCGGCTCGTCCCGCCCTTGAAGGAATCCCACGTTGATCGAAGACACTTCGCTGCAAAGCCGCATGGCGATGCACAATAGGAACTCGCTGAAGATCGGGCTATTCGCCGCCAATTGCTCTTCGGGCCGTGCCGTAACCCTCGTCCCGGAGCGCTGGTCAGCCAGTTGGGCCGACAACCTGCGGATGGCGAAGCTCGCGGACGACGCCGGCATCGACTTTCTGCTGCCAGTTGCGCGCTGGAAACCTTACGGCACCAACGGCGACTACCAGATCGACACACTGGAGACGATCACCTGGGCGACCGGCCTGCTTGCCTCGACGCAGCGCATCACCGTGTTCGGTACCGTCCATGCGCCGCTGTTCAATCCGGTGATGGCGGCAAAGCAGATGGTCACCGCCGATCATGTCGGTGGCGGACGCTTCGGGCTCAATCTCGTCGTCGGCTGGAACGAAGGCGAGTTCGAGATGTTCGGCGTCAAACAGCGCGTCCATGACGACCGCTATGCGTTCGCACAGGAATGGATCGACGCCGTCAAGGACATGTGGTCGCCGAAGGACAACTTCGACTTCGAAGGCGAATATCTTCACCTCAAAGCGGTGCGTTCAAGCCCTAAACCGGTCGGCGGCACGCGCCCGATCATCATGAATGCCGGCATGTCGCCGGTCGGACGCGCCTTTGCGATCCGCAACTGCGATGCGTTCTTTACGAACACCATCGGCATGTCGGTCGAGCAGCAAGCTGAAGTCGTGAAAGCCTGCAAGAGCGAGGCGCGCACGCAGGGCCGCGAGCTCGACGTCTATACGACCGGCGACATTGTTTGCCGACCGACGCAGAAAGAGGCCGAGGACTACGCGCACCACGCGATTTTCGAGATGGCCGACTGGAAGTCGGTCGACGACATTCTGGCGCTGCGCAAGATCACGCCAGACCAGATGTCGCCGGAGGACTTCAAAAAGCGGCGAGAATTGCAGGCCAAGGGCATGGGCGGCGTGCCGCTCGTTGGCTCGCCCGATCACATTGCCGGCAAACTGGCGGCGCTGGTGCAGGCCGGGTTACGCGGGATCGCGGTGTCGTTCGTCAACTACGCGGATGAATTGCCCTATTTCGCTGCCGAAGTGCTGCCGCGGCTCGAAAAGCTGGGCGTGCGAGTGCCAGCGCGCTGACAGCGCGGGCAACCCGGCGGCGAACGATTTCGGCCTAGTGTGTCCAGGAGCCACGGCGGGTGAACGCGAAATTGTCCGAGTAGGAGATCGTGCGGCGCGCCGGTTCCTTGTCGGGCAAGACGCGGTAGGGAATGCCCTCGCGTTCACAGTAAGCGATCGCTTCTTCCTTCGTCGCGAAGCGCAACTTGAGCTGCTGGCGCATGTCGCTTGAGGAGGTCCAGCCCATCAACGGCTCGACGGTGCGCGGCAATTCCGGATCATAATCGAGCACCCAGTCCTTGGTTTTGGCTTTGCCCGACTGCATCGCCGTCTTGGCTGGCTTGTAGATCCGCGCGGTCATAGTCCTCTCGCTGTCCGTCTCGTCATTGCGCCTGCGCTCTGGTCGGAGCGGCAGGATTCGAACCTGCGACCCTCTGGTCCCAAACCAGATGCGCTACCAGACTGCGCTACGCTCCGCCCAGAGCGCAGGCGCAGCCCCTCGATACACGCTTGGGAGAGTGCCAGCAAGCGCGCCGGAATGGCCGCTAACTGTCACTATTTTCCGGAGAAAATCCGGTGCGCTACGCGGTCGCCGGGCTTGATGCCGAGCTTGCGGGCGGTCCCGCCGATGACTTCCAGCACGCCCCGCACCGGGCCACTGGAGGGAACCAGGCGCTCCGACAGGGGTTCGGTATTTTCGGCAATCGACGCGATGCGACCGTCGCCGCGAATGAAAATCATGTCGAGCGGGATGTACGTGTTTTTCATCCAGAACGATACCGGCGCTTCGACCTTGAAGTCGAACAGCATGCCGTTGCCCTCTGGCAGTTCCTTGCGGAACATCAGGCCCTTGCTGCGCTCCTCATCGTTCGCCACGACTTCAACCGCGAAAGCGCGCACGCCGGTCTGAGTGACGATTTCGAGGGTTTCGTTGGTCGCGGTCCATGCTGGGGCGGAAACCGCAACCAGAACCAGCGCCAGCACGGCGAACGGCGCAAACCAGCGACTTTTCACGGATCGGAACTCCATCAACGCAGCTTGATCGGGCGGCGGCACCCTATCCCATGCCCAGACGAAACGGAATCGGCTGAGCGCGCGGGACGCGATGCGCCACGCGCACAGTTATGTGAGCAGATTGGCGGAGACTAGTGGGAGGACGGACCGTGTGCGCCGCTGTCCGGCTGCACTTCGGCGGCCATCAGGCCTTTCGGACCCGGTCCATGGCGGACCAGAACGGTTTGCCCGGGCCGCAGCTCGGCCATGCCGAACCGGCGCAGGGTTTCCATGTGGACGAAAATATCCGGCGTGCCTTCACCGCGCGACAGAAAACCGAAGCCGCGCAGGCGATTGAACCACTTTACCTGAGCCCGCTCGAGACCGCTGGTGGGCGTCACGGAGACGTGGGTACGTGCCGGCTGCTGGGCTGGATGTACCGCCGTCGATTCATCCATGGAGAGGATGCGAAAAGCCTGCATCCCGCGCTGGCGCGGGATCGCCTCGCACACGACGCGCGCGCCCTCGTAGGCGGTCTGGTAGCCGTCGCGGCGCAAACACGTGACATGCAACAGCACGTCGCCCTGCCCGTTGTCAGGAACGATAAACCCGTAACCTTTCGAGACATCGAACCACTTGATGACGCCGCTGATTTCAACGACCGCTGCCGATTCCTCGGCAAGCGCTTCAACTGGCAGATCGAAAACCTCAGAACCTTTCGGTCCAATTTTATCGGCGGCCATGGCCCCGCGCGCCCGCATCAGTAATGGCGCTTCTTAATTGAGCGCTTCAACGAATCTGTAGATCGACGATAACATCGACACTTCAATGGAAAAGAAGATTTTTCGTTCTGGCAACGCCATCCACAGCGCTGTGCACATCTTGCACGGCGCTAAAAACCCCGGCAGGACAATGTGATTCGCGCTACTGTGCGATGAACCGCGTGAGCACGTCGCCGATGTCGTGACGGATCACGAGGTCGGCGAGATCGTCGAAGTCGGTTGGTTCGCGATTGAGAACGACGAGTGCTGCGCCGTTACGCTTCGCCATCAGCGGAAAGCCTGCCGCCGGCCACACGACTAGAGACGAACCGATCGAAATAAAGAGATCGGCCGACCTGGTGAGTTCTTCGGCGTGCTGCATTGCGGCCTGCGGCATCGATTGACCGAAAGCGATCGTCGCCGTCTTGATAAAGCCATTGCATTCAACGCATTCAGGCGCATGGCCGGACTGGTCGAAACTGTCTCTGACCCACTTCAGCGTGTAGTGCTTGCCGCACTCGAGGCAGGCCGCGTAGCTCGTATTGCCATGCAACTCACAGACATTGGCGTGTGGGATGCCAGAGGCCTGATGCAGGTTGTCGATGTTCTGGGTGACCACGCCCGGAACCTTGCCGGTGCGGTGCAAACTGGCCAGCGCCCGGTGTCCCCGGCCCGGCTTTGCCTTGGACAAGACCTCGTCCATGGCGAAGCGTCTTGCCCAGGTTTCGTCCCGCGCTTCTTGGCTGGTCAGGAAGGCGTCGAACGGGATCGGCGCGTGTTTTGTCCACAGGCCGCCGGGCGAGCGGAAATCAGGAATACCGCACTCGGTCGAAATGCCCGCGCCGGTGAACGGAACCACCGTCTGGGCACCCTCGATCAATTCGGCCAGCTGTTCGACCGCGGTCTGGAAATCCGGCGCGATCATGCTAGGTGTCCTGCAGGGTTGGATCGGCGGACAAACGATGACCGACGCCACCGGCCGCGTAAAGTGAGGCTTCCATGAGATATCTGCATACTATGCTGCGCGTTCGCGATCTCGACGCCGCGCTCGATTTCTACTGCAACAAGCTCGGCCTGAAAGAGTGCCGCCGGGTCGAGAGCGAAAAAGGCCGTTTCACCCTCGTCTTCCTCGCAGGCTCCGACGATGAGGGTCTGGTCGAGCAATCCAAGACCAGAGGCCGTCAGGCCCCGCAGGTCGAACTGACCTACAACTGGGACACCGAGGACTATGGCGAGGCGCGCTACTTCGGCCATCTCGCCTACGAAGTCGACGATATCTACGCCACCTGCGAGAAGCTTCAGAAAGCCGGCGTCGTCATCAACCGCCCGCCCCGTGATGGGCAGATGGCGTTCGTGCGCTCGCCCGACCACCATTCGATCGAACTGCTGCAAAAGGGTCAGGCGCTGCCGCCGAAGGAGCCGTGGACCTCGATGCCCAACACCGGCCACTGGTAAAACCGCCCGGAAACGGACTTTGGCGGGCGAAACAGGCTCGGCGGGCATTGCTTGCCCGCCCGGCCAAACCTCTTTATATCTCGCGACGAATTTCGGCATCCGGCCTCGTCCGGACGCATGAAATCCCGAGAAGCCTAGCGTTTTCAACGCTTAAGCGCCCTTCGTCTATCGGTTAGGACGCCACCCTTTCACGGTGGAGAGAGCGGTTCGATTCCGCTAGGGCGCGCCATTCGGAACCCCCGCATTCTCAAAATGTTGGTCTGGCATGGAGAACGGCCATGGCCGGTTTGCACGGACGCGACAAGCAGCAGGACGACTTGGTCGATGCAGCTCACACCGAGCAGCCTGAGGGCTTGAAGCGCGAGCGCAAGGGGCCAGGCGACAGCAAACGGGAAAGATCGGAACGAAATGCCGAAGTCGAGCAGGAACGGGAGATCCCCACGCCGGGTGAACCGGCGGGTGGTGAATAGGAAAGCCGGCAACGGCCTCTCCCACGGCAAAGAGCTCAGCGCACTCCTCGCGGTCGGCGTTGTCGCCGCGCTCGGCGTGGTGCTGTGGCGCGGACGCGACCATATTCCCGCGATGCTCGCACGCCTTCCGCAACAACTGCCGGACAGCCTGCCCCAGCTTCCCGCGCCCGAGGAAATGCGCGCGTCGGCCAACGAGTCGTGGAAGGCCGCACTGAACCGCCTGCCGCGTCTCGATCCGGACAAGCTTGCCGATATTTCACGCGGCTTCGACGCGCTCAGGCATCTTTTCGTGCGCGCCTGACCTTCCTCTTCGGGGTAATGCCGTCATCCTCCCGCACGCTTTTGCGCAGGGCATCTTTCAGGTCGACCGGCCGATTGTGCTTGCGCAGGAGATCGCGGAACGCCTCATCGGCCAGTTCCTGAAAGTCCATCATGGTGTCGCTCGCGAGCGCGTTGAGCGTGTTCAACGTTTCATTGTCGAATTGAATGCGTTTGCCGGGCATGGGCGCGTCCCCGTGTTCCGGACATAATCCGCACCTATGGCGGCGGTTCCGGGTCTACATCCCAAGATAGGCTTCGCGTACCTTGTCGTTACCGAGCAATTCGTCGCCGGTTCCCGACATGACGACACGTCCGTTTTCGAGCACATAGGCGCGCGAGGCGATCTTCAGCGACACCGCAACATTCTGCTCGACAAGGATGCAGGTCAGCCCGTCCCTGTTGAGTTGCACGATGGTGCGCAGCACATCCTGCACGATGGCGGGCGCAAGACCGAGCGACGGCTCGTCGAACATCACCAGTTCCGGTTCGCCCATCAGGCAACGCGCGATCGCAAGCATTTGCTGCTCGCCGCCCGAAAGCGTGCCCGCCGCCTGGCGGCTGCGTTCGGCAAGGATCGGGAACATCGCCAGCACGCGGTCGCGATTGCGGTTCCGGTGGTCGCGCGCGCGTGACAGCATTGCGCCCATTTCGAGATTTTCGGCGACGCTGAGTGTCGGAAACACCTGGCGGCCTTCGGCGACCTGTCCGATGCCAAGGTTGCAGACCTTAAAGCTCGGCCAGCCGGCGATTTCCTGTCCGCGATAGTCGATACGGCCGCGGCTCGGCTTCACCATGCCGGCGATGGTTCGGATGAGGGTTGTCTTGCCTGCACCGTTGGCGCCGATGATGGCGACAATCGCGCCCTGCGCGACTTCGAGCGAAACGCCATCGAGCGCCTGCGCATCGCCGTAAAACACATCGAGGCTTTCGATCTTCAGCATCAGTCAACGACCTCGGTGCCGAGATAGGATGTCACCACCGCCGGATCGCGCACGACCTTGGCGGGCTCACCCTGTGCAATAGCCTCGCCGTGATGCAGCACCAGCACGTGCCGCGCCAGCGCCATCACCGCGCGCATCACATGCTCGATCAGCACGATGGTCAGGCCGCCGCGATTGAGTTCGCGAAGAATATCGACCATGCGGTCGGTTTCGGTCGGACGAAGCCCTGCCATCACTTCGTCGAGCAGCAGCAGTTTCGGGTCGGTCGCGAGCGAGCGGGCGACTTCAAGCCGCTTGCGGTCAGGCAGCGTCAGCGACGACGCGACCATGTCGCGCTTATCGTAAAGGCCCAACTGGCGCATGATCTCGTGTGAGCGTTTCGAAGCGAGCACCGTGTCGTGCTGGCGCAGCAGCGCGCCGACGACGATATTGTCGTGGACCGTCAGCGCCGGGAACGGCCGCACGATCTGGAACGTGCGCCCAATGCCAAGCCGGCACACTGCATCGGGCGGCAGTCCATCGGTGCGATCGCCTGCAAACGTAATCGTTCCCGCATCCGGCTTGAACGCACCGGCAATCATGTTGAACAGCGTGGTCTTGCCCGCGCCGTTCGGCCCTATCACCGCAAATATTTCGCCCTGCGGTACGGCGCAGCTCACGTTCTGCACGGCCTTCAGGCCGCGAAAGCTCTTGGACAGGCCGTTGATTTCAAGGAGCGCCGTCACGGCTTGCCCTCCCCGGATTTTTCGCCGAGCCCAAGTGCGCGCGCAATCGGCGGCCAGATGCCGTTGGGCATCAGCACGATCACGATCAGCAACGCGAAGCCGTAGCAGATCTGCTTGGCGCCCGGCGTGTTGATGCCGAACCACGCCAGCAGCTCGGTCATGCTCTCCGAGAACAGCGTCAGGATGAACGCGCCCGCAATCGGCCCGATCAGCGTGCCGATGCCGCCGATGATTGGCCCGAGAATGATTTCCAGCGAACGCGCGATATTGAATGTCTGTTCGGGAAACAGGTTATTATAGAAGAACGCGAAGAACACGCCCGCGATGGATGTCATCGCGCCGGAGATCACCACCGCATAGACCTTACAGCGGAACACATTGATGCCGAGCGATTGCGCGGCGAGTTCGTCCTCGCGGATGGCCTGCCAGTAGTAGCCGAGCCGCGAGCGCAACAGCAGCCGGCAGACGATCAAAGCGAGCACCATCAGCACGAGGATGACGTAATAGAACATCGTCGGGCTACCGCGCAGCGTCCACAGATTGTCGTGGGTATATTGC
>Ga0075367_10000608_pt1 | contig 13756 bp, 12 predicted proteins | sample EndMethybrTD3032_FD_71399 | JGI IMG/M metagenome (GOLD analysis project Ga0075367, IMG submission 71399) | Populus endosphere microbial communities from Tennessee, USA - Endosphere MetaG P. TD hybrid TD303-2 | ecosystem: Host-associated > Plants > Roots > Endosphere | place: USA: Tennessee... | reverse complement strand
CCCACGAGCCCCCGGGCGGGGCGGAGATTCGACCACCTCGATCGGCGAGCGAGCGGTCTCCCGCCGCCTGAATCCCCTCAACCACGGGCTTCCGCGGCGTGCCACCGCGAGTTGGGTCGGCGCCACGGGAGAGGATGGGGGCATGGCACGGCGTAGCGCGAAGCAGGACCTCCCCGACGACTTCGAGGAGCACATCCTCGACATCGACGTCGGCGACGAGATGCGGTCGTCGTTCCTGGAGTACGCCTACTCGGTCATCTACTCCCGAGCACTCCCCGACGCCCGCGACGGGCTCAAGCCGGTCCAGCGCCGGATCCTCCACACCATGAACGACATGCGGCTCTTCCCCGACCGTGGGCACGTCAAGAGCGCCCGCGTGGTCGGCGAGGTGATGGGCCGGCTGCACCCGCACGGCGACGGGGCCATCTACGACGCCCTGGTCCGGATGGCGCAGCCCTGGTCGATGCGGCTGCCGATGGTCGACGGGCACGGGAACTTCGGGTCTCCTGACGATTCTCCGGCGGCCATGCGTTACACGGAGTGCAGGATGGCGCCACCCGCGGTGGCGATGACGGCCTCGATCGACGAGGACACCGTCGACTTCAAGCCCAACTACGACAGCCGCGAGCTGGAGCCGGTCGTCCTGCCGGCCGCCATCCCCAACCTGGTGGTCAACGGCACCACGGGCATCGCCGTGGGCATGGCCACCAACATGGCGCCGCACAACCTGGTCGAGGTCATCCAGGCGCTGCGCCACCTGATCTCCCACCCCAACACCAACGTCGACGGGCTGATGCGGTTCGTGCCGGGGCCCGACCTGCCGACCGGCGGCAAGATCATCGGCCTCGACGGGATCCGCGACGCCTACGAGACCGGCCGCGGCAGCTTCCGGATGCGCGCCACGGCCCGCGTCGAGACCGTCGGCCGGCGCAAGGGCATCGTCGTCACCGAGATGCCCTACGCCGTGGGTCTCGAGAAGGTCGTCGAGCGGATCAAGGTCCTGGTCCAGGGCAAGAAGCTCCAGGGGATCTCCGACGTCAAGGACCTCACGGACATGGCCAACGGCACCCGCCTGGTCATCGAGGTCAAGAACGGCTTCGTCCCCGAGGCCATCCTCGAGCAGCTCTACAAGCTGACACCGATGGAGGAGTCGTTCGGCATCAACAACGTCTGCCTGGTCGACGGGCAGCCGCGGACCCTGGGGCTCAAGGAGCTGCTGGACGTCTTCCTGCAGCACCGCTACGACGTCGTACGCCGCCGCTCGACCTACCGCCGGGACAAGAAGGCCGAGCGGCTGCACCTGGTCGACGGCCTGTTGATCGCGCTGCTCGACATCGACGAGGTCATCCAGGTCATCCGCACCAGTGACGACGCCGCCACCGCGCGCGAGCGGCTGATCTCGGTCTTCGAGCTGTCCGAGGCGCAGGCCAGCTACATCCTCGAGATGCAGCTGCGCCGGCTGACCAGGTTCAGCCGGATCGAGCTCGAGAAGGAGCAGGAGACGCTGCGCCGCGAGATCGAGGAGCTCGAGGCGATCCTGGCCGACGAGGCTTTGCTGAAGAAGGTGGTCTCCGACGAGCTGGCGGAGGTCGCCAAGACCTACGGCACCCCCCGTCGTACCGTCCTGCTCGAGTCCGCCGGCACGACGGTCACCGCGGCGGCGGCGCCGCTCGAGGTCGCCGACGAGCCCTGCTACGCCTTCCTCTCCTCCAGCGGGCTGCTGGCTCGCACGTCGAGCGCCGAGCCCGTCGGTGCGGGCGAGGCGCGCGCCAACCACGACGTCGTCGTCTCGGCCGTGCCCACCACCGCTCGCGGCGAGGTCGGGCTGATCACCTCGCGTGGCCGGCTGCTCAAGCTGTCGGTGCTCGACCTGCCCGCACTACCCGCTTCGGCCAACGACCCGAACCTCCAGGGCGGCTACCCCGTCAGCGAGCTGGCCTCCCTTGACGCCGGCGAGCGCGCCCTGGCGTTGAGCCGGCTCACCACCGACGGGCCCGGCCTCGCGCTCGGCACCCGCAACGGCACCGTCAAGCGGGTCAACCCCGAGGTGCTGGGCAAGGACGAGTGGGAGGTGATCCGGCTCGACGACGGCGACGAGGTGATCGGCGCCGCCGAGCTCGCCACCGGCAGCGAGACGCTGTGCTTCATCACCACCGACGCGCAGCTGCTGCACTTCGGCGCGGACGGGGTCCGGCCCCAGGGCCGCTCCGGCGGCGGGATCGCCGGCATCCGGGTCACCCCGGGTGAGCGGGTCGCGTGGTTCGGCGTGCTCTCCTCCGAGGACTCCGTGGTCGTGACGGCGTCCGGCTCGTCGACCGCGCTCCCCGGCACGGAACCCGGCGCGGTCAAGGTGACGCCCTTCGACGAATACCCCGGCAAGGGCCGGGCGACCGGCGGCGTCCGCTGCCACCGCTTCCTCAAGGGCGAGGACACGCTCGTCACCGCCTGGGCGGGTGACGCCCCCGCCCGCGCCGCGGCCGCGAGCGGCGCGCCGATCGACCTGCCCGAGGCGACCGGCAAGCGCGACGGATCCGGGGTGCCCGGCAGCCAGCCGATCGCCGCCGTGGCGGGTCCGGTGGGCGCCCGGCTCGCCCGGTTCGCGTCCTAGTGTGCTGTCCCTGTGTGTCAGGCTGACCGGGTGATGTCACGCGTGCGGCTGATGGCCGCTCCCCTCCTGGTGGGCCTGGCCCTCGGCGGCGTGACCGCGTGCAACGACGACGCCAAGGACGGCGGGGACGACACGGCGAGCGCCGAGAAGGCGCTGGCCGCGGCGAAGAAGACGCTCGACGACACCAGCGGCGTGAAGATCAAGATGTCCACCAAGGACCTGCCCAGCGGCGTCACCGGGATCACCTCGGCCGAGGGCACCGGCGTCCACCCCTCGGCGTTCGAGGGGACCTTCAAGCTCAGCGTCAGCGGTCTGCCCGCCGACGCCGACGTGATCGCGGTCGACGGCAAGACCTACGCGAAGAACTCGCTGCTGCTCCCCGACTGGACCCAGATCGACCCCGGCGACTACGGCGCACCCGACCCGGCCAAGCTGATGGACCCCGACGGCGGCTTCTCCGGGCTGCTCGCCTCCGCCGAGGAGGTCAAGGCGGGCGACTCGGTGCGTGGCGGCGAGGACAACAAGGAGATCCTCACCGAATACACCGGCACGATCTCCAGCGACGCGGTCGAGGCGCTGATCCCGTCCGCGGAGGGCGACTTCGCGTTCACCTACACGATCAGCGACGACGACGAGCTCCGCGAGGCGGTCATCAAGGGCGCCTTCTACGGCGAGGACGAAGGTGACGTCACCTACACGCTGACGCTCGACGACTACGGCACCCAGAAGGACATCACCGCGCCGTGACCGGCCGAGGGGCGGTCGGCTCCCCGCGGGTGCTGCTCACCCTGGCCGCCGTCGCGGTGGCGTTCGCGGCTGCCGACACCTACGTCGTCGTGCTGGCGCTGCCCGAGATGATGGGGAGCACCGGGATCCCGATCGACCAGCTCCAGCGAGCCGCGCCGATCGTCTCCGGCTTCCTCCTCGGGTACGTCGCGATGCTGCCGCTGATCGGCCGGATCGCGGACCTGCGCGGTCGGCTCCCGGTGCTCACCGCGGCGCTCATGGTGTTCGCCGTCGGCTCGCTGGTCACCGCCCTCGCCTACGACCTGCCGAGCATGGTCACCGGGAGGTTCCTCCAGGGCGTCGGCGGCGGCGGGCTGGTGCCCGCGACGCTGGCCCTGGTCGCGGACCTCTACCCGACGGAGCGCCGCGGCGTACCCCTCGGCATCGTCTCCGCGGTCCAAGAGCTCGGCTCGGTGATCGGTCCGCTTTTCGGGGCGGTGGTCCTGGCGCTCGCGGACTGGCCGGTGATCTTCCTCATCAACCTGGTCGTCGGGCTGGTCCTCGCCACAGCACTGAGGGCGATCGCGCGAGGTGAGCATCGCGGATCGAGCCTGTCGAGATCCCCGCAGCGAAGGCACCTGCCCGACCCCATCGCCCTGCTCCTGCTGCTCATCACGCTGGTCTTCGGCGCGATCGTCTTCATCCGCCCGCCGGGGCTGGTCCGCGACCTCACCTGGGGTGAGTACTTCATCCCCTTCGCCGGCGACGGCCGCTGGCTGACGCCGGTCGGCGTCGTGCCGATGGTGGCGCTGGCGCTATTCCTGGTCCGCTGTGCCACCGCGAAGCGGCCGCTGGTCGACCTGCGCGGCTGGGGGCGCAGCGCCCGGGAGGCCGACCTCACCGGGGCGCTGTTCCTCGCTGTCGCGCTCGGCGGCGTGATCCTGGCCTTCGCCACCGCCGACCCGTCGGTCCAGGTCTTCTCCGACCAGGGGATCTGGTACCTCCTCGGGTCCGCCATCGCCGCGATCGCGTTCGTCCTGCACCTGCGGCGGGCCGAGGCGCCGCTGCTCCCCCGCGGTGCCCTCCGTCGTACGCCGGCCTGGGGTGCGGTCGTGGTCAGCTTCTTCGTCGGCGCTGCGCTGATCGCCGCACTCATCGACATCCCGATCTTCGCCCGCACCACGGTCTACCGCTCCTCACAGCTGATGGCGGCGCTGGTCCTGGTCCGGTTCCTCGTCGCGCTCCCGGTCGGCGCGATCGTGGGCGGCTACCTGATCCGCACCCGCAGTGCGGGTCTGGTGACCGCGGCCGGCATGGCCATGTCCGCGGTGGGGTTCGCGCTGATGTCGCGGTGGAGCGTCGACACCCTGCACGACGCCTCGTCCAACATCGCCCTGGTGGTCTGCGGCTTCGGGTTCGGCCTCGCGCTGGCGCCGGTGAACGCGGCGATCCTCGCCTCCACCGACCCCGAGGTGCACGGCGTCTCGACGGCGATGGTGGTGGTCGCCCGGATGGTCGGGATGCTGGTTGGCATCTCCGCGCTCACGACCATCGGGCTGCACCGCTACTACGCCAAGCAGGATGCCCTCAGGACCGTGACCGAGGTCTGCGGCAGGCCCAAGATGTGTCCGGCCTACCGCGACCTGCAGAAGGCGGCCGGCGTGGCCCAGGAGCAGACGGTCTTCATGGGCGCCGTCGTCTGCGCCGTGGCCGCCGCCGTGCTCGCGCTGCTGCTGTTCCGCGGGGCGGCGACCCGGTCGATCCACGCGGCCGAGGCGCTCCGGTCCGTGGGCTGACCGCTCGGTCCGTGGGCTGACCGCCCGGCGCTGCGGCGTACCCGCTAGCGTTCCGGCACGTGGGCCAGGAATCAGGGGAGTTCGACGACCTGTTGGCCGCGAACCGTGCATTTGCCGCGACGTTCGACCTGAGTGGCTTCGACGGGATCGCGCACGCGGGCGTCGCCATCGTGACGTGCATGGACTCGCGCCTCGACCCCCTGAACATGGTCGGCCTCAAGCCCGGCGATGCCAAGATCTTCCGCAACCCGGGCGGCCGGGTCACCCCTCAGGCGCTCGAGGCGCTGGTCCTCGGCGCCCACCTGCTGCACGTGGAGCGGATCCTGATCGTGCCTCACACCCGCTGCGCGATGACCGCCAGCACCGAGCAGGAGCTGCGGGAGAAGATCGGTGCGTCCGCGGGGGTGGACGCCGACTGGCAGTTCTTCAGCGTGGTCGACGACCAGATGGCCGCGCTCGAGGAGGACGTGCAGCGGGTGCGCACCCATCCCCTGATCCCGAACTCGGTCCACGTCGGCGGGTTCATGTACGACGTCGACACCGGGCTCCTCGACCAGTTGTTCTGACCTACCCCTCCTGGCTGTCGGAGGGCAGTCGGTCCTCGACAGCGTCGGCGTGCCACGGCTTGCCCACGAACCCCGCACGTTTCATGGACGCGATCAGACCATGCCTACGCTGGTGCGCGTGGTTGCTCGTCAGGTGTCGCGCTGGGCTGCCGTCGCCGCACTGGCCACGCTGGCGGCCACGACGCTCTCGGGGTGCACCGACGAGCCGCAGCCCTCGTCCCGACCAAGTCGGGCCGGCTCCCCCGCCTCCGACGCCACCCCCGAGGTGGCCGGCAAGGGCAAGGACCGACCGGCTTCCGGCCGTCCCGGCACCGCGAAGCAGGCGCTCGCAGCGCTGGTGACCTCCGAGCAGACGATCGCGGACCCGGCCACCCGGCCGCGCGAGCTGGTCCGGGCGGCCCGGGTCCAGCAGCTGGCCTACCGCGAGCTCGGCGCCCACCCCGCGTGGGACGCGAAGGTGCGGACCGGGCTGCCCCGGTCGCTGCGCGGGGTGGTCCGCGACAACGTCGCCTCGCGCCGCGAGTTCCGGGCCATGCATCGTGAGCTGTCGGACACGCTGCCCGCCTGGCGGATCGTGGCGCCGGCGCCCGCCGAGGACCTGCTCCGCTACTACAAGCGCGGCGAGCGCGCCTACGGCATCGGCTGGGAGTACCTCGCGGCCATCAACCTCGTCGAGACCGGGATGGGTCGGATCCGCGGCACGTCGGTCGCCGGCGCCCAGGGGCCGATGCAGTTCCTGCCGTCGACCTGGGCAAAGTGGGGCCGCGGTGACATCCAGGACCCGGCGGACGCGATCATGGCCGCCGCCCGCTACCTCGCGCACGACGGTGGCGCCCGGGGTCGACTCGCGCAGGCGCTGTGGCGCTACAACAACTCCGACCACTACGTCCGCGGGGTGAGCCTGCTCGCGAAGGTGATGCAGCGGCGGCCGCGCGCCTTCTACGGCTACTACCACTGGGACATCTACTACCTGACCAGCCGCGGCGACGTACGCCTGCCGGTCGGCTATGACCGCGACCGACCGGTGCCGGTCGCCCGGTGGCTGGCCACCCACCCGCAGCGGTGAACGGCCAGCCGCAGGCTCACCGGATCGTGTAGCTGACCTTCTTCTTGCTGACCAGGCCGGCTCGGTTCGTGGCGATGACGGTCACCGTGTGCTTGCCCGGTGTGGTCTTGAGTCCCTTGATCTTGCACGTCGCGATGCCGGACTCAGGGTCCGTGGCCTTGCACTTGATCTTCTTCTTGATCGGCTTGGTTCCGTGGGCGTAGACCTTCTTGAGCCCCTTGGCCTTCAGCTTGGTCGGGGCGGAGCTGTCGCGCTTGATCGTCACGGAGGCCTGACCCGTGCCGCCGATGCTCGTGGCCGAGCACGTCAGCGTCTGCGTCCCGTTGGTCGTCACGGGGAACGGGCTGGTGCACCCGTTGGTCGTGAACGTGGTCTGCGGGTCGGTCACGGTCCAGGTCACCACGGGGGTCCCGGTGTACCAGCCGTTGGCTCCGTTGGGTGTCGCCGGTGCGACGGCGCCACTGACCGAGGGCGCTGTGGAGTCGAGCGAGGCCACCATCTGGTCGGCCATGATGAAGCCTGACCCGCAGTCGGTCGCCGGAGTCGCGGTGGCGCAGGCCTGGGCGAAGGCCGGGTTCGTCATGATCGTCGCGACCTGGTTGCCGGTCAGGCTCGGCGCCGCAGACCGGATCAAGGTGGCGATGCCGGCCGCGCTCGGAGTTGCCGCGCTCGTCCCGCCGAACGCCCCGAAGCCGGGCACGCTCGTCGCCACGGCGTCGGCCGCGTCCAGCGCGGGCTTGGCGCGGACGATCGGGGGGACCGGCACCCCGCTGGTGTTGAACAGCTTGGTGATCGACGGGCCCCGGGAGCTGTACGGCTCGGGGCTCGTGGGCGTGGCCCAGCTGGACGCCGCCACCGCCAGCGACCCGGCCGCCGACGCGGCGTCGGGGTTGATCGCGTTGGAGTTGGTGGCGTACTCACCGATCGTGAAGGACGGTGTGCCGCCGACGATGTACTTCATGAACGGCGTGCCGGCTCCGGCCACCCGCCGGATCCCGATGCCGAGCGTGTGGGTGTTGGTGATGTTGATCGCCTCGAACTCGTTCGGGATGCCGGAGGCGATGTTGTTCGCGTCTGGCTGGCCGGGGACCAAGACGCCGTCGCTGTAGAAGTCGAGAGCGAGATCGGTGGTCGCGGCACCCCACGGCTCGGCCCACTGCAGCGAGATGTAGGCCACCCGGTTGGTGAAGGTGCCGATCGTCTGGACGGCGTCGGTGCCGGCGCCGGGATCGAAGTCGTTGTCGGTGGTGCCGGTATAGGTGCCCTCCCAGCTCTGCTTGGCCCGGTTGCCGGCAGAGGCGAAATAGTTGACCCCGGCTGCCTTCGCGGCGTCCACCGCCTGAGCCACCACGCCGTCCTGGAACATCGGCTCGTCGAGGTAGAAGATGTCGTCGGCGATCACCTTGACGCCCGCGGCGACCAGGTTGTTGATGCTGGCCGCCTTGCCGGCGGCGCTGACGGTGCCGGTCGAGAAGTACATCTGGGTGAGGCCCGGCGCCTCGTCGTAGATGATCTCGGCCATGGCCCGGCCCTCGTCGGTGACGCCCGCCTGGTTGTCGTCCGCCAGCACTGTTACTCCGGCAGGCAGGTTGCCCGACGCCTGACTGGTCGCCAGGCCGCCGCCGACCTGGTTGATGGAGTCGGAGATCACGCCGACCTTCACGCCCGCGCCGGTGGTGCCGAGCGCACGGGCCTGCGGCCCGTGATGGGCGGCGTCACCCTGCGAGAGCACGCTCCCCGCGTCGGTGCCGTCGCCCGCGTCTAGGCCGGCATGCACCGCCAGCACCGCCCGCGTGGCGGACAGCGCGGTCGCGTCGAGCAGCTTGTCGGTCGGCAACCAGCCAGCCACCAGCCGCTGAGGAGCCTCGTCGCTGGTCGCCGTCACCTGCATGCCGAGCGCCTGGAGCGCGGACCCGGCGGAGGCCAGCGGCCCGTCGACGTAGACGTTGACGAGCACGTCTCCGTCCACGACGCGCGCCCCACCGGTCACCGTGACCGATCCGTCAGCCGTGGACGCGCCGGTCTGCGAGGTGACCGGCCGGCCGCTGGCCGCGGCCTCGGCGAGGAGCTGCAGCCCGCCGTCGAGCTTGGCGATGACGGGACCAGGAGAGCTCGACGAGCCGGCGGCCTGCGCGGGCTGGAGACCGAGCGCGAGGAGCCCGGTGCTGAGGAGCGCGACGGGGATGAGCGTGCGACGGTTCACCCCGCCGAACCTACGTCCAGATCCGCCCGCCCGGGATGACCCAGACGGGGGGTTGACCCCGCTTCGTCAGGCGTCGAGCGTGGCCGCGTCGATCTCGTAGGCGCCCTGGACCAGGAACTCCTTGCGGGGCGCCACGTCGGAGCCCATCAGGAGCTCGAAGACCTGGGCGGCGGCCTCGGCGTCGTCCACGGTGAGCCGGCGCAGGGTGCGGCGGCGCGGGTCCATCGTGGTCTCGGCCAGCTGGTCGGCGTCCATCTCGCCGAGTCCCTTGTAGCGCTGGACCGGGTCCTTCCAGGAGACGTTCTTCTTCGCGAGCTCGGCCAGCTTCCGCTGCAGCTCGTCGTCGGAGTAGGTGTAGACGTACTTCTCCATCCCCTTCTTGGGGTTGGAGATCTCGATGCGGTGCAGCGGGGGCACGGCGGTGAAGACCCGGCCCTTCTCCACGAGCTCGGGCATGTACTTGAAGAACAGCGTGGCCAGCAGGCAGCGGATGTGGGCGCCGTCGGAGTCGGCGTCGGCCATGAAGATGATCTTCTGGTAGCGCGCGGCGTCGAGGTCGAACGTGCGGCCCGACCCGGCGCCGACCACCTGGATGATCGAGCCGCACTCGGCGTTCTTGAGCATGTCGCCGACCGACGCCTTCTGGACGTTGAGGATCTTGCCGCGGATCGGCAGCAGGGCCTGGAACTCCGAGTTGCGGGCCAGCTTGGCGGTGCCCAGCGCCGAGTCGCCCTCGACGATGAACAGCTCGGTGCGGTCGTCGGTGGCCCGGCAGTCGGCGAGCTTGGCCGGCAGGGCCGAGGACTCCAGGGCGTTCTTGCGGCGCTGGGTCTCGCGGTGCTGGCGGGCCGCGATCCGGGTCTTGGCGGCGGCCGCGACCTTGTCCATGACCAGACGGGCCTGCGCCTTCTCGGCGCGCTTGGTCGACGTGAGGAACTTCTTGAGCTCGGCGGAGACGACACGGCGTACGGCGGTGCGGACCTGCGGGGTGCCGAGGATCTCCTTGGTCTGGCCCTCGAACTGCGGCTCGGCCTGCCGGACCGTGACGACCGCGGTGAGCCCCTCGAGGACGTCGTCCTTGGTGACGTCGTCGTCGTTGACCTTGAGCACCTTGGCGCCCTTCATGGCGTCGTTGAAGGTGCGGAGCAGCCCCTGCTCGAAGCCGCTCACGTGGGTCCCACCCTTGGGCGTGGCGATGACGTTGACGAACGAGCGCAGCTCGGTGTCGTAGCCGGTCCCCCACCGCACGGCGATGTCGACGTCGAGCTCGCGCTCGACCTCCTGCGGGGTCATGTGCCCCTTGTCGTCGAGCACCGGCACGGTCTCGGTGAAGCTGTCCTTGCCCTGCAGCCGCAGGATGTCGGTGACCGGCTCGTCCTTGGCCAGGAAGTCGGCGAACTCGGCGATCCCGCCCTCGTGGCGGAACTTCTCCTCGCGCATCTCCGGGCCGCGCAGGTCACGGATCACCAGCTCGAGGCCGGGGACGATGAACGCCGTCTGCTGCGCGCGGCCGAGCAGCCCGTCGAACTCGAACGTCGCGTCCTTGGTGAAGACCTGGCGGTCCGGCCAGAACCTGATGCGGGTGCCGGCCTTGTTCTTCGCGACCCGGCCGCCCTTGCGGGTCAGTCCGGACTTGGGGGTGAACGGCGCCTTCGGGCCCTCGCCGTCGAAGATGCCGGGCAGGCCGTGCTTGAACGAGATGCCCTGCTGGGACGGCGCCCGGTCGACGTCGATGTCCATCCGGGAGGAGAGCGCGTTGACCACGGAGAGGCCGACGCCGTGCAGGCCGCCGGTGGCGACGTAGGAACCGCCGCCGAACTTGCCGCCGGCGTGGAGCTTGGTGGCCACCACCTCGACACCGGGCAGGCCGGTGCGGGGCTCCTTGTCGGTGGGGATGCCGCGGCCGTCGTCATGGACCTCGACCGAGTCGTCGGGGTGAAGGGTGACCTCGACGTGGTGGGCGGCGCCGGCCAGGGCTTCGTCCACGCCGTTGTCGATGATCTCCCACAGGCAGTGCATCAGACCGCGCGTGTCGGTGGAGCCGATGTACATCCCGGGCCGCTTGCGAACCGCCTCGAGGCCCTCGAGAACCAGGAGGTGCGCGGCGTTGTACGCAGTGTCGATCGGGGGCTCCTCGGTCGTGCGGGCGCCAGCACATCCGGGTACCGGCTCTGTGACGAATCTACCCACGACACGCCGGAGCCGCTTGGAGGCACGCCTGCCGAAACCGGGGCTACCGTGACGAGAAACGCATCACAGCAAGGAAATCGCGTCACAGATCCACAGTCTCGTACGCAACAGATCCACAATCGCGTAACAGATCTACAGGCTTCGCCCGTTCACACCACACGAGCGTTGTCCAGGGCGCACACTGGTCCGGGAGTGGGATGCACGTGGGGTGGGAACACCTTCCGTGGTTGGATTGGATGTCAGGGGAGGCGTCGCCGGGGAATCTTTGGAGACCCCGTCTACGTTGCACCCACGACACCAGATGAGAAATGAGGCCGTCGTGAACACTGCAATCGCACCCAGCGCCCCGCTGACCGCAGCGGACCGCTGCGACCGTTGCGGAGCCCAGGCCTACCTTCGCGTGGAGCTCCAGTCCGGTGGCGAGCTCCTCTTCTGCGCGCACCACGCTCGTGAGCACGGGGAGAAGCTGAAGGAGATCGCCGTCACGCTCGTCGACGAGACGGACAAGCTGACAGACACCGCGTCCGCGCCCAAGGGTGAGCGCTGACCCGGCCTTCCCAGACGTCAGAAGGCCCCGGATCCTGAGGATCCGGGGCCTTCCGCTTTCGTGAAAGGCTCTTTGCCGTGACCGGTGTGGAGCTCCTGGTGGCCCTGGTCATCGCGGTGGGGCTGGTCGGCATCCTGGTGCCGATCCTGCCCGGCTCGGTGCTGGTGCTGGCGGCGATCCTGGGCTGGGCCTGGGACGCCGGAGGCGCCACGGCGTGGACCGTCTTCGGTGTCTCCGCGGCGATCCTGCTCGTGGGCGGGGTGGTGAAGTACCTCGTCCCCAACCGACGGCTCAAGGACGCCGGCATCCCGGCCTCCACCCAGTGGATCGGTGCCGCGCTCGGCGTCGTGGGCTTCTTCGTGATCCCGGTGGTCGGACTGATCGTGGGCTTCGTGCTCGGCATCTACCTGGCCGAGCACCGCCGGCTGGGCCGGCGGGCCGCGTGGCCTTCGACCCAGCACGCGCTCAAGGCGGTCGGCCTCAGCATCCTGATCGAGCTCGCGGCGGCGGTGGCGGCCACCTTCGTGTGGGTGGTCGGGGTCCTCCTCACGTGACGGTGCTGCTGCCCCTGCTGGCCGCGGCGTCGTACGGCCTCGGCGACTTCAACGGCGGCATCTTCTCCAGGCGGAGGCTCCCCCGACGGCGCCGACCTCGCCTGGGCGCTGCTGGCGGGCGTCGGCAACGGGTTCGGCACGGCGTTCCTCCACCGCGGCCTCTCGTCGGGACGGATGGGCGTGGTGGCGCCCGTCTCCGGGGTCTTCGCGGTGCTCGTCCCGGTCGCGGCCGGGGTCGTGACCCCGGAGCGGCCGGAGCCGTCCGTGTGGCTCGGGGTCGTCCTGGCCCTGCCGGCGATCTGGCTGGTCTCTACCCGGCCTTCACCGTGCTGCTGGCCGCGCTGCTGCTCAGAGAGCGGGTGCATCGCGCCCAGGGCCTCGGGCTGGCCATCTGCGCCGCGTCGGTCGCCCTCGTCGCAGCCGGTTGAACCGCGCGCCAGGGGTACCGTCCGAGCGTGACCGATGACGAGCGCGAACAGCTGCTCCGCGACGAGCTCGGCCGGCAGGACGGCAAGGATCCCCTGCGAGGCTCGCGGACCAGCGGTTTCTGGGCCGCCGTGGTCGGGCTTGCCGTGGTGCTCCTGTTCCTGATCGTCTTCATCGCGCAGAACACCCGGCGGACGACCGTCTCCTTCCTCGCCTGGGACGGCGAGGTGCCGGTCGCGGTCGCGCTCCTGATCGCTGCGCTGGCCGGGTTGTTCCTGGCCGGGCTGGCCGGGATGCTGCGGATCCTCCAACTGCGGCGGCGGGTTCGCCGGAACCGCCATTGATCGACCCGCCGCACGCCGGTCTGGGATAAGGTCACGGGGCACCATCAGCCACCCGACCGGGCAGCTGAGCTCGGTGCCGAGGGGGCGACAGCGTTGCACCAGACCGCCGGTTCACTCAACGAGCTGCTCACCGACGTCGTGCTGGCGCGAGCCGATCTGCAGCGCCGGCGTACGGTGCGCACGGCCACCAGGATCGATCTGAGCGTGGCCAGGCACCGGCTCGTCGACGCCCTTCGCGCCTACGACGCGGCACTCGACGCCAACGGCGCGCCGACGCCCTATCGGCTGCGCGACGAGCTGCGCCTGCTCGAGGCACTCGACAACTGAGGACCTAGCGGTCACCGCCTTCGGCGAGCCGCTTGATCCGGCTCAGCCGGGACTCCCAGGTCCTGCCGATCCGCTCGAGCTCGCGGGCGACGTCGCTGAGCCGCCCGCCCAGCGCGCGGTGCACGAGCTCGCGACCGACGCGCTCGGACTCGACCAGCCCGGCCGCGCTCAGCAGCTCGAGGTGCTTGACGATCGCCTGCCGGCTGATCGGGAACTCGCGGGCCAACGCCGACGCGGACGCCGGCGCCTCACCCAGCCGGGCCAGGATGGCCCAGCGGGTGTCGTCACCCAGCGCAGCGAACACCGGCGTCAGCGTCTGCGTTGTCACGCAGGGCCCCTGGCGTCGCCCAGGACGAACCGCTTGGCGGCCTCGAGCTCGAGCTCCCAGCCGTGGGTGTTCTCC
>Ga0075367_10000606_pt1 | contig 13778 bp, 11 predicted proteins | sample EndMethybrTD3032_FD_71399 | JGI IMG/M metagenome (GOLD analysis project Ga0075367, IMG submission 71399) | Populus endosphere microbial communities from Tennessee, USA - Endosphere MetaG P. TD hybrid TD303-2 | ecosystem: Host-associated > Plants > Roots > Endosphere | place: USA: Tennessee... | reverse complement strand
TTCTTTGCTCGGCCGGCAAGCACTTCTGCGCTGGCGCCAATCTCGGGCAGCGGCTCGCGAACGAGGCTGCGGGTAAGCCCGCGGAGACCGGCAAGCACCTCTATCACGAGGCCAACAGGCTGGTTCGCACGAAGAAGCCGTTCGTCGCGGCGGTGCAGGGGGCTGCGGTCGGCGCCGGCATCGGCCTGACGCTCGTAGCCGACTTCCGCGTCGCCTGTTCCGATGCGCGCTTCAGCGCCAACTTCGCGCGCCAGGGCTATCATCCGGGTTTCGGCACCACGCACACGCTGCAGCGGATCGTCGGGGTGCAGAAAGCGTCGTGGCTGCTCTTCACCGGCGAGCGCATTGACGGTGATGAGGCATTCAAGATCGGTCTGGTTGACCGCCTGGTGCCGCTCGCAAAGGTGCGCGACGTTGCCTACGAGATGGCCGAGGAGATCGCCCGCTCGGCGCCGCTCGCCGTGCAGGCGACGCGCGTCACGCTGCGGCGGGATCTGGAGCGCGAGTTTGCTGCGGCGACCGAACGCGAGTTCTTCGAACAGACCTGGCTGCGCGCGACCGATGACTACAAGGAAGGTGTTGCCGCGATGAACGCGCGGCGGGAGCCGAAGTTCAGCGCGAGGTAGGAAAGTCAATCCTCATCCTGAGGAGGCGCGTAGCGCCGTCTCGAAGGATGCAGGCCCGTGAGCATCCGCGCGGAAATGCCTCGGCCTCGTGGTTCGAGACGCGTCGCTGCGCGACGCTCCTCACCATGAGGGTTTTGGGTTAGCGTTCTGCACTACTTCCCATCCTCGATGATCATCGTCGAGCCTTTCTCGGCAATCATTGCCGTCGGCGTGTTGGTGTTGCCCGACGTGATCGTCGGCATTACCGAGGCATCCACCACGCGCAAGCCACTGATGCCGTGCAGCCGCAGTCGCTCGTCCACCACCGCCAGCGGATCGCTCGCAAGGCCCATCTTCGCCGTGCCGACCGGATGAAAGATCGTCGTGCCGATGTCGCCGGCGGCCTTCGCCAGCGCCGCATCGTCGTCGCCGACGGCGGGGCCCGGGAGGAATTCCTCAGGCCGATATTTTGCCAGCGCCTGCTGCTTCATCAGCTTTCGCGTGACGCGGATCGCGTTGGCGGCGACCTGCTTGTCTTCCAGCGTCGCCAGATAGTTCGGCGCGATCATCGGTGCTGCTGCGGGATCGGCGCTGCGCAGACGGATCGTGCCGCGCGAGGTCGGGCGCAGGTTGCAGGCGCTGGCCGTGATGGCCGGGAAGGTGTGCAGCGGATCGCCGAACTTGTCGAGCGACAACGGCTGGATGTGGAACTGGATGTTGGCGCGCTCCTGGTGCGGATCGGAGCGGGTGAAAATGCCGAGTTGCGAGGGCGCCATGGTCAGCGGCCCGCGCCGGCGGAACAGGTAGTCGAGGCCCATCAGGCCGCGGCGGAACAGGTTGTGGTAGGTCTCGTTCAGCGTGCGCACGCCCGAAACCTTGAAGATCGCACGCTGCTGCAAATGGTCCTGCAGATTGCGGCCGACGCCCTGGCGGTCCAGGGCGACGTCGATGCCGAGTGCGCCGAGCCATTCGTGCGGACCGATGCCCGAGCGGTGCAGGATCTGCGTCGAGCCGATCGAGCCGGAAGAGAGAATGACCTCGCCCTTCGCGCGCGCCTCGAACAGCTCGTTGTCCATGAAGAAGCGGACGCCTGTCGCACGTCCGCCTTCAATCACCAGCCGTTCGGCCACGACGTTGATCAGGAGTTTCAGGTTCGGCCGGTTCAGCGCGGGCTTCAGAAAGCCACGGGCCGCCGACCACCGCCGGCCGCGCTTCTGGTTGACGTGGAAGTAGCCAAAACCCTCGTTGTCGCCGGTGTTGAAGTCCGGCCGCTTCGGAATGCCCATCTCGCCCGCGGCCTCGCCGACGGCGTCGAGGATTTCCCATGACAGGCGCGGCTCCTCGATGCGCCAGCCGCCGCCCGCGCCATGATGCTCGGTGTCGCCGAGGAAGTGATCCTCCAGCCGCTTGAACATCGGTTTCACGCCATCCCAGCCCCAGCCGGTGAGACCGAGCTGCCGCCAGTGGTCGTAGTCGGCAGCCTGTCCGCGCATCGAGATCATGGCGTTGATCGCCGACGACCCGCCGATCACCTTTCCACGCGGGTAGGCGAGGGCACGACCGTTCAGGCCGGCTTCCGCCTCAGTCTTGAACATCCAGTCCGAGCGTGGATTGCCGATCGCAAACAGGTAGCCGACCGGAATGTGGAACCAGATCCAGTTGTCCTTGCCGCCGGCCTCCAGCAGCAGCACGCGCTTGCGCGGGTCGGCCGAGAGGCGGTTGGCGAGAATGCAGCCGGCCGTACCCGCACCGACGACGATGTAGTCGAAATCGCCGTCGAGCGATTTTGCTTGAACGTCAACCATTCGCGATCAGGCCACCGCCAGCGAGTAGATGCCCTGCGCGCCATCGGGAAGCTGATAGGTCTTCCAGCTCGCGCCGCCGTCCTCGGTGCCGAACACCTGGCCGCGCCGCGCAGCGCAGTAGACGCGTTTTGGATCGGACGGGCTCGGCGAGATCGTCATCAGGGTCGATGCGATGTCGACGCCGTGGTCGAAACGCTTCCACGTTTCGCCGTGGTCATCGCTGCGGTAGAGGGAGCCGGCGTCGGAGACCGCGGCCACGCTGAGTGCCGCGAACATCGTGTTCGGGTTGTGCGGCGAGATCTGCACGTCGCGGGCATAGGTCAGCGGCGAGAAGCGGCCGACCTCCATGTCCTTCCACGTCTTCGCGCGATCCTGGCTGCGGAACAGACCCATGCGGTTGGCGAGGAAGACGACGCCCGGCTGCGCGCCGGAGACGGCAAGCGCATGGGAATCCATCATGCCTTCGGTCTCGGTGTCGCTACCGATCCTGCTGCGGTATTTCGGCTGTTCGGTGAAGGCGAGCAGGTTCGGGTTGCAGTCGTCCCAGGTCTTTCCGCCGTCGAGGCTGCGCACCATGCCGCCGACCTCGAGCGCCACATAGATCTCGTCCGGGTTTTGTGGCGCGATCGCGATCCGCAGCACGCGTGTCGGAAAATTCATTTTCACGACGCCTTGCGGGGCAGGGACCTTGAGTTCCGTAAAACTCTTGCCGCCGTTCTCGCTGCGATAGACGGTCGTGACTTCCGTTCCGACCAGCAGCACATCCGGGTTCTTCGGGTGGATCAGGATCGACCAGACCACCTTGTCCTTGCCGGGCAAGGGGAGGTGCTTCCACGTCGAGCCCGCGTCGTCGCTGCGCCAGACGCCGTCGCCCGAGCCGAGATAGACGATGTTGGGCGCGGACGGCTGGACCCTGATGGAGCGCACTTCGACGTTGGCCGGCAGTCCGCCAGCCATCTGTTCCCATTTGCCGGATGCGGCATCGAGCCGATAGGCGCCCTGCATCTTCGGTCCCGATCCGGTCGCAGGCGCGCCGGCCGCGCCGACATAGACGTACTTGGCCATGAGGTCCTCCCGTCGTTTTTTGTTGAGGCGGCCAGCTTAGCGGACGGGAGGGCCGCCGCAAATGGCTTACGCCAGCCCCAAGACCTTCTGCGCGGCGCGTAAATGCGGCTTGTCGACCATCTTGCCTTCGACGCGGACCACGCCCGCGGTCGGGTTGGCCGCAAAAGCATCGACGATCTTTTGCGCGTGCTCCTTTTCCTCATCGGACGGCGTGAAGGCGCCGTTGACCACGTCGATGTGCTTTGGATGAATCACCATCTTGCCGAGGAAGCCGTCGCGGCGGGCGGCGACCGCCTCTTCGCGCAGGCCTTCCAGGTTGTCGATATCGGCATAGATCGTGTCGATCGGCACCACGCCGGCGGCCACGGCACCAATCAGGCACAGGTCGCGCGCCAGCAAATACGGGCTGTGGAATTTCCCATCGGTGCGGTTGCGCGTGGCACCTAGCGACGCCTGCAGGTCCTCGCCGCCCCAGGTGAGGCCCCAAAGGCGCTTGCTGCAGCCGGCGAACGTGTTGAGCTTGAGCACGGCCATGGCGGTTTCGGTCGCCACCGGAAGGATGCGGATGAAGCCGGGCTCGATGCCGCTCGCCGCCTCGAAGGCGTCGAGATAGAGCGACAGCTTGTCGATATCGGCGCCGCCTTCGCATTTCGGCAGGATGATGCCGTCCGGCTTCGACGGTACGACCGCGGCAAGGTCGGCGAGCGTCAACCCCGTGTCCAGCGCATTGACGCGGACGTAGATCTTCTGCTTCGGATTGCGCGCCTTCAACATGCCCTGAACGATGCCGCGCGCGCCAGCCTTCTGGTCGGGAGCGACGGAATCCTCGAGGTCCAGAATCAGGCAGTCGGCAGCGGTCTTGCTCGCGCTTTCGAATTTTCGCGTGCTGTCACCGGGAACGAACAGGAAGCAACGCATCGTCGTCATGCCTTCGGCTTGCAGTGCATGAGACCGGTGCGGCGGCAGATCGCCACCACTTCGCCGCGCTGGTTGGTGGCAGTGTGCTCGAACTCGACAATGCCTTGGGTGGGGCGCGACTTGCTTTGGCGTTTCGAGATGATCTTGGTGTGGGCCTTCAGCGTGTCGCCGTGGAACACCGGCTTTGGAAAGCGCACGTCGGTCATGCCGAGGTTGCCGATCGTGGTGCCGAGCGTCGTGTCGTAGACCGTCATGCCGATCATGATGCCGAGCGTCATCATCGAGTTGAACAGCCGCTGGCCGAACTCGGTGCTCTCGGAAAAATGCGCATCGATGTGCAGCGGCTGCGGATTCATCGTCAGCAGGCTGAACATGGTGTTGTCCATCTCGGTCACCGTGCGGCTGAACGCATGGTGGAATTCCTGGCCTTCGTGGAATTCCTCAAAGTAAAGTCCCGGCATCGTGTTTGCTCCTAACTCAATAAGACTTCGGCAGGCCGAGTACCTTCTCGGCGACAAAACTCAGGATCAGCTGCGGGCTGATCGGTGCGATGCGCGGGATCAGGCTTTCGCGCAGGTAGCGCTCCACATGGAATTCGCGCGCATAGCCAAAGCCGCCATGCGTCATCACCGCCTGCTCGCAGGCATGGAAGCCGGCCTCGGCTGCAAGGTACTTCGCCGAGTTTGCGGCGGCGCCACACGACATGTTGTTGTCGTATTGCCAGGAGGCCGACATCGTCATCAGCCAGGCCGCCTCGAGCTCCATCCAGTTCTTCGCCAGCGGGTGCTGGATCGCCTGGTTCTTGCCGATCTGCCGGTTGAAGACGATGCGTGTCTTCGCGTACTCCGTGGCTCGCTTCAGCGCCACCATGCCGAGGCCGACGGCTTCGGCGGCGATCAGGATCCGCTCGGGGTTCATCCCGTGCAGGATATATTCAAAGCCGCGGCCTTCCTCGCCGATGCGGTCCTCGACCGGGATCTCGAAGTTCTCGAAGAACAGCTCGTTCGAATCGACCGCCTTGCGGCCCATCTTCTCGATCTCGCGCGTGTGCACGCGCTTGCGGTCGTAGTCGGTGTAGAACAGGCTGAGCCCGTTGGTCGGGTTCTTGATCTCCTCCAGCGGCGTGGTGCGCGCCAGCAGCAGCATCTTGTCGGCGACCTGCGCGGTCGAGATCCACACCTTCTGGCCATTGACCACGTAGCGGTCGCCCTTGCGCTCGGCGCGCAGTTTCAACTGCGTCGTGTTCAAGCCCGTATTCGGCTCGGTGACGGCAAAGCAGGACTTCTGCTTGCCCTCGGCCATCGGCGGCAGCATGCGCCTGCGCTGCTCGTCGTTGCCGAACACGACGACGGGGTTGAGCCCGAAAATGTTCATGTGGATCGAGGAGGCGCCGGACATGCCGGCGCCGGACTCCGCGATCGTCCGCATGATGATCGCGGCTTCGGTGATGCCGAGGCCGGAGCCGCCGAACTCCTCCGGGATGCAGACGCCGAGCCAGCCGGCATCCGCCATCGCCTTGTGGAACTCGTACGGAAAACCGCCTTCGCGGTCCTTGTTCAGCCAGTAGGCGTCGTCAAAATCACGGCACAGCACCTCGACCGCGTCGCGGATCGATTCCTGGTTCTCGGTCAGCGCGAAATCCATGTGAGCCCTACACCGCCTTCTTCATGTCGGAGCTCTTTGTATCCTCGGCCTGCGTGACGCCGTCGCGCAGGAGAGCCGCGATCTCGGCCTCGCTGTAGCCGTGTTCTTTCAGGATTTCCACCGCATGCTGGCTGCGGCGCGGCGCAAGCCGCGGCATCTCGACCGGCGTATCGAACCATGTCGCGGTCGGCCGCATGCTGCGGATCGTGCCTTCGCTCGGATGCTCGACCTGCTGGAAGAAGTCGACCGCTTTCAGGTGTGGATCGTCGAGAATGCTGGTCAGCGTATGCACGGGCATGACCGGGATATCGGCCTTGATTAGGAGCTCGAGCCATTCGGCTGTGGTGCGCGTCGTGAAATAGCGGCCGAGCTCACCATAGACGTCGTCGATGTTGGCGAGCCTTCCGTGGTAGTTGGAAAATCTCGGATCGCAGCGCAGATCGTCGCGCCTGGTCGCGTCGAAAAAATTGTTCCATTGCTTGTCGGTGTAGATGATGACGCTGATAAAACCGTCGGAGGTGGCATAGGGGCGGCGGTCTTTGGCCATCTGGCGCGAGTAGCCGCCCTGGTCGAGCGGAGGATCGTAGGTGAGGCCGCCGAGATGGTCGCCGAGCACGAAGCCGGTCATGGTCTCGAACATCGGTACGTCGAGCCGCTGGCCTTTGCCGGTGCGGTCGCGATGGATGATGCTCGCGAGAATCGCACCGACCGCGGTGAGGCCGACGACGCGGTCGGCGACGCCGGTTGGCACATAGCGCGGCACGCCGTCGGCAGAGCGCGCGATCAGGTGCGACAGCGTCGAGCTTCCCTGGATCAGATCGTCATAGGCGGGTTTTGCCGCATAGGGACCGTCCTGGCCGAAGCCGAACAGGCCGGCATAGACGATGCGTGGATTGACGGCGGCGACGTCCTGATAGGCGAGCTTCAGCCGTGCCATCGCCGCCGGGCGCACATTATAGATGAGCACGTCAGCAGTCGCTGCGAGCTTCAGCAGGGCATCGCGGCCGGCGGGCTGCTTCAAGTCCAGCACGATCGAGCGCTTACTGCGGTTGCAGTTGAGGAACAGGGGGCCCATGCCGGGATTGCGCGCGGGGCCGATCTGCCGGGTGATGTCGCCGTCCGGGCTTTCCACCTTGATCACGTCGGCGCCGTAGTCGCCGAGGGTTTGTGTGGCGTACGGCCCCATCAATACGGACGTCATGTCGATGATCTTGACGCCCTGAAGCGGTCCCATCCCTGCACCTGCCGTTGTTGTCGCGTTGTGTTGTTGTCGCGCTATTTGCCATGCGCGGATGATGATCCGCGCATCCATCTTTCGAAACGATGGATTGCCGGGTCAACCCCGGCAATGACAAGAGTGAAGAACTTACTTCGCCGGCTCGAGGATCGAGACGTAGTTCGCGACCGCGGCACCGCCCATGTTGAAGATGCCGCCGAGCTTCGCGTCCTTGATCTGCATGCCTTCCGGCGCCTGGCCCGCGAGCTGCATCGCCGTCATCACGTGCATCGAGACGCCAGTCGCGCCGATCGGATGGCCCTTTGCCTTCAAACCGCCCGACGGATTGACCGGCAGCTTGCCGTCCTTGTGGGTCCAGCCTTCCTTGATGGCGCGCGCGCCCTGGCCCTTCGGCGTCAGGCCCATGGCCTCGTACTCGATCAGTTCGGCGATCGTGAAGCAGTCATGGGTCTCGACGAAGGAGAGGTCCGAAAGCTTGATGCCGGCCGCCTGCAGCGCGCGCTGCCAGGCCACCGCGCAGCCCTCGAACTCGAGGATGTCGCGCTTCGACATCGGCAGGAAATCCTGCGCATGCGCCGTGGCGCGGATGTTGATCGCCTTGTTCATCGATTTGGCGATCTCGCCGTCAGTCAGGATCAGCGCGGCCGCGCCGTCCGACACCAGAGAGCAGTCGGTGCGCTTCAGGGGACCTGCGACGAACGGGTTCTTCTCGCCCTCGGCGCGGCAGAACTCGTAGCCGAAATCCTTGCGCATCTGCGCATAGGGATTGGCGACGCCGTTCTTGTGGTTCTTGGCGGCGATCATCGCCAGCGCGTCGGACTGGTCGCCATGCCGCTGGAAGTAACCCTTTGCGATGTTGCCGAACACGCCTGCGAAGCCCGCGGGCGTGTCGCCGTCCTCGGGCAGGTAAGACGCGCGCAGCAGGTTCTTGCCGATCTCGGGTCCCGGCGTCTTCGTCATCTGCTCGACGCCCACCACCAGCACGGTTTTTGCGGTGCCCGCCTTGATCGACTTCACCGCCTGATGAACCGCGGCGGAGCCGGTGGCGCAGGCGTTCTCCACCCGCGTCGTCGGCTTGAAGCGCAGGCCCGGATCGGCCTGCAGCACCAGCGAAGCCGTGAAATCCTGCGGCGAGAAGCCTGCGTTGAAATGGCCGAGCACGATCTCGTCGATGTCGGCCGCCTGCAGACCGGCATCGGCCATCGCTTCGCTCGCGGCACGGACCACTAGGCTTTCCACGGTCTCGGCGTCGAACTTGCCGAACGGGGTGTGGGCCCATCCAACGATGCTGGCAGTCATGGTTTCGCTCCCGGTGTGTTGGCGCAATGTGCGGCGGAATTTAGAGACTGCCCGCGCGGTTGCCAATCTGTGCCGTGCGCAGGTCCGACCCGAGTTTCGCGGCGGGGTTTGCCGTGTTCGTCCCGCAGTTCGGGGCGGATTGTCTTACGACAACAGGTGCCCGGGGGCGCCGCGCCGGCCGGTGCGGACGGACGGAATACCTACGCCGCCGCCCGCACGCGAAAGTTCACGCCGCCGAGGTGGAAACTGTCGCCTTCGATGCGGTAGCCGCAGTTGACAGCGCGTGACAGCGTTTTCGCGACGTCGGCAACTTCCACCAGCAGCGCGCCGAGGCATTCGGTCTCGCCGTTGACGAAGCGGATGGTGCCGTCCTCGAAAGTGAGCAGGGGATCGCCCTTGTCGCGCGTCAGCGGCGCCTCGATGATTTTCGACCAGTGCGCGGCAATGTCGTCCGGCTTCGGACTTTCGACCTCGATGCCGAGCAACCGCTTCGTCACGTCGGTCTTGACGAAATCCCGCCAGTTGGCGCCGCCCGGCCACCAGGTGCCCATGCGGTCGTCGCCGCCGACCGAATGGCCGAACTCGATGAAGGCGGCGCGGCAATCGCGCGGATGCAACTGCACGTTCTGATAGGTGTCGCGGTCGATCACGTGCGCCGCACGCACGCCCATCTCCGCGGCGTGCTTTTCGCGTCGGCGGACATCGTTAGCCTGGAAGATCGCCATGTAGCCGCCGTGGCCCTTCGTCTTCTCAATGAAGCGGCCACCGGCCGTGTTCGGCTGGGTCGGTGCGACGATCTCCAGAAAGTTCGTGCCGACCATGAACAGCGCGTTCTCCAGGCCGTATTTCGCGACGTTGCCGTCGCGGTAGCAGACGCGGATGCCAAAAATGTCTTCGAGATCGGCGACCACGGGTGCAAGCCGCGGGGCGGCGAGGCAGATCTGACGGAGGCGGAGATAGTCGGCCATAAAACCCTCGTTTGTTGTTGTCGTTTCCTCAGGCTTCTCTTATTGCCCGTGAGGCTAACAGACCGGTCGAATCGAACGCAAGCGATGACGGACAACACGCAGCGAACCGCCGCAGTCATCGGCGCAGGCCCGGCCGGACTGATGGCCGCTGAAGTGCTTTGCGAAGCGGGCATCACTGTCACGATCTACGAGCAGATGCCGTCGGCGGGACGAAAATTTCTGCTGGCCGGCCGTGGTGGGCTCAATCTTACGCACAGCGAGCCGCTCGACACGTTCCTGACGCGCTATGGCGAGGTTGCTCCGGCGCTGCGCAAGGCAGTCGAGGCGTTTCCTCCCGATGCCTTGTGCGCATGGGCGGCAAAGCTCGGGCAGGAGATGTTTGTTGGAACCAGCGGCCGCGTGTTTCCGAAAGCGATGAAGGCCTCGCCGCTGTTGCGCGCGTGGTTGCGCAGACTCGGCGCGAGCGGCGTGACACTCAAGCTCCGCCACCGCTGGGAAGGTTTTTCCGGTGACAGTCTTCGTTTTGCAACGGCGGATGGCGAGGTGTCTGTGCGACCGGACGTCATCGTGCTTGCGCTGGGTGGTGCCAGTTGGCCGAACCTTGGCTCAAACGGTCAGTGGGTCGATGTCCTCAAATCACAGGGCGTTGCGATCGAGGTTTTGAAGCCCGCCAATTGCGGTTTCGGCGTCGGCTGGTCGGAGGCGTTTTCGACGCGGTTCGAAGGCCAGCCCCTTAAGGGCATCGCGCTCAGCTTTGCCGGTCGCACCGTGCGGGGCGAAGCAGTGGTCACGGCATCAGGGCTCGAAGGTGGAGCGGTCTATGCCATCTCCCCACCGCTGCGCGATGCGGTGCTGAGGGACGGCGAGGCGACGCTCCATGTTGCGCTGCGCCCGGACAGTGCGGCATCGGACATCGAGGCTCGCCTGGCAAAACCGCGCGGAAAACAGTCGGTGTCGACGTTCCTGCGCAAGACGCTGAACCTGTCGCCGGTAACGATCGGCCTGTTGCAGGAGGTCGCCATCGCATCGGGCGAAATCCTCGCAGCGCTGACGCCAGCCGAGCTTGCGCAGCGCGTCAATCGTCTGCCGGTGCGCGTGACCGGCGTCGCACCGATCGCGCGGGCGATTTCGTCGGCGGGCGGCATCTCGTTCGATGCGCTCGACGACAATTTCATGCTGAAGGCGATGCCGGGAACGTTCGTCGCCGGCGAGATGCTCGATTGGGAGGCGCCGACCGGCGGATATCTGCTGCAGGCGTGCTTTGCCAGCGGCGTCGCTGCAGGGAGCGGAGCGCTCGCCTGGCTAAAGGGACGCTAACTTCCCTCGATCTCCTCGCGCAGCATCTCCAGCTCCAGCCAGCGCTCCTCGGCCTCGTGCAGCTTCTGCTGCGCGGTCGCGATCGCGGTGGAGGCCTTCTCGAACGCCTTGCGGTCCTTTGCGAACAGCTGCGGGTCGTCCAGCAGCTCCTGCTGGGCGGCGATCTCGGCCTGCAGCTTCGTCATCGTCTTCGGCAACGTTTCGAGTGCGTGCTTCTCGTTGAAGCTGAGCTTTCGCTTGGCCGCCGGCGAGGGCGCTGGAGCGCTTTTTTCCTTCTGCAGCTCTGCCTTCGGCGCTGCCGCCTTCGCTGCGGGCCGCGCAAGATCCTCGCCGCGCTGCTTCAGCATGTCGCTGTAGCCGCCGGCATATTCCACCCACTTGCCGCCACCTTCCGGCACGATCACGCCGGAGACGACGCGGTCGAGAAAATCGCGGTCGTGGCTGATCAGCAGCACCGTGCCCTGGTAGTCGCCGAGCATCTCCTCGAGCACGTCGAGCGTTTCGAGATCAAGGTCGTTGGTCGGCTCATCGAGCACCAGCACGTTCGATGGCTTTGCCAAGGCGCGCGCGAGCATCAGCCGGCCGCGCTCGCCGCCGGAGAGCACGCGCAGGGGCGTGCGCATCTGCTCCTTCTGGAACAGAAAGTCCTGCATGTAGCCGACCACGTGTTTCGGCTTGTCGCCGATCATCACCGTGTCGCCGCGGCCGCCGGTCAGGGCGTCGGCCAGCGTGGTCTCGCCGTCGAGACTTTCGCGATGCTGGTCGAGCGTCGCCATCTCGAGATTGACGCCGAGCCGCAGCGTCCCGGAATCCGGCGGCAAGGCGCCGGTCAAAAGGCTGACCAGCGTGGTCTTGCCGCTGCCGTTCGGGCCGACAATGCCGATGCGGTCGCCACGCTGGATGCGGGTGGAAAAATCGCTGACAATCGGACGGCCGTCGAAGGCGATGCTCAAGCCTTTTGCTTCCAGCACCATGGAGCCGGATTTCTCCGCTTCGGCCGCGGCCAGGTTCGCCTTGCCGGCGACGCCCTTGTACGTGCGGCGCGCCTGCCGGAGATCCTGCAGGTTGGCGAGACGTTTCACGTTGCGCTTGCGGCGGCCGGAGACGCCGTAGCGCAGCCAGTGTTCCTCGGCGACGATCTTGCGGTCGAGCTTGTGCTGGTCGCGCTCCTCCTCGGCGAGCACCTCGTCGCGCCAGGCCTCGAACTCGCCAAACCCGCGCTCGACCCGCCGCGTCTCGCCACGGTCGAGCCAGACGGTTGCGCGCGACAGATTTGAGAGGAAACGCCGGTCGTGGCTGATCAGGACCAGCGCCGAGCTGCGCGAGGCAAGCTCCTGCTCCAGCCATTCGATGGTCGGAAGATCGAGATGGTTGGTCGGCTCGTCCAGCAGCAGGATGTCGGGCGAGGGCGCCAGCACGCGCGCCAGCGCCGCGCGGCGCGCCTCGCCACCGGAGAGATGCGCCGGGTCCTCGTCGCCGGTCAGCCCAAGCTGCTCCAGCAGGTAGCGCGCGGTGTGGGGGTCGTCGGCGGGCCCGAGGCCCGCTTCGACATAGGCGAGCGTCGTATGCGCGTCGCCGAAATCCGGCTCCTGCGGCAGATAGCGGACCGTGGCGCCGGGCTCGATGAAGCGCGTGCCGCGGTCTTGCTCGACAAGGCTGGCCGCGATCTTCAGCAGCGTCGACTTGCCGGAGCCGTTGCGGCCGACGAGGCAGACGCGCTCACCCGCCGACAGGCTGAGCTCTGCCGACGTCAACAGCGGCGTGCCGCCGAACGTCAGAGCAATGTCCTTCATCTGGATCAGGGGCGGCGGCATCGTTCAGCCCTGCAGCGCGCGCTGCTTGCGGCGGATCGCCTGGTCGAGCGCCGACAGGAATGCCGAGCGATCGGACGGCTTGAACGGGGCTGGGCCGCCGGTCACTTCACCACTGGAACGCAGGTCGTGCATCAGGTTGCGCACGGCGAGCGTCATGCCGATGGACTCTTCGGTGAACGCGCGGCCGTTCGGCGCGATCACGGCGGCGCCGGTCTTCACGCAGCGGCTCGCCAGCGGCACGTCCGCGGTGATGACGATGGAGGAGGCATTCGCACGCTCGGCGATCCAGTTGTCGGCCGCGTCCATGCCAGCGCCCGCCGCCACGCGCTCGATCAGCGGGTCCTGCGGCACGCGGATGAAGCCGCCGGCGACGACAGTCACGGGAAGGTTGTGACGTGCCGCGACCTTGTAGATCTCGTCTTTTACGGGGCAGGCGTCGGCATCGACGAAAATGCGGATAGGCGGCGGCGGGGTGTCAGTCATTGCTGCCGCATATAACAGTGTGTCGGCTTTTCGCAATGCGGACCCCAATGTGTCATGGCCGGCCTTGTGCCGGCCACCCACGTTCTTGCCACGAGGAAAGGCCCTAAAGACGTGGATGGCCGGGACAGGGCCCGGCCATGACGGAGAATGGGTCGGCTGCAGCAGGCTAGAAGCTACCGGCCCTTGAACTGGGGCTTGCGCTTTTCCATGAACGCGGTGCGGCCTTCCTTGAAGTCGGCGCTGTCCATGCACTTCGTTCCGATGTCCTTGATCGCCTGCATGTCGCGCTTGGCAGGGTCCTTCAGGATCTCGGCGATGGTGATCTTTGCTGCGGCGATCGCCAGCGGCGCGTTCTCGGCCATTTGCGCGGCGATCTGCATGGTCGTGCCCCAAAGCTCGCCTTCCTCGACCAGGCGGTCGATCAGGCCAAAATCGTAGGCCTCCGCCGCATCGATCCGCATGCCGGTGAACATGAGCAGACGTGCACGCGAAGGTCCGACCAGCTGGGTGAGGTGAGTGAGGCCGTCGTAGCCGTAGGCAATGCCGAGTTTTGCCGCCGGAATGCCGAACTGGCTGCCTTTCGAGGCAAAGCGCATGTCGGTGGACATCGCCAGCGCGAGGCC
>Ga0075367_10000604_pt1 | contig 13811 bp, 9 predicted proteins | sample EndMethybrTD3032_FD_71399 | JGI IMG/M metagenome (GOLD analysis project Ga0075367, IMG submission 71399) | Populus endosphere microbial communities from Tennessee, USA - Endosphere MetaG P. TD hybrid TD303-2 | ecosystem: Host-associated > Plants > Roots > Endosphere | place: USA: Tennessee... | reverse complement strand
GGCAAGACCGCCACCTTCATGCCGAAGCCGGTCTATGGCGACAACGGCTCGGGCATGCACTGCCACCAGTCGATCTGGAAGGACGGCAAGCCGGTGTTCGCCGGCAACAAATATGCCGACCTCTCGGAGACCTGCCTCCACTACATCGGCGGCATCATCAAGCACGCCAAGGCGATCAACGCCTTCACCAATCCGGCGACCAATTCCTACAAGCGTCTGGTCCCGGGCTATGAAGCCCCCGTGCTGCTCGCCTACTCCGCGCGCAACCGCTCGGCCTCCTGCCGTATTCCCTACACGGCGAACCCGAAGGCCAAGCGCGTCGAAGTCCGCTTCCCCGATCCGATGGCCAACCCCTATCTCGGCTTCGCCGCGATGCTGATGGCCGGCCTCGACGGCATCAAGAACAAGATCGATCCGGGTCCCGCGATGGACAAGGATCTCTACGACCTGCCGAAGGAAGAACTGAAGCAGATCCCTACCGTGTGCGGTTCGCTCCGCGAGGCGCTGGAAAATCTCGACAAGGACCGCGCGTTCCTCAAGAACGGCGGCGTGTTCGACGACGACTTCATCGACAGCTATATCGAGCTGAAGATGACCGAGGTCGAGCGCTTCGAAATGACCCCGCACCCGGTCGAATTCGACATGTACTACTCGCTGTAAGTGCAGGCGGGCTTCCCGCCCGCATCAGCGGCCAAGAAATGCAAAAGGCGCTTCCGATGGGAGCGCCTTTTGTCTTTGCGGCGGCCATTTCCGCTCGCGCCCAGACAAAACCGGGTTCCCTAATCCCAGTGAAACCAAAACTTCTCCCAAATCGTGTCGCCGATTGCCGCTTTTAGACCTCGCTGGCAGCGTAGTGCTGGCTGAGCGCAACAAGGGGCGAATTCAACCAATGGCGATAAATGACGATTTCCGGCCGGATCGTTCTCCTCTCTTTCTCTCCGAACAAGCCGATGACGTTGAGCAACGCGATATCGGGAAGGCCTTGAACCAGGCCACGGTCTCGTCGCGCGTCCTCAAGACGAGTGTTTCGGCGCTGACAGCGACAGCGATCGCCATCGCTGTTCTGTCGATGGCGGATCCGGTCGAGCTCATTGGCAACGTCACGGCTTTATGGGCCGACAAATCGGCCGTTCAGTCCACCACCGATCCGTCGACGCCGACCATGCAATCAGTCGCCAGCACGCAGGATTTGCCGCCGGCAAGCGACGCGCCGGCGCGCGAACAAATTGTTGCGTCTGCTGATCCCGCCGATCAGAGCCAACCCCAGCCAGGCCAGAGCCAGCCGGACGCTGGTCAGAGCCAGGCCGAGACCAGCCAGCCCGTCACTGAAGAATTGTTCAAGCAATTCCAGGCCTGGGCGGCCGAGGAAGAAGCACGGCCGAAGGCCGAACCCGTGCGGCCCGCGCAAATTGCGCCGGTGCAGGCCGCACAGGATGCCCCGGCCCAGGTCCAGTCCACGAAGAGGCACCGGCGGGCCCGATCCGTACAAAATGCGCGCGCGGAGATCCGGCCTCATCGAACTCATCGAGCAAGGGTCCGCGAAGAGCAAAGTGCGCCGGTACCGATCGCGCCGGGACCAGACCCCCGGGCACAGGAGCAGGCGCTGCAGAATTCCCAGCCACCGGGATTCCTGCAAAGCCTCGGTTTCCGCAATTAGGTCTAACGAGAAGGTTGGCCGCCTGAGAACCGCAAAAGGCGCTCCGTTCGGGGCGCCTTTTGTTTTTTTGATCATCCCGTCGTTGCGGCCATCCGTATCATCGCTGCCTTGTCACAGCGGTGAGATTCATCGTCAGCAACGCGCCGGGCTTGGGAAGGTCTTGCACTGAAATCGCCGTGCGCGCTGGCCTGCGCTCGCCCATGATCTCGACATAGGCCGCGTTCATCGCCTCGAAGTCGGACATGTGCTTCAGAAAGATGTTGATGTGCGTGACATGGTCGAGATCGGAGCCTGCCGCTTCCAGCATCACGATGAACGATTTCAGGATCTGCTTGGTCTGGGCGCCAACATCCGCGCCCGCCAGTTGCCCTGTCGCCGGATCGACGCCTGCGGTGCCACCGATCCATATCTGCTCGCCGACCTTGGCGATATGACTGTAGGGCCCGATCGGGTTCGGCGTGTTCGGCGGTGTGAGCGTCTCTACGCGAGATTTCATTTCCTACCCCATTCGTGAATGCCTGAGTAAATGCGCCGCGCCACGCATTCGTGCGACCCGTCAGCTCATGCAGGAAACAGCTTACCGCTTGGTCGCAAAGCTTATCCCCATCTCCGTTACCACCGGTCCCCATTTGACAAGAGCCGGATTGTCGGACGAGACCTTCACGCCGTCACCCGAGAGATTGCGGGGCGCGCCGGTCGCCTTGCCGAAACGCATCATCACCCTGCAGCCGCCCTCCAGCCGGCTGAGCGCGCCGCCCTTCCAGTCGGCGACAAACCCGCCATAGTCCCAGTCAAAGCCGCTCACGACAAAAGGTTTCCCATTGGCCTTTTGTACGTCCGCCAGGCTTGAACCGATGGTGACGCCCGAAAGATTCCACTGGCTGGTTTTCGCATTGCCACGGATGGAAAGTCCGGTCGCCCGCTTCGTGGCGTCATCGGTGAAAGTGATCTCGATCCGCCGATCCGCTGCGCGCGGCAGCAACACAAGCCCCTTGTACGTCTCGCCCTCCGCGCCGGGGAGCTCCTGCACCACGGCGTCCCGGCCGTAGCGTTGCCTCAGGCTTTTTTCGCTGTCGTTCGGCGCAACCGGCGAGGAACAATTTATCGCGCCTTCCTGAGGCGGTGGTGTCTGGGCGAAAGCAGGAGCGGCAACAAGCAACAGGGCAAGGAAGGCAATGCGCATGGACGTCTCGCGGTTGAAATGAAAAGGCGGGTGGCTATCAATGCGTGGCAAGGTAGCCCGAATGAGCCGAGAGCGGCATCCGGGATTTTCGCCGATCCCCGTCTATCGTATTTCCGGTTGCACCCACCGTCCGCAAGGCTGCGGCCAGGATCTATTTCTTCGGCGGGTTTTCCCTAAGGAAGCGCTCGAGGTCCGGCTGCACGGAGTAAGGCAGCGGGATCGGATCGCCCATGTGGTCGATCGCGCGATCGAGGCAGAGACGCACCAGGCGTGCGAGTTCGGCCTTGCGGTACGGCTTGGTCAGCAACAGCACGCCTTCGGCCGGACGCACGCTCGTTTCGAAGGCGCCAAACGTGTTGCCGGATGTGTAGAGCACCCGGAGCGGCGGACGCAGCTCAGCGACCTTTTGCGCGAGTTGCCGGCCGTTCATGGGCCCGGGCATGATGATGTCGGTGAACAGGAGATCGAACGCGATGCCGGCATTCACCAGTATCAGCGCCTCGGACGCATTGGACGCGGTGAGAACCTTGTAGCCAAGGCTTTCGAGACGGCCGGTGACATGCGCCCGCACGACATCGTCATCCTCGACGCACAGGATGGTTTCCGATCCCCCGCGCAATTCCGGCAAGGTATCGCTTGGGGGAAACGCGTCCGAGGCTTCCACATCGGCCTTCGGCAGATAGATCCGGAAACAGGCGCCCTTCCCCTCCTCGCCGTCGACCACGACGCTGCCGCCGGACTGCTTTGCAAACCCGAACACCATGCTCAATCCGAGCCCGGTGCCGGTGCCGAACTGCTTGGTCGAAAAGAACGGCTCGAAAATCCTGTCGCGTATGGCATGGGGAATGCCGGTGCCGCCATCGATGACCTCGATGGCGACGTAGTCGCCCACGCCGAGATCATCGACCTCGGCGTCGCCCGCATGGCGCGTGAAATTGCTTGTCCTGAACAGCAACCTGCCGCCTTCTGGCATGGCGTCGCGGGCATTGATGGCAAGATTGACCAGTGCTGACGTGAGCTGGCTGCGATCGACCAGCGCCGGCCAGGCCTCGTCGCTCAGCGCAGTCTCGATCTCGATCTGCCTGCCAAGCGTCGGCGCCAGCAGCTTGACCACTTCTTCGATCAGGTCATTGACGTCGGTCTCCAGCGGCCGCAGCGGCTGCTTTCGGGCAAAGGCAAGCAGGTTCGCCGTGAGCTGCGACGCCCGGTCGGCAGCATCATTGATCATCTTGGCGATCGAGGCCAGCGACGGGTCATGCTTGACGCCGTCGGCCAGGATCTCGATCGTGCCCGTGATCACGGTGAGCATATTGTTGAAGTCATGCGCGATGCCGCCGGTCAATTGCCCGACCGATTCCATTTTCTGCGCCTGGAACAGCTGCTCTTCCGCCGCGCGTTTCGCGGTGATGTCCCTGACAAAGGCGTTGATGATGTAGCCCTCGCGGCGGCGCAGCGCCGTCAGCGACACCTCGGCGAAGAATTCGCGCCCGTCCTTGTGCAGCAGCGGCGTTTCGTAGCGCCCTCCGACCGCATCGCCCTCGGCCTCGCTCAGGAAGCGGTCGACCCATTGCCGGTGCACCGGGCGTTGCGTTTCCGGAAAGACCAGGTCTTCCACGCTTTTGCCGACCGCTTCAGCGCGCGTCCATCCCATCAGGTCTTCGGCGTGTGGGCTCCAGTTGAGGATGACACAGTGCTCGTCGGTCTGGACGAAGGCGTCGAGCGCGCTTTCGACGATGGCCTGCGCCATCCGCTCGCGATCGGCGAGCGCCTGGTAGGCTTGGTCGTGCTCGGGCCCGCTGCCAATTTCCGCAACCTTCGCAGCCGCGCTGACGCCGGGCCGCGGCTTGCTCAAGCCATTGGTAAATCCAACCGCAAGCGCGATCGCGAACACCGCGGCAATCGCACCGCCGGCCAGCGCCGCGCTGATGATCGCCGTCAACACCGCCTGCGGAGACGCTCCGGTCACGAAATAATAGGCGAATGCGCTGACGACGAAGGACGTCAGCACGACCAGCAAAACCATCGCGAGCGCGAGGCGGCTTGATACCGTCATAGCCTCCCCGGATATCGAGTGGATGGACCGGCTTTTCAGGCCATTCGGCTGCAGCGGGCACCGCAGCAGCGTCAGCCCGTTGCTTACCCGACTCAGGGTTTGCGATCCCACACTTTCCACCCCCGTAAAAGTACGGGGACGGACGCCGGCATCACACCCCGAAGGTCTTGGCGTAACGCGCCTTGATCTCCTCGCTTTGCGCCTGCACCTGGGCGGGATCGGCCTTGAGCAGTTTCAGGCTGGCAAGCGGGACGTGCTCGCCCTTCTCCTTGACCTGCCCGTGGAACGAGCGGTGTGCAAAGACATCGACGAGCATCTGCTGGGCCTCGGCGCTGAAGAAGTAGCTCTGGAACAGCTTGGCCGCATTCGGATTGGGCGCACTACGGAAAATGCCCGAGGGAACGATGATCAGCGGCGAACCTTCGGCCGGATAGACCACTTCGACCGGTTTGCCCTGATCCTTCGCCAGCACCAGATTGTAGTCGTTGCCATCGGCCATGACGGCGCGCTCGCCGAGCAGGATCTTCTTCGGCGGATCGGCAGCCGACTGCACCTGCATGATCTTCTGCCTTGCCAATTTCTCCAGATACGGCCAGCCGAGTTCGCTCGCCAGCACAAAGGTCGCGGTCAGGATCGCGCCACTGTAGCCGGGATGGCCCTTGACCATCTTGCCCTGCCATTTGGGATCGAGCAGGTCGGCATAGCTCTTTGGTGCGTCCTCGCGCTTGACGAGATTGGTGTTGTAGCCGATCACCTCCATCCAGGCACACGACGTCGCGTAGGTGCCGTCGGGATCGATCTGATCAGCCGGAAAGTTCTTCGCGACGTCTTCGGGTATGTAGGGCGCGAGCCAGTCGTTCTTCTTCCACTCGAGATAATGCGCGGGATCGGTCGAATTGGCGACGTCGACCGCACTGATGCCGCTGCCCTGCTCCTGCGCGATGCGCTGGAAAATCCGTTCCGCACCGGAACGCTCGACACGCACGGCGATCCCCGGATATTTCGCCTCGAACGTCCGCGCCAGGCGTTCGGCGGTGTTGAGTTCGAGCGCCGAATAGAACGAAAGCTTGCCTTCCTTCTTCGCCGCCTCGATCAGAGCCGGCGTCACTTCCGTCGCCGGAGGCGCGGCAGCCTTGAGCGGTTCGGCGAACAGAAGACCCGCGGCGGAAACCGTCGACGCCTTGAGCAGGTCGCGTCTCGACCATTTGCGGTTCCGCATCGCATCCTCCCGTGGTGGCGCGACCGGTTTTCCGGCCGCCATTAGACTGCAAGTTCAAGGAACCGCATTGCATCGGCGCGCCCGCAGCCAATCGATACAGGGCACTGGTGTCAAGCGTGGACGGACAAGCGCAGCGGCATGACGCCATGATGCAGGCGAATGTATAGCCCTTCAGCCGACAGACGCGCCTGCCTTTGCGCGGCTTACTCCGAGCGCCAGGATGCGATGCAGCAGCTCCGTGTATCCAATTCCGTCATGCTTGGCCGCGGTCGCGAACTCCTGGCTTTTGGCTATTTCGGGATTGGGATTGGCTTCGATGAAATAAGGAGTGCCGTCGGCGGAGAGACGAAAGTCGATGCGTGCATATCCATCGAGCCCCAATGTTCGGTAGATACGTTTCGCTGCCCGCTGGATACGGGCGGTCACGTCAGGCGCGAGGTCTTTGGCCGGGCCGTCGACGATTCCGACGCGCGCCTGATAGTCGGTATCGTGCTTGGCCTTTTCGGTGGCGATTTGTCGTGCGCCCTGGCCGCCCAGATTGCCGAATTTCAGCTCCCACACCGGCAGAACGCGCAGCCGGTTGTTGCCGAGCACGCCGACGTAAAGTTCACGTCCCTCGATGTACTGCTCGGCAATGGCGGCGGTCTTGAGCCGATCGTGAACGAAAGCGACGCGCTCTGCGAGTTTCTCGTCCGTATCGACGATGGACGCCTGCGATATGCCGAAGGACCCATCCTCGCTCAGGCTCTTGACGATGAGCGGCAGCGCAAGCCGCGGGGGTCGCTTGACCTTGCGGCGCATCGGAAACACGGCAAAGGCCGGTACGGCAATCCGGCGATGGTGCACCAGCGTTTTGGAGAGATCCTTGCCGCGCGCCAGTATCAGGCCACGCGGGTTACACCCGGTATATGGGATCTTCATCAGCTCGAGAAAGCTCGCGATGTGCTGGTCATAGGCGGTCGTGTAATGAAATTCCTCCAGCAACGTGTACACCACGTGCGGCTTGAAACTTTCAATCTCGTCGCGGACCGACTTGATTTCCTCCTGCACGCCGAGCGGACGAACGTCGTGGCCGGCCGCACGCAAGGTGCTCACGACGTCAAATTCGGTTTTCCATACGTTGATTTCCTGCGGCGTGTATCCGTCGGTCGAGTCCGGGGGCATGAAATCCGGATGCATCAATACGAGAACACGCTGGCGTCTCATAGCGCGATCCATTTCCGCCGCGACGACGGACCGAACAGCGCGTGCATGGTCTTGGCCGTCAACAGGATGGTGAAGTTCATCAAAAGCTTCCGTTCGGAGCCGGGAGCACGAAGATCGAGTTCGCGGCAGCGCGAGATCATGTCATCGAGAACGGCGTCGAGCGTAAGCTGATTTTCACCCGTCCATCGCGCGATCTGCTGCCTGACCTGCGCGCGGTGCCGCCTGATGAAGACCGCGGCCGGCTGTGCGCGTCGATGCCGCGGATCGGCGGAGAAAAGCCGCGAGAGGTCGCGGTCATACGTCTTCGGTGGCGTGAAGGCGTAGAACGCCTGCTTTTTCTCGTAGTGCTCGCCAAGCGTCTGGCTGAGTTTGGACAGCGGCTCGATACGCTCCCGTGTCATGACCGGCGGCGGCTCCCCCGCGATCTCGCCCATGAGCTCTTCGACATATTCGAGTTTCTTCAGCGCTGGCCAGCCGGCATAGCGTGTCCGCCAGTTCGACCGCGGCCGCAACCACACCGCAAAGGTTTCGGCAAAATCCTCATCCGGATGGCTCTGCGCGTACCAGCGCCGAAGATGCTGGACGTAACGGCGGCTGGCCGGATTCGGCCGGTAGTAAAGCGGGTAGTGTTTTGAGGACGGGCCGAACAATTGTTGCCAGCGCCGGCGGCGTTGTAACTGGTAGGCGTGCTGCATGGCATGGCCTGTCTCGTGGCGGAGAATCGCCATGCACTCGGACCAGGTGCTGCCCTCGACCTCAAGCATCATTTTCTTCTCGAGTTTCATCAGGCGGGGATGGGCAAGATAGAACGGGATCGCAATGCCGGGCACCCCTGCCGGACTGAACCATTCGCTCGATATCCACGCGTGCGGCCGCAGCCGGATGCCCCGGCTTTGAAGCTCCTCATTCAAAGTGCCGAGGCAATCCTCGAGCCAGGTGCCTTCGACCTTGACCCGAAGACTGCTGAAGCGTTGCTCGAGCAACTGATCATCCGACAGCTTCTCCCAGGCGTATTTCCGACGCGGCATAAATATCCTTAAAACATAGACCTAACGTCGGATGGTGACACAGGATGCCGCCGGCAACAACCGCCGGTACGACCTAGGAACAGCGCGTGGCGGCGCGCTCGGGACATGCCCTTATCGCGTTCGACAGCGTGAACAGGAAACGCGGATGGCGCTCCCAATTGTCCGGCGCGCGGTAGCCGAGCGGTACCGCGACGCCAAGATCTGCCTGCAGGTCGCCGCCGAGGAACAGGCGCACACCGCCGCCCGCCGAGGTTAGCGCCGTGCCGTCCGAGGGACGCACACCATCCCACCAGACGAGCCCGCTGTCGACGAAACTGTAGAGCTGAAAACCGGTCCAGTATCTGTAATTCAGCTTGTGGTCGAAACGAAGTTCAAGCGAGCCTGCCACCCCGTTGTCGCCGCTGATCTCGGCGGCGCCATAGCCGCGGCCGAAGGCGAGACCGCCGAGATAGAATTGCTGCGACAGAAACATCGGGCCTGAAGCCATCTGACCGGCCGATGCAAGCTTCAGCGACCACGCGTCGGTGAGGCTCTGGTAGCGCGTGAACCAGAAATTCAGCGCGGAGAATTTCGGCGAAGCTCCCCACACCGAAGTCCAGGGATCGCTCTTGTCGGAAGCGCCGAGGATGTCGAGCCCTTGCCGCCAGTTCACGGTGAGAAAGTTGGTGCCGCCAAAATTGTCCTGCAGCCGATAGTCGCCGTTCAGACTGATGGTGCGGATGGCGTCAAAGTAGATCGGCCCGAAGCTGGCCTTCTCGGACACGTTGGAAAACCCCGCAGCCATCGTCAATGTCAGGCTCTGCTTCTGCGACATCAGCGGCGCAATGCTGGCGCGCACTTCGAACGCCTCGGTCTTGGTGTTGTCTGCAAACAGCCGCCGCCAGTCGCCGGGCCACACTTCGCTGTAGAGGCCGGACGCCCCGACCCGCAGCCCGTCGACGCCGATCGGCGTGTCGTAGGACAGCCGTGCGAAACGAAGCTGGCGCGGATCGCCCGGCGTCGTGGCGAGGTTGAGCGCGAGCGTGTCACCCGGTGCGATCAAGGAGTTGTAGGCTGCGGTCGCGTAGCTCTGCCACGGGCCGACGGCGGACGAACCAAGATTGTCGAGGCCGGCAAAGGCATAGATGTCCCAGGTCTGCGCCGAGATGACGAGACGGAAATGACCGCTTGCTGTCCCGATCTCATCGAGCTGGGTGTCGACGATGCGCACGCCCGGCCGCATGTTGACCAGCATGAGCTGACGCTCGAGCGTCATCAGCCGCGACGGCTGCTCGGCGACGGCCGGCGCCATCAGCGCGCGGATGCCGAAGCGCTCGGCACCCTCGCCCTTCACCACGACGTCGGTGATGCTGCCTTCGATGACCTGGATGCGAACCGCGCCGCCTGCGATGTCCTGCGGTGGCACGATGGCGCGGCTGAGGTGAAAGCCGGCGGCGCGATAGGCATCGCCGATGCCGGTGGCAATCGTCACCAGATCGGCCTGCGAGACCTTCTTGCCGGCAAAAGGCCGCCAGACTGCGGCGAGATCCTGGGCCGCAATCGCGTGCGCCCCGGTTAATGAAACGTTGCGAAGCACGAACAGCGGCGTCGGATCCGCCGCGGTCTCCGACCGGGAAACGCGCGGCACCGCAACGCCGCGTCTGCCATCGGTGGACTGGGCGGTATCCTGCTGTTCGAAGCGCCGCTCGAGCTGGCGTACATCGACGCTCGACTGGCTGGCTTGCTGGGCTTCGGCCGGTAGCGCATTGGCGAGCATGCCGAGCACGACGGCCAACGCAGCTCCGTAATTCCACGGAGCAACCGCAGCAAACCAGTCATGATTCCTCAGCCCCATGATTTTCAATAGGTTTTTTATGGTTAATCAACCGTTAAAGGTGCTCGTAAAACGAGCAGGATCTACTCACTCAATTTTGAAACTTCCTCCTTAGTCTGGGGCTCGGATTTCAGGCTGAGGGATTTGTCATGCGTATTGTCCTGGGAATTTCTCGCGTAATCGCTGCCGCAATCGCGCTGGTCGTCGCATCGAGCGCATTCGCCGCCGACGACGGCGTCTGGGTGGTGCGAAAGTTCTCCGGTGAGGTCTGGACGACGAGCGGCGACGTGCAACAGGCGTCGCTGAGGACGGACGATGTGCTGATGCCCGGCAACACCATCCGCACCGGCCGCAACGGTCGCGTGCTGCTGGTCCGTGGCGAAGAGAGCATCCTGATCGCACCGAACTCGGTGGTCGGCCTGCCCTCGGAGAAGAAAGAAGGTCTTGCGACCACCATCAAGCAGCAGGCTGGCTCGATCCTGCTCGAGGTCGAGAAGAAGAACGTCAAGCATTTTGAAGTCGAGACGCCCTACCTCGCCGCCGTGGTCAAGGGCACGCAATTCCGCGTCACCGTGGGCGCCTCAGGCGCTACGGTCGACGTCGTCCGTGGCCAGGTCGAGGTTGCCGACTTCAAGACCGGCCAGATTGCGCAGGTGCTGCCCGGCCAGCACGCCACCACATTTTCCAGCGGCAATGCCGGCCTTTCGCTCGGCGGAACGGGCACCCTGCAACCGATCCAGCATGGACAGCCGCGGGCTTCCTCGATCGATCGCGTCCCGGTGCCGCGCAATGGCCTCACCGCGCCCGGCAAGCCCGGTCCGGCATCATTGCAGCAACGCCAGGCCTCCAGCGGGCCACGGCACGGCGTCACCCGGATCTCATCCTCGTTGGGCGAGGTTCGGTTGAACGTCCACCGCGTCACACACGGCCTCGCACGCAACGCGAGCTCCGCAGCCGGCACTCGCAGCGCCGCTAATCGCGACAACTCGACTGTCTGGGCTTCGACGGACTCCGGATCGAGCGGCGCCGGTTCGGTCGGCGTCGGCAACGGAAGCGGCAGCAGCGGCGCGGGCAATAGTGCGGGCGGCAATGGCGGCTCCGCGGGTAGCTCCGGCGGCGGCGGCGGTGCAGTCGCCGGCGTTGTTGGCGGCGTCGGCGGCGTGGTTGGAGGTGTCGGCGGCACGGTTGGCGGCGTCGTGAGCGGCGTTGGTGGCGTCGTCAGCGGGGTCGGCGGCACAGTTGGCGGTGTCGTTGGTGGCGTCGGCGGTGTTGTTGGCGGCCTCACCGGTAACGGCAACAACGGCAACAATGGCAACCATTACGGCTGGTTCAAGAGGTAAGCGTACGACGATCGGAATCGCCGTGGGGGGACGGGGGAAAAGGTGAGGAACTATCGACCACACATTCTGGTCGCGGCGATCGTTGCGATCGCGCTGCTGACCAACTTGCCTGCCACGTTGCGCAACGATCTTTCCGATCTGCGCTTTGCCTGGCAGTCGCGCGCGGCGACCGGCGACGTGGTCGTTGTCGCCATCGACGCGCCCTCGATCGAGCGGATCGGTGTCTGGCCCTGGCCGCGCCGGCTTCACGCCGAGTTGCTGCAGCGGCTCGATGCCGCAGGAATCAACGACGTCGCCTTCGACGTGGATTTCTCCACGCCGTCCGACCCGGCTTCCGACCGCGCCTTCGTCGAGGCGCTTCGCGGCGCCGGCGGGTCGACCGTGCTGCCGGCCTTCAAGCAGCCCGGTGCTGATGGCGCCACCTATTTCAACCGCCCGCTGCCGCAATTCCGCGACCAGGCATGGACCTCCGTCGTCAACGTCGCGATCGAACCGGACGGCCTGGTGCGGCGCTATAGCTTCGGGCAGAAGCTCGACGCCGAGTTCCTGCCTTCGATGGGCGCCGTTCTGGCTGGACGCTTCGACGCCGATAGCCCGTCATTCCTGATCGACTTCAGCATCCGCTCCACGACGATTCCAAAGGTCTCCTTCATCGACGTTCTGCGCGGCGATGCGGCAACCCTGAACCGTCTCAAGGGCAAGAAGGTCGTCATCGGCGGCACGGCGCTCGAACTCGGTGACCGCTTCAGCGTTCCCAACGGCGGCATTGTCGCCGGTCCTGTGCTGCAGGCGCTCGCAGCTGAATCGATCCTGCAGAACCGTGTGCTGCATTGGACTTCCGCGACCGTCACCGCAACCGGTCTTCTGTTGCTGATGCTGGCGATGATGCTGACCTGGCGCCGCCTCGGTGCCGGCGTTCGCGCAGCCTCGCTGGTCGTCACGGCGGTGTCGATCGAGGCGGCCGCCGTGGTCCTGCAGGCTAATTTTCCGCTGGTGCTCGACACTGCCCTCTTCCATATCGCCATCGCCGCCTACATCGCCGTCGTCGCGCTCGACGAAATCAACATCCGCGCGCTGCTCGGTCGCGTGGCGGAGAGCCGCTTCCAGCGTATCGCGATGTCGCTCGGTGACGGCTTGATCTGCACGGACTCCAACTACCTGATCACCGTGTGGAACACCGGCGCGACCGCGATGTTCGGCTATCGCGCCGACGATATGATCGGAAAACCGTTCGAGGCGATTTGCGCCGAAAGCAGTAATACGCTGTCGATCAGCGAGGCCGCCCGCCGCTCGCCCGGCGCCGTCGTCGAGTTCTACGGCCGGCGCAACAATGGTGAAGTATTTCCGGTGGAGGCCAGCTTTTCCGGGTGGCAGGGTACCGAGGGTTACCAGTACGGCGCGATCCTGCGCGATATCTCGGTGCGCAAACGCGAGGCGGAAAAGATCAAGTATCTTGCCGAGTACGATACCTTGACCGGGCTCGCCAATCGCTACACGCTCGACGCCAGGCTCGCCGCAATGATCGCCCGCGTCGAGGCCCAACATGGCGAGGTTGCCCTCCTGGTTGTCGGTCTGGATGGCTTCCAGCAGATCAACGACATGCTTGGCCACGCCAATGGCGATCTGGTGCTGCGCGCCGTTGCCGAGCGGCTGAAGCGACAAGTGAGCTCGGCGGCCCTCGTCGCACGCCTTTCCGGAGACGAGTTCGCCATTGCGTTCTGCTGTGCCGACATGGCCGAGAGCGTCGCTTCCCTCGCCGATCGCATCCGCGGCGCCTTCGACGAGCCGGTGCTGGCAGCCTCGCGACCGCATCGCGTCAAGGTTTCCATCGGCGCTGCAGTATCTCCGGCCGGCGGCCGCACGGCGGACGAACTGCTCAGCAACAGCCATATTGCCTTCTATCGCGCCAAGGCCATCAAGCGCGGCGGTTACGTCGCGTTCGAAAGTTCGATCCGCCAGGAGCTGGAGACGCGCCTTACGCTGGAGGCCGAACTCGCACAGGCCGTCGATAGAAACGAATTCGAGCTGTTCTTCCAGCCACAGGTTCATCTCGGCGATGGCCGGCTGGTCGGCGCCGAAGCGCTGATCCGCTGGCGCCATCCGGTGCGGGGCCTCATCCCGCCGCGCGAGTTCATGCCCGTCGTCAACACGTCAGGGCTTTCCGACCGGATCTCCGATTGGGTGCTGCAGACCGCCTGCCGGCAGGCGCGTGTCTGGGAACTTGCCGGCCATCCCCTGCGGGTCGGTATCAACCTGTCGCCGTCGCAACTGCAATCCGGCGATCTCCCCAGGAAAGTCGCGGAGGTGCTGAC
>Ga0075367_10000603_pt1 | contig 13816 bp, 12 predicted proteins | sample EndMethybrTD3032_FD_71399 | JGI IMG/M metagenome (GOLD analysis project Ga0075367, IMG submission 71399) | Populus endosphere microbial communities from Tennessee, USA - Endosphere MetaG P. TD hybrid TD303-2 | ecosystem: Host-associated > Plants > Roots > Endosphere | place: USA: Tennessee... | reverse complement strand
GGCGCCTGCCTGCCCATGATTGGGAGGAAGTCGGGTCTCGGGTCACTTTGAAGCGCCGGTCCGAATGAGAGTTCTCCGGAATTCGGAACTGCGCGTAGCAAATCCAGCTTCGAGCTAGCCCGCAGCGTTAGTCCAGGGGCGTGACAAAACATGCAAGAACCGGAAAACAGCGACGATGGTAGCAGTTCACGGCTGTCAGCATCCTCCGATCTGTCACTCGATTTGCTTCGACAGGAAGAAGGCAATGCAGATATTCCCGGCTATTCTCATCTCCGGTCTCGCAGTTACAGCAATTACCGCAGGGACAACCGTCCATTAGCTGCGACCACACGCGACATCTGCGGCGTCGTTGACCACGAATGATCAACACGCCGGCGTACCCCTCGGTCACCGACCAAAATGCCTATCGGCAGAGCAATGTGGCGGTGACTACGTCTGCGATGAGGCGGGCGCCTGGCGGTCAATCAGCGCGGCGAACTAAGCTCGCCGCGCACAGCGCGATCGATACCAGACCACGAGGCGCTTTTGCTTGGCGCCTCACTCTCTTTGCCGTGCCAAACTGCAAGGTGGGCGCATGCAGAAGGGCGTATCTTTGGAGGTATATTTTTGCTGGGCGTGCCGATGCTGATGAAGCCAATCATCTCTTCGTTGTCGCTCAACTGCAGTAGGTCGCGCACAAGCGGATCCCGGGATCGACTACCACTAAGCAGAATTGCGCCATAACCAAGTGCATGTGCCGCAAGCAAAATGCTCTGTACAGCAGCACCCACCGATACATATTGCTCGTGCACAGGCACCTTTGGGTGGCCTCTGGTTAGTCGAGCCACAACTCCAACAAGGGTGGGGGCTCGCATAGTTTTTCGCCAGGTTCTTGCAAGCCCCGACCCGCCGACTCGCGCACTCGTCCGCTTCCTGATCTCGACAAACGCTTGTGAAAGCTGCAACCTCCCCTCACCCTCAATGAGTATGAACCGCGAGGGCCGCAATGCACTATGATCCGGAGCGGCCAGCGCCGCCGCAATCATGCTTACAATTTCATCCGTGCTCGGGCCTGGCATAACCAATGTCTTCGGATCGACCGAAGAACGGCTGAGAAGCACGCTCATCAGGTCGGTCCGGACACTCGTGCTCATATCTTGCATAAGTTTGAGCACCGATCAGTCCATCATCATGATGCGGATCCGGTTACCGGCCTCCACGCCACGCTAGATGCGGGTACCTTGTGTACTGAAAGCTTCCGAAGAAGCACTCGGCACATAGTGGCTATTCAAAAGTGCTGCCGCGCAAGCCGCTATGATCACCGCAGCGAGGCATGAAAGAAAGAAAACTCGCATTTCTCGTCACTCCGGAGCTGTCGCTCAGCTGTAAACATTGGGCGAGTGCTAGACGGCATCTCACTCCGCTGGAGCGACGCTGCCGCCCGGAACACGTCCTTTCTGAGCTTCCTTTTCGAGCCAAAGGCTGTGGTGCTGGCGCGCCCAGTTAACATCGACCTCGCCCTTCCCCATAGCCTCGAAGGCTCCCTGCATGCCGATCGTGCCGATGTAGATATGCGCCAGCATGATTGCCATGAAGATAAGACCGACGATGCCGTGCACCATTTGTGCCGTCTGCATCCCCGCGATGTCAGTCGCGTAGAACGGGAACATGAGCAGGTAGCCTGTCACGGCGGCCGCGCCGCCGCCCAGCACTACGACCCAATAGATGGCCTTCTGACCTGCGTTGAATCGGCGGGCCGGCGGATGCTTGCTTCCAACGATGCCTCCTCCTTCCCTGATCCACCGGAAGTCAACGCCGGAAGGGAAATTCCAGGCGATCCACATCAGGAGCATCAGCGCGACGCCCAGTGTGAACGGGAAGCTGAGATAGTTGTGAGCATACTTGGCCCACTGCGAGAAGGTCGCGAACGTCTGTGTCCCAATCAAGGGAAGGAGTAGCTCTTTGCCGAACGTGATGTTGAGTCCAGACAGCGCTAGCACAATGAAGCAAGTCGCTGTCATCCAATGCACGAATCGCTCAAAAGCGTTGAAGCGCACTAACGTATAGCCCGATCGGCCAGCCTCAATGCGGATCATGCCGCGGATGAGAAAGAACAACACCAAGGTCGCGAGCATGCCGAGAATGGCGATAGCGCCGATCCACCGCAGAGTTACCTGCTGAAACTGGCGCCAGTCCCGCCCGGCGGGCTGTTCCAGCGTGCCCGTTTTGCTGTCGGGCAACGAGGTTCGTCCCTGAATTCTGCTGAGCTCTTTCAGGAGCTGCTGCTCCTTGACCGACTGCTGTGTCGGATTGACAGAATCCGGCTGCTGCTGAGCACTCACCGGCGACATGAACGCCGCCATGAGGCCGAGTAGCAGTGCGCCGGCGAAAACTCGAAACTGTGTGCCCGTCACCATTCTTCTCTCCCTATTGTCTCTGCTCTGCAGAGAGGCGACAGGTTGATCCCTGTCGCCAACGGTTTTGGGTATCAGGTCTCGATGCGCTCGCGGTAGGCAGTCTGCCAACCCCAGGCACCCGAACTGTAACCACGACGCACAACGCGCTCTTTGAAGATTTGCGCGATGATCTCGCCGTCGCCAGCCAGCAGCGACTTTGTCGAGCACATCTCAGCGCAGAGCGGCAGCTTGCCTTCGGCAAGACGGTTGGAGCCGTAGCCCGTGAACTGACCGTTCTCTCGATTGCCGTACTCGGCAGGCGTCAAGTCGGCTTCGGGCCCGCCAGCGCAGTAGGTACATTTGTCCATCTTTCCGCGAGACCCAAAATTCCCGACTTTCGGGTACTGCGGTGCACCGAATGGACACGCGTAGAAGCAGTAGCCGCAGCCGATGCACAGATCTTTGGAGTGCAGCACAACGCCGTCTGCAGTCGTATAGAAGCAGTTGACTGGGCATACGGCGGCGCACGGCGCATCTGTGCAATGCATGCAGGCCATGGACACTGACCTTTCGCCGGGCTTGCCGTCATTTATTGTGACGACGCGGCGGCGATTGATCCCCCACGGCACATCGTTTTCATTTTTACAGGCTGTGACGCAGGCGTTGCACTCGATGCAGCGATCGGCGTCGCAGAGAAACTTCATCCGAGCCATGGTCGTTTCTCCTTACGCCGCTCTGACCTGACAGAGGGTCGCTTTTGGTTCCTGCATACCCGTAACGGGATCGAAGCCGTAGGTCGTCACCGTGTTCACGCTCTCGCCGAGCACGACCGGATCCGCCCCCTTGGGATACTTCCCGCGCTGATCCTCGCCCTGATACCAGCCGCCGAAATGGAAGGGCGACCAGGTCACACCTTTGCCGACACGTTCGGTCACCAAAGCCTTCATGCGCGCTTTGGGTCTCGTGTCGGCCGCGCCGTACACCCAAACCCAACCACCGTCCTTGATCCCTCTCTCTGTGGCGTCAGCAGGATTGATCTCGATGAACATGTCCTGCTGGAGCTCGGCGAGCCACTTATTAGCCCGAGTCTCCTCGCCGCCGCCTTCGTACTCGACGAGGCGGCCCGAAGTCAGGATAAGTGGGAACTCCTTCGCGATACCCTTCTCCACGGCCGCCTTCTGCACGTCGAACCCGACGTTTGGCATGCGGAACTGCCGGGCATTGGGCAGCGTCGGATATTTGGCCACCAGTTCCGGACGCGGCGTGTAGATCGGCTCACGGTGTACAGGGATCGCGTCGGGCAGGCCGAACGCGTTGGCACGTGCCTTACCGTTGCCGTAGTGCATGCACCCATGCTTCATCGCAACGCGTTGGATGCCGCCCGACAGGTCGATGGCCCAGGACACGGCATCAGGGTTGGCACCGCCGATCCGCTCGATGGTTGTGCGTTCGGCCTCTGACAGGTCGCCATCCCAGCCAAGTTTCTTGAGCACGCCGTAGGTAAATTCTGGATATCCGTCCTGAATTTCGGAGCCTAACGAATAGGAGCCTTCGGCAAGCAGGTTGTGCTTGACCTCCTGCTCTTCTTCCTTGCCATCGACCATGACCTTGGTTTTGACGACCCTTTCGACGCCGAAGCGTGCGCGGAAGGTGCCACCGCCGTCCATCACGTGCAGGTTGGTATTGTAAAGCGTGTGGGTTCCTGGGTGCTTGAGCTCCGGCGTGCCCCAACACGGCCAAGGCAGGCCGTAGTAGTCGCCCTTGCACGGCCCGTCCTTGGCGCGCAGCGTGACAAGGTCGAAGTCCTTCTGGTTCGCCATATGAAGCTTCAAGCGCTCCGGCGACTGGCCACAGTAACCGGTCGACCACCCACCACGATTGATCTCGCGTAGAATGTCCTCCGCCACCGGCACATTGTTCTCGACTTTGATGTTCTTAAACATCTTGTCGGCGAAGCCGAGCTTGGTCGCCAACCGGTACATGATCTCGTTGTCGTCTTTGGACTCGAAGATCGGCTTGACGATTTGCTCTCCCCACTGAATGGAGCGATTGGAAGCCGTGCGTGATCCGGCAACCTCGTAGCTCGTTGCTGCAGGCAGAAGGTAGGTATTGTCTTTGCGATTGCCCATGACGGCCCAGGTGGTGGGCACCGGGTCGACAACAACGAGCAGGTCGAGTTTGTCGACACCCGCCGAGGCTTCGGGAACACGGGTCACGGTGTTCCCACCATGCCCCATGATGAACATGGCTTTCAGATTGTCCTTCTGGGACACCTGATCCTTCGGCAGCAAAGTAGCGTCGAACCATCGGGTCGAAGGTATTCCAGGGGTATTCATCATCTTGACGGGCTTGCCGTCGGCAGCCGTGATGGTGTCGAAGCGAGAAGCCATCCACTCGTAGTCGACCTCCCAGACCCGACACCAGTGACGCCAAGCGCCTTCCGCCAGACCGTAGTAGAGTGGCAGAGTCACGATATCGAGACCAAGATCCGTGGCGCCTTGGACGTTGGTGTGACCACGGAAGATGTTAGCGCCCGTGCCGAACTTCCCGACGTTGCCAGTCGCGAGTAGGGCAATGCAGAACGCACGGACGTTGGCCGTGCCAACGGTGTGCTGAGTAGCACCCATGCACCAGATCAGTGTCGCTGGCTTTTCGGTCGCAAACATTTTAGCGACACGTTCGAGCTGCGCGCCCGGCACGCCAGAGACGCGTTCGACCTCTTCGGGCGTCCACTTGGAGACCTCTTTGCGGATGTCATCCATGCCGTAGACGCGCTGAGCAATAAACTCCTTGTCCTCCCAGCCATTCTTGAACACGTGCCACAGAAGGCCCCAGATAACAGGAATATCCGTGCCGGAGCGGATGCGGACATACTCCGTGGCGTGCGCCGCCGTACGCGTCATCCGCGGATCGATCACGATCATGTTGGCGCGGTTGAGTTCCTTACCTTCGAGCACATGCTGCAGCGATACAGGGTGCGCCTCCGCCGGATTGCCGCCCATGATGATCATGGTCTTGGCGTTGCGGATGTCGTTGTAGCTGTTTGTCATCGCACCGTAGCCCCAGGTATTGGCAACGCCGGCAACGGTGGTCGAATGACAGATGCGAGCTTGATGGTCCGAGTTGTTGGTGCCCCAGAATGCCGCGAACTTCCTGTTTAGGTAGGCAGACTCGTTTGTGAACTTTGCGGAGCCCAGCCAGTAAACGGATTCGGGGCCGGACTTCTCGCGGATCTGCAAGAGCTTGTCGCCGATTTCGTTGATGGCGGTGTCCCAGGAAATCCGCTGCCACTGGCCACCCACCATCTTCATTGGGTAGCGGAGGCGACGGTCGCCATGCGTCAGCTCGCGCGTGGCTGCACCCTTCGCGCAATGTGAGCCGCGGTTGATCGGGCTATCCCAACCCGGCTCCTGCCCCACCCACACGCCGTCTTCGACTTCGGCCATAATTGTGCATCCGACTGAGCAGTGCGTGCACATGTTCTGGCGGACAATTCCTTTGGACGGTGCGGGCCCGAGCCCAGCGGCCTCCGCTTTGCGAAGCCCGCCCAAGGGAAGCGTTCCGAGGGCAGCGAGACTTCCGGCTGCGAGGCCGGAGCGACGTAAAAAAGTGCGGCGATCGACGCTACCGGATTGGTCACCCAGCGTCGCAACAAGGGAGCTGCGACGCGCTCGACGTTCGCTTTTCTTGATTAGCACGGCCTCGCCTCCCGTTAGGTTTTTGCTGGATATTTGTTGACACGGTAGAACGTCTTCACATGGTCCGTTTCGCGATACCGGGCCTTCTTCTTCTCCTCGTCGGTCTCGCTGTCCGCATGCGCGCTTGTGGGCATAGCCGCCCCGGCAGCCGCAGCCCCGGCACCAACGCCAAGCACGCGCAGAAGTTCTCGGCGCCCGAGCTTCGCTTGATGTTCCTTGGTCATTACGCGTCCTCCTCCACGGCTCTTTGCTCTTCGCAGAGCGCAAAGGCCTCCGTTTCTATTTCCATGAATGTCCGGCCTACGCATCCAACGCGGGCATAGAAATCCGCTGTCTTTGACGTCTCGAGGTCGGCGAAGAAACGTCCTATCCACGGCGCCATATGCTTTTCAAATATCTCGCGCTCGGCGCCCGGCGGAGCTTCGAATTCGCCTCCGGCTAGGGTCGCCATGATCTCGCAAAGGATCGCGGCGTGATCCTCAGGCTCGGACTGCCCGTCTACCTGCTCTATCCCAAAGCGCTTCAAATCTCGACGCAGCCGAGCGAGAGGACGCTCATGCAAGAAACCGGTCAGATAATACGAGGCGTAGGGTAGTAGCTCGCCACGCCCAAGCCCAACGAAGAGGTCAAAATATTCCCGTCCGACGCGCTCGGCATTGGTGCGCGTTGCGTATTCGCCGAGCGCAACATGCGCCAAACCAAGAGGCGTCGGATCACCGCCGAGTTTCGCCAACCGTTTGAGGAATTCGGCATCAGGTGCGCGCGATAGGAGAGTAGCGAGCAGTGCATATTCCTGCGCCCGCGCGCCCTCAATCTCATCAACCTGCCGCGCTGGAGTTGCATTGAAGAGGTCGGGCCGCAATCGGGCGCGCGCAATACCAGTCGCCGCCTCGACAGACAGGACCCGTTCCGCCGGAATTCGATCCCAGTTGGAGACGGAGGGCTGCGAGATCCCCAATCGGCGCGCAAGCTCGCTTACGCCGCCCGCGGCATCGATTGCTTGTTGGAGCCCCTGGTCTCGCATGTTGCCTATTTCTCGGGCTCCGCAGGCCAGCTGCAATTAGAACGGTTCGAAAATCGTAGTGCTCCCGCGTCCTCATGGTCAATAGGCTATGACTATCGGTGTTGAAGCATTTGCTTGGGCTATGGCCAACAAGCTTTAGTAGGCATTTGACAATCGTTCGATTGAGAAATCCAATCTCCGAGTCTCATCGAGGTAATGCTCGACCATGTGTTCGGCGATTTGTGAAGTTTTTGTCTGAAGTCCCGCGTTCGCCATGCTGCACTGCGGCAAGTTCTTGCGGAGCGCTGTCTTGTACTGGAAGTTCGCGTGTACCCAATGCCGCATTTTCAGCCGTCTTTGGTGTATCGGACGCCTCCTCAAACACGATGGACGGCTCTTGGGAAGCCTCCGCGGCCGCCGAGAGGTCCGTCGGGGGGGCTTCTTCTAGCTTGCCCATAGCCTGCGCAACGAGCTTGGCGACGTCCTCATGTTCACCGAGTGGACCGAAGCCCGGGATAGCAGCGGGATCGGTAAAGTCCCACTGGTTCTCCGCAATGCCGATGAAGTCGCGAATGGCTGGGTCTGCCGTCCACATCTTCCGCAACGCAGCTTTGGTTAGCTCAGCGGGCACACCCACTTGAAGGAAAGCGCGGATATCGCTGCTCGCGGTGAGAGAATCGATCGAAGGCAATTGGGAAACGTCGAATGTAACGGGTGCGTCTTGAGCATTCCTCCTGCAGGCCACACCGCCCGAGTCTTGTTTGGCGTCACGCGAGGATGGGCCTGGTGCCTCACGCTCTTGCGCGTTCTCTCGCTTGAGGCGCGACCAGCGGGCAACGAAATTCTCCTCCTCGCTCATGTCGCGCCCTCCGGACGGCCTTTGCGACCGCGACGTGTCCCTGCCTCATCGCGCTGACGCTTGAAGAATGGACGCTCTACGTGATGCTCCGCGATGAAGGCCTCAAGCGTTTGCACAATGGACCCTGGCATCGGAACCGTTTCGACGAGATCATTGCCGGCTTCGGTGAATGCTTCACCTTCGGCTGGGTCCGCTGTTACCGCAATCACCTCATAAGGGGGATCGGAGCCGGTCGGGCGAAGCACCACCCAAAGCTGAGGGTTGCCGGACTGCAGGTTGTCGAGATAGTTGGCAGTTTCTGTTCGGTGCAAATCAACGGTCGCGGTTCCACCATAGAACATCGTCGGGTCAGAAACCGGTCCAAGCAGTGTCCAAGGTGCAGTCGATGGAATGCCGGTCAGCACTGATGCCGGACGCCATACAAAATCGAGCCACTTGCTGGTCGCCTTGTGACGCTCGACGACCACGCCTACCGGGATGCTGACCAGTGCTGGTGCGTTCAACTTACTGCCTCCAAACGCCGAATGGGCAGACCGGTGATGAGGTTCTGCGGCTTAAGGCGCAGAAGCTTGTCGGTCGTCATGGCCGCGATAACGTAGACCGGCTCGCCGCGCAGCTTGTCGACCACCTCCGAGGCATCGGCAAACGTCAGTCGATAGAGCCCCACCAGGCGGCTGCGATCCGCATCAATGAGTTCGTCACCTTTCCAAAGGGCGTCGCCCAACCGGGTCGCCTCGGCGTCGAGCCCCACATACCAGGTGAAAGACACATCACGAACCTCCAGAAGAGGCTCGATGCTGACCTTGACACCTAACAGATGGGCAATCCAGCGTTCGGCCGCAATACCGAGCGCCTCCAGACCACGTCGGCCTGCAGTGAGATCTAGCGCCATGTCGAAACGATCGCTGCGCTGCCAGTAGCTGTCGGCGTTCTCCTCGCTCAGAACGGCGATTTCTGCGGCCGGCGGCAGCCCCAACATCGACACGAGAGGTGAAACCGGCTGATTCCCAAGCCCTGCTATCGTCTCCTCGTCGGCGGAAACCAGCGAGCCCTCGTGCAGGGTCAGTTTTTGGGCACGGAAGAACAGTTCCGCTGCGCGCAGTACGAAGGCATCATCGCAACCGTCGAGAACGTTGCGAAGGATTACGTGCACGATCTGATTGAGAAAGATGTGCGGGATCTTGATTTTCCTGCGCACAATGTCGAGGTAGGCTGCTTCGATCGTACGATGACGCTCCAGTTGATCGCGCAGCTTCACCATCACTTGCCAGTTCTCGCGCGCGTCCGGGTCGGCGATAGCCGCAATCTGACCCGCTGATACCGATCGTCGTGGATCGGCCAGCAAGTTTTTGTGCAAGTCTCGTTCTGCTTTGCAGGCCTCTTCTGGAGGCGCAAGTTCGGGACGAGCCAAGTAAGCCCTGAGAAAATCATCGGTGATGACAAGCCCGCCGCCTGCGTCTCGATCAACGAGGTGATGGCCGCACGAGAGCCAGAAGTCGTGCGCTTCATCCACCGGTCGCCTCCTTGCCGAGAGTTCGCAGGTCTATCTGGTCCGTGGCCTCATCTTCCTCACCAGCCACTTCCAAGAACGCGTAGGCGCGTGCCGGAGCCAGACCTACAGCAGGCGTCAGCGTGCGAAAGGTCTCGCGTATCGAGCCATTCTCGTACTGGCGCGAGAGTGCCACCAGCATGCCGTTTGGATGCTCACTGAGCGAAGCTGCAAAAGCGATCTCTTCTTCGGCGGCCACCTTCGCGACCGCCAAATCGGGAGCGCCGAAATGAGTCACTAACTGCTGCGCCAGGATTTCGACCGCGCGAGCGCGATCGGGGTCGGTGGCTTCAACGACCTGGGCCAGTGTGGACCAGCCGAATGTCTCGATGCCGACGAAGCCCGAACGAAACGCGGCCCGTTGCTTTCCTTCCAGGCCCTGCACGTCCTGGTGCGAGAACATAAACGCGCCAGGCACTGCCCATTCCCCAGGCTCGGCAGCCCGCTCGAATAGGAACGTGTCCGATGGGTCGAGCCTGATGGTGCGCAAGAGCTTCACGACTTCGGGCCCCCGGTAGCAGGGTCGAGCCAAGAGGGCTCAGCCAGCGCGTCGACTAGGTTGTACAGATCCGGTTCTTTCTGTCCCCGCCAACCTATCAGCAGGTTGCCGCGAGGGTCCAACGACGGTGTGGCGCCCTTCTCACGATCCAGGTGACCGATATACGTCCGTATGACCGTGGCGAATTCGTTGGCCCGCCAGGCATCCATGGCAACCATCAGGTGGCGCGCAAAGCTTTCAACGAGGTGACCTGAGCCAATGTCAGCAAAGCCTTCCTCGTCCAGGGCCGTCACGAGTGGGCGCAATCCGGCATCTTTTCCGGCCATTGATACGAGCCGGATTGTGGCGCCGAAGGCTAGCCAATCGGGCACGCCATCTTCGGTCGCGCCGGCCGGCCAGGCGAACCGTCCACCACCCACCAGGCCGCCATCGACATGAATGGCATCCGGCCAGCCAAAGGTAATGGCGCGCTCGGCAGGTGCATGGGCAGCCAGCGCATCCCGTAGCGCCACCATGCAGGCATAGAATGCACGCCGCGCCACAGCCAGCGACTCCTCGGGCTCCAGCACGACGGCGAACTCGGAGAGATCGAAGCGGCCAACGTGAACAAGCGTACCCGCGCCCTGCTCAGCGGCCACGGCTTTCGCATGCGCAAAAGCATCGCCGACTTCCCTGAGCGTTACGCTACGGAAAATCGGCGGGAGGTCGAGCCCACGCTCAAACGATCGGTCCCGGCTGGCACGCATTGCGACAGGGCCTAAGCTCCCCGACGTTGGCTTACACTTTAGAACCATTATACTATTGGTCGCCCAGTGCAACAGACTGCGGCGCACACCAGGAAACACGGCGCAATGGTCAACTCACCTCGGGATGTCATCGTATGTTCTTGCGAGGACACTATGTCCCCCGACGCTGGGGCTATCCGCAACGGGTGCAGTGGGCATCGCGTGACGACCGCCCGGCATCTTTGCCGTGCCGAGATTGATCGCTTCAGAATGCTGGCGACTGCGGACACCCCCCTGACTGTTGGGTGCACTCAGGAGGCCGCGCTGTTCGACGAGGTGGCGGCTGAAACCGGTCGGCAGCACCCAATCGCCTACGCGAATATTCGCGAAACCGCGGGTTGGTCGCGTGATGGTGCCGATGCCGGACCGAAAATGGCGGCTCTGCTCTCGGCTGCGGCAGAGGTCATGCCGTCCGTCGCCTCGGTCACGATCGAGAGCGAAGGCGTGATTCTTGTGTATGGGCGTGACGAGAAGGCCATTCAGGCCGCCCATCTTCTGAAAGAGCACCTTGATATAACCGTACTTCTTAAGACGCCCGCTGCTGGCGTCACTCCACCCACCACAACCGAGTTTCCGGTAGCGAAAGGCACAATTCGATCCGCCAAAGGATATCTCGGATCGTTCGACATCGTCGTCGACGATTTCGCCACTCCAGCACCCTCCTCGCGGAGCGCCCTTGTCTTCGGGCCCAGCCGCAATGGCACACAGTCGCAGTGCGACATTATTCTCGATCTGTCCGGGGGCGTTCCGCTCTTTCCGGCTGCTGACTTGCGCGACGGCTACCTGCGGGCCGACCCGCTAAATCCGGCTGGGGTTCTGGAGGCTGTACTAAAAGCGCGCGACCTCGTCGGCACCTTCGAGAAACCTCGCTACATCAAGTTTGATGACGATCTGTGCACGCACGCGCGATCACGCATCGTTGGGTGTACGCGATGCCTTGACCTCTGCCCGACCGGTGCCATCGTTCCGGCGGGCAACCACGTCTCAATCGATGCGCACATTTGTGCGGGATGTGGTCAGTGCGCCGCCGCCTGTCCCACGGGAGCGGCATCTTATGCCTTGCCCCCCGTGGAGGGGCTCATCCGCAAGTTGCGAGCTGCGCTATCGGCCTATCGCGGCGCGGGCGGAGAGGCCCCGATACTCCTCGTGCACGATGGCAAGCACGGAAGCGAGCTGATCAACGTGCTGGCTCGTCTTGGAGATGGGTTACCGGCCAACACCGTGCCATTCGCCGTCAACGAGGTTACGCAAGTCGGCCTTGAGACGATCGCGGCAGCATTTGCGTATGGCGGTTCAGCCGTGCGTTTCCTGCTGCGCGAGAAGCAGCCGCACGACATCACCGGATTGAAGCAGACCATCGCGCTTGCAGACCCGATTCTGCAAGGCCTCGGCTTTGGAGCCGGGCGCGTGCAAACCATCGAAACGAACGATCCCGACGCCCTCGGCACAGCCCTGCGCGCCATCGCCTTCATGCCCCCGACAAACCGTCCAGCGACATTCACGCCGTTGGGCGACAAACGGGGACTTCTGCGCTCAGCACTAAGGGAGTTGCAGCGCGCTGCCCCTGCTCCAGCCGACGTGATCGCATTGCCAGCCCGCGCTCCGTTTGGTGCCGTCAATATCCATGTCGACGGCTGCACGCTCTGTCTGGCATGCGTCTCCGCTTGTCCGACAGGCGCGCTGAGCGACGATCCCGAGCGGCCAGTCCTGCGTTTTTCCGAAGACGCATGTGTTCAATGCGGCCTCTGCAAAGCCACTTGTCCAGAAAAGGTAATTACGCTGACACCACAGCTGGACTTCCGTACGGCTACCGCGACAGCGCGAGTTCTAAAGGAAGAACAGCCGTTCTGTTGCATACGCTGCGGCAAGCCGTTCGGCGTCAAAAGCACGATTGAGCGAGTAGCAGCAAAACTTGAGGGCAAGCACTGGATGTTCAAAGATGCTGCTAAGCGCCTCGACGTGATCAAGATGTGCGACGACTGCCGGGTGGTGGTCGTAACCGAGCAGGATTTCAGTCCCTATGGCTCGCCTCCACGCGCTCCACCGCGCACGACCGAGGACTATCTGCGCGCGAGAGACCTAACTGACGACAAGAGAGAAGACGAGCTGAGCTAGGGCTTCGTTGCCTTCTCCAGGAACTTCACGAGCGCCGCTCGGTCGTCAGTGCCTAGCCTTTGCTCGGGCATCTTGGTCCCTGGCGTAAAGGCGGCAGGTCCAACTTCGAACAGCTTAGACACCGTGTCGGCTGTCCATACGATGTCGAGCTTTTTGAGGGACGGCGAGAATTCATAGTCGCGTTGGGTCGCAATCTTGCGGCCGAACAAGCCGCTGAGGGTGGGACCCGCGCGCACGCCCTGTCCATCTCTAAGCGTATGGCACGCGACGCAGGCTCGAAATACCTGCGCTCCACGATCGCCCTGGTAGGCAGCGAGAGGATCTTCGGACGTGCTCATTGTCACGTCACCCAACGCCTCGCCCGTGCGCGCATTCCAACGACGAATGAGGTTGTCGGAGCCGCCTGTCAAAAGCGTACGATTGTCGGGTAGGAAGGCGATTGACCATGCCGGCAGTCCCGGCCCCACGAGTGTTTGGACCTGCCGTCGCTCCCGCGCATCGACAATGGCGATTCCGCCGTTAACACTAGAACTGGCGATCAACGCGCCATCCTGGGAGCAGGTAAGCGCGAGGATAGGCGCCGGTCCCACCTGGACCTCGCCTTCCAAACTTCCCGCTGCAGAAAGAAAGAAAATCTTGCCAGTGGCACCCGCTGTAACAATCCTACCGTCCGGGATAACAGCCGCGGCGTTCAAAGGCGAAGGCAGGGTGACCGTCGTCGGGGTGCCACCCACAATCGGCCAAAGCCGCAATGTCAGATCATAGCCTGCCGTCACGACCGCGGCGCCATCGGGGCTGAAAGCGATGCCATTTACTTGCTGGGTGTGACCCTCAAGCGTCCGCGATGCACCGTCTTTTTTCAACGACCAAAGCCGCGCAGTGTGATCCCAGGCGGCTGAAGCCAAGGTCTCGCCATCGGGCGAAACCGCAAGC
>Ga0075367_10000602_pt1 | contig 13819 bp, 15 predicted proteins | sample EndMethybrTD3032_FD_71399 | JGI IMG/M metagenome (GOLD analysis project Ga0075367, IMG submission 71399) | Populus endosphere microbial communities from Tennessee, USA - Endosphere MetaG P. TD hybrid TD303-2 | ecosystem: Host-associated > Plants > Roots > Endosphere | place: USA: Tennessee... | reverse complement strand
TGCCGGAGAGCGGGATCACGTCGAACCAGTCGCCGCCGATGCCGGCCACCGATCCGCAGGGCAGATAGCGGTGGGCCACCTCGACGGCGGCCTGGCCGCGCGGCAGCCCGCTGGGCAGCAGGCTGTGCTGGAGGGCGAGGGCGGTGGAGCGCTCGCGGGCGAAGCGGCGGGCGTTGTCGATGCAGACGGCGGCCCGGCTGGCGAGTTCCTCGCCGAGGACGGCGTCGTCGTCCCCGTAGTCGTCCGGATTGGCGATACGGACGCAGACCACCACGCCGAGCGTGGTGCCGCGGGCCCGTAGCGGCACCGCGAGCATCGAGTGGACGCCCTTGCGGCGCGCGCGGCCCGACGGGGCTCGCGCGTTGCGCTCGGCCACCCACCGCACGAAGTCCGGCTCGCCCGCCTGGCTCAGCACGGCCCGTCCGCTCAGCAGAGCCTTCGCGGGCGGCGAGAACGACGGGTAGACGTCCGCGTCGCCCACATGCACGGCCGCCTCGGGTGTGCCCTCGGAGACGGAGCCGTGGGCGATGCGGCGCAGCACGACGTTCGCCTCCAGCGGCGCGGACCGTTCCTCCGCGCCGAGGACCCAGTCGAGGAGGTCGACGCTGGCGAAGTCGGCGTAGCGGGGCACCAGGAGTCCGATCAGTTCCTCGGTGGTGCGGACCACGTCCAGGGTGGTACCGATGGAGGCCGCCGCCTCGTTGAGGAGGGCCAGGCGCTCGCGGGCCCAGTACTGCTCGGTGCTGTCGAACGCCGCCAGGGCGACCGCGGTCACCTCGCCCGAGCCGTCCCGCAAGGGCCACATCTCGGTGGTCCAGGCATGGTCGCGGTTCAGGGCGGGGGCGCCTGTGTAGCTCTCGTAGCGGGCCGGCCGGCCCGTCTCGGCGACCTGGCGCAGATTGGCCAGGAAGCCGCGGCTGTGTTCGGCGTCCTCCACGGTGTCCGGAAAGTGCCGGCCGAGCAGGGTCTCCTCGGACACGCCCATGACCCGGCAGGCGACGCCGTTGAGACGCAGATACTGCTGGCGGGTGTCGAAGACGGACATCGACATGGAGGCCTGCTGGAAGGCCTCGCCGCCGAGGGCGGTCCTGGGGTCGCGGGGAGGCTCGGCGGTGATCACGTATCCACCGGGTTCGCCGTCCTCGCCCTGTACGGCGCACGCCCTGAGCGTGAGCGGGGCAGTGGAGCCGTCGCGGTGGCGCAGCACGACGGTGCCGCTCAGTGCCGCCACGGCCTCGGCCGGCGGGTGTTCGGCGAGCAGGTCCCGTGCCGGCCGTCCCACGGCCTCCTCGGCCGGGTATCCCGTCAGCTGCCGGGCACCCTCGCTCCACCCCGTGACCATGCCCCGGGCATCCACGATCGCCGCAGCGGAGGCCTGCTCCATATCCCACAGGATGGTGCTTTTGTCGTACCGGTTCAACCGAAACGGAGGGCCGGCAGGGCCCCCGTTTCGCGACTGTCACTTCTGTTGGGCGGCGCGCAGGGCGTCGAGGGCCCGGTCGGCGTGGGTGTTCATGCGCAGTTCGCTGCGGACGACCTCCAGGACCGTGCGGTCCTGCGCTATCACGAAGGTGACCCGCTTGGTGGGCGCCAGACTGAAGCCGCGCTTCACGCCGAACCGCTCACGCACCGCACCGTCGGCGTCCGACAGCAGGGGCATGCCGAGCGTGTGCTTGCCCGCGAACTCCTGCTGCCGCTCGACGGTGTCGCCGCTGATGCCCACAGGCCGGGCGCCGACGGCGGCGAACTCGGCGGCCAGGTCACGGAAGTGGCAGGCCTCCGCGGTGCAGCCGGCAGTCAGGGCGGCCGGGTAGAAGAACAGCACGATCGGCCCGTCGGCCAGCAGCTCGGTCAGCTTGCGGGGCGTGCCGGTCTCGTCCTGCAGCTCGAAGTCGTCGACCTTGTCCCCGACGTCCAGTTTCTCGCTCATGCCTGTGCCTCCCCATTCTTTGCCACACTGCGGGCCCACAGAACGAGGGGCAGCTGCAGCGGCAGTCGTCCGATGGCCGCTGCCTTCAGTGGCGCGGGCCGGTTCCGCCAGTCGACGGCCATCTTGACGTTGGCGGGGAACACGCCGACGAAGAAGGCGGCCGCGCCGAGGGCCGCGACCTTGCGGGTACGCGGCACCGCGACCCCGGCCGCGAGCGCCAGCTCGGCGACCCCGCTCGCGTACGTCCACGTCCTGGGCGCACCCGGCAACGCACGCGGAACGATCGCGTCGAACTGGCGTGGCGAGGCGAAATGAGCGACGCCCGCGGTGGCCAACAGGCCGGCGAGCAACAGGGGCGAGCGTTCGGACCGTGGCACGGTTCCTCCTCCGATGACCTGCCGAGAGATGTTACCGGTAGGTAGAGGCGGGCTGGGCGGCGGATGCCCCGGAGGCCCTCGACCTGGCCCGAAAGGGACGCCACGGTTTGTTCTAGGCCCGGCGGTTGTGGGTGCCCGGCGTGTAGCCGAAGGAGCGGCGGAAGACATCGATGAAGGCGCTGCTGGAGGACCAGCCGCAGCGGTGGGCGACCGCGGTGACCGGGGTGTCGTCGGCCAGTAGGCGCAGTGCGTGGTAGAGGCGGGACTGGGTGCGCCACTGCGGGAAGGTCATGCCGAACTCGGTGCGGAAGAGGCGGCTGAGGGTGCGTTCGCCGGCGCCCGTCGCGGCGCCGAGGCCGGCGAGGGTGTGGGGGTCGGCCGGGTGGGCGTGGACGAGTGCGCACACGGCTGCCAGGCGTGGGTCGGCCGGGGTGGGCAGACGCATCGGCTGCTGGGGCGAGGCGCGCAGCTGGTCGCGCAGGACGGCGAGGAGGCGGCGGCGTTCCGGGGTGTCGTGGTCGGGGTCGCGGGTGTGGGCGAGGATCAGTTCGCGCAGGAGGGGGCTGACCGCGAGGACGGTCGGCGCGTCCAGGGCGAGGGGGTTGTCGTCGGCGGGCAGTCCTACCAGGTGCAGGTCGAGGTGGCCGTGGGCGCGGTGGGCGTGCGCGGTCCCGGCGGGGACCCAGAGGGCGCGGGTTCCCGGCGCGAACCAGGTGCCGGCGTCGGTCGTGACGGCGAGGACACCGGAGCCGGCGTAGACGATCTGGTGCTCGTCGTGCCGGTGCGCGTCGATGATCTCCCCGGCCGCCAGGCTGCGGGCGTGGGTGGGGGCTTTCGGCGTGTGCCGGATGCCCGACGCCGGCCCGGTCACCGGTGCGTGGCGGATGTTCGACACAATCAGGCAGATTATCGGAAGCGTGCCAGGAGCCGCCCCCGCAACGATCGCAGGGTGTCCACCCACCACGACCGACCCATCGCCCTGCTGTCCCTCGGGCACGCCTGCGTGGACGTGTACCAGGGCTCCGTCGCCGCGCTCGTGCCGTTCTTCGTCTCGCAGCGCGCCTACTCCTACGCCGCCGCCTCGGGCATCGTCCTGGCGGCCTCACTGCTGTCCTCGGTGGTACAGCCGCTGTTCGGGGCACTCACCGACCGGTGGCCCCTGCCCTGGCTGCTGCCGCTGAGCGCGCTGACCGGCGGCGCCGGGGTGGCCCTGTGCGGGGTCACCGGCTCGTACCCGCTGACCCTCGCGGCGGTCGCGGTCTCCGGCATCGGGGTCGCCGCCTACCATCCGGAGGCCGCGCGGGCCGCCCGCGTCGCGGCGGGCGGCAGCAACACGGCGATGGGCTGGTTCTCCCTCGGCGGCAACCTCGGCTTCGCGACCGCCCCGCTGCTCGTCGCCGCGGTCGTGACCACCGGGGGCCTGCGCGCCTCTCCCCTGCTGGCCGTCCCGGCCGTGATCGGGGCGGCGCTGTGCGCGGCCGCGGTCCGTTCCTCCGGGAGCGGGAGCACATCCGCCGGTACGGCACCGGCCGTCGGCACCGACGACTGGCCGTCGTTCCTGCGGCTGTCCGGTGCGATCGTGTGCCGCTCGATCGTCTTCGTCGGCCTCAGCGCCTTCGTCGCGCTGTACGTCCGCCAGCGCACGGGCGGCGGGGCGGCGGCCGGCACGGCGGCCCTGTTCGTGCTGTACGGAGGCGGCGCCGTGGGCACGGTGGTCGGCGGGCGGCTCGCCGACCGGTACGGGCGGGTGACGGTCGTACGGCGCTCGTACGCCTTCACCGTCTTCGCCGTCGCCGGCGTGGTCCTCGTACCCGGCCCCGCGGTCCATCTCTTCGTCGCGCTCACTTCGGCCGGTCTGTACGTCCCCTTCTCCCTGCACGTCACCCTCGGACAGGACTTCCTGCCCCGGCGGATGGGCACCGCGAGCGGGGTCACGCTGGGCCTGACGGTGAGCGTGGGCGGCCTCGCCGCCCCCGTCGTCGGAGCGCTGGCCGACGCCACGTCCCTGCGGACCGCCCTGGTCCCCCTGATCGCCCTGCCGGCCCTGGGACGACTCGTGTTGTGCGGGCTGCGGGAGCCGGTCCCGCCGGCCGAGCAGGATTCCGTAGGGCCACCCGACCGCCGCCGCCCCCGCACGACCTCGGGCTGAGAACGAGGTCAGGCGGTGCCGGCCGGTGCGACGGCCTGCTGCTCGCCCTCCTCGTCGATGGCGTAGGTAAGGAAGTCGTCGACCATCCGGTGGAAGAGGGTGGCGAGCTGCCGCAGTTCCTCCGGCGTCCACTCGGACAGGGCGAGCTGCATACCGCGGGCGCCGGCGTCGCGGACACGGTGTATGGCCTGCCGGCCGGCCTCGGTGAGTTCGATGCGCTGGGCCCGGCGGTCGTCGGGGTCGGGGACGCGGGTGACATAGCCGGACTTCTGCAGCTGCTGCACGGTGCGGGTGACGTGGGACGCCTCCACTCCCAGGCGGGTCGCCAGCTCCCCGGGACGCAGCGGCTCCGAGTCGGCGATCTGCCGCAGCAGCGCCACGGCGGCGCGGTCCAGCGGCACACCGGCCAGCGCCATCAGCCGGTCGTGCTGGCGCGCGCGGGTGCTCAGATAGGTGATGCGGGTGAGCGCGCGCTCGATCTCGATCACTTCGTCCGACGCGGGGGCGTCGGGGAGTTCGGCGGGGAGCGGTGGTGTGGACATGCGATCCACTTTACCATATTGTTGCGTAACTCAAGTAATCTACTGCGTGCGTTTCCTCCGCCTACCGCGTTCGTACGACACCGTCGACGACCACGGCCTCCTCCCACGCCGCGCCGGTCATGATCGCCTGGCGCCACCGCCGGATGGCCTTCCGCCAGGGCGCCGGACACCCGGCCGCCGGTGCGGTACGCGGCGATGAACCGCCGCTCGGTCAAGCCACCGTCCACGAAGGCGACTTCGTCGTGGCCGCACAGATGGCCGTACGCCTGGATCTTCATGTCGTACTGGTCGGACCAGAAGTACGGCACCGGCGCGAACGGCTTGCACGCCTTGCGGCCGAACAGGTTGCGGGCCGCAGCCATGGTCGGAGACGACTCCCCCGCCGCGTCGGTCCATCCCAACGAGCGCGGCGAGAAGGGCATGGCCGACGCGGCGCTGAAGGCCATCGGCGCCGCGGACTGACCGTGTCCGCCGCGGGGCGTACCGCGCCTCAGGACCGCGACGCCACCGGTGCCAGCCAGAGGCCGACGATCGCGTCGGCGAGGCCCGTCGCGGCGTCGTCCCAGTTGGGGCGCGGGGTGGGCCGGTTCTCGCCGAGAGCGCGCTCGCGTTCGGCGGGCATCTGCACGATGAGGTGACGGACCATCTCGCTGCGCTCGGCCCGGACCTCGGGGGGCAGGTCGGGCAGGCAGGAGGTGAGTCCGTCGATGATCTGCCGCAGCGACGGGGAGGCGAGGGCCTCCTCCATGAGGATCTCGTGGAGGACGGGGTCGGTGATGATCTGCGCGCAGAAGCGGGCGTACCACGTGGGGCCGCCCAGCGTCCCGAGATGCTCCGGGATCGGCCGCACCAGGCAGTCCACCCAGTCGCGTACGTCCGTGGAGTCGCCGACCTCGGCCAGCAGCCGCGCGCGGATCTCCTCGATGGGCGCCGCGTGCTTGCGGACGATGGCGCGGACCAGGTCGGCCTTGGTGCCGAAGTGGTAGCCGACCGCGGTGTTGTTGCCCTGTCCGGCGGCCTCGCTGACCTGACGGTTGGAGACGGCGTTGACGCCGCGCTCGGCGAACAGCCGCTCGGCCGCGGTCAGGATCAGCTCCCGGGTCGCGCTGACCTGCTCCGCCCGTACCGTCCTGCCGGTCATGCTCACCACCGCACCGGGACTTCGCTCAGCCCTCCGACGGTCAGTCCCTCGAGCCGTCGCAGGTCCGCCGCCGACGCGGCGAGTTCCAACGTCGGAAGCCTACGCAACAGCACGTGGAGGACGGTTTGCAGCTGGGCGCGGGCCAGCTCCTGGCCCAGACAGGAGCGGTCTCCGGTGCCGAAGGCCAGATGCGGGTTCGGGCTGCGGTCGAGCCTCATCTCGTCGGGCGTGTCGAAGACCTTCTGGTCCCGGTTGGCGGCCGCGGTGCTGCACAGCACGGTCGTGCCGGACGGCAGGACATGACCGGCGATCTCGGTCTCCTCGTCGAGGTAGCGGGGCACGCCGATGCCGGGGTCGGGGTCGAAGCGCAGGGCCTCCTCGACCGCGGGGCGCACCAGTGAGGGGTCGGCGAGGAGCCGTTCCCAGCGGTGGCGGTCGGCGAGGAGCAGGGCGACCGTCTTGCCGATCACGTTCGTAGTGGTCTCGTGCCCGGCGACCAGCAGGGCCTGGCCGGTGAAGACCAGCTCACGCTCGGACATGGGGTGACCGTCGGGGTCCCACTCGACGACCAGGTCGCTGAGCAGGTCGGCGCTCGGGGTCTCGCGTTTGGCGTAGACATGGGCGGCCATGTAGTCGACGAAGTCGTCCTGGGCCTGCTCGATCTCGTCCTGCTTGTAGCGAGTGAGGTTGAGCAGGACGTCGGACCAGTAAGCGAACCGGTCGTGGTCGGCGGCCGGGACACCGAGGAGGTCGCAGATCACCCAGACGGGCAGCGGGTAGGCCAGGTGACTGCGCAGGTCGGCGGGCTGCCCGTGGGCCACCATGTCGTCGACGAGTTTCTCGGCCGTCGCCTCGATGCCCGGCCGCAGCGTGGCCACCCGCTCGGCGGTGAACCACCTGCCCACCGCACCGCGCCACCGCCGGTGCGCCTCCCCGCGCGCGGGGAGGGCCTTCGCCATGTCGCTGCCGAACACCCCGCCGCAGTCGTCGTCCGCGATCCGGGCCGCGTCGGCGCGCAGCAGACTGCTGAACCTGTTGTCGGAGAGGACCTGCCGGACGTCCTCGTGACGGGTGAGCAACGTGGCCTCGTCGCCGCTGGGCAGGGTCACACGGGCGAACGGGCACCGGTCGTGCAGTCCGTCCCACTCGGCGGGCCGCTCCAGCGCCGTGGTGCCGTGCAACGGATACCTCAGGGGCTGTCGGTCCTCGCGCGGGTACATACGCCCTCCTCCGATCCGGTGGTCGCTGCACGATCAGGCAAACCGAGCCCTTAAGGTAAGTCAAGCGCCTGACTTACCTTTGATCAGGTTCCCGGTCCCTCTCACCATCCGTCTCTCACCATCCGTATGGAGGCTCCTTTCATGTCCGACGCTCTTCCGAGACCTGCGAGCGCGGGCGATCCGGCCACGTCGCGGTCCGGTGCCGTGGTGGCCGTACTGGCCTTCGCCGGCATCGTCGTCTCGCTGATGCAGACGCTGGTCATCCCGATCGTCCCGGAGCTGCCGAAGCTGCTGGACGCTCCCGCGTCGGACACCGCCTGGGCCGTGACCGCCACGCTGCTGGCGGCCGCGGTGGCGACACCGGTGGTGGGGCGGCTCGGCGACATGTTCGGCAAGCGGCGCATGCTGCTGGTCAGCGTCGCGCTGCTGGTGACCGGCTCGGTCGTGTGCGCGCTCAGCCAGTCGCTGGTGCCGATGATCATCGGTCGGGCGGTGCAGGGGCTGGCGGCGGCGGTCGTGCCGCTGGGTATCAGCATCATGCGGGACGAGTTGCCGGTCGAGCGGCTGGCCGGGGCGACGGCGCTGATGAGTGCCTCGCTCGGAGTCGGCGGCGCGCTGGGGCTGCCGACGGCGGCGCTGATCGCGGACCACTTCGACTGGCACGTGCTGTTCTGGGCCTCGGCCGGCATGGGCGTCGTGGCCCTGGCGCTCGTCGTGCTGTTCGTGCCGGAGTCGAAGGTGCGTTCCGGTGGCCGCTTCGACGTGGTCGGCGGTGTGGGTATGGCTGCGGGTCTGGTGTCCCTGCTGCTCGCGATCTCCAAGGGCGCGGACTGGGGCTGGACCAGCGGCACCACCCTGGGCCTGTTCACGGCGGCGGTCGTGGTGCTGGTCGCCTGGGGCTTCTTCGAACTGCGCACCTCCGAGCCGTTGGTGGATCTGCGCACCACCGCCCGCCGTCAGGTGCTGGTGACCAACCTGGCCTCGATCGCGATCGGTTTCTCGATGTTCGCGATGTCCCTGGTCCTGCCGCAGCTGCTGCAGTTGCCCACCCAGACCGGCTTCGGCCTGGGCAGGTCGCTGCTGACGGCCGGTCTGGTCATGGCACCCTCCGGCCTGGTGATGATGGCGTTCGCCCCGGTGTCCGCCGCCGTGTCCAAGGCGAAGGGCCCGAAGGTCACGCTGATGATCGGTGCCCTGATCGTGGCCTCCGGGTACGGCCTGAACATCGTGCTGATGTCCGAGGTCTGGCACCTGGTGCTGGTGTCCTGTCTCATCGGTGCGGGCATCGGCTTCACGTACGGCGCCATGCCGGCTCTGATCATGGGCGCGGTGGACCTTTCGGAGACCGCCGCCGCCAACAGCCTCAACACGCTGATGCGTTCGATCGGTACGTCGTGCGCCAGCGCCATCGCCGGCGTCATCCTGTCCCAGATGACGATCAGCCTCGGCGGCTACGCGCTGCCGTCGGAGAACGGCTTCAAGGTCGTCATGGCCATCGGCGCGGGCGCCGCCCTGCTGGCCTTCGCCGTGGCGTCGTTCATCCCGCGCCGCCGGCCCGTCGCCCCGGCCGCGTCGGCGCACGCGGTCGCCGAACCGTCGGCCGACGCGTCCAAGGTGGGCTGAGCCGCCGACCGCTGATGGCCGCCGGCCCACGGTCGGCGGCCATCAGGCCGGCTTCCTGCGGGTCCGCAGCAGGCTCACCCCCGCCCCGAGCGAGACGGCGCCCATGCCGACGCAGGTGAGGACGCCCTGGGCGCCGTCCACGGCGAAGGGGGCCACCGCGGCGACGGCGAGGTTGAACAGGAACAGGAACCAGAGCACGGGCCGGGACGCAAGCAGGGTCTTCATCGGGGTTTCCTCTCGGGATCAGGTGTTTGACCGTGTGCCAACAACCCTGTCGTCATGGCTCCGCCCTCTCGATGGAGTGCGTGCCCGGATGCCCGGTGTAGCCCGCTCCACCACCGCACGGCCCGTCGTGCTGCGGTATGACGTGCGGCCCGACCCGTACTGCGTTCTCAGTAGCCCCGATTGTCGGCAGCCGCACGACGACGTGACGGCCCCGCCCCGGGAGCCTGGGGAGGCCGAGGCGCTGATCCGCGAGGACCCGGGCGCCCCAGCCCCTTCCGTACGGGAGGCGGCCCGTCTCTGACCCCGTCGCCTTCCCCCGAGGGGGTCGCCCGTGCCGCACCGGACCCGGGCGGCCCTCGCCCGTCGTTCCCGGCGGGCATCGCCCACCATGGCCCGAGGACCACCACCGGAGAGACGCGATGAGCATCCCCTGGCAGCGATACGCGGACGAGCATCTGCGCACCGTCGACACCATGACGGCGGCGCTCCTGTTCGCCGCCTTCCTCTTCGGCAGCGAGATCCAGGTGCCCGACGCGCACCACTCGGACGCGGTGGGCCCCACCATCGCCCTGGCGGCCGGCTCCTGCGTGGCCCTGTTCTGGCAGCGCACCCACCCCCGCACGGTGACCGTGGTGACCACGCTGGGCGCCGCCGGTGCCGGCGCGCTGGGCCATCTGCTCACTCCGCTGATCCTGGCCCCGGTCATGCTGGCACTGCTGCGGCTGGCAGTCGGCACCGACCGCGCGACCACCCGGATCTTCTTCGTCGCCGCCCTCGCCCTGATCGTGATCCCTACCTTCGTGGTCGACCCCGACGACCACCCCTGGCCCCTGAAGACCCTCGGCCCCGCCGCCTGGCTGCTGCTGCCGGTCGCCACCGGCACCACGGTGCGGATGAAGGCCGCCTATCTGGAGGCCGTCCAGGCGCGCGCCGAGTACGCCGAGCGCAGCCGCGAGGACGAGGCCCGGCACCGGGTGGCGGAGGAACGGATGCGGATCGCCCGCGAGCTGCACGACGTCGTCGCCCACCATCTGGCCCTGGCCAACGCCCAGGCGGGCACGGCGGCCCATCTGGCCCGCACCCATCCCGATCAGGTCCAGAAGATCCTCACCGAGCTGGCCGGTACGACGTCCTCGGCGCTGCGCGAGATGAAGGCCACCGTGGGTCTGCTGCGCCAGCCGGACACCCCCGAAGCACCCCTGGCCCCGAGCCCGGGGCTGGACCGACTCGCCGAACTGACGGACGCCTTCGGCTCCACGGGCCTGAGCGTGAAGGTCGCCACCGAGGGCACACCCCGACAGCTGTCGCCCGGGGTGGACCTGACGGCGTACCGCATCGTGCAGGAGGCGCTGACCAATGTCGCCAAGCACGCCTCGGCCAGAGCGGCGCATGTGCACCTTGCCTACCGCGAGGACCAGTTGACGATCACCGTGACCGACGACGGCACCTCGACCGGCCCCTCGGACCCCGCCCCGGGCCACGGCTTCGGGCTGATCGGCATGCGCGAGCGCGCCCGGTCGGTCGGCGGGGCCCTGCAGGCGGGCCACCGGCTGGAGGGCGGCTTCGAGGTCACGACCCGGCTGCCCCTGTACCCCACCGCGCTGTGACGCGGGAGACGACCACCATGAGACGACAGGAACGGACCCCATGACCATCCGCGTGCTGCTCGCCGACGACCAGGCCCTGCTGCGGGCCACGTTCCGCATCCTGATCGACTCCTGCGACGACATGGAGGTCGTCGCCGAGGCGACCGACGGCGCCGAGGCGGTCGACCTGTCCCGCATCCACCGCCCCGACCTGGTCCTGATGGACATCCGGATGCCCGGCACCGACGGCCTCGCCGCCACCACGGTCATCTGCACGGACCCGGCCCTGTCCGGCACGCGCGTGCTGATCCTCACCACCTTCGAGATCGACGAGTACGTCGCCCAGGCGCTGCGGGCGGGTGCGAGCGGGTTCCTCGGCAAGGACGTGACCGCCGAGGCCCTCCTCGACGGCATCCGGACGGTGGCGGCGGGCGACTCGCTGCTCTCCCCGCCGGCCACGCGCGTACTGATCCAGCGGTTCCTGACGACTCCCGTGCGCGGCGCGCGGCTGCCGGGCTCCGCCGATCTCTCCGGGCTCACCACCCGCGAGCGGGAGGTCATGTCGTGGGTGGCAGAGGGCCACTCCAACGAGGAGATCGCGGAGAAGCTCTACGTCAGCCCGCTGACCGTACGCACGCACGTGCACCGCGCGATGACGAAACTGGGCGCCCGGGACCGCGCCCAACTCGTGGTCATCGCCTATCAGTCGGGCCTGGTGCGGGCCCCGCAGCCCGGGGAGTGCTGAGGCTCAGCCGGCGGACAGCCTGTCCAGCCACTGCTCCAGCAGGGCCGACTCGGCGGGGGTGAAGACGGGGGCCTGCGCGGCGCGCAGGCGGGCGGCGAGCGTGGCGGCGGCGACCGGGACGGCCGTGTCCTGATCGTCCCGGCCGGCCGGTTCCCCGGCGGCGGGCCGGGTGACCGAGCCGAGGACGGCGTCGCGCAGCCGCTCGGCGAACCGCGGGTCCGGGTACTGCTCGGGTCTGGTCAGCATCGACAGGGCCGCCCCGACATTGGCGGACATGACGATCTGTGTGGCGAGGGCGGGCGGGACGGTGAGCCGGCCGGCGGCCGCGCAGCGTTCCAGGATCCCGTGCAGCAGCGCGTGCGCCTCCTGGGCGGCCGCGGGCGGGACCGTGAGCTCGGGCGAGTACATCAGGCGGTAGTGGTTGGGGTGCTCCAGCGCGAACCGCATGTGGTTGTCCCAGCCGCTCCTGAGGTCGGCGACCGGGTCGCCGCTGGGCCGGGCCGCCCGCTTGGAGGCGAGATAGGCCCCGAATCCCCGGTCGACCACGGCAGCGAGCAGCCCGGCCTTGTCCCCGAACAGCCGGTAGAGCATCGGCGCACCCACCCCCGCCGCCTCGCACACCGCCCGCGTGGAGACGTCGGCGACCGACGCCTCGGCCAGCAGGTCCGTGGCCGCCTCCAGGATCTTCTCCCGCGCATCCATGGGGCCACCGTACGCCATTCGTAGCGTCGATACGAATTCTGGGGTACCAACGCTACGAAACCGTGTTATCGTCGATACGAGAAGAACGTAGCAGCGCTAACAAAGGATGCGGTCATGACCACTCAACCCCGGACGGACCAGCGCGTCGCGATCGTGACCGGCGGATCGCGCGGCATCGGACGGCAGGTCGTCCAGCGGCTCGCCGCCGACGGGTTCGCGGTCGTCGCCGGGTACGCGGGCAACAAGGACGCGGCCGACGAGGTCGTGCACACCGTCGAGGCGGCCGGGGGCACGGCCTTCGCGGCCCGCGCGGACGTCGGTGACGAGCACGAGGTCGCCGCCCTGTTCGACCTCGCGGAGGCCACCTACGGCGGTGTCGACGCGGTCGTGCACGCGGCCGGGCGGATGCCCCTCTCCCCCGTCGCCGAGCTCGACCTGGGCGAGCTGGACTCCCTGTACCGCACCAACATCCGCGGCACGTTCGTGGTGGACCAGCAGGCCGCGCGCCGGCTGCGCCAGGGCGGAGCCCTGGTCAACTTCTCCAGCTCCGTGGTGGGTCTCGCCTTTCCCGGCTATGGCGCCTACGCCGCGAGCAAGGGGGCGGTCGAGGCGCTGACGCTGGTCCTCGCGCGGGAGATGCGCGGCCGTGACGTGACCGTCAACACCGTCGCGCCCGGCCCCACCGCGACCGACCTCTTCCTCGACGGCAAGGACGAGGAGACCGTGGCCCGGCTGGCCGCCCAGCCGCCGCTGGAGCGACTGGGGACGCCGAAGGACATCGCGGGCGTCGTGTCCTTCCTGGTCGGCCCCGAGGGCCACTGGGTCAACGGGCAGGTGCTGCGGGCCAACGGCGGCATAGTCTGACGGCCCGGCGCGCCGTGAGAACAGGCGCCGTTCAGGGGAAAACGGCGGACGGGGCGCGTGGCGAGTCGCGACACCGTCGACACCTCACCCTGTGACGCTCCCCCTCATCCCGCCCATGCTCGCCCGGTCCGGCTCCCTGCCGTCCGCCGCACAGGACGCCCGTTGGGCCTACGAGACCAAGCAGGACGGCCAGCGGGTGGTCGCCTACCTCGAAGGGGACGGCGGCGTCCGGTTGCGTGCCCGGTCCGGGGAGGAGATCACGGCCGCGTATCCCGAGCTGCGGGCGCTCGGCACGGCCCTGGGGGCGACACCCGCGGTGCTGGACGGGGAGGTGCTGGCCCTCGACGAACACGGCCGCGCGGACTTCCAGTTGCTGCAGTCCCGGATGGGGCTGGCGCACGCGCCGGGCCGGGCGGCACGGCAGGCGGCACAGGTGCCGATCCACGTGGTGCTCTTCGATGTGATGCACCTGGCGGGCCAGGACCTCACCCCGCTCCCCTACGTCCGCCGGCGCGGGCTGCTGGAGGAGCTCGGCCTCGACGGGGCGTACTGGTCGACCCCCGCCGCGCTGGTCGGGCACGGCGAGCAGGCGCTGCAGGCCACCCGGGAGCACGGTCTGGAGGGCCTGGTCTGCAAGCGGCTGGACTCGGTGTACGAGCCCGGGGTGCGTTCCCGGGCCTGGATCAAGATCCGCAACATGCGCAGCGAGGACGTC
>Ga0075367_10000596_pt1 | contig 13887 bp, 5 predicted proteins | sample EndMethybrTD3032_FD_71399 | JGI IMG/M metagenome (GOLD analysis project Ga0075367, IMG submission 71399) | Populus endosphere microbial communities from Tennessee, USA - Endosphere MetaG P. TD hybrid TD303-2 | ecosystem: Host-associated > Plants > Roots > Endosphere | place: USA: Tennessee... | reverse complement strand
CAACCTGATCCTCGCGGTCGGCTGCGCCGTCGCGTCCTACTTCCTGATCGAGCGTCCGTCACTCGCGCTGCGCGCCCGCCTCGAGAAGCGTCAGAAGCCCGCCTACACGCCCGACCCGCTGCCGTCCGCTGCGACGCAGTGATCTCGTCCGACCGGCGGCCCACGGGCTGACGCTCCGGCACGAAGACCACGAAGGCCACAAAGATCACCAATCGCTCGAGTATCTTGACGATCGTCCGATCGGGATGATTCGGGGCGGCGTTCACCGCGATCTCGCGCAGAGGCCGCCAGGAAGCGGAGTGCGGAGAGGTACGTCGTGGACCGTACACGCGGCTTCAAGCCTGGAACCTCTGCGGGTTCGGCTCCTCGGCGCTCCGCGCGAGATCGCAGTGGACGTCGCCGCAAGCAGGCAAGTCGCCGCGGCGAGTCACGAGCGCATCGAAGCACCACCAGGTGACCGGATCACGAGCCTCAGGTCCGTGATCTTCGTGTTCTTTGTGGCCTTCGTGCCGGAGCGTCAGCCGTCAGCCGTCAGCCGTCAGCCGTGAGCCGTGAGCAGCCGCCGGCAGCCGCGCCTGTCCTTCAGGGCTGCCTGCTCGGCGCGTCGTTCGCCGCGAGATCGCCGAGGGCGTACTGCAGGCCGGCGAGGATGTGCGCGAGCATCGGCGGCTGCTTGTAGATCGACTCGTCGTGGCCCAGCACCTCGACGAAGACACGTCCGCTGCCTTCGCGGCGGATGTAGCTGAGGGCGTAGTCGGCGTCGCTCCGGCGCGGCGCCGGCTCCAGCGCTCTGACCTCCGCCGGCATCTTCGTGTAGTCGATGCTCGTGAGCACGTGCGCGTTCGCGCGCGACCACGAGGTCTCGTTGAACGTGTAGACCTCGTCGGCGATCGTGAACGGCCGCGGCAGGCGCACGCCCGATCCCTGGTTCACGTAGGTGAACGGCATGTTGATCGGGCTCTCGGGGTCGTCGATCTTCACCGCGATCTGTGTCGGATACAGCCAGTGCCACTTGAAGAAGCCGCCGATCAGACGGTTGAAGTCGGGCCAGAGCGGACTGCCGCCGTCGACCGGGCCGTTCGCCTGGGGAGGCGCGGGCGGTCCGGCGGCGCCGTGGTACGAGTCGGTCGCGGCGTGGACCGCGGCGAGCCCCTTGCCACCGCGCACGAACTCGAGCAGCGCGTCGCGGCGCGCCTTCGTCGCGGCGGCGTCGGACGGATCGTCGAGGAAGAGGCCCGTCGTGTTCGAGAGGAACACGGCGTCGTACTGTTTCAGGTTGTCGGCCGTGATGTCGGCCGCGCTGTAGCTGATCACCGTCGTCCACGCGCCCGTCTTCTGCCCGAGCGCCTCGACCGTGCGCGCGGCGAGCGGGATCGACGAGTGCACGAAGCCGGCGGCGCGCGCGAGCACGAGGACGCGCCGCGGCTGCTTCGGCTTCGCCGGCGCGGCGTCGGGCAGCGCCGCCATCATCTGCATCAGGTCGGTGACGCGCGCGACCTGCGGCTGCGGCGGGGGGCCGCCACGGCCGCCGCCCGCTTGAGCGCCGCCGGCCGGACGCGGCGGCGATGCCGCGGCGGATCCTCTCGTCGCGCTGCCGGTCATCTCCAGCTGCCCGTCCATGATCGACATGTCGGCGCGAAGCGTGCCGGTCGCCCCGCCGGCCGTCTCCGGCGTCAGGATCAGCACCGTCGGGATCGACATGCCCGGATAGCTGGCGGCGTACGACAGCACGAGACTGCCGCCGGACGCGCGCACGTCGGTGATGGCGATCTCGGGCTGGTTCGCCGGCCTGATGGTCGCGTGAACGGCGTCGCCGCTGCGGGCGACGACGAGCCGGAAGGTCTGCGCGCCGAAGGCGGCGGACGCCGCCGTCACGGTCCACTCGCCGAGAAACGGCGCCGCCTGCGCCGCACTGACGGTGCTGCCGGCCTGGCCGGCGCCGAAGAGGCCGAGCGCCATGAGAGAGACGAGCACGATTCGCATCACGAGCACCTCGTGCACGCGATTATAGGCGGCGCCACTGTGCGAATATCGCCGCAGAGACGGCCGGCCGGCCAGGCCGGCCGTCTCTGCGTCAGCGCATCGGCACGATCCACTCGGCGAAGTCGTCGGGACCTCCTGTCGCCGTCGTGATGACGGCGGATCGCGAGAGGTCGCGCCAGCGCAGGCGGCCGTGGACGCCGTAGGGCCAGAGGCGGATGCGATTCGCCGACCGCTCCACGCGCACTTCGACGAAGCTCTGGAAGAACGGCGCGACGTTGTAGTCGAAGAGCGCCGACAGGTACTCGCTCGAGAACGGCCACGCGTGGTACCGGCGCGTCCACTCCCACGCCGGCCGCTTCCACCACGGCGTGCGCGCGTCCACTTTGCGCACGATCTCGTCGCGGGTGGGGTAGAACGCCCATTCGGACGTGACCGGCCGTTGCGGCCAGTCGAGCGACGTGCCCATGCTGAGATACGCGCCGCCGCCGCCGTTGACGAAGTACTGCACCGCGCCGCGCCCGTTCGCCGGCGGCTCGGCGTAGTACTCGAAGTCGTGCGTGTCGCCCGCCATCACGATCGCGGCGCCGCGATCGACCAGCAGCTGCTTCAGCTGCGCGAACTCGGGGTTGTTCGCCGCCATGTCGAACGACTTCGCGTAGAGCGGGTGGCCGAGGATCGCCATGATCAGCTTGCCGCGCGCGCGATCGAGCGCCGACTCCAGCCAGGCGCGCTGCGCCGGATCGATGCGCTTGACGATGCCGGTGTCGACGGCGATGAGCGCGAAGCGATCGGTCTGCATCTCGAAGAACGGTCCGCGCTGGAACCCGGTCGGCACGCCGTACTCGCCGCGCAGCCGCGCCGCTTCGGCGACGAGGCCATCGATGCGCGTCCCGGTCGTGCTGGTGAGGCGGAGGTCGGCTTCGGCGCGTGCGCGCATCGCCGCGCGCGCCGCGTCGGGCTGCAGGAAGGTCGCGAGGAACGCCTCGAGCGCGTCGTACCAGTCGTGGTTGCCGGGAATCGCGAAGACCGGCTTGGTCACGCCCTTGAACGGCAGCCAGAAGCGGTTCTCGTAGTCGATCATCGAGCCGTTCGGGTAGACGACGTCGGAGCTGATGGCCAGGAACCTGACGTCGTCGCGGCCCATCACCGTGAGGATCTGATCGCGCAGCGAGTGCTGCGACGCGTCGCCTTCGCCGGTGTCGCCGATGACGACGAAGCTGAAGTCGCCGGTGTCGGTGCCGGGCGCCGCCACCGTGAACGTCGACGGGCCGACGCCGCCCGGCACGGCGTGCACCATCGCTTCGCGCCAGGTGTCGGTGCGTGCCTCCGCCCACGAGTTCCAGATCCCCGACGCCCAGTTCTCCGTGTCGAAGAACCAGCTCATGCCCCAGACCGGCACCGTGGCCGCGACGATGGCCGCGATCGGGACGCCGAGCGCGAGGCTGCGCCAGAGCGCCGCCGGGATCGAGTAGCGGGCCTCGCGCAGCTGCAGCGCGGCGCGGAGGCGGTAGCGCAGCCAGCCGCCGGCGACGCGGCGCCGGAGGCCGCCGCCCTTCTCGTCGACCGAGAGATACCAGCGCCACACGGTGCGCTCGATCCAGCGCGTCGACGATCGCACCGAGATCGCCATCGGCGCCGCGATCAGGAACGCGAAGAGGAGCGCGAGCGCCGCGTCGCCGATCACGGCAATCGCCGGCGCCGCGTAGCCGAGCAGCGTGCCGTCGCTCTGCAGACGCGCGCTGTGGATGGCGAAGAGCGTGACGAGGAAGGCGATCGTCCATCGCCGATCGGACGAGGCGCGGACCTGCTCCTCGGCGGCGATGCGCGCGGCGAGCTCCACGGCGACGGGGTTGTCGCCGAGCCCGAGATCGTCGATGACCGTTCCGGCGGCGTCCCCGGTCGTGTGCACGGGCGTGGTCGCCATCGCCCACGCGATCCCGAAGAGCCGCAGCGCGGCGGCGAGCGCCACCATCCACGTGTCGGCAAAGTGCCACAGCGCGAGCAGCGCGACGGCGGTCGCGAGATCGGCGACGGCGGCGATCCAGGCGAGCTGGCGCGGCCGTCCCGCCGACCGCAGCCCGGTGCGCGCGTAGCCGAACCCGTCGATGGCGAACGTGAGGGCGAGAAACACGGTGAGCGTGGTGGCGGCCGTCTCGGGCGCCGCGAGGACCAGCAGCCCCATCAGCGTGCTGATGACGCCGCCGGTGACCGCGCGCTTGAGCGCCGCCGCGTTCGCGCGGCGGACGCCGTGCAGGATCTGCAGCGCGCCGCCGATGGCGAGCAGGACGCCCACCCGCCGCAGCGGCTCCTCCGCCGCGCCGAACGGCGCCAGCGCCGCGAGCACGCCGAAGGCGGCGAGCGCCAGCGGGAGCGGCCCGCTCGCGCGCAACCCGCGCCGCGGACGCGATGGCGGCGCGTCGCTCGTGGCGGTCGTCGGCACGCCGCCATGCTACACGAGCGGGCCGAACCACGAGGTTGATCCGATGGCCGCGCGCTGCAACTGCCGCTGCCAGCTGCCAGCTGCCAGCTACCAGCTGCCAGCTACCAGCTACCAGCTACCAGCTGCCAGCCGACAGCCGACAGCCGACAGCTGGAAGCCGGCAGCTGGAAGCCGGCAGCTGGAAGCCGGCAGCTGGAAGCCGGCAGCTGGCTGCGGCCAGCGACTGCGACAGTCGGTTACGGGTACTGCGGCAGCGCGACGTAGCCCGCGCCGCCGAGACTCTTCGAGATCGTCGTCGTGTAGTTCGCGCTCGACAGCAGGATGTACCAGTTGCCGGTCGCGACGACGTAGGTCGCGAGATCGGTCTTGCCGTCGCCGTCGTAGTCGCCCTTCACCGGCGTGTAGCCCGTCCCGCCCCACGACACGTTGACCGTCGTCGTGTAGTTGGTGCTGGACTTCAACCCGTACCAGACGCCGCTCGTCGTGTTGTAGACCACGAAGTCGGTCTTGCCGTCGCCGTCGTAGTCTCCCTGGACCGGCACGTAGCCGGCGCCGCCGACGCCCTTGTTGATGCCGCTCGCGTAGTTCGACGAGGACGTCAGCACCGACCAGTTGCCCGTCGACACCTGGTAGACGCCGATGTCGGTCTTGCCGTCGCCGTCGAAGTCCCCCGGTACCGCGGTGTAGCCGCTGCCGCCGTAGCTCACCGACACCGTCGTGGTGTAGTTGGCGCTCGACTTCAGGCCGAACCACTGGCCCGTCGTCGTGTTGTAGGCGACCAGATCGGTCTTGCCGTCGCCGTCGTAGTCGCCCGGCACCGGCGCCCAGCCCGATCCGCCCGCGCTCTTGTTGAGCGACGTCGTGAAATTGGTGCCGGAGAGCAGCACCGACCAGTTGCCGGTCGCGTTCTGATAGACGCCGTAGTCGGTCTTGCCGTCGCCATCGTAGTCGCCCGGCACCGCGGTGTAGCCGCTGCCGCCGAAACTCCTGCCGAGCGCGCCGGCGTAGCCGCTCGAAGACGTGAGCGACGACCAGCCGCCCGTGCTCGCGTTGTAGACGGTGATCTCCGCCTTGCCGTCGGCCTCGAAATCGGACGCGCGGCTCGCGTCGTTGCCGCCGACGAAGATCGCGGTCGAGATCACGCGGTCGGCGCTGGTGCCGAAGCCCAGCTTCGACAGCGTCGTCGTATAGGCGGTGGTCGAGAGCAGCACGTACCAGTTGCCCGTCGACTGCTGGAAGAGACCGAGATCGGTCTTGCCGTCGCCGTCGAAGTCGCCGGGTACCGGCAGGTAGCCGACGCCGCCCCAGCTCTTGCTGAGCGTGGTGGTGTAGCTGGCGCCCGACAGGAGGACCGCCCACGCGCCGGTCGATCGCTGATACAGGCCGAGGTCGGTCTTCTTGTCGCCGTCGTAGTCGCCCGGTACGAGCGAGTAACCCACACCGCCCCAGCTCTTGCTGAGCGTGGTGAGATAGTTGCCCGACGACAGGCGCACGTACCAGTAGCCGGTGGCCTGCTGGTAGATGGCGATGTCGGTCATGGTGTCGCCGTCGAAGTCCTGGCCCGGGATGGGCGTGTAGCCGCCGCCGCCCCAGTTCACGACGAGCGTCGTCGTGTAGTTCGAGGTGGATTTCAGCACCGACCACTGTCCGTCGGAGAGACGATACACGGCGGGGTCGTTCTTGCCGTCGCCGTCGTAGTCGCCGGGGACGGGCGTGTAGCCGGCGCCGCCCCAGTTCAGGTTCAGCGATCCGCCGCTCGACTTGAGGATGTTCCACGCGCCCGTGGCGTCGTTGTAGACGGCGACGTCCATGAACCCGTCGCCGTCGTAATCGCCGGGCACGGGCGTGAAGCCCGGCCCGCCGAACGAGACGGTGGTGCTGGACCCGTAGTCGAGGACCGAGGACGCGATCCGCCAGTCGCCGTTCGGCTTGTAGTAGATCATCTCCGACTTGGCGTCGCTGTCGAACGCGCCGAAGGGAACGGGGGCCAGGATCTTGAACGGCACTTCGGCGGAGTCGTTGGCTTCACCGGCGCCGTTCAGCGCCGAAATCACCATGTAGTACTGCTGACCGGGTGTCAGTCCTGTCAGGACGTGGCCCGGCATCGCCGTCGACGCGATGATCGTCTTCGATCCGCCCGGCGTCGTGCTGTACTTGATGTGATAGTAGTCCGCCAGGGGCAGCGCATTGAACTGCACCGTCGCCCTGCCAGGCCCGGTCCGCACGAAGCTCAGACCTGTCGGGATGCCGAGCGAGTCGATGTTGATCACCTGCACGTCCTGCAGGCCGCTCGAGGCGTTGTACGACGCGTCGGCGGATGACGACGTCAGGATGATCGAATAGTCGCGATTCACGCCGGGGGTGTTGTCCATGTGTCCGGTGACCACGACGGTGCGCGCCGTGTTCCAGCTCGTCGGGCCGCCGCTCGACGTGTCGAACGTCAGCGACGCCGGGAGCGCCGTGCCGGCGGACGGATCGTTGCTCACCACGCCCACGGTCACCGTGGCGGTCGGCGCCTTGGACAGGACGACGGTGAAGGACGCGGGGCCTCCCGTGCGCGTCGTCACCAGTCCGCTCAACGGCGTGACGACGAAGTTCTTGGTCTCGTTGTCCTGGCTCGTGACCGGCTGTGCGCTCTCGATGCCGTTGTAATTGGCATCCGCACTGCTGGCGAGGTTGTGTACGGTGAGGCCCGTGTTGCCGCTGGCTCCGCCGTCCTCGGTGCCGGTGACGGTGACGAGCCGCGGCTCGGCCCAGTTCTGCGGCGTGAAGTCGAGAGACCCCGGCGAGGTCGTGGCGCCGCTCGGCGTCACGCTCATCGCCACGTGGACGCTTGCGGTCGGCTGCGTCTGGAGCGACACGAAATACCCGGCCTGCGCCCCGTTCTCGGAGACGTAGATGTTCTGGCTGCCCGGCGTGACCTTGACGCCGGGGTACGCGTAGAGGCCCTTCTTGATCGTCGGAATGCTCCCCGAGGGGCGGGCATTGCCCGAGCACGGGGAGAGCCCCGCGCCACAGACGGTGTTCACCTGGATGTCGGCCGGGCCCGGCGCCCCAGGAGGGACGACCAGCGTGCACGTCGTCGTGCTCGCGCAGTTGACGCCGGTGGCCGGGACGGATCCGCCGGGGCCGATGAAGGTGAAGGCGGTTCCGCGGAAGATCCCGAAGCCGCCAACCGCGACCTGTGTCCCGGGGATGAAGCCGGTCCCCGTGATCGTGACGGTGTTTCCGCCGCCGGCCGGTCCGGTGGACGCGCTGATGCCGGTAATCGTCGGCGTCGCCGGTGTCTGCGAACCCGCGCCGTAGATGAAATACGGGGTCGCGACGCCGCCGGGGGTCTGCACGCTGATCTGCCAGGCCCCCTGCGGCACGCAGCAGTCGTAGGTCAGGCTCGGCGCGGTCCCGCCGCAGGAGGTTCCGCTCGCGCAGTTCGCGTTGCTGACGATCGACGGGCCGAGATAGATCGAGGTGCTCCCGGGCAGGCTGGCCGCCGCCGACGTGAACGCGCCGCCGCTGAGGGTGTACGGCGTCGCCGAGTTGTAGGGACCGGAGCTCGGCGTCACGCCCGAGATGATCGGCGCACCGTAGTACCTGAACGACTGGCCCGCCGCGCTCTTCACGCCGTTGACCAGCGCGTAGACCGTGATCAGTCCCTGGCTGCCGGCTGGCAGCCGGTTCGATCGCGTGCCCGCCGCGGTGCACGTCGTCGCATTCGAGCAGGTGACGCCGGTCAGCACGTCGTTGTTATTGCTGTCCACGAAGCGCGTGGCTTTCTGGACCGTGCTGAAGCCCGTCCCGGTGATCGTCGGCGGGGCCGCATTGGGACCGACACCGCCGTAGTTCGGCGTGATGCTGGAAATGGTCGGCTGCGCCTCTGCCGCAGCCGCGAAGACGAGAAGAAGCGCAGGCACGAACACGAACTTCGACACACGTTGCATGGCGATACCTCTCGCGAAGCCCACCCTTCGCGGGTACACACGCACCTCCGTCCGCGCCTCCGCACGAACCGAAGTGGTCGTCTAGGTTGTTGGTCGCTCGCAGCTAACCGGGGAGGAATCTAGAATACACGAGCTTTCGCGAATCCTCGGGATTCCAATTCTGTGATCACGACGCGTCGTGAACCGCGGCATCGTGATCTATGGATACTGCGGCACAGCGGCGTATCCGGAGCCGCCCCAGTTCTTCACGAGCGTCGTCGTGTAGTTCGAGCGTGACAAGAGGATGTACCAGTAGCCGGTCGACTGCTGGTAGAGCACGAGATCGGTCACCGCGTCGCCGTCGAAGTCCCCCTTCACGGGTGCGTAACCCGATCCGCCCCACGACAGGTTGACCGTCGTCGTGTAGTTCGCGCTGGACTTCAGGCCGTACCACTGTCCGCTCGCCGTGTTGTAGACGACGAAGTCGGTCCGGCCGTCGGCGTCGTAGTCGCCCTGTACCGGGACGTAGCCGGCGCCGCCGACATACGCGCCCATGCTCGTCGTGTAGCCGGACGCCGCCAGCAGGATCGACCAGAGCCCCGTCGAGCTCTGATAGACGCCGATGTCGGAGGCGCCGTCGCCGTCGAAATCGCCCGGCACCGCGGTATAGCCGCTGCCGCCGTACGTGACGTTCACGGTCGTGGTGTAGTTCGTGCTGGACTTGAGGCCGTACCACTGGCCGGTCGTCGTGTTGTAGACGACGAGATCCGTCTTGCCGTCGTCGTCGTAGTCGCCCGCCACCGGGATCCATCCCGGGCCGCCCACGTTCTTCCCGATCGCGGTCGTGAAGTTGCTGCCGGAGAGCAGGATCGTCCAGGCGCCCGTCGCCGCCTGATAGAGCCCGCGATCGGCGCGGCCGTCGCCGTCGTAGTCACCGGGCACGGCCGTATAGCCGGTGCCGCCCCAGTAGTGATTGAGCGAGACGGTGTATCCCGAGTTCCACTGGAGCGAGAACCACATGCCGCTCGCTTCGTGGTAGAGCGTCATCTCCGATCCGCCGTCGTCTTCCAGATCCGACGCGCGGGCCGGGTCCGCGTGCCCGGCGAAAGTCGCCGACGAGATCGCGCGGTCGCTCATCGTCCCCCACGACGTCACGGTGAGCGGCGTGGCATACGCGCCGCTCGAGAGCAGCGCCGTCCAGGTGCCGGTGGATGGCTGGAAGACGGCGGGATCGAGCCTGCCGTCGCCGTCGTAGTCCCCCGGGACCGGCATGTAGCCGACGCCGCCGAGCGTGACGGTGAGCGCGGTCGTATAGTGGCCGCCCGAGAGCAGCACCGCCCAGCTGCCCGTCGCGCGGTGATACAGCCCGTAGTCCGCTTTGCCGTCGTTGTCGTAATCGCCGGGCACCAGGGTGTAGCCGACGCCGCCCCAGGTCATCGGGTTCGGCACCGTCGCGTTGCCTCCCAGGAAGGTCCAGTACCCATGTGCCACGGAATAGATCATCGAATTCGCGGTCCCGCTGCCGTCGGGATCCATGCCCGGAACCGCGGTCACCGTACCGCCGCCCCAGCCTGAGAACGAGACCGACGTCCCCCAATTCGTGGTGGACTTGAGGTACCGCCACGTACCCGTCGCGCGCTCGTAGACGGCGGGATCGGTCTTGTTGTCGTCGTCGATGTCGCCCGGCACCGGCAGGAAGGCGGGGCCGCCCCAGGTGAACTCCGTGTAGCCGGCCGACGACATCTGGATCCTCCACACACCCGTGGAGCGGTTGTAGACGGCGACGTCCTGCCGCAGGTCGCCGTCGTAGTCCCCTGGCACCGGCGCGTCGCCGGGGTCGCCGAGATGCACCGTCGTGGCCGACGTGTATCCGCCGATCGAGCTCCGGATCTTCCAGTCGCCGGCGGGCGTGTAGTAGGCCATCTCCGACTTGCCGTCGCCGTCGAAGTCGCCCACCGTGGCGACCTGCGCCGACGCCGACCCCGCGGCCATGAGACACCCCGCAACCATGAGCGATCTGGCGATCATCCGTCCCTCCTATTTGATCAGCGGCGGACCGGCCACAGGATACACGACGCGGATTTCTGCTACCCTGCATGCGTTCAAGGAGTTCCGGTCATGGCCCGTATCGTCCGTCCCGCCTGGGTTGCCGTCACCGCGGCATCCGTCATGTTCCTCGCCGCGTTGTCGGCGTCAGTCATCCAGGGCGTCGCGCAGGCGCCGCCGCCGGGACCGACGGCGGCCCAGATCGCGCCGTTCCTCGGCGACTGGGTCGTCACCACGTCGATGGGCGGCAACCAGATGACGTCGATGGTGTCGGTGAAGACCGACGGCGGCAAGGTGACCGCCACGTTCGCGGCTGAAGGGCAGCCGTCGAGCACCATCACCAACATCGCCATGGCCGGCAGCGGCCTCGTGCTCCGCTACACGCTCGAATTCGGCGGCAATCCGATCCCGACGGTGATGACGCTGACGCCGGACGCCAGCGGGGCGGGCCCGCTGCGGGTGCAGCTGTCGGTGATGGACGGACAGTACGAGATGAGCGGCATGGCGGCGAAGCAGCTGCCCGGCGCACCCCTGCCGCAGCGGGGCGGCGGCGCCGGCCCGGGCGGCGGCCGCGGACCGCAGATCAACGAGACCTCCGACTTCTCGCCCAAGCCGCCGTACAAGGTGCGCAGCGCCCAGGACGAGGCGAAGGCCTTCATCCTGCCGCAGGGCTATCGCATGGAGCTCGTCGCCTCCGATCCCGACGTCATCAGCCCGGTCATCATCGAGTTCGACGGCAACGGCCGCATGTACGTCGCCGAGATGATCAGCTACATGATGGACGCCGAGGCGACCCGCGAGCACGACCCGCTCAGCCGCATCAGCCGCTGGGAGAGCACGAAGGGGGACGGCGTCTACGACAAGCGCACCGTGTTCGCCGACAAGCTGGTCGCGCCGCGCATGATCCTGCCGCTGACCGACGGCGTGATCCTCACGAGCGAGACCGACTCCGACGACATCATCAAGCTCACCGACAGCAACGGCGACGGCGTGTCCGACAAGCGCGAAATCGTGTTCACCGGCATCGGCCAGAGCGGCGACTCGAACATCGAGCACCAGAAAGCCGGCCTGCTCTGGAACATGGACAACTGGATCTACACGACCTACAACCCGTTCCGGATCCGCTGGACGCCGTCGGGCTTCCTGCGCGAGCGCACCGGCCCCAACGGCGGCCAGTGGGGGCTGGCGAGCGACGACGACGGCAAGCCGTGGTTCGTGGACGCGGGCGGCGAACGCGGGCCGATGAACTTCCAGTATCCGATCCACTACGGCTCGTTCACGCCGTGCCCGTCGACCGGCGGCCGCGGTCCGGGCCGCGCGGGCGCCGCGCCGCCTCCGCCGGCGAATCCGAACTGCCCGCCCGGGATGGAGAACGGCTTCGAGAAAGACTTCGCCGTCGTCTGGCCGGCGCCCGGCATCGGCGACATGCAGGGCGGTCTCTTCCGCACGCGCATGCCGGCGCAGAACCTCAATCACTTCACCGCGACGACCGGACCGGCGATCTTCCGCGGCGACGCGCTCCCCGACGACATGAAGGGGGACCTGCTCTTCACCGAGCCGGTCGGCCGCCTGATCCGCCGCGCCGAGGTCGAGAACATCGAAGGGCTGACGCAGCTCCGCAACGTGTATCCCGGATCGGAGTTCGTCAACAGCGAGGACCAGCTGTTCCGCCCGGTCAACATCAGCAACGCGCCCGACGGCACGCTCTACATCGCCGACATGTACCACGGCATCATCCAGGAGCTCGAGTGGTCGGGCCCCGGCTCGTACCTGCGCGCGAAGATCGAGCAGTACCAGCTGGACAAGGTCGCGCAGCACGGACGCATCTGGCGCCTGCGCTACGACGGCCGCGCCGCGGTGGCCAGGACCGCCACCAACATCGGCCAGCCCGCCGTCCCGGCGATCGCGCCGAAGTTCGCGGCGCCGCGGATGTACAGCGAGACGCCGGCGCAGCTCGCCGCCCACTTCACCAATCCCAACGGCTGGTGGCGCGACACGGCGCAGCGGCTGCTCGTCCTCACGCAGGACAAGTCGGTCGTCCCCGCGCTCGAGCAGATGGCGCGGACGTCCGACAACCTGCTCGCGCGGTTCCACGCGATCTGGACGCTCGAGGGGCTCAACGCGCTCGATCCCGCGCTCGTGCGCGAGCTGATGAAGGACAAGAACCCGCGCCTGCGCATCCAGGCGGTGCGCGCCAGCGAGACGCTCTACAAGGCGGGTGACAAGACGTTCGCCGACGACTACCGCACGATGGCGAAGGATGCCGACGCCAACGTCGCGATCCAGGCGCTGCTCTCGGCCAGCCTCTTCAAGCTGAAGGAGCTGCCCGACATGGTGAAGGCGGCGCAGGCGGCGAACCCGGCCAAGGGAATTGCGATCATCGGCGAGCGCCTGCTCGCGCCCGCGCCGGCGCTCGGCGGCCGCGGCCGCGGCATGCTCACGCCGCCCGAAGAGAAGCGCCTGCAGCAGGGGAGCGACGTGTTCGAAGGCGTCTGCTTCTCGTGTCACGGTCCCGACGCGCTCGGTGCGCCGCTCGCCGGCGCGGCGCCCGGAACGACGATGGCGCCGCCGCTCGCCGGATCGCCGCGCGTGCAGGGCCACCGCGACTACGTGATCAAGGTGCTGCTGCGCGGCATGACCGGTCCGGTCGACGGCAAGACCTACCGCGACGTGATGGTGCCGATGGACAACACCGACGAGTGGATCGCCGGCATCGCGTCGTTCGTGCGCACCAGCTTCGGCAACAGCGGCGACATGGTCACGCCGGCCGACGTCGCGCGCGTGCGCGCCGAGATCGCGGGGAAGAAGGGGCCGTGGACGGCGGGCGAGCTCGAAGCGTCGCTGCCGCGGCCGCTCGACGCGCAGCAGTTCAAGATGACGGCGAGCCACGGCAGCGAGACCGCGGCGTTCGCCGCGACGCTGCGCGGCTGGAACTCCGGCGCCGCGCAGGCGCCCGGCATGTGGTTCCAGATGGAGCTGCCGCAGCCGGCGCTCGTCGCCGAGGTGCAGTTCGACTCCGCCAACACCGCCGGCCGCGGCGGCCGCGCCAATCTCGCGCCCGCTCCGCCGCCCGGCGCGCCGGCCCGGGGCGCAGGCCCGGCCGCGGCCCCGGCGTCGCCGATCGGCTATCCGCGCGCGTACGCCGTCACGGTGTCGATGGACGGCAAGAAGTGGAGCAAGCCGGTCGCGCAGGGCATGGGGACCGCCGCGCACACGACGATCACCTTTGCCCCGGTCCGCGCGCAGTTCGTGCGGATCACGCAGACCGACAACATCGCCGACGCGCCGGCGTGGTCGATCCGCAACCTCCGCGTCTTCGAGTCGCGGCCCGCGGCGGGTACGAAGTAGACGGCGGGGTCCGAGGTCCGAGGTCCGAGGTCCGAGGTCCGAGGTCCGAGGTCCGACGATGCCGGACCTGGCGGTCTCGCCTACATCGGACGGCGCCGGACCTGGAGGTCTGGCCTACATCGGATGTAGGCCGGGTCTTCAGACCCGGCTTTC
>Ga0075367_10000595_pt1 | contig 13890 bp, 9 predicted proteins | sample EndMethybrTD3032_FD_71399 | JGI IMG/M metagenome (GOLD analysis project Ga0075367, IMG submission 71399) | Populus endosphere microbial communities from Tennessee, USA - Endosphere MetaG P. TD hybrid TD303-2 | ecosystem: Host-associated > Plants > Roots > Endosphere | place: USA: Tennessee... | reverse complement strand
GGCTGGGTGTCCCGTCACGTCGAAGGGCGCAGTGTTCGCCAGCATCTCGGTCCCACGCATCATGACCTCGGAGACCGACGCATCAGGTGCCGGCAATCGTGCCGCGCGGATCGGGGTGGTCGGCATCACCAGGACGTCGTACGCGGAGAGCGCTGCGTCGTAGGCAGCGGCCAGGCTTCGTTCGAGGTTCCGCGCCATCGCGTAGTGGCGGCCGTGAGCCAGCCCGATGCTGTGTCGGGCAGCCAGGATGGTCATCTTCACCGACTCGGGGAACTGGTGGGGCCGCTGCTGCCGGCGCGTGCCGAAGTGCGCGATGGCTTCGGGGTCGTACTGTCCCTTCCAGCTGGAACCGAAGGCATTGCCGTCGACCAGCTGCCGCAATCCGCCTTCAGTGGCGATCACACTGAACAGTGCTGGCGCGCGGAGGTGCCACGGGATCGACACGTGGTCAGCGACAAGTCCGGACGCCTGCAGCCGGCTTACTGCGTCTCGGACGGCGTCATCCACCTCGGGCTCGGAGTTGGCGTGCTCGAATCCCTCGGACACGACGCCGATGCGCAGCCCGACCGCACCCTTGCTGAGCTCGTCGACATAGTCGACCGCGTCCATCGTGCAAGGTTGTCGAGGATCGAGTCCGTCCGGCCCGGCAATCACGGTGAGCATCCGTGCGACGTCGTGGACCGACCGTCCCGTGGGACCGAGATGATCGAGCGACTGTTCCACCGGGATGGCCCCTGTGTAGGGGACAAGTCCCCACGTCGGCTTGTGTCCGACGAGGCCGAGCCAGGCGGCCGGCACGCGGATGGATCCCCCCTGATCGCCCGAGATGGCCATGTCCACCTCGCCCGTCGCCACCAGGACACCACTTCCGCTCGACGAACCGCCCGCGGATCGTGCGACGTCCCAAGGGTTGAGCACGGGACCGGTCTTGCTCGTGTGCGAGCCGGCCGACATGCAGAGGTCCTCGCACACCGCCTTGCCTGCGATCACCGCACCGGCCTCCAGCAGACGTGTGACGACGGTCGCGTCCCGGCTCGGCGTGAATCCCTGCAGCATGTGGGAGCCGTTCATCATGGGAACCCCGGCGACGCAGGTGTTGTCCTTGATCGCCACCCGGACGCCGGCGAGTGGACCCTCTGTCTTCTCCTGCAGGTGAGTGGTCACGTACCAAGCGCCCAGGACGTTGTCCTCGTCCCTCGGTCGAGACCACGACCGCTCGGGCACCGACGAGGCCTCCGCGTCGTGCAGCGCCTCGACCAGATCCCAGGATTCGAGCACGGTGTCGGCCGCTGCGACGTACTCCTCGAGATCGTCGGTCGACAGGTTCAGCTCGTACGTCGCTGCGGTGGATGCGAACGAGCCACTGTCGGGCCGGTCGATTGTCATGTGCCCTCCAGGCGGGAACGGAGATCTCGTCGCGTCGATCTGGCGACGTGTTGCGGTATGGGTTGGCGCCGATGCTGAGCGTGTGCCCAGACCGCGACGCGATGGGCCTACCGACCGGCCCGACGACGGGCGATCGACGTGGACAGCGCGACGGCGATGATGAGCGCGGCGCCGTTGAATGTGGGCTGGACCCAGTCGGCGGCTCCGGCCAGCACGAGTCCGTTCACGCTGACTGCCACGAACAGGACACCGAGCAGCGTGCCGAGCACGTTGAAGGTGCCGGGCTTGAGGGCAGTTGCACCCAAGAAGGCCGCTGACAGCGCAGCCAGTGTGTAGCCCGGGCCCACGGAAGGGTTCGCGGTTCCTGCCCGCGCGAGGAGGAGCACGCCCGCCACGCCCGACAGGCCTCCGGAGAGCACGAAGCTGGAGAGGACGTACCGATCGACTCGGAGCCCCACCAGCCGGGCCGATCCCGGGCTCACACCCACAGCTGTCAGCTGTCGACCGTAAGGCGTCTGAGTCAGCACGTACCACACGCCCACGGCGATCACGGCCAGCGTGTAGACCGTTCGTGGCAGGCCGAGCCAGGTGCCCGAACCCAGAGCCGTGAGGCTCTCCGGTATGCCGATGCTGATCACCAGGTTGGCGGTGTAGAGCGAGACGAGGCCTGCGACCAGCGTCGCCGTACCGAGAGTCGCGACGAGCGCATTGACTCCCAGCCGTGCGACGAGCACGCCGTTGAACAGCCCGACCGCGCATCCGGAGAAGATGCCCAGCACGACGGCGAGAACAACTGGCACGTCGTGCTCAGCGGCGGCGGTCGCCGTCACGATGGACGACAATCCCGCGACGGCGCCGACCGACAGGTCGAACTGACCGCAGGTCAGCGGCAGGATCGAGGCCAAGGCGATGATTGCGACGACCGGCTCGTTGCCCAGGATGTTGCGGATGTTGGCAGCGCTCGGGAAGGTGTCACTGGTGGGTTGGTAGACGGTGAAGAACACGCACATCAGCGCGAACAGGAACACCAGGGCGTACTTCTCGACAAGAGAGGGAAGCTGCGCCCGCCACGTCGGCGCGGGCGCCTCGTGAGCCGGACGTCCGGCTGCCCCTGGCGAGGAGGCCGGAGGTGATGGAGGAGGGGCCACCTCGGTGGATTCGGTCGTCATGCGGGGACCTCCATGGTCAGGTAGGACAGCTCGGTGAGCCGATCGGCAGTGATGTCGGGGGCGAGCAGCTCGGCGACGACGCGGCCCTCCCTGAGGACGAGGACTCGATCCGCGACGTGTGCCATCTCCTCGAAGTCCGAGGTCACGAGGAGGACGGCCGTGCCGTGGTCGGCTGCGGCACGTACATGCGCGTAGATGTCGGCACGCGCGCCGACGTCGACGCCCTGGGTGGGTTCGTCGAGGAGCAGGACCGCCGGATCACGGCGCAGCCACCTGGCCAGCACCACCTTCTGCTGGTTGCCACCGGACAACGTGCCCGCCGCCGGGGTGTCAGTGTCGGGCTTGACGCCGAAGGCCGCGACCAGCGCTCTGGCATCGGTGCGCTCGGCCTTGTGGCGAAGCCTCCCGCCGCGCCAGTAGGACCGGACCACCGACGCGGAGAGGTTCTCTCGCACCGACAGGCTGGAGAACAGCCCGTCCGCTCCGCGATTCTCCGGAACCAGCGCCAGACCAGCTTCCATGGCCTGCCGCGGGCTCCGCACCCTGAGCGGCCGACCCGCGAGCGTGACCTCTCCGCTCGTGACGGGTAGGTCGCCGAACAGGGCGTGGAGCAGCTCGCTGCGTCCGGACCCGAGCAGTCCCGCGATGCCGAGAACCTCTCCCCGGTGCAGGTCGAGGTCTACCCCTCGAAGGGGGCCCACCGCTAGGCCGCGAACCGACATTGCGACGTCAGTCGCGACCTGCCGTCGTTGCTCGGGGAAGACCCTGTCGAGCGGCCGTCCGACGATCATCTCGACAAGTCCCGCCTCGGTAAGACCCTCCACGTCCCGTGAGCCGGCGACCCGTCCGTCACGGAGCACGGTCACGCGGTCCGCGAGGTCGATCACCTCGTCGAGGCGGTGGGTCACGTAGACGATCGTCTGCCCGGCCTCGGCATAGCGGCGCAGGGCCGCGAGCAGCACGTCCACCTCCCAGGCAGGTAGTGAGGCAGTCGGCTCGTCCAGGACGAGAACGCCTTCGTGGGCACCCTCGCGATCCTGCAGCGCACGTGCGATCGCGATCATCACGCGATCAGCAGGTCTCAGGGCCGCCACCAAGGTGTCGGGCGTTGCGGGGATGTGGAATCGCTCGAGGACCTCGGAGGTGCGCCGACGCAACGAGGCGCGGTCGATCCGGCCGCCGCTCGAGGTGGGGAAGCCGCGTCCGATGGCGATGTTCTCGGCCACGGTCAACGCAGGAAAGACCGCCGGATCCTGGTGCACGAAGTGAAGTCCGTGCCGCTTCGCCTCCTCGACCGACCAGCGCTCCGCCGGCGTCGAGACACCCCCGACCGTGATCGTGCCACCGGTGTCGGCCCGGTGCACGCCCGCAAGGAGCTTGATGAGGGTTGACTTGCCGGACCCGTTGCCGCCGAGGAGGGCGTGGATCTCGCCGCGTCCCACCTCGACCGACGCGCTGGACAGGACCGTGGTGGCCCCGAACGTCTTGCTCAGGTGGGAGGCGTGCAGGACGGTGTTCTGCACGCCTCGCCGGCCACCGAAAGTGGTCAAGACAGACCCCAGATGGTGCGGTAGTTCGCCTCGTAGTCCTGGAGCGGCTTGCCGTCGGCACCGATGTTGCCGTCGTAGTACGTCGTCTCCGTCGGCATCGAGGGTGAGGACGCGTCGAGGGTCTGGTTCCCGATGCCGGCGTCGACCTGCGGCTCGCCCTGCAGCAGGCGGTTCATTCCATCGATGGCAGCCCAGCCGACCCACCGAGCCGGAGCACCGGCGACCATGTCCTGGCCCTTGCCTTCCGCGGCGGCGGCGATGTTGGCCGACAGGCCCTCCTGGCCGGTGACGAGGAGGTCGGCGTCACGACCGGACGCGGTGACCGCCTGCGCGATGCCCAGTGAGAGCGCAGCGTCGTAGGGGCTGTAGACGACGCTGGCGTCAGGGTTCTGGGTGAGTGCCGCTGCTGCCTTGGCCTGGAGCTTGCCGGTGGCCAGGTCGGCGAGGGTGAACGGCACCTTCGCGACAACCTCGCAGCCACCGCACTCAGCGAGGCGCTTCTCGAAGCCGCCGTAGAGGTGACGGGCGACGAGCAGCTCGTCCTCGGTGAACTCGATCACCTTCGCCGCGCCGTCGGTCTCGGCGATGACGTAGTCCGCCACGGACTTGGCCTGGACGTTCTCGATGCGCTCCATCCAGCTCTGACCATCTTCGAAGAGCAGCTCGGCGTCGAAGAGCGGCTCGCCGCCCTCACCCAGCAACGGGTCGTCGCAGTCGAAGGCATAGAACGCGAAGAGCGGGATGCCCGCTGTCTTGGCCTCCTCAAGGGCGCCCTTGGCTGCAATGCAGTCGATGACGTCGAGGATGATGCCGTCGGCCTTGTCGGCGATTGCTGTGCGGATGCCCTGGGCGTAGACGTCCGGGGTGCCCTTGCCGTCGAAGACGGTGACGTCCCAGCCGATCGCTTCGCCGGCCTCCTTGGCGCCGGCGGCAGGTGCCGCGCACCCCTCACCAGCCTCAAGACAGGAGATGACCCAGATGTTCTGGTCCGCGAGCGGCGCCGGGCCGGACTCGGGAAGGGCTCGGTCGGTGCCCTTCCGGTTCTGCTCGACAGCAGCCTTGGCTTCGGCAACCACTCCGCTGTCGTCAGCCGAGCTCGCGCCGTCGGTGGCGTTGTCGTCCTCCGAGCTGCCGCACGCGGCGAGGAGGGTGAGGCACGCGACGGTCGCGACCGCCGCGACACGTGATCGGGATGCCCGAGACCCCCGGCGATTCCCGGCAGTTGTGAGAGACATGGCACTCCTTCGGTTCCGGGCCCAACGCGTCCTTGTGACGCGGGCCACTTCCGTGACGGAATGGTGTGCGAGTAGTGCTCGGACCGGATACGGGGAGAACCCAAAGGTTCGAGGCCAGCTGCTGCGGATTCCCAAGACCGAACGGCCCCGCCGCCCACGCATTGAGCTCGAAGTGGGCATGACCACTCCGGCACCGATGGACGCCCGCGTGGAGTCGTGGGGCGGGCAGCGCGAGGTACCCGAGCGGTACGATCGTGCAAAGGAAGGGAACGGCGGTACGTCCCCGGCTAGCTTGGCCTGTCGTCACCAGCACTTCGCGATGTGGCCAGCGATGCACACCGCGGACATGACTGATGGTCTCCAGGGGTGAAGGCCATGTCCCAGAAGATCGACCACTCGATGGCGACAAGACCGCAGAGGGTGCGGCCATGACCGACTCGGCGGGCATGGTGTAGCCCGTACGGACGCCACAGTCGTTCGGAGCCTGACCTGACGGTCACCCGGTGGCGAGCGGTGACGAGCAGCATCTCAGCAGGCTTTCCCGGGGTCCACGTCATGTCAGGCGTTGCGCGCGGTGATCTGCTCGGTGGCGGCGGGCACCGCAGAGCACTCAGAAGCCGAGGTCACGGCCGATGAGCTCCTTCATGATCTCGTTCGATCCCGCCCAGATCTTGGTCACGCGGGCGTCGCGCCAGGCGCGGGCCACCCGGTACTCATTCATGTAGCCGTAGCCGCCGTACAGCTGCACGCAGTGGTCCAGCACCTCGGACTGCGCCTGCGCGGCCCACCACTTCACCTTGGCGGCGTCGATGGCGCTCAGCTCGCCCTGCGTGTGCGCCAGGATGCCCTTGTCGACGAACGCCTCGGCCGCCTCGATCTGCGTGACGAGCTCGGCGAGCAGGAACTTGTTGTGCTGGAAGCTGCCGATCTGTTGCCCGAAGGCAGTTCTGTCCTTGGCGTACTCGATCGTCTCCAGCAGGATCTGCTTGGCGTGCGCCACATTGCTGATTGCGGAGCCCAGACGCTCTTGAGGGAGCCACTGCATCATGTGGATGAAGCCGTGGTCGGGCTCACCGATGAGCTCCGCATCCGTCACCCGGACGTTGTCGAAGAAGAGCTCGGCGGTGTCGGACTCGTCCTGTCCCACCTTGTCGAGCTTGCGGCCTCGCGAGAATCCCTCGAGTGTCGTCTCGACGGCGAACAGGGAGATGCCGCGAGCCTTCTTCTCCGGGCTCGTCTTCACGGCAAGCAGGACCAGGTCAGCGGAGTAGCCGTTGGTGATGAACGTCTTGGAGCCATTGATCACCCACTCGTCGCCGTCGCGCACCGCGGTGGTCTTCAGCGCCGCGAGGTCCGAGCCTCCCCCGGGCTCCGTCATGCCGATCGCGCAGAGGATCTCCCCCGAAGCGATGCCCGGCAGCCATCGCTGCCTCTGCTCCTCGGTTGCCAGCTCCACGAAGTAGGGGACGACCGTGTCCGAGTGGATGCCCCAGCAGCTGTTCAGCGCGGCGTTGACCTTGGAGGTCTCCTCGCCCAGCACCGCAGCGAAGCGGAAGTCCTCCGCCTCGCTGCCGCCGTACTCCTCGGGGATGCCGAGGCCGAGCAGGCCCTGCTCGCCGGCGGCCAGCCACAACTCGCGCGGGAACGCCTTGTTCTCGGCGTAGGACTCGAGGTTGGGGATGACCATCCGCTCCATGAACTCACGCACGGATTTGCGGAAGGCCTCGTGATCACTGTCGTAGATGTCGCGCTTCACGCGGGGACTGCCCTTCTCGTCGGTGGGGTGATGTGTGTCTGGTCCCAGGCGGTGCCGTTCGGACCTGCCGGTGCCGAGCGCCGTGGCGGAGCAGAAGGCGCGTGGCCTCTCAAGGCTCTACTTGCCGGATGCGCGCCGTCGCCGGGCGAAACGAGGACTTCTGTGCCGCAGGCTTGTGGCATCAGCAGCCCTGACGCGGGCGATGCTCATGCCCAGGCGATGGATCGGAACTGGCTCTCCTGGAACTCGCGGAGCCCGTCGCGCGCGCCCTCACGCCCCAGACCCGACTGCTTGACCCCTCCGAAGGGCGCCGCAGGGTCGGATACCAGGCCGCGGTTGATGCCGACCATCCCGGTGTCGAGCCGCTCGGCGATGCGCATGGCCCACTGCAGGTCGCGCGAGTACACGTACGAGGCCAGGCCGTACTCACCGCGATTGACCGATGCGAGGAGCTCGTCCTCGTCGGACCACGTGACCACGGGCGCGACCGGTCCGAAGATCTCCTGCTCCAGGATCTCGGCGTCCATCGGTACGTCGGCGAGCACGGTGGGCGGGAAGAAGAACCCGGCGAGGGAGGGATCGACGTCGGTCTGGTAGGCCACGTGCGCACCAACTTCGAGCGCGCCAGCCACAAGATCGGTCACCGTCCGCACCGCGTCCCGGCTGATCAAGGGCCCCACATCCGGACCCTCGTGCCGTGAGGGACCGACGCGAAGGCCGGCGACGCGCTCGCCAAACGCGCGTAGGAAGTCGGGGGCCAAGGACTGGTGGACGTAGAGGCGGTTGGCGGCCGTGCATGCCTGGCCCCCATTCCGGAACTTCGCCACCATCGCACCCTCGACGGCCTGAGCCAGGTCCGCCTCGGGGCCGACGATGAGCGGGGCGTTGCCGCCGAGCTCCATCGAGCAGTTCAGCACCCGCCGAGCGGCCTGCTCGAGGAGCAGCCGTCCCACGCGCGTCGAGCCGGTGAAGGACAGCTTGCGGACGCGAGAGTCGCCCAGGAAGGTGCCGACGACGGCCGGCGCGTTCACCGCGGTGACCACGTTGACCACGCCTGAGGGAGCGCCCGCCCGAGCAAGCAGCTCGGCCACCGCCAGTGCGGAGATCGGGGTCTCGGCCGCGGGCTTGAGCACGACCGTGCAGCCGGCCGCAAGCGCCGGCGCGACCTTGCGGGTCACCATCGCCGCCGGGAAGTTCCAGGGCGTTACCAGCGCAGCAACCCCCACGGCCCGGCTGGTCACGAGCGACCGCGTGCCACCGCCCGGAGCGATGGCGAAGTCGCCGTCGGACCTCACGGCTTCCTCGCTGAACCAGCGGAAGAACTCGGCTGCGTAGGCGACCTCGCTGTGCGAGTCCGCGAGCGACTTGCCGTTCTCCCACGAGATCAGGGCGGCCAGGCGGTCCGCCTCGGCGATCATGAGGTCGTACGCGCGTCGCAGCACCTCCGAGCGCATTCGTGGCGGGGCGGTCGACCAAGCTGCGAGCGCCTGAGCGGCCGCGTCGACTGCGTCAGTCGCGTCCTCGACCGAGCCGTCCGCCACTGTGCGGATGACGTCGACCGTGGCCGGGTCACAGACCTCGAACGTGGACCCGGACCTCGCGCCCCGAGTGCTCCCGCCGATCCACAAGTTGCCGAGGGCGTCGGCCTCCTGAGCCCAGGCGATCACGTCCGGCGACAGGACCCCGCACCTGGACTGGCCGACACTCATGGTCATCCCTCTCCTCGCATCACTCTGACTGCCCACGCTGAGCTTCCGCGTCGTGAGTCGGATCCAGCTGTCCGTGACCGGGAGACCCCACCGCGCGATCCCTCGGTCACGAAGCAGCGGCAGCGGTCAGCGGACCGTACGGATCATCTTGCGGTTGAGGAACTCCTCGATGCCGACCCGGCCGAGCTCGCGACCGAAGCCCGACCGCTTGACGCCGCCGAACGGGTGCTCGGGGCCCATGGCGCCGACGCCGTTGATGAAGACCATGCCCGCCTCCAGCTGCTCCGCGACGCGCACCGCCTGCTCAGGATCGGTGGTGAAGACGTAGGAGCCCAGTCCGTAGTCAGTGTTGTTGGCCGCCGCGATCGCCTCGTCCTCGTCGCGGACCTTGAACACCATCGCGACCGGCCCGAACAGCTCGTCCTTGGCGGTCGCCCCGTTGACGTCGCTCAGCACGCCCGGCGTGAACCACGCGCCGCGTCGCTCGTCCGCGCCCACCAGCGTGGCGCCCTCCGCCACGGCCGACCTGACCTGATCCTCGAGGCGGCGCGCGGCCACCTCGGAGGACAGCGGGGAGGCCGGGATGGACGTCATGCGCTCGGTGAACCTGGCGACGAAGTCGTCGTAGAGGTCCTCGTGGACGATCATCCGCTTGCCCGCGTTGCAGGCCTGCCCGTTGTTGCCGACCCGAGCGATGACCGCGGCCTCCACCGTGGCGTCGAGGTCATCGGAGCTCAGGACGATGAAGGGGTCGGAGCCGCCGAGCTCGAGGACGACCTTCTTGAGGTTCCGGCCCGCGATCTCCGCCACTGCGGCCCCAGCGCGTTCCGACCCGGTCAGGGAGATTCCCTGGACGCGCTTGTCCGCAATGACGTCCGCCACCTGCTCGTTCGTCGCATAGATGTTGACGTAGGCACCCTCGGGGAAGCCGGCGTCGAGGAGGAGCTGCGAGAGCGCGGCCGCCGACTCCGGGCACTGGGGAGCGTGCTTCAAGAGGATCGTGTTGCCGGCCGCCAGGTTCGGCGCTGCGAACCGGGCCACCTGATAGACGGGGAAGTTCCACGGCATGATCCCGAGAAGCACACCCACGGGCTCCCTCCTCAGGATCGAGGACCCCTCTCCCCAGCTCAGGGGGATGTCCTCGTCAGCAAGGAAGGAGGTGGCGTTCGTGGCGTAGTACGCGAAGATGCTGGCGCTGAAGTCGACCTCCATCAAGGCCTGGTCGAGGGGCTTGCCCATCTCGCGCCGGATGATGGCCGCGAACTCGTCGCGCCGCTCGAGGAGGAGCTCGCTCGCGCGCCGGACGCAGGTCGCACGCTCAGCCACCGACGCCGGCCGAGCCCAGGTGCGATAGGCGGCATGGGCGCTCGCGATCGCCGCGTGGACCTGGTCATCGCTCGCCGTTGGATAGCTCCGGACCTCCGCACCCGTCCCCGGATCCACCACCGCGTAGTGGGTCTCGACCATTGCCTGTACCTCCGTGTGTGAGATCGATCGTGAAGGCGGCCGGTCGAGCAGACGCGCCCCGGGACCGACGTCCGGCGCTCGCGCCGCACTGCGTCCGGATGAGGCCCGATCGGGCCCCATCCTCCGCCGATTGAAAATGATAGTGCACTTTCAGTGTAAACGGAGTGCGCTCCGCTTTCAAGGCATGGCGGTCAGCTGCGTCATATGAATGACTCCAGCACGCGTGACCGCAGCGCGATGATCGTGTCCCGCGAGGGCGACACGGACTTCTGCAGCTCGGGCGAGAAGAACACCAGCGTCACCGACCCGTGGGCCAGCTCGGCGTCGTCGCTCATGATTGTCGACTCGATGGTGGTCGAACGGTTTCCCACCCGTGAGACCCAGCTCCACACGTCAATCCCCGGCGCGTCCAGGGCGGGTGCCTCGAGCAGGTCGACGTTCTTCTGGGCGACGACCGTCCCAGTCGGGTCTATCCCCAGTTCGGCGATCAGCTGGATCCGCGCTTCCTGGAGGTACTCGAAGCAGCCGACATCCCCCAGCCGTCCGTCGCCGTCGATGTCTGTGCGCCGGACCTGGAGGGCGGTGTGGTGCCGGTCGGCAAGGGCGTCGCGCGCGCGCATCGGGGGCCGCACCCTGCCCCCGAACAGTGCCGTGGACCGGGCGACGACCTGCCGAGGACCGCGACTAGCGTGCGCGAGCTCGGAGGCGATCATGAGCCGGCCATCCGAACGCGGTGTCGAGCGGGACTCGACGTGCACCGAGCGCGCAGCGAGCATGAGCGGTGCCAGGAAGGTCACCTCGTACCGCATTGCTGCCGGTTCCCCTGCGCCTGGGCCCGCGACGTCCGCGGCCGGCTCGCGCGGTGGTCGCAGAATGGCCTCGTGAGCCTCCTGGAGATAGGCGGCGTAGGCGACGTTGTTCACGTGGCCGAGCGGATCGACATCCGCCCAGCGCAGGAGACACTCGTGACGATGCAGGCTTGCGGAGCCAACGAGCTGCGAGGCTCCGGGCGCCTCCGGCTCGACGATCCTGTCAACCATGAGAGGGCTCTTTCCTGGACAGCGAAGTCGGACACGCGTCCGACTCGGACGGTAGCAAGCGAGACAGCCAGAAGGACACAGCACATAAGATGCCGCGCACCGACGAACCAGAGGGAGGCGCCGTGTCGTCAACGCCGGTTGAACCACTAGGCCTGAGGCAACGCAAGAAGCAGGAGGCGATGGCTCGGATGCGTGCGGCCGCGCGCGATCTGATGTGGGACCGTGGCTACGACGACGTGACGACCAGGGAGATCGCCGCGCGGGCAGACGTGGGCGAGGCGACCCTCTTCAGGTACTTCCCCTCGAAGCTCGACCTCTTCCTGATGGTCTACGGCGAGGAGTTCGAGAAGGTGATCGACGCGTGCACCGAGCAGGAGGCGACGCGCCAATCGTCCGGCGCCAAGGGAAGCCCCGAGGACTACGTGCAGCGGATCATCGCGAGCTACAGCATGTTCGCCGAGCTCTACGTGAGATACCCGGACCTGGCATTCACCTTTGTCAAGGAGTCCTTCGGGGCGCACACAGATGTCGCTCAGAGCGGCCTCGCACACGCCAACCGTTGGTTCGAGCTCCTCGCGACCATCGTGGACGAGGCCCAGTCATCAGGGTCCTTCGCGAGGGTGGACCCCGCAACCGTGGTGCAGAACTGCCACGCCCTCTACGTGCACGAGGTGTTGCGCTCCCATGCCAGAGGCCTGGCGTCGAGCGAGCTCCCCGACCGCCTGTCTCACCGACTCGAAGCGCTGCTGCGCCCGCTCCAGGTGCTTCCCAAGAAGGTGTGGCTGCACCAGCTCGGAGCCATCTGAGGACCGCCGCCGTCATGTCACCGCCCCGCGTGCGCGACCTTGGCGCCGGGGTGGGTGGACGAGAGCCGGGTGTTGCCCGGGCCTGAGATGTATTCGCGCAGCGTCCTCCCCTCGTACTCCTTCCACACGCGGCCCCGCTTCTGCAGCTCGGGGACCACGGTGTCGACGAAGGCGTTGATGTCGTGGGGGGTCACGGCATAGGAGAGGTTGATGCCGTCGAGGTCCCCCTCGTCGATCCATCGCTCGATCTCGTCCGCCACCGTCTCCGGACTGCCCACCAGAACGGGTTCGACCCCACCGATGCTCAGGTGGGCGCCGATGTCGGCCGGCGTCCACTGGCGGCTCGGGTCGAGCTTGGTGAACAGGTCGAGCACGGTCTGGATCGCGTTGGTCTCTCCAGCGGCCAGCGGGGAGTCCTGGTCGTACTGACCCAGGTCGATGCCGGAGAAGCCGCCGAACAGTGCCATCGCACCCTGCGGAGAGGCGTACTCCTGGTACTCGGCGTACAAGCGCTCCGCCTGCGCGTCGGAGTCCGCGATCACAGCGGTGAGGATCGTGAAGATCTTGACGTCATCGCGCTGGCGTCCGGCGGCCTCGACCTGGGTGCGGATGTCGTCGGTGATGACGCGGCTCAACTTGGAGTTGAGCACGTTGACGAAGAGGCCCTCGCCGTGTTCCGCCGCGAATTGTCGGCCGCGCGACGAGGCACCCGCCTGGAAGATCACCGGGCTCCTCTGTGGAGAGGGCTCGGACATGTTGAATCCATCGACGTCGAAGAAGCGGCCGTGGTGCCGGATCGGATGGACCTTGGTCGGATTGACGAAGACACCACGGTCGCGGTCGAGCTCGACGGCATCGTCGTCCCAGGACTGCTCCCACAGCTTGTACATGACCGTCATGAACTCCTCGGCCATCTCGTAGCGGTCGTCGTGGGCCATGGGGGCGGCACCGAAGTTCCGAGAGGCACTGGGCAGGTACGACGTCACGACGTTCCAACCGACGCGACCCTTGGTGAGGTGATCGAGAGTGCTGAAGCGTCGCGCCAAGGGGTAGGGGTGTTCGAAGGTCGCGGACGCGGTCAGAGCGAACCCGAGCCGTTCGGTCACGGACGCCATGGCCGAGACGTACTGGAACGGGTCGTTGGCCGGGATTTGCATCCCGTCTCGCAGCGCCGCGTCCGGCGAGCCGCCGTAGACGTCGTACGGCCCGAGGACATCGGCGAGGAAGACCGCGTCGAAGCGGCCGCGCTCCAGGGTCTTCGCCAGCTCCAGCCAGTGGTCGAGGTCCTTGTAGCGATGCGCCTCGCTGTGGGGGTGCCGCCACATGCCCGAGCTCTGGTGTCCCGCTGCAGTCATGTTGAAGGCATTCAGCCCGATCCGCTTGGTCATTCCTATCCCTCCCTCAAGATTCGCAGCGCACTTCAATCGAAGTGCACTCTCATGATCTCATGCTGTTCTCACCTTGGGAAGCGGCAACCAGAGGCTGGCGCCTCTTCACATGGGCAATGCCATCTGCGAGACTTGCGAGTGCACTTCGATAGAAGTGCACTATCCATAAGCCCCGATGAAGGTGATGAGGTCGATGAGCAACGCCGTCCAGAACATGTGGAAGCACGCGGACTCCACACCGGATGCGATCGCGCTCAGGGTGGGTGACGCCGAGTGGTCCTATGCCGAGACACGGGCATGCATCCTCAGAGCAGCCGCTTTCCTCCGCGACCACGGCGCGCGCGCGGGCGGACGCGTGCTGATCGTCCTGCCGACGAGCCCCGA
>Ga0075367_10000594_pt1 | contig 13895 bp, 11 predicted proteins | sample EndMethybrTD3032_FD_71399 | JGI IMG/M metagenome (GOLD analysis project Ga0075367, IMG submission 71399) | Populus endosphere microbial communities from Tennessee, USA - Endosphere MetaG P. TD hybrid TD303-2 | ecosystem: Host-associated > Plants > Roots > Endosphere | place: USA: Tennessee... | reverse complement strand
GATCGAGATGCCGACCGCGGCGCCGGTGTTGCGGGCGAGATTGTACATGCCGGTCGCCTCGCCGCGATAGCGCGGCGCGATCGTCGCGAACGTGACCGTCGACATCGGCACGAACAGGAAGCCGAGTCCGGCGCCCTGGATGAAGCCGACGGAAACGATCGTCCATTGCGAGACGTCAGGCGTCCAGCCGGTCATGTTGTACATCGCCCAGGCCGTCAGGCCGAGACCTGAAACCAGCAGCAATCGCGTGTCGACTTTACCGATCAGCCTACCGACGATGAACATGCACAGCATCGTGCCGACCCCGCGTGGACCCATGACGATGCCCGCGGTGATAACGGGATAGCCCATCAGCGTCTGCAGATAGGGCGTCATCAGCGCCAGCGAGGCGAGATAGGTGATGCCGATCACGAAGATGAAAAGCATGCTCACCGCAAAGTTCCTATCAAGGAACAGCCTCGGATTCACGAATGACTTTTCCGCTGTCAGCGTATGCACGATCAGTAGATAGAAGGCGGCGGCACAGACGATTGCCTCAATCATGATCTCGCCGGATGCGAACCAGTTGAGCTGTTCGCCACGGTCGAGAAAGAGCTGCAGCGATGCGATGCCGAGACTCAACATCCCGAACCCGAACCAGTCGAGCTTCGCCAGCGCATCCAGCTTCGTCTCGGTGACGTAGATCACGATGCCGGCAAATGCCAGCGCGCCGATCGGCACGTTGATGTAGAACACCCAGCGCCAGCTGATGTGATCAGTCAGCCAACCGCCGATGACAGGTCCCAGGACGGGCCCGACCATGACCGAGACGCCAAATAAGGCCATGGCCGAGCCGCGCTCCTCGACACTATAGATGTCGAGGAGGATGCCCTGAGAGAGTGGAACCAGCGACGCGCCGAACAGGCCCTGCAACAGGCGAAAGGCCACGATCTGGTTCAGCGATTGCGCAAGACCGCACAGGACCGAGGCGAAGACGAAGCCGACGATCGCCGCCAGAAGCACCCGCTTGCGCCCGAACTTGGCGGCCAGAAAGCCGGACGGCGGCGTCATGATCGCAGCCGCCACGATATAGGAGGTCAGCACCCAGTTGATCTGGTCGGCGCTGGCCGAAACGCTGCCCTGGATATAGGGCAGCGCGACGTTGGCGATCGTCGTGTCCAGCGCCTGCATGATCACGGCCAGGATGACGCAGGCCGTGATCGCGCCGCGGTTGGCAACCGGGGTGGCCGGAGAAGTTGCGGCGTTACTCATGGTCCTTGCCGCCCGAGCGACCCAGAAGCTTGGAGATGAAATCCGGAAGGCCGCGAGCGCGCGCCGTATCGACGTCGACGACCGTGCTCATGCCGACGCGAAGCGGCGGCTTGCCTGCGGTGTCATCAATGCTGACGCGCATCGGAATGCGTTGCACGACCTTGACCCAGTTGCCTGTCGTGTTCTGCGCCGGCAGCAGCGAGAAGCTGGAGCCCGAGGCCGGGCTGATGCTCTCGACCTTGCCCTTCCACTCCACGCCTGGATAGGTGTCGACATAGATCGTCACAGGCTGACCCGGCTTGACATAGGTCAGTTCGGTTTCCTTCGGGCTCGCGGCAATCCAGAGGTTGTTGGCCGAGACCAGCGAGAAGGCCTGCGTGGACGCCTGCAGGTATGAGCCAGGCTGCAGCGAGTTGACGTTCGTCACGATGCCGTCGAACGGCGCCTTGACGACGCTGTGGTCGAGTTCGCGTTGTGCATCGTCCACCTTTGCCTTGGCTTCGAGATAGAGCGGGTTCTGCTCGACCGGCTGATCGGCACTGCCGCCGAGTTGGGCCAGCGTCGCTGCAGCTTCGGCCTTTGCCACCGCGACCTTCTGATGGCCGGCATCGAGATTGTGCTTGGCCTGATCATAGGCAACGCGCGTCGCAGCCGAGCTGTTCAAGAGGTTCTGCTGGCGGTCGAACTCGGTCTGATAATACGGAATATCGGCCTCGGCCTGAGTGATTTCCGCAAGCGACTGCTGATAGCTGGCCTTCAGATTGAGGATCTGGTTGCGCACCGCGCCCAGCTGCGCTTCCGCACCATCAAGGGCGATCCTAAAGGAATCCTGTCGCAGGCTGAAGAGTACCTGGCCCTTCTTGACCGCCTCGTTCTCATGCACGTTGATCTGGTCGACGATACCCGAAACGTCGGTCGTCAGGCCGACCATGTCGGCCTGGATATAGGCATTGTCGGTCGACATGATCTGACCGCCGTTGACGTAGTAGTAGCCGCCAACGACGAGCGCAACCGGCAGCAACGCGAACAGAATGGGCCGGGTGAGGCTGCGCCGGCGGCGGACCTGTGTGCCGCCGGGCGCAGCCACGGCAGTAGCGGGCGCTGAATTGGATGAAGGCGCTTCGGCTACCGTTTCCTCGCGAGGAGAAACGTCGTTTTCTTCAACGGGATTCTTGGCATTTGCGTCGGCAACGACGCGCAGGGAGGACTTCTCAGCCATATTTTGTCTCGTTTTCGGCTACCGGGGCTCGGCAGGCCCGCACTAGGTTCGTCTTCATTGCGGATAGGATGTCGAACAGTTGGTCCCGCTGCGCGGGAGCGATCCCGTCGAATGCTTCGCCGCGTGTCAGATCGCTGAGCTCGCGCATCGCAGCGAGCAGCGGATGGGCCTCCTCGCGCACATAGAGAAGCCAGATACGGCGGTCAGTCGGATGCCGACGGCGCTCGATGAGACCCCGATCAGCAAGCTTATCGAGAATTGGGACAAGTGTAATCGGCTCGATCTCCAGGATCTCGGCAAGCCGACCCTGGTGAATCCCCTCATTGCTACGCAGATAAGCGAGCGTCTGCCACTGCGAGCGAGTAAGCCCAGGGCGACGCGCGCGCTGCTCAAATCGCTTGCGAAGCAGGCGCGCGACGTCATGCAACAGAAAGCCGAGGGTCGAATTGCTGTTCATTGGAGCCAGTGCCGATGATTAGTAAGCACACTTATAATATGCTCAGATATATTAAGCGTGTGCGGAGCACAATAGGCCCCCTGCCAGTTTCCGCGGCTGCGACCAAAATGCCGCACCGGCATATCCGCAGGGATTTTGAAGCGCCTTCGAAATTTCAACCGGGTGGTATTTGCAATTTGGATCAACAGCCGTTTATAGTAAAAATCCAGAGGGTTACCGGAAATGCCGTGGTCTTGGTCGACCACCTTTTCTCGATAACAAACAGACGTCCGCGGCCAACCGCCGCCATCGTAAACTTGCAGTGGCTTAGGTGAATGAGGGTCAATGCCCTTGTTCAGAGACATCAAGACATGAATCGCATCACATCAGCATAAGCGACGGCAGCGCTCGCGGCCGTCCGGATAGGAAAACCGCCATGCCTTCCTCCTTTCGACACCTGCTGACTATTGGCACCCTGGCTCTCCTGCCGTTCACCGCCGCGATGGCGCAGCAGCCGGCCTCCCCTCCTCCCGTTTCTGTCGCCAAACCCGTCGTGCGTGACGTCGTCGACAAAGATGATTTCATTGGTCGTTTTGAAGCGGTCGATCAGGTGTCCGTCCGCTCGCGGGTCGGGGGTTACCTGCAGGAGGTGCACTTCACCGACGGTGCACTCGTCAAGCAGGGCGACCTGCTCTTCGTCATCGATCAGAGACCGTTCGTCACGGCCCTCAATGAGGCGAACGCGGCGCTGGAAGTAGCCAAGTCCACGCTCATCTACGCCGAAGCACAGTTCAAACGGGCAGAGAACCTGGCAACGTCTGGCAGTCAGTCGATATCCATCCTCGACGACCGCCGGCGCGAGTGGGTTTCGGCGCAAGCAAATGTCCGCGGCGCGCAGGCAACGGCCGATCGCGCTGCGCTCGACCTTGAATATACGAAGATCACGGCTCCCATCAGCGGCCGCATCGACCGGCGGCTTATCTCCGTTGGCAACCTTGTCCAGGCGGACCAATCGATACTGACCACAATCGTTACGGTGGATCCGATCGACTTCTACTTCGACGTCGACGAGCGCCGCCTTCTCAACTTCGCGCAGACGGCACGGGAGCGCGGGGTCGATCTGCAAGAGGGCGGTGGCGGCGTCGAAGTTGAGGTAAAGATCACGGATTCCAACGAAAAGCCATTCAAAGGCAAGCTCGACTTCGCCGAAAATCGCATAGACAGCGCGACCGGTACGAAGCGCATACGCGCTCGCTTCGATAATCCGAACTACGTGCTCCAGCCGGGCCTATTCGGTCGGGTCTCCGTGGAGGCGTCGAATGTCTACAAGGCGATCCTCGTCCCCGACGAGGCGATCGGTTCGGACCAGAACCAGCGCGTCGTCTACGTCGTTGGAGCCGATGGAACAGTCGCCGCAAAGCCAGTTCGCCCCGGTCCCCGCCTCTATGGCTATCGCGTGATCCGCGAGGGCATGGATGGCAATGAGACGATTGTCATCAATGGCCTGCTGAGAGCCCGCCCGGGCACCAAGGTCACGCCGCAGATGGTCGAGCTGCCGCAAAGCCGCGAAGAAACTGCGCCTGAGGCTGCAGGCCTGGAGCTCAGCCGATGAGATTTGCACATTTCTTCGTCGACCGGCCGATCTTCGCGTCGGTGCTCTCCATTGTGCTGCTCATTGTCGGCGGCATCGCGTATTTTCAATTGCCCGTGGCGCAATATCCGGAGATTGCCCCGCCGACCATCGTCATCCGCACGTCCTATCCCGGCGCCGACGCCGAGACGATCGCCAGCACCGTGGCGACACCGATCGAGCAGGAGGTCAACGGCGTCGAAGACATGCTTTACATGTCCTCTTATTCGACCGCTGACGGCTCGATGGCTCTGACCGTGACCTTCAAACTCGGCACCGACCTCGACAAGGCGCAGGTCCTCGTCCAGAATCGCGTTGCCATTGCCGAGCCACGCCTTCCCGAAGAGGTAAGACGCATAGGCATCACGACGGCAAAAAGCTCTCCCGACTTGATGATGGTGGTGCATCTGCTGTCACCGAACTCGCGCTATGACCAGCTCTATGTCTCCAATTACGCACGCACCCGCATCCGCGACACGCTCGTTCGCCTCGATGGCGTTGGCGATGTCATCCTGTTCGGTGAGCGCGAATATTCGCTGCGTATCTGGCTCGATCCGCAGAAACTGTCGGCCTACGGCATGACGTCCGGCGACGTCGTTGACGCGCTGCGCGAGCAGAATGTGCAGGTTTCCGGCGGCTCGATCGGTGGACCTCCAGCCGCCGGCACCAACGCGTTCCAATATACGGTGACGACCCAAGGGCGTTTCTCCGATGCAAGACAGTTCCGCTACGTCATCGTCAAGGCAACTGCAGAAGGGCGTCTCGTCCAGTTGCAGGATATCGCCCGCATCGAACTCGGCGCCAAGGACTACGTCACAAACAGCTATCTGAATGGCAAGCCGGCCGTTGCGCTCGGCATCTTCGCGCGTCCCGGCACCAACGCACTCGCGGCTGCAGCCGAAATCAAGAAGACGATGGACACCGTCTCTCAAGATTTCCCGCAGGGCCTCAGCTACGATATCGTCTACAACCCGACCGAGTTCATCGCAGAGTCGATCAACGAGGTCTACAAGACCATCGCTGAAGCCGCCATCCTCGTCGCCATCGTGGTTCTGATATTTCTACAGTCATGGCGGACGGCAATCATCCCCATCGTCGCTATCCCGGTCTCGCTGATCGGCACCTTCGCCTTCCTGCTTGCCTTCGGTTTCTCGCTCAACATGCTGACGCTCTTCGGTCTCGTGCTGGCAATCGGCATTGTCGTCGACGACGCGATCGTCGTCGTCGAAAATGTCGAGCGCAATCTGGCAAAGGGAATGACGCCGCGAGAGGCCGCTCACATGACGATGAACGAGGTCGGTACGGCCGTCATCGCCATCTCGCTCGTGCTGATCGCCGTCTTTGTGCCGACCGCCTTCATCCCCGGCATTTCGGGTCAGTTCTATCGGCAGTTCGCCGTGACGATTTCGGTCGCCACCGCCATCTCGGCGCTGAACTCACTAACCCTCTCGCCAGCCATCGCCGCATTGGTGTTGAAGCCACACGAGGAACACGAGAAACGTCGCAACCCGATCGCACGTTTTGGGAGCGCGCTTGCGAACGGATTCAACAGGGGCTTTGACAGGCTGAGTGCGGGTTATTCCTGGGTCGTGCGACATACGGTGCAGACAGTCGCCGCACTCTGCGTCGCCCTGCTGGTCTTTGTCGGTCTGCTTGGCGCCACATACTATATGAGCCGGATCGTTCCGAGCGGCTTCGTCCCGGTTATGGACCAGGGCTACGCCATTGTCGTGGTGCAACTGCCGGATGGTGCAGCGCTTTCCCGCACCGACGCGGTTATCGAGCGCGCCTCGGAGATCATCCGCAACACACCAGGCGTGAAGAATGCCGTGGCCTTCTCGGGTTTCAGCGGCGCGACCTTCACCAACGCCTCCAACGCCGGCGTTGTCTTCGCAGCCTTCGATAGCTTTGAAAATCGCCTGGAGCACGGCCAGACGGCGACCAAGATCATCGGGCAGCTCTACGGTAGCCTGCAGGCTATCCAGGAAGCTTTCATTATCGCCATCCCGCCGCCGCCGATTTCCGGTATCGGAAACGCGGGCGGCTTCAAGATGCAGCTCATGGATCGTGAAAGTTCAGACATGCGCCGCGTTCTTGGTGTGGCCTATCAGCTGATGGGCACGGCCAACCAGACGGAAGGCTTGACGGGCGTCTTTACAACGTTCTCCGCCAACAGTCCGCAATACTTCCTCGAAATCGATCGCGACAAGGCGCGAACTCTAAACGTACCGATCTCCAACATATTCGACACGCTGTCGATCAATCTTGGCACGTCCTACGTCAACGATTTCAATGCCTTCGGGCGCGTCTACCAGGTGCGCGCGCAGGCCGACCAGCAGTATCGTGTCGAGCGGGACGATATCCTCGCCCTCAAGGTGAGATCCGCGACCGGTGCACTCGTCCCACTTGGCACACTGGTCGATATCCGAGATACGAGCGGCCCCTCACTCGTCCAGCATTACAATATGTACGTGTCCGTACCCGTGCAGGGTAATGCCGCTCCTGGCGTTTCGACGGGCACTGCACTGGATAAGATGGAAGGGCTTGCGAAACAGTTGCTGCCAGCAGGAACAAGCTTCGAGTGGACCGAAATCGCTTTCCAGGAGCGCAACACGGGCGACACGGCGATCTACATCTTCGCCCTGTCGGTCGTTTTCGTGTTTTTGGCACTGTCGGCGCAGTATGAAAGCTGGGTCCTGCCACTTGCCATCATCCTCATCGTTCCCCTTGCAATCCTGGCTGCCTTGCTTGGGGTCCATCTGCGCGGAATGGACAACAACATCCTGACGCAGATCGGGCTGATCGTGCTGATCGGATTGGCGGCCAAGAATGCGATCCTGATCGTGGAATTCGCGCGACAGGCACAGGACGAGGGCAAATCGGCGGTCGAGGCCGCGATCGAGGCCAGTCACCTGCGTCTGCGGCCGATCCTGATGACCGCCTTCGCGTTCATCTTCGGCGTCGTGCCGCTAATGATCGCCACCGGCCCCGGCGCAGAAATGCGCCAATCGCTCGGAACGGCCGTTTTCTCAGGGATGCTTGGCGTAACGATTTTCGGCCTGTTCCTGACGCCCGTCTTTTACGTCGTGTTGCGCGCACGCCGGCGAAAGCCTGCTGTGCAGGCCGAGACCGCGCCGACCTCCGAGGAGGCTGCCACCGGGACCTCTTCATGAAGGGCGCCGCTCGGCCGCGTTCGGCTTGAACAGGTCTGACGACAGGATCTTCCGGAGCGGCTTCTCGACAAACTCGTAGGCTGCCGCTCCGAGGATCGTACCTCCTATGACCGCGATTGCGATTGTCGGTGTTGCCAACAGCCCGACCGCGCCGGTAGCCTTGACGATCACGGAGATCGCCAGCGTGTGCCAGAGGTAGATCGAATAGGACGCATCGCCGAGATAGGTGAGAAGCGGTACCCGGCCGATACTGCCATCCGTCTCGAGCGACACCATGCCATAAACCAGTGCCATCGCGAGCGGCCCGCAGATCGCTTCATTGAAATCGGCTCCGATCAAGAAGATCGTCGCAAAGCCGGACAGAGAGGCACCGACGCAAGCAAGCCCAAGGCTCGTTCCTGCGATCCACCGTCGGATCCACAGTTCGGCAAGAAAGACGCCTCCGAGGAATTCCAGAATGATCGGCCGGGTATAGGTTTTGAGCACCGGCGAAGCGGGCTCGAAGAGAATGCCGATCAGGAAAAAGCCACCGAAGATCGCCGTCAGATACAGCAGTCGCCAGCGACGCGGCAGGAAAAGCGCCCCGGCAAACAACATGTAGAAGAACATCTCGAAATCCAGCGTCCAGCCCTGGACGAGGACCGGCCAGATGTCGCCGGTGCTCGGCGACTGGGCCGGAATGAAGAAGAGCGAGGCAACAATATGGGCGCCGGTGAGTTTCAGGTTCGGGAACAAGCCGACCACCGCGCCGGCGATCATCACGCTCGTCACCAGCCAGTAGGAGGGCGCGATGCGCCGAACGCGATCAAGGAGGAACGCCTGTGGCGTCATCGGTCGACGGTCGCTGATGACCCACATGATGAAGCCGCTGATGACGAAGAAGATGTCGACGCCGGCGGCGCCGATGGCGAAATGCTCACCGGTCCTTTCCGCCGCGTGGAAGACCACGACAGCGAGTGCCGCAAAGGCGCGCAGATATTGGATGCCGTAAAGTGTCTTCATCCAGTTCCTCAAACGATCGGTGCAAGAGCCGATCACACGCAATGATATTATTGGGTTACGGGCTCAGGCGACCGGCGGCGCTGCCATGCACTCACCGCCGGTTGGCGGCGCGCCGTCGCCAGCTTGCCGGCCGCAAAGTAGAAAAGAAACGTCCCGACGTTGTACGGGGTAAGAATGTCGATCTCGACGAAGGAGCGGATCGTCAGCAGCACCGCGATCGAGAACATCAGGTAGGATTCGTCGTTCCTGAAATCCTCTATGACGCGGCGCAAGTGCCCCCACAGGATCCGCAACAGCATTGCGGCCAGGACGATGACGCCGACGAGCCCCAGCTCGACGGCCGTTTCGATGTAGGTGTTGTGGAAGTGGAAGCCGCTCCGCGACCCAATGAAGAACTCTTCCCACAGGCGCTCGGGCTCTGAGAATCCCTGAACCCAATAGGCCTGGTAGCCGATGCCGAAGGCAGGGTTCTGCTTTGCCGCCTCGATCCCCTGCTGCCAGAGATAGGTGCGCCCGGTGAGCGTCGAATCCTTGCCGAAGATGCCAAGAACGGCATCGACCGCCCCCAGATAGACACCAGCAACGGCAAGAACGATGACGGCAACGCCTCCCCCGACCACCAGCAGCTTGCGGTGGTCGGGCGTCAGCGCGAGGACGACGCGCAGTCCCATCATCAATGCAATCACGACCGCTGTCGTCAGCACGGACGTCGCGGATTGGCAGGCGATGAGGCAGTAGGCAGACAAAAGCCCGACCACGCCAGAAGCCACCATCCAGAGGCGTCTCTCACCAAAGATGAAGACCGCCGCGAAGGAGACGATCAGGCCCAGCGACGCATAGAAGCCAAGCTGGTTCTTTGAGGCGAAGGCCCCCACGAAACTGACGGTACCGTCCAGCGGATCAAACTCGTAGTAGCCGAACAGCAGCGAGTAGACGAGAACGATCCCGACGCCCGCGATCATGCCCACTGTCAGGGTTCTGACGTCGAGCACGCGTACCGCAATCAGTGCGCAGATGACCTGCGTCAGGTACTGGATGCTGGCTCGCAGGGAAATGCTGGGAACGGCCGACCAGAAGACCGATAGGAAGGCAAGTGCCGCGAAGGAATAGATCCAGAGGTAGCGACTATGGCTGCCGAGGACCTTCTTGTAGTCCACGGCGATGAGCGGCAACCAGAGCGCATAGTAAAGCAGGATCGCGACCTGCCCGAACTTGATCGAGTAGGCGAAACAAAAAAGTGACAGCGCCACGGCGGGAATGGCATAAGCCGCGTTCCCGCCTGGCTGAATGAGCACAGATTTTGCGATCCGCATTGCGGCCTCGTTATCTCATTGCCAATCCGGCGGTGACCTTGATGAGGTCGCCCGGCTGGAGCGCCGTGTTTTCCTGAACCGGAATCTCCTTCGACTTGCCGTCAACTTCACGGACGATCGAATAGGCGATGCTCGCGGCCCCGGTACTGGTGTCAAAACGGGCCGCATCGGTCGATTGCGTCAATGCCTCCGCCATTAGCGAATTGCTGGTTTCGAGCTTGAGGTTGAGTTCGTCGAGTTGAGCCTCGGCATTCTGAAGTTCCTGGGCAAGCTGCGCATCCCAGTCGTTCCGAAGCGTGATCTCGTCCTGGTTGGCTTTGCTGATGTCCTGCTTGGCCTTCAGCGAATTGGTATCGATATCGAGGAGCGTCGCCTCGGTATCCGCAGCCCGCTGCTCAGCGGCCATCTTGCGGTTGCTGAGCGCGAGGCCCCTTTCCGCAAGGTCCTCGACCTTATCGCGATCTTCCGTCGCCAGCTGCAGTTGACGGGTTTGCGTTTCAGTCTTCTTGGCAAGGGTCTCGACCTCGCTTTGCAGCAACTGCTTCAGGTCGGCGAGGGCCTGAAGCTGCAGCGTCAGGCGTTTCTTGCGCGTGTTCATGAGGGCCGTTTCGCTTTCAAGCAGGGGCTTCGCCTCCGGCTTGTCCTGAAGCTCCTTCGGCATTTCGATCGTATCCTGGTTCGCGATCTCGGCCCGCAGCCGCGCCTCTTTCACCAGTAAGCGTGCGCGGTCCGCCATGTAGACGACCGCGTCACCCTTGGCATTGATGAAGTCACGCGCGAACCGTTGCCCAGCGTCGGCGCGGCGCAGACCGCCGGCAAGGCTCACCGCCTTGACGATCGTCAGATTCGGCGCAAACGGGTATTCGCCGGGCTTTTCGATGTCACCAGACAGATAGACCGGCCGGAATTCCGAGAGTTCGACCGAGGCAGATGGACGGTCCTTCAGAGCAAATTGCTTCTGCAGAGCCGTGCCAATCTCCTGGGCGATTGCGTCCGTCGTCTTGCCCGAGGCAGGCATGTCGCCGACGAAAGGCAGGGAAATGCTTCCTGAAGGCCCGACCGTGTAGTCCCCACTGACGACCGACCAGTCACGGATGCTGCCATCCGCGGTCTGCCACTCGGCCACTCGGATCCTCAGCTTGTCCATGATACCAAGACGGTAGTCGTCGGCAGCAGCAAGCGATGAAGACGCCAGAAAAGCACCAAGTCCGGCTGCGATAACAATACCGGATCTTAGCCTGCGACGTCGTCCGGCCTTGCCGTCAAGAAAGCTCTTTTCCATAAACATTCCTCGTGTCTCTACACGACAAGCCGCAAGGCGTTGCCGCGCAGTACTGTTTGGGCTTTGAGATGCGGCTTAGTAGCTGCCACGTTGAGCGCATACCGCCGGGATTGTACGTGCGATGATCACGACATCCCGAACCAGCGACCAATTTTCGACATAGTGGGTGTCGAAGGCGACGCGGGTTTCGTAAGAAACGTCATTGCGTCCGCTGATCTGCCAAAGGCCCGTCAGGCCAGGGCGCGATTGCAGATAGTAGACGGCCGCATTCTCGTACATTTCGAGTTCGTCTCGAACGACAGGACGCGGACCGACGACGCTCATTTCGCCGCGGATGATATTGAAGAGCTGAGGCAGCTCATCAAGGCTCAACTTGCGCAGAACGGCACCAACGGCAGTGACCCGGGGGTCGTCCTGCAGTTTGCGCGTTGCACGCCACTCTTCCATGGCCTTCGGATTGTTGCGCAGGTGCTCCTGCAGAACCTTGTCACCATTGGTGACCATTGTCCGAAACTTCAGGCAACGGAACTCCTGGCCATTATGGCCGATGCGGCGATGCCCATAAAAGATCGGCCCCCTGTCGGAAAGCTTCACAAGCAACATCACCATCAAAAAAAGCGGGCTCAGAAAGATGAGCCCGAGGCAGGCGGCGGACACATCGAATGCCCGTTTCGCGATCCCGCCAGTCGGCGGAAACACGCTCTGATGAACTACGCCATAAAATGGCGAACTGTCCGATCTCGTCGCAGACTTCATAGAGGTAACTCCACTTATGTTTGCCGTTTGGTCGGGTAGGCTCAGGCCGCTTAGCTAGCGCTGACGAATTCGAAGTGTATGAGGTGATTTTGTTTTTTTAAGCCACAATTTTAAGACTGAGGCATTACGGCATGTTTTTTGAGCCGCCGTTCAACTTTTTTGTTTTTAAGACTTTGCTGAAACAGCTATACAATTCTCTGGCGATCTCGAAATAATCTCTGCGTGTACCAATAAAAGTCTCGGACATTGCTATGCGTGCCAAAGTTACTGAAGTCTAGGCCGTTCAGACCTGGTGCCGGCAAGTGATGGTTTGCATTCGCGGCTTCTGGCCGAGCGCCGGTTTCTATTTGCAGACAGAGCAGTTTATTGCATCGCACCATACATTTTGCACCGCACCAGCTAAACGTTTGAAATTAAAACTTTGTAATAAAAGTTGAACGAAAAACCGCTCCAACCCGCCCCGTACGACCGACATTGTGGCGTTATTAGTAACGTGTATTGCCAAATTGCGCGCAACCAATGATGTACGCAATGTTTTTTAATCATCTTTCGCGAAAGCGATCGGGTAGTGGCGGCACGCGGCATTTTTACCAATAGCCGGAAGAAACCTTTAAGATCGTCGCTGTACTACCCATTTCGCAGACGCAAAAAACGTCACCGTGAGCTTCAGTTGAAACAGGAAGTCCTGTAAAACAATATTTAGGAAGGATCCTGGTGGCGCTTTCGTCTTCGATGATTGTTCGTTGAACGAAGCTCCGATGGAGGAGGCAACAGATGTATGCACCTCGCGTTATCTTCAGCATGCTCGGCGCGCTGGCCGTATTTGCTGTGGCAACGTATTGGCTGAGCGGCTCCCTCGCCGGCACCGCGATTAAGACCGCGATTTGCGCCGTCCTGCTTCAGGCCGGCTATTTCGGCGGCGTGCTTTATCTTGTCTGGAAAGAATCAAGAAGCCGCACAACTCGCCCCGCGGTAAAGCGCGAAGAAGCGGAAAAGCTGTCCGTGACGCCCTTCAAGGGCTCTGAACCGTTCAACCGCTAAGCGCAGCGATTCGAACCACGGCCGTGCCTCTCCGGCATGGAGGGCATTCTCGCCCGTAACATCATTTGAACGGCCGCCCGTTGTCCGCCACATTTTGACGTCCTAGTTGTTGAACGAAACAACGGAGGCTAGGCGTGGCAAAAACGGCAAGCATTTGCGTCATCATCGCTGCCAAGAACGCAGCGGACACCATCGAAACCGCTGTTAGATCGGCGCTTCTGGAGCCCGAAGTGGCCGAAGTGGTCGTCGTCGATGACGGCTCCAATGACGGCACAGAGCAGGCTGCAAGACGTGCGGATGACAGGAGCGGCAGGCTGAATGTCGTCAGATTCGACCAGAACAAGGGGCCATCCGCCGCCCGCAACCACGCCATCGGCATCTCTTCGGCACCCCTGATTGCAATCCTAGATGCAGATGATTTCTTCTTCGAAGGACGCTTTCGCCGCATGCTTGCGCAAGACGACTGGGAGTTCGTTGCCGACAACATCGCCTTTGTCGATGCCGATACGGCGAGCCAGGCGCCGCAGCGGCTTCAGCAATTCGCCGAAAGTCCCCTCTTCCTGGATCTGCCCACCTTTGTCGACGGCAATATATCCAAGCGTGGCGTCCGCCGCGGTGAAATCGGCTTCCTCAAGCCGATCATGCGACGGTCCTTCCTGGACAAGCATGGCCTGCGTTACCGCGAGGAGATGCGGCTTGGAGAGGACTACGATCTCTATGTCAGGGCGCTGGCGCTCGGGGCGCGCTATAAGGTGATCCACAGCTGCGGTTACGGGGCCGTCGTGCGCGGGA
>Ga0075367_10000592_pt1 | contig 13919 bp, 15 predicted proteins | sample EndMethybrTD3032_FD_71399 | JGI IMG/M metagenome (GOLD analysis project Ga0075367, IMG submission 71399) | Populus endosphere microbial communities from Tennessee, USA - Endosphere MetaG P. TD hybrid TD303-2 | ecosystem: Host-associated > Plants > Roots > Endosphere | place: USA: Tennessee... | reverse complement strand
GCACCGCCCGCTTGGCGAAGGGAGCCCCCGACGGCGTGCTCAGCCGGTGGGCGAGCGGCCGGTGCTCGCGCAGGGCCCACAGCGTGACGATCCAGGCGGCGGTGGAGCGGTAGACCTGGCCCGCGTCGCCCACGACGGTGATGTCGTCGAGGGTGGCGCGGTGGTCGAGAGTGGGAAAGCTGCGCCGGGCCTGCTCCGACGCCGCGGGGACGAACTCCAGCGGCACCAGCTGCGGCTGTCGGGTCAGCCAGTCGCGCAGGAAGGCGCAGAGCGAGCAGTCGGCGTCGTAGAGAACGGTGAGCCGGCGGACCGGGACCGCCGGGACCCGGTCCGCCGTACCGCCGCTCACGCCCCCGCCTGCGGGGCGACCCAGTCCTGCGGGCCGACCGGCGGCACCTGCTCGCGCTCCATGACGCTGCGCCGCCGGATCTTGTTGAGGACGTACACGTTGCTCAGGTGCATCACGCCGAGCACCAGCAGCACCACGCCGAGCTTGGTCGACAGGGCCTCGAAGATGCCGCGGGTGTCCTCGATGGTCTCGTCGCCGCTCAGGTACAGGGCGACGAAGCCGAGGTTGACGAGGTAGAAGCCGACCACCAGGAGGTGGTTGACGGCGTCGGCGAGCTGCTCGTTGCCGCGCAGGACGTCGGCGAGGAAGATCCGTCCGTTGCGGCTGAGCGTGCGGGCCACCCAGACGGTCAGTCCGATGCTGACCAGCAGGTAGATGACGTAGGCGATGACCGTACGGTCCATGCCCCACCCCTTCTTGAACGCGTTCAAAAAGCTGACGGGACGACTCTAGACCTGTTTTTGAACGCGTTCAACCACGTAGTCGGCCGGGAAGCCTCCGCGGGGGCCTCCTCAGGGGCGGCGCCCCAGCTCCGGGCGCTTCGTGTAGTCCGTGAACCCGATCACGTTCCCCCAGGGGTCGGCGACTTCGACGGTCCAGCCGGTGGCCACGGGGAAGGGTTCGTCGAGGGGGGTGATGCCGGCCGCCGCAAGCGACCGGGCCGCCGTCCGTGCGTCCGGGACCTCGATCCACAGGCGCGGGGAGGGCCACGGTGGCGGTCGGTGCCCCAGCCCCTCCTCCTGTCGCAGCAGGATTCCGGGCGTCTCGGCCCCGACCTTCAGCAGCGCGATCCCGGCCTCGTCGAACCGGAACCCCACCGCGAACCCGGCCCGCTCGTAGAACCCGACGGCCTCGCCGAGGTCCCCGACGGGCAGCAGTGCGTTGTCGAACCCGAGCAGTTCGTACGACTCGTCATCTGACATAACGTCAGAATAGGTGTCGATTCGCCCGGAACCCGTGATTGTCAGTGGTGGCCCGTACTGTCGTCGGCATGGCAATCGTGACGTTCGTCGACGAGACGACTACGGGGGAGCGGGGCGCGGGCTGGGAGCTCGAGGTCGCCGAGGAGCGGCTCACTGTGGGTGAGTTGATCCGGCGTCGGGTCTTCCAGGAGGTCGCCGAGTACAACGCGCGCACGCCGGGGGTGTTCCAGGGGCTGGTGCAGCCGAAGGACGCGGAGCGGGTGCTGAACGGGTACGCGCTGCGGACGCCACGCCGGATAGACCCTGAGACCCAGACCGAGCAGGCACTCAAGGCCTTCGCAGGGAACGGATTCCTGGTGCTGGTCGGAGACCGCCAGGTCACCGAACTCGACGAGGAGATCGAGCTCGCGCCGGGCACCGAGGTCACGTTTCTCAAGCTCGTACCGCTGGTGGGGGGATGACGGTGGGGGAGATCCAGACGTACAAGGACCTGATCGGGCAGCGGGTCGCCGACGGCGAGGTGGGGGAGCTGGCCGTCGACATGCTCAGGGCGGCGGCCGCCAACAACGGCCACTGGAACGGCCTGTGGGCCGGAGTACTCGACCGCCTGCGCGAACAGCCGGCCGAGGTGCGCGCGCCGCTCGCCGACGCCCTCGTGGCGCTGTACCACTCGGCGAGCGAGGACTCGGACGCCCGCGAGCACGCCCTGACACTCGTCGGCATCCTGGCGCGCGGCCTGCCCGAGGACCGGCTCTCCACGGAGCGGCTCAAGGCACTCGACCAGCTCGCCCGACAGCACGGCCACTGGGACGGCTCGCACTCCGCCGTCCTCGCCGAGGCCGAACTGGCCGCCGGCCGACCCCTTGCGCCCGCCGTCGTCGCCTTCTACCGCCGCGCCGCCCTGGACACGTACGTCTACAGCGACGACCCGGTGGTCCTGCTGGCGAAGAAGCTCACCGAGCCCGTCCTCAACGCCGGCGAGCAGTGGGCCGAACAGGCCCTCGGCGACGCCACCGGAGCGGACTGGCAGGCCCTGCTCGCCCACCTCGTCACGGCCACCGCCTCCAAGCCCAGCCCCAAGTGGGACCAGCGGGCCCGCACCCTCGTCGAGGCCGTCGGCGCCGACCGGGTCCGCGCGACCGCGCTGCCCTGGCTCGCCCTCGTCGGCCGCCCCAGGACCTTCCCCCTGGAAGAGGGGTACCCGACGGACCCCGTCAACCACACCTACGACCCTTACAACGCCAACGCCCTGCGCGGCCTCGCCTGGCTGCTCTCCCTCCTCCCGCCGCAGCCCGACATCGCCCGCGCCCTGGGCGTCCTCGTCGAGACCTCGCTCAGGAAGGTCCCCGGCGTCGGCCCGCGCAACCCGAAGGTCGCCAACGCCGCTGTCCTCGCGCTCTCCCGCCTGGACGGCGCGGCGGCCCTCGCCGAACTCGCCCGTCTCGGCACCCGGTTGACGTACAAGGCCACGGCGAAGCTCGTCGACGCGGCCCTCGGGAACAGGGCCGCCGCCCTCGGCCTCGGCCGCGAGGAGATCGAGGAACTCGCCGTCCCCGCCTACGGGTTGACGGAGGTAGGCCGCGCCGAGCACCGGCTCGGGGATGTCACCGCCGTCCTCGGGATCGAGGGCACGAGGTGCCTGCTGGGCTGGCGCAACGCGGCCGGCAAGGTCGTGAAGAGCGTGCCCGCGGCCGTCCGCCGCGACCACCCCGACGAGCTCAAGGAACTCAAGGCCGCGGTCAAGGACATCGACAAGATGCTCTCGGCACAGAGCGAGCGCCTGGACCGTCAGTTCCTCGCCCGCCGCACCTGGTCCTACGACACCTGGCGCGAGCGCTACCTGGACCATCCCCTCGTCGGCACGCTTGCCCGCCGCCTCCTGTGGACGGTCGACGGCAGGACGGCCGGATACGCGGACGGCGCCCTGCGCACGCTCACCGACGACCCCGTCGCCGAAGGGGCGGAGGTCCGGCTCTGGCACCCGGTCGGACATGAGCCCGCCGAGATCGTCGCCTGGCGGGACTGGCTGGAGCGGCACGCCATCACCCAGCCGTTCAAGCAGGCCCACCGTGAGGTGTACCTGCTGACCGACGCCGAGCGCAGGACAGGGACGTACTCGAACCGTTTCGCGGCGCACGTCCTGCGCCAGCACCAGTTCAACTCGCTCGCCGCGATCCGGGGTTGGCGCAACAGGCTGCGGCTGATGGTCGACGACGAGGCTCCGCCGGCCACGCGTGAGCTGCCGCAGTGGGGGCTGCGCGCCGAGTACTGGATCGAGGGCGACGGGGAGAACGGCGACGACACCGCCGCCGGGTCCGGCAGCTTCCTGCGCCTGCGCACCGACCAGGTCCGCTTCTACCCGATCGACGCCCCGGAGAACTCGGCGCACTGCTGCGGCGGCGAGTACCGCATGTGGCTGCGAGACGGCGCCGCTCCCGTCGACGCCCTTCCCCTCACCGACATCCCGCCCCTCGTCCTGTCCGAAGTCCTGCGGGACGTCGACCTGTTCGTCGGGGTGGCCAGCGTCGGCAACGACCCGACCTGGCAGGACGGCGGCCCCGGCGGCCGGTTCCGCGAGTACTGGTCGGGCTACAGCTTCGGAGCACTCAACCAGAGCGCCGAGACCCGCAGGGCCCTGCTCGAACGCCTGATACCCCGGCTCGCGATAGCCGACCGCTGCGCCATCGAGGGCCGCTTCCTGCACGTGAAGGGCGAACGCCACACGTACAAGATCCACCTGGGCTCGGGCAACATCCTGATGACCCCGAACGATCAGTACCTGTGCATCGTCCCGAAGTCCGACACGGGCACCCCGCAGGCCGGTTACCTGCCCTACGAGGGCGACCGCATGCTGGGCGTGATCCTGAGCAAGGCGCTCCTGCTGGCCGACGACCGGAAGATCACCGACCCGACGATCCTCAGTCAGCTCTGAACGTCACATGCTGCTCAGCGAGCGGGCGTAGTTGATCTGCCCCATGACCTGCGGGAAGGTGTGCGGTCCGTAGGACGGGATCATCGTCGAGTGGTGCCGGCCCGCGCTGGTCACGGTGACCTGGATGTAGCCGGTGGTCTTCTTCTCCTTCATCAGGAGGAAGAGCAGGCCCAGCAGGCAGAAGACGAAGAAGACGATCGCGAGCACGATGGCGTACGTCGGGATCTTCTCCTCGGTGTGGGACATGTCGGTGGCGTTCCACACCGCGCCGCGCAGGGGCAGGGTGCCGGCGGGCGTGATGATCTGGTCGCCCATCACCGTGATGTCCCCGATGGACAGCAGCGGGGCGCCGGCCATCGGCGCAGGGCCGGGCGGCTGCTGCGGATAGCCGTACGCCTGGCCGGGGTTCGGGTATCCGTAGGCCGCCTGCTCAGGCCCCGGGTAGCCGTAGCCGGGCGCGCCGGGAGGCTGGGCCGGCGGGGGTGCGGGGGCCTGGGCAGGAGGCGGTCCGGCGGGCTGCGCGGGAGGCGGCTGCCCGGGACCCCACTTGTCACCCTCGCCCTGGTACGCATTCGGTTCGGTCATGCGCTCGTCCCCCGTCTCTCGCGTAACCGGATCAGGCTATACCGAACGAGGGACCGCCCCTCCCACCAGGGAGGAACAGCCCCTCGTCGTACGCCCTTCGGCCGTGCACGGCCTTCGGCCTTGCACTGCTTATGGCATGGCGTCAGAAGCGGCGCGTGATCAGCGCCCTCTTCACTTCCTGGATCGCCTTCGTGACCTCGATGCCGCGCGGGCAGGCGTCCGTGCAGTTGAAGGTCGTGCGGCAGCGCCAGACGCCGTCGCGGTCGTTCAGGATCTCCAGGCGCTGCTCGCCGGCCTCGTCGCGCGAGTCGAAGATGAAGCGGTGCGCGTTGACGATGGCGGCCGGGCCGAAGTACTGGCCGTCGTTCCAGAAGACCGGGCACGAGGAGGTGCAGGCGGCGCAGAGGATGCACTTCGTGGTGTCGTCGAAGCGCTCGCGGTCCTCGGCGGTCTGCAGACGCTCGCGCGTGGGCTCGTTCGTGTCCTTCGTGATGAGGAAGGGCATGACGTCCCGGTACGCCTGGAAGAACGGCTCCATGTCCACGACCAGGTCCTTCAGGACCGTGAGGCCCTTGATGGGCTCGACCGTGATCGGCTTCTCGGGGTTGATGTCCTTGATGAGGGTCTTGCAGGCGAGGCGGTTCTTGCCGTTGATGCGCATGGCGTCGGAACCGCAGATGCCGTGGGCGCAGGAGCGGCGGAAGGTCAGCGTGCCGTCCAGGTCCCACTTGATCTTGTGGAGGCCGTCGAGGACGCGCTCCTTCGGGTCGATCTCCAGCTGGAAATCTTCCCAGACCGCTTCCGCCGAGACCTCGGAGTTGAAGCGGCGGATGCGGAAGGTGACCGTGATGTACGGGGAGTCGGCGAAGCCGGGCTCGGGCTGGCCGGCCGCGTCTGCCTTCTCCAGAGTCGGGGTTGCCATCAGTACTTACGCTCCATCGGCTGGTAGCGGGTCTGGACGACCGGCTTGTAGTCGAGACGGATGGACTCGGTGCCGTCGTCGCCCACCTCGCGGTACGCCATGGTGTGGCGCATGAAGTTGACGTCGTCGCGGTTCGGGTAGTCCTCGCGGTAGTGACCGCCGCGGGATTCCTTGCGGGCCAGGGCGGACACGGCCATGACCTCGGCGAGGTCGAGCAGGTTGCCCAGCTCGACGGCCTCGAGGAGGTCGGTGTTGAACCGCTTGCCCTTGTCCTGGATCGAGACGTTCTTGTAGCGCTCGCGCAGCTCGGCGATCTTCTCGACGGCCGTCTTGATCGTCTGCTCGGTGCGGAACACCATGACGTTCGCGTCCATGGTCTCCTGCAGCTCGCGACGCAGGACCGCCACGCGCTCGGTGCCCGTGGAGGAGCGGAGCGCCTCCACCTGGGAGACCACCAGCTCCGCCGGGTTCTCCGGCAGCTCGACGAACTCCGCCTTCTGGCTGTACTCCGCCGCCGCGATGCCGGCCCGGCGGCCGAACACGTTGATGTCCAGCAGCGAGTTGGTGCCGAGACGGTTGGCGCCGTGCACCGACACGCAGGCGACCTCGCCGGCCGCGTACAGGCCGGGGACGACCGTCGTGTTGTCCGACAGGACCTCACCCTCGACGTTCGTCGGGATGCCGCCCATCGCGTAGTGCGCGGTGGGCTGGATCGGGATCGGGTCCGTGTACGGCTCGATGCCCAGGTACGTGCGCGCGAACTCGGTGATGTCCGGGAGCTTGGCGTCCAGCTGCTCCGGCGGAAGGTGCGTCAGGTCCAGGTAGACGTGGTCGCCCTCGGGGCCACAGCCACGGCCCTCTCGGATCTCCGTGTAGATGGAGCGCGAGACGACGTCACGGGACGCGAGGTCCTTCATGACCGGCGCGTACTTCTCCATGAAGCGCTCGCCGTCCTTGTTGCGGAGGATGCCGCCCTCACCACGGGCGCCCTCCGTCAGCAGGATGCCCATGCGCCAGATGCCGGTCGGGTGGAACTGGAAGAACTCCATGTCCTCCAGCGGCAGCCCGCGGCGGTACACGGCGGCCTGGCCGTCACCGGTCAGGGTGTGCGCGTTGGACGTCACCTTGAAGAACTTGCCGCAGCCGCCGGACGCGTAGATCACGGCCTTCGCCTGGAAGACGTGGATCTCGCCGGTGGCGAGTTCGTACGCCACGACACCGGCCGACTTCTTGACGCCGTCGACCTCGGTGATCAGCTGGTCGAGGACGTAGAACTCGTTGAAGAACTCCACGCCCTCCTTCACGCAGTTCTGGTACAGCGTCTGGAGGATCATGTGGCCCGTGCGGTCCGCGGCATAGCAGGACCGGCGGACGGGCGCCTCACCGTGGTTGCGCGAGTGACCGCCGAAACGGCGCTGGTCGATCGTGCCGTTCGGGGTGCGGTTGAACGGCAGGCCCATCTTCTCCAGGTCGAGGACCGAGTCGATGGCCTCCTTCGCCAGGATCTCGGCGGCGTCCTGGTCGACCAGGTAGTCACCACCCTTGACCGTGTCGAAGGTGTGCCACTCCCAGTTGTCCTCCTCCACGTTGGCCAGCGCGGCGGCCATGCCGCCCTGCGCGGCGCCCGTGTGGGAGCGGGTGGGGTAGAGCTTGGTCAGCACGGCGGTGCGGCTGCGCTTCGTCGACTCGATCGCGGCGCGCATGCCCGCGCCACCGGCGCCGACGATGACGGTGTCGTACTTGTGGATCTTCATGAGTCTCGTAACCCCGTGCCTAGCGGATGTTCGGGTCGAAGGTGAAGATCACCAGCGTGCCCAGCAGGATGGTGAACACCGTGGCCGTGTAGAGCAGGCCCTTGAGCCACAGGCGGGTGTTCGCGCGCTCCGCGTAGTCGTTGATGACCGTGCGCAGGCCGTTCGCGCCGTGCAGCATCGCGAGCCACAGCATCAGCAGGTCCCAGACCTGCCAGAAGGGGCTCGCCCAGCGGCCGGCCACGAAGGCGAAGCCGATCTTCGACACGCCGCCGTCCAGCACGAGCTGGATGAGCAGGTGTCCGAGGACCAGGACGACCAGCACGACGCCGGACAGGCGCATGAAGAGCCAGCCGTACATCTCGAAGTTGCCCCGGGTGGACTTCGGGGACTTCCTGGTGCGCTTGCGCGGGGCCTCGATGAGGGGCGCCGGGTTGTCGACGTTGTAGAGGGACGCGCCCTCGACGGGGCCGACGCCGGAAGCGGTGGATTCGGTGGTGGCCATGGGTGTCAGCTCCCGAACAGTTCACGAGCGGCGTGGCCGAGGACGGGGTAGATCGCCCCGATCATCAGCACGACCCACAGGCCTACGACGGACCAGAGCATCTGCTTCTGGTAGCGCGGGCCCTTCGACCAGAAGTCGACGGCGATGACGCGCAGGCCGTTGAGCGCGTGGAAGAGGATGGCGGCGACGAGGCCGTACTCCAGCAGTCCGACGATCGGCGTCTTGTACGTGGCCACGACCTTGTCGTAGGCCTCGGGAGACACACGGACGAGAGCGGTGTCCAGCACGTGAACGAACAGGAAGAAGAAGATGAGGACGCCGGTGACTCGATGAGCCACCCAGGACCACATTCCTTCCCGGCCGCGGTACAGCGTTCCAGCCGGCACGGAAGTCCCTCCGGGAGCGGGGATTGGGGCCGCGCCGGCTTGTGCTGTCGGTCGGGCCCGGCCGGGTACGGTCCTCCGGCCCCCAGCATCGTAGCGACGCGCTGCCGCTGGGCTTACGCCGGGCCTACCGGTGTGATCAAAGTGGCACGCGTTTGGGTGAGCGTTTGCGGCTTCTGAGGTGGGGTGTCATGTTATTTGCCGGGTGCGGGTTGGGGGTGGCTGGTCGCGCCGTTCCCCGCGCCCCTGAGCATCTCCAGCAGGCGTTGCCTCGCCAGGCGCCGCAGCTCCTCCGCGGCCACCACCCGTTCCTCCTCCGGATCGTTCGTCAAACGTGACCGGATGCCTTCCAGGACGTGGTCCAGGGTCTCGGTCGGGGAGAGGCCGTCCAGGCAGATCACGAAGGCGTGGCCGAAGCGGGACTCGTAGGCCGCGTGTGCCGCGCTCAGGGCGGTGTATGCCGCCCCGTACGTTCCGTCCGGCAGACTCGGCAGGGTCTCCGCGGCCAGGGCCTCCGCCAGGTCGCCCGGGGAGAGGTCGTACGCCGCCTCGTCGGAGGCTGCCAGGAGGGACTCGGTGTCCGGGTAGGGGCGGTGGTCGGCGATGCGGTCCGCCCAGCGGAGGCTGCGGAGGCAGTCCAGGAGGAGTTTGCGGGCGTCGGACGCGGGGGCGGTGTTGAAGGCGTCGAGGATGGTGGGCAGGGTCGGTATGGCCGGCCGGCCAGGGAGGTGTGTGGGCGTCACGTGTGTTTCGGCAGAGGAAGCTGTGAGAAGTGTTGCGTCACGTTATCGGGAGTGGACGTGACGTGTCCGAGGGATGCCCGAATTTCACCCGCAAGGGAGAGTTTCGGAACGTGTGGTGGACGCATCCCGCCGTCCGAGGGTCTTAGGTTGAAGCTGTGAGTCAGCACAGGCGCCGGCGTCCGGCGCGGAACGTGAAGACCGGGGTCCTGATCGGCGCGGCGATGGCCGTGACGGTCGGGGCCGGGGTGAGTCTCGGCCTGTGGGCCTCGGGGGACGGCGACAGCAGTCCGGCAGGGGCGTCGCGCCAGCAGCCCTCCGAGGGGAAGTCGGCCGGGTCGTCCAGGGCGGAGCGCGCGAAGAGTCCTTCGCCCAGTCCGAGCCGGTCGTACCCGCTGTCGCAGGCTCCCCGCACCATCCCCGCCGTCGCGTCCCACACCGCCGCCCGTGGGCCCGGCTGGCGTCCGGCGCGCGGTGAGCGGGTCGTGGTGAACGACGCGGAGCTGGCCGACGAGGGGCGGTTGATCGCCTCCGAGCTGGGGCTCACCTACGCAGGTGAGAAGGACGACGTGAAGGCCGGGGACGTGCGGCTCGCGGTGAATGAAGGGGGAGGGGCGAACCCGGAGTCGTACAGCATGACCGTGCGTGGCGGGCGGGTCGGCATCAGTGGGCCGACCGACGCCGGGGTGTTCTACGGCACCCGGACGCTCAAGCAGGAGGTGCACGGCGGCGGGACCGCGCCCGAAGGGGTCGTGCGGGACCAGCCGGCCAAGGCGGTGCGCGGGTTCATGCTCGACATGGCGCGCAAGTACTTCACCGCGGGGTGGATCGAGGACCGGGTGCGGGAGCTCGGGGACCTCAAGTTCAACCAGCTGGGGCTGCACTTCTCCGACGACCAGGGGTTCCGGATCGAGTCCGACAGCCACCCCGAGATCGTGTCGCAGCAGCATCTGACCAAGGCCGAGGTCAGAAAGATCGTCGCGCTCGCGGCGAGTCGGCACATCACGGTCGTTCCTGAGATCGATTCGCCCGGGCATCTGGGAGCGGTCATCGCCGCCCACCCCGATCTGCAGCTGCGCAATGCCCAGGGAGTCGCCGCGAGCGGTGCGATCGACATCTCGAAGCCGGGCGCCGCCAAGATCGTCGACGACCTGCTGAACGAGTACGCCGATCTCTTCCCGGGCAGCCAGTGGAATCTGGGCGGCGACGAGTACCGGGCGCTCATGGTGACCGACCCGGCTGCCTCCTATCCGCAGTTGGCCGCCGCCGCCAAGGAGGCCTACGGCTCCGGGGCGACCGTCTCCGATCTGACGACCGGGTGGCTCAACGACCGTGCCGACACCATGCGCGCCCACGACAAGACCATGCGCGTCTGGAACGACGGGTTCTTCCGGGGGACGTCGGTGCAGCCGGCCAAGGATCTGCAGGTCGCGTACTGGACCGGGAAGGAGATCGGGGCGCGGCAGCCCGTGGAGTATCTGAGCGCGGGGCGGAAGGTCGTCAACTACAACGACGAGTTCTTCTACTACGTGCTCGGGCAGCCGAACAGGTTCTACTATCCGACCGGCCGGCGGATCTACGAGCAGTGGACGCCGCGGGTCGTGCGGGGCACGGTGGCCGTGCCGGCGAGGTACGACGGACAGATCCTCGGCGGGACCTTCGCCGTGTGGTGCGACTTCCCCCACGCACAGACGCAGAACCAGGTCGCGGCCGGGATCAGGATGCCGCTCAGGGCAACGGTCCAGAAACTGTGGGATTCCGGGCGGCCCTCGCTGTCCTGGACCCAGTTCAAGGCGCTGGCCGCCAAGCTGGGCTGATCCTGTTGCCACATACGGCTGTGAACTGGCGTACGACTGTGGTGTATTCAGTGCGAGCCGCAGTCGAGAAGCCGTGGGGGAGCGGGACATGGGCTACTGGGGGTACTACGTCGTGGCGCGCAGCGAGCGGCCGCTCGCCGAGCTGGACGCGCTGGCCGGGGCCAAGGAGGGCATGGAGCTACGGGCCGAGGCGTCCGGTGGGTGGCAGGTCTGGGAGTACCCGAGCGGGGACGGCGAGGTCGGCAACATGAACGTCCTCGCCGCGGAGACGGGGGCGCCCGCGCTCTTCGGGTACGTCATGGACAGTGACTGTGTGGTCGTCGAGGCGGCGGCGCCGGAGAGCGGGGCGTGGACCACGTGTCTGGCGCGGGCGGCGATGGCCGGGTATCTCGACGCCGGGAACGAGGGGCTGACCCTCGAGGACTACTTCCTGGAGCCGCGTGACGCCGCGGAGCGGGCTGTCGCGTGGGCCGAGGAGGCGGGGTACGGCGTCGAGGCCGAGCCGCTGGTGGACGTGCTGACCGCCGAGCCCGATCCATTGGCCGAAAATCTCTTCTTCCGGTTGCTGGACCGACTGGGTGTGGTGCCGCTGTGACACTCCCGAGCCGTCGCACGCAGTAAGGGGAAGTGCGGGCTCCGTTAAAGGTGGGGCCCGGGTTTACCCTGCAAGCGCCCGCAGAGGGAGGCATGGATGAGCCTGGTTGAGCTGATCGCTCAGGCCGACGAACGCGGACTGGCCGCCAGCGGGTTGGCTTGTTTGGATCGGTGCGTGCCGTTGTTGGGGGGTGACGACGAGGTGCTACGGCCGTTGTGGGGGAGCCTTTCCGACGCAGGGGAGGCCGGCGACTGGGGCGAGCTGCTGGAGCAGGTGCGGGGGAAGCTGTCTGCTGACGACACCGGTGACGACGAGGTGGTGTTGCTGGCCCGGCGGATGCTGGAGGCCGCGCCGGTCGGGCGGGGCGGGTCGGAGATGAGGATGTGGGCCGACGCTTGTTCCGTCGCCGCCCTGCAGATTCACCGGCTGCTCGATCCCCTGGGGGACGCGGTTCCGGTCGACGGTCCTCGTGAAGGTCGCACGGAGGGGATGTCGCCCCTTGTTGCTGCTGAGCTGCGTCGTCAGATCGCCGTTCTGGAACTTCTTGCCAGTCACGGTGTGGGTGGCCTGCGGCCTGCTCTGGAGGTGTCCACGGAGGGGCGGCGTGTTTTGCGGGCCGTCGTCAGGCGCAGGGCTCGCCGGAGGTAGTGCCTCCACGGAGCGTGAATCATTGCAGGCAGCACTTCACCACTGCATCGCCGTACTCCGCCGTTCTCGCGTAGAACGCTGTCAGGTCGCGGTGGGTTGCCGCGAAGAGGTCGTGCAGGTCGGGGTCGGCCTTGGTCCGGCTCCAGAGTGCCTCGAAGTCGGTCGAGGCGAGGTACGCGGCCGTCTCGGCCGTGCGGGCGGCCGACAGGAGGAGGAACGGTCGGTGTCCGATCGGGGTGCCGCCCAGGATCACGTCGGTTCCCGCGTACAGCGCGTCCTGGTCGAGGTAGTGCCGGTCCAGCATCTCCTCTCGGTGGCGGTCGAGGCGTAGGCGCACTGTGTCCCAGTTGTCCTCGAACAGCCGTTGGAACCAGTGCTCGCTGTTACGCAGAGCGGACGGGTGTACCGCGCGGAGGTGGAAGTACGTGCTCATCAGTGACAGGAGCGCATGGGAGGGGCGAAGCGTCACTGTTCTGTGGTCGTCGTGGGGTGGACGTGGGGCGGTCCTGCACCGGTCTCGGGAAGTGTCCGGAATGCGCGTGACGCAGCGCACGCCGTCCCCGCTCCTGTCTGTGTGACTACCTTCCAGGAGACGAGCAGGCCGAACGCGGCGACGAAGCCCGTGCGTTGGGCGGCGGACGTGGTGGCGGCGATGCGGGAGGGGGCGCGGCTGCGCCTCGACTACTCGGCGCAGAGTCTGTGGCGCGTCGACCGGATGATCGACGAGATACGGCGGGAGGGCGTGCAGTACGCCGCCGTGGAGAAGGCGCTGCGCGGGTTCGGGGCCTACGCCGGTGAGGTGATCGTGCGTCAGACGGGCGCCGAGTGGTGGATGAGTGGGGGCGACCACTGGGTGCGGACGCCGGACGGGCGGATGTGGGACCCGGTGGACGAGGCCCGGCGCTGTTTTCAGGGGGACGGGTCGCTGCGGTTGCTCTGCCGGGACGCGGTGGCAAAATCGACGTAATAAGAGACGCTGGCGTTCCCAAATGGGTGTGACCGAGCGCACGATGGGGGCATGGCCGACAACCGACGTTGGTGGGCTCTCGTTGTCATCGCGCTCGCCCAGCTGATGGTCGTCCTCGACATGACCATCGTCAATATCGCCCTGCCCTCCGCCCAGGCCGCCCTGCACATGTCGGACGGCAACCGGCAGTGGGTCATCACCGCGTACACCCTGGCCTTCGGCGGTCTGCTGCTGCTCGGCGGCCGGGTGTCCGACCTGGTCGGACGCCGGACCACCTTCGTGATCGGGCTGCTCGGCTTCGCCGCCGCCTCCGCGCTCGGCGGGGCCGCCGCCAACTCCGGGATGCTGTTCGGGGCACGTGCCCTGCAGGGCGTGTTCGCGGCGCTGCTCGCGCCGTCCGCCCTGTCCCTGCTCGCGACGACGTTCACCGACCCCAAGGACCGGGGGAAGGCGTTCGGCATCTTCGGCGCCATCATCGGTGCGGGGGCCGCCGTCGGTCTGCTCGCGGGCGGGTTCCTTACCCAGTACCTGAACTGGCGCTGGTGCCTCTACGTCAACGTCCCCATCGCCCTGGTCGCCTTCTTCGGCGCCCTGGCCCTGCTCGCGCCCGGGGAGCGGCACCCCGACGCCCACCTCGACGTGCCGGGCGCGCTGCTCGGCTCGGCCGGGATGCTCTCGCTCGTCTACGGCTTCTCCGAGGCGGAGTCCAGGGGTTGGAGCGACGGCCTGGTGCTGACGCTGCTCGCCGCCGGGGTCGTGCTGCTCGCCGGGTTCGGGCTGTGGCAGACGCGGGCGCGGGTGC
>Ga0075367_10000591_pt1 | contig 13920 bp, 4 predicted proteins | sample EndMethybrTD3032_FD_71399 | JGI IMG/M metagenome (GOLD analysis project Ga0075367, IMG submission 71399) | Populus endosphere microbial communities from Tennessee, USA - Endosphere MetaG P. TD hybrid TD303-2 | ecosystem: Host-associated > Plants > Roots > Endosphere | place: USA: Tennessee... | reverse complement strand
GCGCCGCCTCCAGGTCGATCTGGCCCCCGGCGGTGGCTTCGGGCTGCGGATGGAGGCGTATCTCGCGGTCACCTCCAACGCGCTGATGTTCGGCGGTCAGGTACAGCTGAACGCGATGATCGCCGGATGCGGCGTGCAGGGCTGGCTGGGGCTGGACGCGCTGTTCGTCTTCGACCCGGTGTTCTCGTTCGCGGTCCATGTGCGAGCCGGGGTGGCGGTCCGCGCGTTCGGCCACCGGCTGGCCGGGGTGGCACTGGACTTCACCCTGGAGGGCCCGGCGCCTTGGCACGCGTACGGCACCGGCTCCATCTCGGTGCTGTTCTGGGACGTCTCGCTGGACTTCGACATCCGCTGGGGCTCGCCGCCTCCCGTCGCCGCGCGGTCCGGACGCGATCCGCTCGACCCTCTGCGTGACGCGATCGCCCTCCCCAGGAGCTGGGTGGCACAACGGCCCGCGGTCGAGCGCACCGCACTGAACTTCACGCCCGCGGCGACCCAGAAGCTGGCCGACGGCAGCATCGTGCATCCGGACGCAACGCTGCGGGTCAGCCAGGAAGTGGTCCCACTGGGCGTGGCGTTCTCCCGGTTCGAACGCCGTCCCGTGCCGGTGCAGACATGGACGATCCAGCAGGTCACGCTAGGCACGCCCCAGCCCGCCGACCATCTCCCGCCGCTGCCCGAGCGGTTCGTGCCCGCCGACTTCTTCGACCTCACCGAGGACGAACAGCTCACCCGCCCCGCGTTCGCCAGCTACGCCGGCGGGGTGCAGGTGGGCACCGACGGTGTCCGGCTCGGCGTCGGCCACCGGGTCGACGACCGGTACGAGACCGCGTACGAACCGCCCCTGGCGACCCGGCAGTTCTCCACCTGGCCGGGACACTTCGGCCACGAGGCGGTGTTCGCGGTCTCCGCGGCCGAACGGCTGGAGCGCTGGCGCACCACCGAAGCGGCCGTGCGGGTCCGTCCCGCGACGCTCAGCGTGGTCGATGCCAAGGACCTCGACCCGCTGCTGCACGACGTCTCCCTGGTCAACGCCACCGCCGACGCCTGGCAGGCGGTGCGCGGACAACTCGCCGATCCGCAGCGGCCGGTGCAGCTCGTCGAGAGCTGGGAGCAGCAGGCATGAGCCACGGGGCGACCGCGCACCTCGGGCACCGAACGCGCGGCCGTTACAGGAGCGACGTATGAGTACGCGATGGTTCTTCTCCTCGGCACGGCTCGGAGCGGCTGCCTCGGCTACAGCACAGGCGCTGACGACCGCCGTGCTGTTCGGCCGTGACATCGACGGGCGGCACACGCAGGAGACGGCGACAGGGCCCACGCTGTCGCTCGTCGGGCCCGGCGACGTGCTCGGATTCGACCGCACGATGGTGCTGCGGGAGGAGCCGCCGTCCGGCACGGCCCAGGCGGCGGAGAACATCATGGCCAGTGTCGAGTTGGCGCACGCCGACCTGCCCTGGCTGCTGTCCCCGGCCACGGCCGCCACACCGTCCGGGCCGACCCCGCAGCCGTGGATCACGCTGGTCGTGCTGGCCGAGGACGAGGCCGCCCCACCGCGCGACGCCAACCCCCTGCCGGTGCTGACCGCCCCGGTCCCCGCGCTGCCTCCGCTGGCCGAGCGATGGGCATGGGCCCATGTGGAGGCCCGCCTCCCGGACGACGTCACCGACCTCGCCACCGCGCGACGACTCGCCGAACAGGGGGTGCGCGCGCACTCGGCCGAGGTCGTCGGACGCCTGGTGTGCCCACGCCGACTTGAGCCGGACCGGGGCTGGATCGCCGCCGTGGTGCCCGCCACCGCGGCCGGACGGGCCGCGGGGCTCAACAGGGACCCGGCCGCCGCGGGCGCCGGGGACGCCTGGCCGGACGGCGGCTCCGACACCGTCGACCTGCCCGTCTACCACTGGTGGACCTTCCGCACCGGGGCCGCGGGCACCTTCGAGGAACTGGCCCGACGGCTGCGCTTCCACCCCGCCGCCGACGCCGGACTCGGCACCCGGACCATCGACGTGGGCCGCCCCTGGCCCGCCGAGCAGTCGACCGGCCCGGCCACCGTGTCCCTGGACGGCGCGCTGCGCGTGCCGGGGGCGGAGGCGGCCGAGACCTGGTCGGACCCGGCCGCGCAGGACAGCTTCCGCGCCCTGCTCCGGGCCCGCCTCGACGCGCCGGCCCAACGGCGCGACGCCGCCGGTCAGCCCCCGGACGACCGGGACACCGCCGCCGTGGCACCGCCGTTGTACGGCAGCCACCACACCGGACAGCAGACCGTGCCCGCCGAGCCGGACGACTGGATGAGCACCCTCAACCTGGACGTCCGGCGCCGGGTGGCAGCCGCCCTCGGCGCCCGCTATGTGCAGCAGGAGCAGGAGTTCCTCATGGCGCGGGCCTGGGAACAGGTCGGTGAAATCCGGCGGGCCAACCAGCTGTTGGCCGTCAGTGAACTGTCCGCCGCCGCTGCCGAACAGGCCCAGCGCAAACACCTCGACCCGCTGGGGGTCTCCGACCTGGTCACCGTGCTGGCACCGGCGGGTGACCGGGTGACGGTGTCCGTACCCGCACCGGTCGACACCCCGGCCACCCCCACCACGGCCACGCTCACCTCCCTGCTGGCCACGTCCCCGGTGCCGACCGGCGCGGCCAGCACCTCCTTCGCCAGACTGACCCGCCGCGGCGGCGCGCTGGCCCGGCGCATGAGCCGTGTCGCCACCCCCGGTGCGCCCGGCGTCGAGGCCACCAAGCCGGTCATCGAGCAGGGACTCAGCGACATGGGCGGCGGCGATCGGTCGCCCGAGGTCGAGCTGCCGGGCGAGCTTCGCGCCGGGATCAGCCCGCCCCGGTTGCAGCTGCTGCGGATGACCGACCGCATTCCCGCCGGCTTCTGGGCCCGGCGCACCGAGACGGAGGCCCGGCCGCTGCGGCCGATCATGGCGCACCCGAAATTCACCGTGCCGATCGCCGAGGAGCTGCTGGCCCGCTGGCCGGAGTGGGCGATTCCCGGGATCGGGGCGCTGCCGCCGGACTCGGTGACGCTGCTGAAGACCAACCCGGAGTTCGTCGCCGCCCTGCTGGTCGGGCTCAACCAGGAGTTCAACCGGGAGCTGCTGTGGCGGGAGTTCCCCACCGACCAGCGCGGCACGCCGTTCGCCCGGTTCTGGCCCGGCGACGCGGACATCGACGACATCGCCCTCTGGCCGCTGGACACCCCACTGAACAGCCGGCTGCGCGGCGGCGGCGACGGTCATCTGGCCGCGCTGGTGCGCGGGGAGCTGCTGCACCGGTTTCCCGGCACCGCGCTGCTCGCCGTGCGCGGCGACAACGGCAGGCTGCCGGACACGTTCGACGGCGTGCCGGGCACCCCGCTGGCGCTGGACGAGTCCACCGTGCTCTACCTGTTCGCCGGGCTCCACGAGGAACAGGCCCGCGCCGAGGGCTGGTTCTTCGTGTTCCGTGAACCGATGCACGGCACCCAGTTCGGCTTCGACTCCGGCGCACAGCCCGCACCCATGAGCAGTTGGGCCGACCTCACCTGGCAGGGCGTCACCCTGGACGCCGCCCGGTTCGTCCGCCTCGCCCCGCCGCCCCCGGCGCCGCAGCCGACCGGTCCACCGCCGCCCGATCCTCCGGTGTGGGGGCGGGATGCGGCGGACACGGCCCGCATCGCCTTCCAGCAGCCCTTCCAACTGGCCTTCCCGGCAGCCACGTTGCTCGCCGGCTGAACACCGCGGCCGCCCCCGGGCACCACCCCGCGGCCGAGCGGGCACCGAGCCGGCTCGCGGCGCACCGAGGACCGAGCACCGCGCAGGAACAGGAGCACACCGGAGATGACCGACGCGTTCAGCGCCCGAGCGCAGCTGGACCGGGCCCGCGCCGAGGCCGACATCGCGCAGGCCCGCGCCGACGAACAGCTGGCCGTCGTACGACGCCTCCAGGACGCCATCCGGGCCGGTGACGAGCGCGCCACACCCGACCTGCTCACCACGGCCGAGGCGGCCCAGGCGGACCTGCAGCGTACGGCCGACCAGCTGGCCGGACTGGTTCCCGGTGACGAGGACGAACTGAACCAGGCCCTCGACTCCGGTACGCCGTTGTTCCCCGACGGCAACACCACGCCGATCGCGCTCCTGCCGGTACGGGTGGAGACCATCTGGTGGGAGCCGAGCACGCTGCGCGTGCGGGTCTACCCGGACGACATCCTGATGTCCCAGTTCGACCCCGAGCTCACCCCGGAAGAGGCGGCCGCCGCCACCGAGTACTGGCAGGCACCGGGCCCCGAAGCCTGGCAGAAGGTGCTCACCCGACTGCGCCCGGCACGCGCCTCCTGGGCGGTCGACGCCTGCCGCCCCGGCTCCCCGCCACCCGGGGTGCGCCCCGACGACCCGGCCGCGCCCCGGCCGCGGGCGATCTCGATGCCGAAGCGGTGGCGTTTCCTCGGTCTGCTCGACGGTGAAGTGGTGGTGGACAAGCTCGGCCGTCCGGTGCCCGACCCCCTGCCGGTCGGGCTGCTGCGCGCCGACGAGGAAGGCTGGGAGACCGACTGGTTCGAGGCCCTCAAGGCGGGCATGGGGGTCGAGCTGAACCTCGCCGACGGCACGGACCACCTGGACGAGCTGCTGGTCGTCGGGGTACGCGCCGACTCGGCGGCGGACGGCGCCACCCGGCTGCGCGACCTGCTGCACGGCCACCGCTACGCCGGCGGGCTCGGTCTCCTGCCCGTCGGCACCGCGACCAACAACACCCCCCGCGCCCGCTCCGGATGGTCCTCGGCGCCCGCCTACCCGGGCCCCGAACCGGTCCCGCAGCCCGGTGAGCGCCCGGTGGCCGACGCCCTCGCGCAAGCGCTGGGGCTGCCCGACGCCGGTTTCCTGCGCGGCTGTTCCGGTGCGGCCGACGCGGAACCCGCCGCCCTCGCCGCGCTGTCCCTGCTCACCTGGCCGACACTGGGGCAGGGGTATGCCGAGGCGGCGGTGTCCCAGCTGGACCTGGGCACCCAGCAGGTCCGCACCGCCGGACCGATGCGGGCGTGGCGCGGGGTGCGGGACCATCTCGCCGAGCATGTCCGCAGCCGGGGCCCGCTGCCGACACTGCGGGTGGGCCGGCAACCGTACGGCGTGCTGCCCGCGACCGCGCTGGGCGACTGGCGCGCCGAACGGCCCGCGGACGTGGACGCCCTGCTTGCACCCTGGCTGCTGCGCCTGCGGGAACGCTGGCGCGCCGTGCTCGACGACGCGGACGCCATCCCCCGGGTGCGGCCCGACCAGCCGGTCGACCGGATCGCGGTGGACGCCCTGACCCGGCTGCCGGTGGCGACCGGCCTGGCCATGCGTCGGATGGACGGCCCCGGGTTCGCCGTACCGAAGACCCCGCGCGACGAGCCCCCCGCCGAGCCCGGAATGCCCGGACTGCCGCCGGACGGGGTACTGCGCTGGACCACCCGCGGTGACGGCTGGACCGACCTCGGCTGGGGACTCGACGAGGCCACCGGCGTACCGGGGTTCGTCTCCCGGCTCGCCCCGGACCCCGTCGCCTTCCCGGCCCGGGCGGCGGCCACAGCGGACTATCTGCACGCGGTCCGCGCCTTCCTGGCCGGGGAGTTGGACGCCCAGAGCTATGACCAGGCCTGGCCGGTGGAGCTGTCCTCCGGACGGGAGACACCACCACGGCGCAGCACCTTCTTCGATCTGCCGAACGGGGCCGGCGACCAGCCGGACGAGCCCACGCCGACGCCGCAACCGCAGGACGACGACGTGCCGCCGGACCTGGAGAACCAGCCCCCGCCCGACGCCACCGGCCTGCTCGACGCGCTGCTCTTCCTCCCCAACTGGTCGTCGTCCGAAGGCGACGACGCGGCGGACGACCCGCTGCGTCAGGCGCTGGCCGTCACCGGTGACGTGGACCAACTGGTGGCCGACGTACTGGAGGGGCTCGCCGAGCACGACCGTGCCCAGCGGGTCGCGGCCGCCCAACGCGCCGCGGCCGCGCTGCCCCAGCTCGAACAGGCACTGCGCACACTCGCCGCCGTACCGGTGACCCGGCTGCCCGAACTGCTGCTGGAAGTCATCGACGTCCACTCCCACCGGCTGGACGCCTGGGTCACCTCCCTGGCCTCGCGACGGCTGGCCGGACTGCGGGCCTCCGGCGTCCAGGGCATCCGGTACGGGTGTTACGGCTGGGTGGAGAACCTGCGCCCACCGGTGGCGAGCGAACAGGTCGACATCGAGATCGACGACGAGGACACCACGGTCGAGGTGTCGGCGCAGGACGGCTACATCCACGCACCCTCACTGCAGCACGCGGCCACCGCGGCGGTCCTGCGCTCGGGCTTCCTCGGCCACCCCGGCGAGCAGACGTACGCGGTCAACCTCACCTCCCGCCGCGCTCGCGTCGCCCGCTGGCTGCTCGGCGGCGTACGGCAGGGGCAGAACCTGGGCTCGCTGCTCGGTTACCGCTTCGAGCGGGCGCTGCACGACGCGGAACTGGACCACCTCATCGAGCGGTTCCGCCGTCAGTTCCCCCTGCCCGTCGTGCCCGAACCCGAGGGCCAGGACGGCGACACACACCTGTGGGCCCGCAGCGCGGAGGCCGTCTCCGCGCGCAACGTCGTCGACGGACTGGCATTGGTGCGGGCCGGTGCCGCAGCGCCCGGCCTGCTCAGCGACATCGACAACGCGCCCGTAGTGCCCGTGGGCGAACAGGACGCGGTGGCACCGCTGCTGGCCGACCTCGCCGACGCCCTGGACGCGGTGGGCGACCTCGTGCTGGCGGAGAGCGTCCACCAGCTGGTGGGCGGCAACCCCATCCGCGCGGGGCTGACCGCCGACACGCTGGGCCGGGGTCAGGACGTACCGGACACCTTCCACGTCCTGCGCACCCCGCACCGGGCCCGTGCGCTGACCCACCGCGTGGCCGCCCTGCTGCCCGCGGCACCGGCCGAGCCGACCGGCTGGCCCGGTGATCCGCTCGCCGCCCTGCAGCCGGCCCTGGAGACATGGGTCGGGCGGCTGCTCGGCCCGGCGGCGAGCTGGACCCTGACCGGCGTGCTGGGCGACCAGGACCGGTCCTTCGAGATCACGGCCGACCGACTGGGGCTCGGCGCGGTCAGTACCCTCCTGGACGCGTCCGGCGCTGATCAGACCCGGTTGCGCCACGCGCTCCTCGCCGCCCTCGGCGCCCCACCCGACACACCGGTCACCCTCTCCGGACCCGACTGGACCGGTCTGCTCGGCAGGGCCTCCCGGATCCGCGCGCTCCTGGCCACGGCCCAGCCGCTGCTGCCCCTCCACCTCTCCGACGATCCGGCCGACCACTCGCTCGACTACACCGGTCTGCAGGCACGACTGGCGCGTTTCGCCGCCGATCCCCTGATCGCCACGCACCCCGCCGCCCCCGCTCTCGGCACACTGGCTCCGGAACCGGCGGAGAGCTGGCCGTCCCGCGCCCGGACGGCGCTGGCAGCGGTGCTCGGCGCGGAGATCCCGCTGCTGCCCGACCTCTCCGGAGCCCCACCGGCCGGCCGGGCGGACCTGTCCGGCGCCGACATCGAGGACTGGCTGCGCCGCAACGCCGCCGTACGAGCATCGGTACGCACCCTGCACGAGACACTGGTGCTGGCCGGGGTCCGCAACGGGCGGGGCGAACCGCTGCGCGCGACGCAGCGTCCGGGCGCCGCCACCGAGGCCTGGATCGGCGGCGTCTTCCCCGCCGGACAGCGGCCGCAGGCCACCACACACCTGGTCTGGCACGCCCCCGCCGCCCCCGCGCCCGGCGCGGCCCTGACCGGTCTGGTGCTCGACGAATGGATCGAGCTGCTGCCCGGTTCGGACCAGCCGGCCTCCTCCCCCGCGCCCGATCCGGCGGCCGAGGCCGCGCCGGAGACCGAGCTGACCGGTGTCGCCTTCCACTACGACCGGCCGGACGCCAAGGCCCCGCACAGCGTGCTCATCGCCGTCCCCCCGGACCTGGGCCGTGGCTGGACCTCCGACGGGCTGGTCCAGGTGCTCCGCGAGACGCTGGAGCTGGCCAAACTGCGCGCCGTCGATGTCGACGACCTGCCGCGACTGGGCAATCTGCTGCCCGCGATCCGTATCTCCCCGCACGGTGCGACCGGGCAGGCGCTGTCCCGGGTGGAGACCACCCGGCCGAACACCGACCCGGACGGGCCGTTCCGGCTGGAGGCCGGCTATCGCACCAGCGATGTCGAGTCGGGCCTGGCCGCCCGGACGCACGACCCGCTGTGGCTGCTCACCCGGCAGTGGCAGTTCGGCGAGTTCGCCGCACAGGACGCCGGCTCCCCCGCGGTGGTGCGGATGAGCGGCGGCAGCGCCCCGATCGACGCCTGGCGCCCGGCCGGCGCCACCGACTGGGTGCCCTACGACCCGCGCCTGGGGCCCTTGGACGTGTCGGTCGAGGACGAACCGGTGCTCGTCGACGAGCGGTTGCGTGCCGAGGGCGGCGCCGCGCTGCTGCGCATGGCCGACGACGCCGGTCTGCTCGGTGCCGCCGTCGCAGCGCTGACAGCCCATCAACTCCCGGCCGACGAGAGCGGCAACGGAACCGACACGAGCCTGATCGCACTGCTGGGCGGGCGGCTGCCGGACGCGGCCGCGGTGTCGGCGGCGCTGGACGCCGGCACCCTGGCGGTCGGCGCCCCGGGGCTCGGCGACGTGCTGAGCCGCTGGCGGCGCTGGTGGGCCGGGCAGGTGGCCGAGCGCGGCCCCGACTGCTTCGATCCGCACCGGTTGGAGTACGGCGCCGAGGTGTCCACCGGGGGTGCCGTGCTGCGCGCCGACGCCTATCTGGGTGACGGGCTGGACTGGTACGGGCTGGACGTGCACCCCGATCCCGAGGTCAAGGGTGCTCCGCCCGGGCCGAGGCGGACCTTCACCGACGAGGGTCTGCCGTCGACGGTGCACTACGGCGGGCTGCCGGCCGACCGGTTCTGGGAGATGGAGGACGCGCGGATCGACCTCGGCTCGACCGAGGTGTCCACGCTGGACACCGGACGGCTGCTGCTGATCTCGTTCGCCACCGTGTACGGCAACGACTGGTTCCTGGTGCCGCTGGAGGTACCGGTCGGTTCACTGACCGTGCTGGACCAGCTGCTGGTGCGCGATGTGTTCGGCCGCTACCACCTCGTCGAGCGCGCCGGGCGCAACGACCCGTCCTGGTCGATGTTCACCCTGGACAGCCAGGACCCCGACCAGCCTGCGGCGACCGGTCTGCTGATGCTGCCCACCGAGCCGGGTCAGACGGGCGAACCGCTGGAACAGGTGGTACTGGCCCGCGACGAACTGGCGAACCTGGCCTGGGCCGTACAGCCCCGCTACACCGACGGCCGGGGCGAACCGGTGGACCGCCGGGACCAGTGGGCGCGCGTCGCGCCGCCCGACCCGGCACCGAGCGGCGAACTCCCCGTCTACGGGGTGCAGTCCCTGGTGCCGGACTACTGGTTCCCGCTGGTTCCGGAACCGGTCCGCCCGGGGATGATCCGGTTCCGGCTGGCCGAGCTGACCGGTCCCGGCCTCGCCTCCCGCCCGCAGGGCCGACTGATCGCGCCGGGGCTGTGGGTGCGCGAGGAGGAGGTGCCGCGCGACGGGGCGAACGTGATCCGTCGTCCGGTGCTGGCCCGCTGGTTCGACGGCTCCTGGCACAGCTGGGTGCGCCGGGAGAAGGCTCCCGGCACCGGGGAGAGCTCCAGCGGGCTCGCCTTCGACACCGTCCGCCCGACCGAGCCGTGGCCGTGACCGGGGCCGGAGCCGGAGCCGGCCTCCGCGGTGGCCGGCGATGGCGTTCGGATACAGCCGTCGGCCATGCACACCACGAACACCAGCGCGATCCGGATCCGGCAACGTGATCCACATCCAGGGAATGACCCTCGATGCCGACGCCGTCTTCGCTTCCCTTGTCACGTCCACGAGCCTGAGGGCGCGGGCGCGGATCGGGGCGCGCGTGAGCCCTGTTCCCCTTCGGTCTCACCACCGCAACGGCCGGTGACGATCTCATCGACGACATGACGGAGGAATCTGGCGGCGGTGCCGCCGTCGCAGACGCGATGATCGAAGGTCAGTGACAGGTGCACGACCTTGCGCACCTCCACACGGTCGTCCACCGCCCAGGGGCGGTCGAGGAGGCGGCCGACACCGAGCATCGCCGTCTGGGGGTGATTGAGGATCGGGGTGGCGCCGTCGACGCCGAGGATGCCGTAGTTGTTCAGGGTGAAGGTGCCCCCGGTGCCGTGTTCGACGGGGAGCGCGCCACGTCGGGCGAGGTCGGTGAGCCGTCGCAGTTCGGCCGCGAGGCCGTCGAACGGCAGCCGGTCCGCGTCCCGCAGCACGGGGACGACCAGCCCGTGATCCGTCTGAGCGGCGAATCCGAGATGCACCTCTGGCATGCGTACGATCTCCGCCCGAGCGGCGTCCACGCGGGCGTTCAGTGCGGGGAACGCGGCGAGGCCGTCGAGACAGGACCGGGCCAGCAGCGGCAGCAAGCCCGTGTCCTGGGCCGCCCGGGCGGCGAGCAGACCGGTGGCGTCGGCATCGGCCCATATGGTGACGGCGGGTGTGTCGCGGTGCGCGCGGACGAACTTCTCGGCGACGGCGTCCAGGGGAATGCGGGTCCCCCGTTGACGCGCTTCCAGCCCCCGGGGAGCCCGGTTCTCAGCCGTCCTCCGATGCGGACCCGGTGTCGCGGTCCGTACGAGGTCGGGCCCTTTCCCCGTTCCGTATCCGGTGAGCACCGCGCCCGAGCCACCGTCGAGTTCCCGGGCCGTGCCGCTCTGCGGCGCTTCCTGGGACACCGACAGCAGCGGCGCGCCCACCTCGACCATCTCACCGGAGCCGCAGTGCAGGGCCGTCACGGTCCCGGCGAAAGGACTCGGCAGGGTCACGACGGACTTGGCGGTCTCCACTTCTGCGACGCTCTGGTCGTGCGTGACCTCGTCCCCCACTGCGACCAGCCACTCCACCAGTTCGGCCGCAGCCAACCCCTCCCCCAGATCCGGCAGGTGGAAGGTGTTGACGGAAACGGCCGCCCCACGCGGCCGCCCATCAGCCACCGCGCGCACCTCGGTGGCGGACGCCTGATGTCGTACGCCCCGTCCCGGTCCCGCGGTGGGCAGCAGACGGCGTACGGCGTCCAGGACCCGGCCGACGCCCGGCAGGTGAGCGCTCTCCAGCAGGGGCGGCGGGTAGGGGATGTCGAAGCCGGTGACGCGCAGCACCGGTGCGAGCAACGCGTCGAAGCAGCGTTCCTGCACGCGTGCCGCGATCTCGGCGCCCACCCCGGCGAAGCCCTGCGCCTCGTGCACCACCAGGCAGCGTCCGGTGCGCCGTACCGACGCGGTGAGAGCGTGGTCGTCGAGCGGGACGAGGGTACGCAGGTCCACGACCTCCACGTCCAGGCCCTCTGCCGCCGCGCAACGGGCCGCCTCCAGGGCCACCGCGACCGACGGGCCGTATGCCACCAGCGTGGCATCGCTGCCCCGGCGGCGTATCGCGGCCGTGCCGAACGGCTCGGTGCGCACGGGGAGTTCGAGGGGTTCCTTGGTCCAGTAAAGGCGTTTGGGCTCCATGAAGACGACCGGATCGGGGTCGTCGATCGCCTCCCGCAGCAGCGAGTACGCGTCCGCGGCCGTCGCCGGGGTCACGACCTTCAGGCCCGCCGTGTGCGCGTAGTAGGCCTCGCTGGAGTCGCTGTGGTGCTCCACGCCGCCGATGCCGCCGCCGTAGGGGATGCGCACGACCAGGGGCAGGGCGAGGGCGCCCCGCGTGCGGTTGCGCATCTTGGCCATGTGGGAGGCGATCTGCTCGAACGCGGGGTAGGCGAAAGCGTCGAACTGCATCTCCACCACCGGCCGCCACCCGGCCATCGCCATGCCGACGGCGAGGCCCGCGATGCCGGCCTCGCTCACCGGTGTGTCAAAGCAGCGCCGCTCGCCGTACGCCTCCCTCAGCCCGTCGGTCACCCGGAAGACCCCGCCCAGCCTGCCGACGTCCTCGCCGAAGACGACGACGCGTTCGTCCGCGCCGAGCGCGTCCCGCAGGGCGGCATTGAGGGCGAAGGCCATGGCCGTCTCACGTGCGGTCATGTCAGCAGTCCTCCAACTCGGCCCACAGAGCGGCCCGTTGCTCCAGCAGGTGGGCAGGCGGTACGCCGAATACGTGGTCGAGGAGTGCCGCGGGCGACAAGTCCGGTGCCACCGAGAGGCGTTCGCGCAGATCCGCCGCGTACGCCTCCGCCTCGGCGGACGCGGCCTCCATGTCTTCGTCGGTCAGCAGACCGCGCTCACGCAGCGCCGTCTCCAGCCGGGTCACCGGGTCGCGATCGCGCCAGCGGTCGGCCTCGGCGGGCGAGCGGTAGCGGGAGGGGTCGTCGGCGCTGGTGTGCGGGGCCATGCGGAAGGTGTGCGCCTCCACCAGCCATGGTCCGCCGCCCGCCCGCGCGTCCTCGACGGCCGTGGTCAGTACGGCGAGCACGGCCGCGGCGTCGTTTCCGTCCACCTGCTCCGAGCGCACCCCGTATCCGACGCCCTTGTACGCCAGGGCCGGTGCCGCGCACTGCTCGGCGTAGGGGACGGAGATCGCGTACCCGTTGTTCTGCACCAGGAAGACGACCGGAGCCCGCAACACGCCCGCCAGGTTGAGGGCTTCGTGGAAGTCGCCCTCGCTGGTGGCGCCGTCGCCGACGAGCGCGAGGGCGACCGTGTCCGCGCCCTTGAGGCGCTCGGCATGCGCCAATCCCGTGGCGTGGGCGGCGTGGGTGGCCAGCGGGGTGCACTGCGGTGCCGTGCGGTGCCGGACCGGGTCGTAGCCGCAGTGGGCGTCGCCGCGCAGCAGTGTCAGCGCCTCGACCGGGTCGATGCCACGGCTCACCAGCGCGACGCAGTCACGGTAGGTGGGAAACAGCCAGTCGCCGTCGCGCAGGGCGAGCGCGGCGCCCACCTGGCAGGCCTCCTGGCCGAGGCTGGAGGGGTGGACCGCGAGACTGCCCTGCCGGGCCAGCGCCGTCGCCTGCTCGTCGAAGCGGCGCCCGAGCACCATCTTCCGGTACGCCGTCAGCAGTGACTCGGGCGACGGCTCGGCGTACACCCGCTCCCGCGGCCCTTGGCCGGCGCCGGTCGGCCGCGCTGTGCCGGTCAACGGAAGAACGGAAACCGGAATGCGGGAAGGAAGCCACACGGAGAGTTCCGCCCATTCCTCTGCGGCCGCTCGTCCCGGCATGTCAACCATGTTTCGGCCACCCTTTCGTCATGGCTCGTGCCTTTCGAAGGCTCTCCGGAAAGCGCGCCCACTCAATCGCCGGACGGATAAGCGCAGATGAAGCGGAACTGAACAGTCCACCGATTCCTCCCTCTTCACAAAACCATCACAGAAAGCGCTTCCAGCGCGTCAACTTCCCGTCAGACAAAGGCAATTCGCACGTCGTTTGCCCTTCCCGCAGCACTGGTTCCAATTGACCAGCGAAGCGCGGCACCGCGGGAGGCAAGGGAACATGTCCGGAGTACGCCCGGGAAAACGTCACTACACCGTCGTCTGTTCCTCATGCGACACCCGATACGAAGACGACGGCCTCCTCCTCGACTGCTCCCAGCGGCACGAGCCGGCATTCCTGCACACCGAGTACGACACAACCGGAACCCACACGAAGGAAAACACCGGCCTGTTCCGGCATGCCTCACTGCTGCCGGTAGTACGTACCTTTCCCGACGTCCCCGGTCCCGTCGTCCACCCGGCCGAGCAACTCGGCCGAAGGATCGGACTCGACCGGCTGTGGGTCGCCTTCAACGGCTACTGGCCCGAACGCGGCGCGTATCTGCCGACCTGCACGTTCAAGGACCTAGAGGCCTACACCGTCCTCGGCCGGCTGCCCGCCGCGCCGCCCGTCCTGGTCATCCCCTCGGCGGGCAACACCGCCGCCGCCTTCGCC
>Ga0075367_10000589_pt1 | contig 13925 bp, 13 predicted proteins | sample EndMethybrTD3032_FD_71399 | JGI IMG/M metagenome (GOLD analysis project Ga0075367, IMG submission 71399) | Populus endosphere microbial communities from Tennessee, USA - Endosphere MetaG P. TD hybrid TD303-2 | ecosystem: Host-associated > Plants > Roots > Endosphere | place: USA: Tennessee... | reverse complement strand
TCATGACCGACTGGGCCGGAGACCGGGCGACACGCGCGGCCAACGACACACGGACGGCGGCCCGGTCGGGTGTCCTCCGTCCTCCGAGGCGTCTGAAGTCGACGACTCGTTCGTTCACCGTCGGTGAGGGAAAGGGCTACCTCACCGTGGCACGCACCCCCGACGGGGAGGTGGCCGAGGTGATGGTCCGCATGGCCAAGCAGGGCTCCACGCTCGCGGGCATGATGGACGCCTTCTCCTCGACCGTCACCCGGGGCCTCCAGCACGGGGTTCCGCTCGAGGTTCTCGTCGCGGACTACGTCGGGACCCGCTTCGAACCAGCCGGTCTCACCAACGACCCGGAGATCAAGCAGGCCGGGTCCGTCATGGACTACGTCGGCCGCCGACTGGCCCTCGACCACCTGTCCTATGACGCCCGGGTCGGCCTGGGCGTCCTCACCGCTGAGGAGCGTGCCGCGAAGGCAACCATCGACGGAGTCGGCGACGCCGTGTGGACCGATCTCGTGGGACTGTCCATGGCCGCACCCGCGGTGACACGACCGCGCCGCGGCTGAGCGTCAGGCATGCGCAGACTGCCCCCGTGTTCGCTTCTGCGCGCCGTTCCTCTACGCTCGAGAGAGGTCATCAACTACCGCATGACATCTGCCCGGTGACGGAGTCGGCGTGGGGTGCGCGTCCCCGCTCCACGCCACCACTGGACGGCTTCAGGCGCAGCCACGGGTCGGCGCATCCGGACGCCGACGACCCGTGTGGCGCGTCCCGCCGGGCGGCGAAAGGGATGCGTCGTGCATTCGGCTTCGGCGAACTACCGCACTCTGCTGCGCACTTCGGGGGCCGCGGCCTTCTTCCTTCCCGCCGCTGTCGGGCGTCTGGGCATCGCCATGACGGGGATCGGCATCGTCTGGCTGGTGCACGCACGCACCGGATCGTATGCCGCCGCGGGTCTCGTCACGGGCGGGTTCGCTGTCGCGGACGCCGTCGCCGGGCCTCAACTCGGGCGCCTCGTCGACCGGTTCGGACAGGCGCGAGTGCTTCCCTGCGCACTGGGCGCACACGCCGGGGCCGTGGCACTGCTGTTCACCGCCGCCGTTCCGGACCTCGTCGCGGGAGTGCTCGTCGGCGCAACGCTGCCCCAGCTCGCTGCCCTGTCCGCCGCTCGCTGGTCCGCCCTACTGTCCGGCGAACGGGCTGCCGCGCTGCCCACCGCCTTCGCCCTGGAGGCCCTCTCCAACGGCGTGTCCTACCTGGCCGGCCCGGCCCTGGTGAGCGTCCTCGGCGCGGCGGGCCGCCCGGGTGCCGGGGTGCTGCTCGCCGCCTCGCTCGTCGTCGGCGGCGGGCTCGCCCTCGCCACCCAACGCCGCACCATGCCGCCCCTCACCGGCCACGCCGAACGACGGCACGCCGGACGCGCCTTGCTCCGCCCCGCATTCCTGCGGCAGGTCGCACTCGGCCTCACGCTCGGGGTGTTCTTCGGCGCGATGCAGGTGTCCGTCGCCGCGTACGCCGTCGGACGCGGCACACCGGACGCGGCAGCACTGCTCTATTCCGCCGCCAACTGCACCAATCTTGTGGGTGGTTGGGCCTACGGAGCATGGCGTCACGGCGGTGCACCCCGGCGCCACCAGACCGCAGCCGCCGCTTGCCTCGCCCTCGCGAGCCTCCCTCTGACCTTCCTCGACGCGCCCCTCGCGGTCGGCGCCGCCCTCGCCCTGACCGGACTCGCGGTGCCGGTCCTGCTGATCCTCGCCTCCGTCCTCACCGAGTCGGCGGTTCCGCGCGCCGTCCTCACCCAGGCGTTCACCTGGGGCAACTCCGCAAGCGCGGCAGGATCAGCGGGCGCCGCGGCAATGGCGGGGAGGGTGGTGGACGCATTCGGTGCGCACAGCGGTTTCGGTGTGGCGGCGGGGGCCGCGGCAGTGATGACCGTGCTGGCGCTCTGCGGTCTGCGGGACTCATCACCAGATGTGCCGAAGTCGTCCGCGCCCGCGGAAACCACGGCCACGAACCGCAAGGCAACCTGAACGAGCCGGCGCCGATCAAGCCCGGGAACCGGCGCCGGTCGTCAAGCACAACGGCACCAGGCCACGCGGGACTTCGTACAGGGTGTCCATCAGCAGTCCGGCGGGGGGGAAGGTCACCGTCACGGTGTACGCGGCTCGCCGGGACCAGCAAGGACTGAGGGTCCCGAAGTCGGACCGGTCGCCCATTGGCGACCGCGACGAGGACGAGGAGACGGCGGAGAAGGCGGGCCCGGCGATCTGGTCCGCTGCCGGGACAGCCGAGAGGGCGCCGCAGCAGTTGGACGAGGCGCTCGGCCTCGACGTCGCACCGTTCCACCAGCCCGAGGCAGCCGTCCTGAGCCGGATCAGGACGGCCGCCGTGCGCCTGCAGCAACGGGCGGACGGACTTCCCGCCGGAAGGTCCGCCGCCGCCGAGTCCCTTCGCCTGGCGCGTATCCGCGGGAGAAGCCCTGGCTCACCGGTAGTCGGGGTTGGGCGCGTCGAAGCGGCAGCCCGCGTCCCACTCCGAGCGTTGGTTGCCGTGGGCGGGGAAGCCCTTGGCGCGCTTGAGCATGGCCGCCAGGTGCATCAGATTCCAGGTCATGAAGGTGGTGTTGCGGTTGGTGAAGTCGTTCTCCGGGCCGCCCGAGCCCGGGTCGAGGTAGGAGGGGCCCGGGCCCGCCGGGCCGATCCAGCCGGCGTCGGCCTGCGGCGGGATGGTGTAGCCGAGGTGCTGGAGGCTGTAGAGGATGTTCATCGCGCAGTGCTTCACGCCGTCCTCGTTGCCGGTGATCAGGCAGCCGCCGACCCGGCCGTAATAGGCGTACTGGCCTTCGGGGTTGAGCAGTCCGGAGCAGCTGTAGAGCCGCTCGATGACGTGCTTGGTGACCGAGCTGTTGTCGCCGAGCCAGATCGGTCCGGCGAGCACGAGGATGTCCGCGGCCATGACGCGCTCGTACAGTGCGGGCCACTCGTCCGTGGCGAAGCCGTGCTCGGTCATGTCCGGATAGACGCCCGGGGCGATGTCGTGGTCGACGGCCCGGATCTCGGACGTGGTGACGCCACGCGACATCATGATCTCCGCGCTCTTGTCGATCAGACCCTGGGTGTGGCTGAGCTGCGGAGAGGGCTTGAGCGTGCAGTTGATGAACACGGCGGTGAGGTCGTCGAAGCGGTACGCGTCGTCGGGGTTCGCGGCGGTCACGGCGGGCTCCTTCGCGTCAGGCGGCAGACCGCCCCGGAACAGGGACGGGTCCAGCCGCAGCTTCTCGCATGGATATCCGTTTGTCGCGCTTTGCTCCTCATCCGTCATCAATTCGACCGATGTCGCGTGTTCTCGGATATCAGGAATCCTGGCCCCGCGCCCATCGTCTCGTGGTATCGGCCCATGGCGCACTCCCCCACTCATTCGGGCACGGCGTGCTGACGCCGACGGCAGCGTCAAGGGCGTTTCGTGTGCGATGCGATGTGGGCGAGCATCGCGTCGAGGGTCACTCCAACGGCCGGACCTGGCGCTGCAGTTTCCACCGAGTGGAGCCGCAGCGCGCCCTGATGCGTCGGTTGCCGCCCATGTGGTCCACACGGTGCGAGGGCCATGGGCCGAAACCCCTGACGGGGTGCGCGTGGTGCTGTACGACGGCTCGCGGGAGAAGCTGCGGCCCCTGTTCGAACTGGCCGAGGACTCACCCACCCACCTCGCCTCCTGCATCGAGGACGGGCGCGTGCTCGTCGCGTTGCGCGGAACGGATGTGCTCGGTCACCTGCAGCTGGTGGACACCGACCAGGCCGACACCTTCGAGATCAAGAACATGGCCGTACGGGAGGACCTTCAGCGCACCGGTGTGGGCAGGCGTCTGGTGCACTGTGCGATCGACCTGGTCTGCCGCGAGTCGGGAAAACGCCTGCTGGTCGCCACCGCCGCGGCCGACATCGGCAACCTGCGCTTCTACCAGCGACTGGGATTCCGTATGCAAGCGATCGAACGGGACGCCTTCACCCCCCGCACCGGCTACGAGCTCTGCACCCTCACCGACGGCATCGAACTACGCGACCGGGTCTGGCTCGACCTCCCACTCGACCCTGCTGCGCCCAGCTGCCGCACCCGCCAGGCCGGTACCAGTTGAGCAGCGTGGGCCGACGCCACCCCATGCGTCGCTCGACCGCCCCGTCGGCCGAGCTCAGCTCAGTCAGGTGCTTGCTTCTGAGCGGCCGTCAGTTGGCCCAGGGACCGCGCATCGGGGCAGGAAACCGTCGACGGGAAGCGTCGCCCCAGTACCGCCATCAGCCGCCACTGCCGCTGACCTTCCTGTTGTAGTCAAGGGCTTCCTCAATCCAGGACGTGAAGGCTTCCTCCGACTCCGTACCGTAGGTGTCGACCACGATCCAGCCCTTGCTCATCCTGCGGCCGCGCATCTCCGGCCAGTCCGCTCCGTCTCGCCCGAGCAATTCCTCGACACGCTCGGGATCGCAGCGGACCATGAGCTGTCCATGGGTGTTGGCCGTGGCCGTCATCCTGTCGTTGACCATGAACGTGAGGCCGCCGAACATCCCCACCTCGCGGACCTGCGCCTCGCCCGACAGCGCCTCGCGGATGCGGTCTGCCAGGCCCTTGTCGTATGTCATCGTTCGACTGCCCTCCCCGTCAGTGGCCACCAGCGGAAGATCTGGCGATGCGCCTACATCGCCGACGGCGTCGCGTGCGACGCCCCGGCCTGGCGGCTCGACGGCTCTGCCGCGTGCCGGGAAATACTTGAGCCGTTCGCCGGAGGGTTCCTGATCACGGGGAGATGATCGCCGCGTTCGGGGACGGCAGAACGGGTCTGCTCATGTACGACACCAAGACGATCCCGGCGAAGAGCGCGCCGACCGCGGAATGCGTCACGGTCCGCGACAAGAACATCCTCCGCAGCCGTTTCGTGTTCGACCGCACACCCTGCGACGAGTTCCTGCCTCCGCCAGGCCCGGGCAAATCCCTGAGCAGACAGCGCCAAGCGGATCAGAGGCTCATCGCGATCCGCCATGGCCTGGGAGAGGCTGTGGCAGCGCAGACCCTGATGACCAACCACGCTGAGACCCGGCCGATCGCACGTCAGTCGGGGCCGCTCCAGTCGAAGGGGAAGTACTTGCTGGACTTGCCGCTGCGGCTCCAGCTGAAGCCGAAGGCGTCGGCCTCGTCGGCGGTGGCCCGGCCCCAGGTGGCAATCTGCCCCGGGCCGACCTCGGCACCGGGGGCGTTGTGGACCTGGACCCGCGCCCCCTCGGGCGTGGTGGGACCGGTGAGGGCCTCGGCACGGGCGGTTACCCGGCCGGGGATCTCGGCGTGCCACGACCCCAGGTCCTCGTCGACCTCGACGGTGATCGGAGCGACGTCCATGCCGCGCATCTCCGGGTGGAAGTCCTCGACGAACTGTTGGGGCCAGCCGCCGGCCTCCCCGCCGAAGATCGCGCCGAGTGCGGCGCGCTGCTGATCGTCGGCGCGTTCGTCGATGAAGACGGCGGCAAACGGGTCGGTGTGTTCGCCGGTCCACACATTGCCGGTGAAGGATCCGAGCATCAGGACATTGAGGTCGTCGAGCCGGACATCCCCGAACTGTCCCTCACGTATGTGCCAGGCGAGCACGCCTTCGCAATCGCCCTCGGACGGGGGTTGGGCGAACGTACACGGGCACGGTATGGCGCAGTTGCAGGTGTCGAACCAGTCGCCGACCACGCGCCAAGGCGGGCTGCCGGCAGTCTGCTCAGCCATCTCGCACCTCCTCTTCCAGGACACGGAGTGGCGTCACTTCCAGGGTGCGCCTGAGCGACGCGAAAGCGAAGTGCCCTTCGGAGGCGGGAGGGGTTGAGCGGCCCCCGACACCCACACGAACTGCAACCAGGCCGTCACCCAGAGAGAACGTCAGCCGGTCGAGCCCCGGAATGTCTCGAAGGCTCAACCGGAGTGTCGTCATGGGTCGCCCTCCAGCGCGGTCGCCGACACACCGGGGAGGCCCGCTCACTGTCATGACGGCTCCGTCCCGTGTCCCGTTCCTGCGCTTTGAAGCGCCTGCGTTTCTGTGGTCTGCTGGAGATGTCTTCGGAGTGCTCGCTACGGCCACCGGGACGGCGGGCGTCCTTGGGAGGCATGCCATGCCGCATCTCCGGCTCGCCCCGCCGGAGCCCACCCGGCCGGGGATCCTGCTACCGAGGCGTGATCTTGTCCTCGGCTGGATTCTCCTGACCCTGATCGCCGCTCTGGCGTGGGTGCTCACGGCCGCGCAGTCACGGGACATGGGAATGGAACCGGGCACCATGGGGCTGGCGCTCCCGCTCTTCCTCCTCCTGTGGGTGGTCATGATGGCGGCGATGATGCTGCCGTCGCTGGCACCGGTCGCTCTCACCTGGGTGCAGGCGATCAACCGCAGCACCGCGGGCCGGGTCCGTGCGCTGCGCCTCACGGAGTTCGTCGGCGGCTATCTGCTCGCCTGGGCCGGGTTCGGGCTGCTTGTGTACGGGGCGCTGGCGGCGACCGGGCACCTGGTCGACGATCACCCCGGGGCGGGCCGCTGGATCGGCGCGAGTGCCTTCCTGCTCGCGGGAGTTCAGCAGTTCGGGCCGCTGAAGCGGGTCTGCCTGCGGCACTGCCGCAGCCCGATGTTCCAGCTGCTGCGGTACGCGCGCTTCCGGCCGTGGGCGAAGGATCTGCGGGTGGGCGCGCACCACGGGCTCTACTGCGTCGGCTGCTGCTGGGGCCTGATGATCGTCCTGATCCCGCTCGGCGTGATGAACGTGGCGGCGATGGCGGGGTTGGCAGCGGTGATCTTCTTGGAGAAGCTGTGGCGGGGCGGTCCCTGGCTCAGCTGGGCGGTGGGCGTCGCCCTCCTCGTGCTGGCCGTGCTCGCTCCGTTCCAGGACTGGCTGCTGCCGGGCCTGCAGATGCCGGGTCCGTCGATGGGCCGGATGCCGGGTGCGGCACCCTGACCGGCTGTCGATCATCCAGCCAGGTGAACCGCCAGAAGTTGACCGCTTCGAGGAGATCGGCGCTCCCGGCAGCCTGATGCAGTGTGGCTGCTCCGCCTGCGCTGGATCACGCGCGGCCCATGGCCGGCACCCCTTCCGACCATGCGTGCCAGCCGTGTCCGCACGGCCGCCAGAGCCTGTCTCCTTGGTCAGCGTCGGGTCCAGACGAGGATGCCGACGAGGTGGAGTGCGGCCTCGTAGGCGATCGCGAGCTTGTCGGTTCGTGTGGCCAGGCCGCGCCACTGCTTGAGGCAGTTGATGCACCGCCCGGCGGTGTTCCGCTCCTTGTAGGTCTCGCTGTCGAAGCCCGGGGGAACGGCCACCGAGTCGGCCTCGCCGCAGGCGGTGGCCGACTCGGTCCGACGGCTGCGGGATGACCGCGCGGATGCCCCGGCACCGCAGGTGGCTACGGTTGGCGCGTGAGGAATACGCGCGGTCGGCCAGAACGGCCAGAGGCCCGCCCGGGCCCCCGCGGGGCACGCGGATGCGGGACATCACCGTCTCGAAGGCTTGTGCATCACCTGCCTGGCCTGCGGTGACGGTGAAGGCGAGGGGCCGTGCGCGGCCGTCTGCGGCCAGGTGGAACTTGGCGCTCAGCCCGACGCGGGAGCGTCCTATCTGTTGTGGGCGGTTGCACGGGAGATGCCCATTTCGGCGGCCACATGGGCGACGGGGCGGCCGTCGCGGACACGTACGACCAGCAGTCGCCTGCCGTGAACGGTCAGCCGGGCATTACGGTGGGACACGAAGACCTCCGTGCGGTGCAGCCCTGGACAGCTCCACCACACCGGAGGTCTTCGCCATGATCAAGCACCATGGCGTCCGCCGCCGCGCCAGGACGGCGGCCCGAGCTCGTCGGGAAGGTGCCGCCATGACTGGTTGGTGCGGTACTTCCACGCGATGGCCCGTTGGCCGACTGGTCAGTTGATCGTCACATCGGCGCGGAGTAGGACTTCTCCCGGTTCGGCGCCGATTCGGTTGCTGGCACCTGCGGTTGATGGTCGAATGCCATCCGTGGCAGGCATTCGCGAGTCCTCGACGGTCTATGAAGCCGCCGACGGCAGTGAGCTTCCGATGTTGGCCTTCGAACTGGCTGATGGCACACATCCCGCGGCCGGTGTCGTCTTGTTTCACGGCGGCGCTCTACACAAAGGATCGCCGGACGGCCTGGCCCCGCATTGCCGGCAGCTGGCGTTGCGCGGCATCTTTGAGCTGACCCCGGTTTCGTGGAGTCCCTCAAGCCAGGCTTATGATCCTGGCCGAAGGAGAACCACAAGCAGTGCCAGCACCACGTAAGTACCCGGACGAGCTCCGCGAGCGGGCCGTCCGCGAGGTCCGCACCACCGGCCGTCCGATCGCACATGTCGCGAAGGACCTGGGCATCCACAAGGAGGCCCTGCGCGGCTGGGTCCGCCAAGCCGAGGCGGACACCGGCGAACGCGACGACCGGCTGACCACCGCCGAGCGGGAAGAGCTGAGGCAACTCCGCAGGGAAAACGCTGAGTTGAAGCGGGCGAACGAGATTCTGAAGGCCGCGAGCGCGTTTTTTGCGGCGGAACTCGACCGTCCCCGGACGAGGCCGACCAGGTGATCGAGCACCTCAGGGACAAGGGCCTCGGGGTCGGGTTCGCCTGCCGGGTGCTGGAGCTGTCCGAGTCGGCGTACTACGCGCGCAAGAAGCGGCCGACATCGACGACCTTGGCGACGAACTGCGGATCGGTGGACAGCTTGGAGGAGTCCTGCAGGTGGGGCTTGAGGTCGAACCGCTTCCAGATCCGCCCGATCGTCGACTTCGACAGGCCGGTGCGCTGGGCCATCGAAGCCCGTGACCAGTGCGTGTCCTGGCCCGGGACCGGCTCCAGGGTGGCCACGACGACCTCCTCGACCTGGTCGAGGAGGATCGAGGGCGGCCGGCCCGAGCGCGGCTCATCCTGCAGACCGTCGAGGCGTTTTGCGATGAACCGGGCCCGCCAGCGGTCCACGGTCGACCTGTCGATGCCGAGGTCGGCCGCGGCCTGCTGGTTCGTTCCGCCCTCCGCGCAGCGCAGCACGATCTTTGCTCGCAACGCGAGGAACTGGGCGGTCTTCGCCTGCCGCGCCCACTGCGTCAACTGCCTGCGCTCAGCATCGTCCAGGACCAGGTCGGCCTTCGGCCGGCCGATCCAGCCGGCGTCCTCGAGCCCCGCCATCCGCTCCGCGGCGAAAGCCCGCCGCCACTTGCCCACCGTCTTGGCCTGGACACCGACGACCCGCGCCACAGCCGCGTTCGACATACCGTCAGCGCACGCCAGGATGATGCGGGCCTTCTCGGCCGAACGCCGGTGCGGCAATTCCGTCCGGCGCACCAACTCGGCACGCTCAGCGTCGGACAGTGTGATCTCCACAGCAGAAGGCCCCGGATGCGACATGCCAGCAGGGTAGTAACTAACCCTCAGAATTTCTGGCGCATCACACTAGCGGCCGACCCCGGCTCGGGGACGGTTCCGGGGACGGACGGTCATCCGCAGGGTGCGCGGCCGTACGGTGAGCCGGGCGACCTGGCGGATGACCTGGCCCTCGGAGAGCTCCAGCCGTACCGAACGCAGCATCGTCGCGAGCGCCGTGACCATCTCGGTGAGGGCGAAACGGTCCCCCATGCACTTGTGCTTGCCGTCCCCGAAGGGCACGAACGCGCCCGGCGGAGGCTCCTGAGCGGCGTCGATCCACCGGTCCGGGTCGAAGGTGAGCGGGTCGGGGAAGCGCTCGGGGTCGCGGTGCAGTGCGTGCTGGCAGTAGGCCAGCTCGGTGCCGGCGGGCAGCGTCCACTCGCCGAGCCGGGTCTCCTCGGTGGTGCGGCGGGTGACCAGCCAGCCGGGGTGGTGCAGCCGCAGGGTCTCGGTGATCACCCGGTTCAGGTATGGCAGCCGGATCACGTCGTCGAAGGCGACCGGCCGTTCGCCGAGGACCTCGTCCAGCTCGGCCAGGACCCGGGCCTCGATGCCGGGGTTGCGGGCGAGCTCGTACAGGGTCCAGGCCAGCAAGGACGCGGTCGTCTCGGTGCCCGCCACGGCCAGGAGGAAGATCTCGGAGCAGATCTGATGCCCGGTCAGCGGCTCGCCGGTCTCCTCGTCGATGGTGCGCAGCAGCATGGAGAGCATGTCCCCGGTGTCGTGCCCGGAGGCCTGCAGTTCGTCGACGGCGGTGTTGATGGTGGCGCGCACCCCGGCCCGGGCCCGGTCGAAGCGGCGGTTGAAGGGCAGCGGCAGGCGCTCGGCCCAGTCGGGCAGCATCATGCGCAGACCGACGCCGCTCATCACCACCGACACGTCGCTGCGCAGCCGGCGGAAGACGGCGTCATCGAGACTGCCGGCGAACACCGTCTTGGCCAGCATGTCGAGACTGAGCCCGACCATCGCCTCGTGTACGTCGAGGGGCCGCCCGCGCTCCCAGGCGGCGACGGTGGCCGTCACCTCGGCGCGCATGAGGTCGACGTACCGGCTGATCTCGGTGTGGGCGAACGCGGGTTGAAGCTGGCGGCGTTTGCGTACGTGGTTGCGGCCGGTGGCGGTGACGACGCTGTCGCCCAGCAGCTGGCCCAGCTTGTCGTAGAGCCGGCCCTTGTCGAGGGTGGGCCCCAGGCCCTTGAGCATCAGGTGGATCAGGGCCGGGTCCTGGACCACGATCGTGCGCGTCCCGGGTTGCAGGACGATCTCGACGAGTGGTTCCCCTGTCTCGCGCAGCGAGTCGATGAAGCCGAGGTTGTCGCGCATCTTCAGAGCGTGGCCGATGAACGGAAACGATCCTGCGGCTCGGGGTATGGGGGGACGCGCAGTGGACGTCACGGGTCATCCCTTCACGTCACGGCAATCATGGACGCCCCTATGACTTCCCTGAACATTCCCCAATGCAATCCTGTCATGAACGTGTCCTGCGCCACGCGGGACGCGCTGGACGTCGCCGCCGTCCACGACAAACTCGGCTTCGACCTCCAGCGCGTCAACGACGGCCACCCGCGCTTCCCTTGCCCGCCAGTGGTTGTGGCCGTCATTCGGGTTCCTGCCGAGGAGTCGTTGATGGCCTGAAACGATTGCCCAGAGGGGGCCATGCCCGGAAGACTCAGCAGCGCGACAACTTTCGTCCCTGAGACCAAGGGGATCTTGCCCTCCCGCGCGGTCAGGAGTACGCTCCCGGCTCGCTGCTTACGCCTGGGCGGTCGGAGCGTGCAGGCTCGCGGAGGCCCGCAGGACATCGACCAGGGCGGTCACCGTCGGCCGGTGCTCGGCGAACGAGCGCAACACCACGACGATATGACGCTCCATCACCTCGTGCAGCCCCAGGACGTCGAGGCGGGACGGGCGCAGCCGGAGCATCAGATCCGTCACCACACTGACTCCGACGCCGGCCTCGACCAGCGCGAGCGTGGCGGCCGTGTCCGTCACCTCGGGCAACACCTGCGGTTCGAAACCGGCACGCCGGCAGGCGGTGGGCACGGCACGGCCGTACCAACTGCCGACCGACGGCAGGATCCAGCCCAGCGCCCCGGCGTCGGCGGGCGAGACCTTCGGCCGCCCGGACAGGACCCGGAAAGGAACCGCGAGCGAGAAACGCTCCCGGGCCTGACTGGAAACCGTGCCGCGCAGCGGCACGGTTTCCATGGGGGAAGGCCGGAATCCTCGCCCTTCAGGGCGAAGAGCATGTCAGTCGTTGCGTGCCGTTTCGGGTCCCGTGATCCGCCTGAGCAGCGGCATCGTGGACGCGATGACCCCCAGCGAGGCGAGGAGCCCGGCGAGCACGATCGCGTAGTACTGGATCCCCGGTGCCTGGATCGAGTACCTGAACTGTGCCTGCACGAACAGTTGGGCAGCCAGGAAGCCCATCCCGATCGCCACCACGGCGACCACCAGGAGCGGGACCGCGCTCTCCAGAAGGACTACCCGCCGCAGCACCCCGAGCTGAGTGCCGGTCAGCCGCAGCAGGCTGAAGGGGCGCTTGCGGTCGCGCAAGCCCCCGGCCACGCTCACCGCCAGGCTGCAGCCGGCGATGGGGAAACTGACCAGGATGACCACGTTGGCCAGTTGCTGGTATCCGGCGAGCTGTGCGCCGCTTTGGGCATGGTCCTCGCGGACGGTCCAGGGGACGTCGTGGTCGGGATACGTGTTCGCGAGGATGGTGCGCGCACGTTCGATCGCCGACGTCGTCCCGTCGGTGGCCACGACGATCTCCTGGACCGGGAGGCGGGCGAGGCGCTGGGCGGAGATGTCGGCGGCGGGCCATACCGAAGGCCAGTGCATCCAGTAGTACGTGCCGAAGCTGCCGTAGTTCTGGGGGACCGACGCCGCTTGGGCTCCGGAGGTGCATGCGTTGTTCGCCGGCATCCTCGCGAGTTCCGTGCACGAGGCCAGGCCGGCGATCGGCGGGGTTCCGACGCCTTGTCGGGCGTGCATGGCCGGGTCCGTGGTGCCGAGCGGGTTCGTGCGGATCATCAGCACGCCTTTGACGCCCGGCACGGAGTTCAGGTCGTCGAGCGCGGCCTTCGAGAGCGGGGGCACGCTGCCGAGCTGACGTCCGGTAGCGCGATTGAAACCTTCGGTGTAGTTGGCGTCCAAGGCGCCGGCGACCGCCCGGCCGGCCTGCGGGATGCTGCGCTCGGCGTTCAGCGAGCCGATGATCCCGACGGCCGCGCTGGTGACGCACAGGGCGAGGACCAGCCCGCTGACCGCGCGGAAGCCGGCTTTCGGGTCGTCCGCGAGCCGCCGGCCCGCGACGAGCAGCGCGGGCCGGCTGGTCTGCCGGGCCAGGACGCGGGCTCCGGCCATGGTCAGCCAGGGGCCGGCGATGACGAGTCCGGTCAGGACCAGCAGGATGCCCGGGACGAAGACCCAGATCTGGCCGTCGGTGCTCCTGGGCACCCGGCCGATGGTGTACGAGAGTTCGGCGATGCCGGCGGCCAGTGGGATCAGCCGGTAGACCCGCGGCGGGCGTGGCGTGACGCGCCGGGTGACCCCGAGCGGGGAGACCTGCACGCGGCGCAGGGCGATCCGGGCCGCGATGGCGGCCCCCACCGGGACGGCGACGGAGACGAGGAGGATGTCGCCGGTCCGGAGCGTGAGGTCGCTGGCGAAGTAGGGCGTCTGCGTGAGGTTGACCAAGGCCAGCTGTGTACGGAACAGGTAGAAGAGGCCGAAGCCGAGGGCCGTGCCGACGATCGCGGCGACCGTCGATTCGACGGCGGAGAGCATCGAGATCTGCCGCGGTGTGGCGCCCACCAGGCGCATCGCGGCGAAGCGCTGCTCGCGGCGGGCGGCTGCCAGCCGGGTGGCCGTGCCGATGAGGATGAGCACGGGGAAGATCAGGGCGGTGCCCGCGACGGAGAGGATGAGCTTGACGCCCCTGTTGTCGATGCCCGCCCTGACCGTGCAGTTCGTGCCGTTGCAGCTGCTGGGGGTCGCGGTGGTGATCGTGCTGACCTGGGTGGCGTCGTGCTGTTTCGCGAGTTGGTCGGGGCGGTGGCCGATGACGATGAGCAGGGAGTCCGGGCCCGGGAGCGCCGCCGTGCCGACCGTGCCGATCTGGTGGCCTGGGTAGCGGTCGGCGAGTTCGGCGGCCGGGGTGGAGTGGAGGAGCTTGTCCAGGGCCGGCGAGGCGTAGAACTCGTCCGGTCCGGGAAGACGTGAGAGTCCTGGTGGGACCGGGGAGTTCGGGCCGGTGGCGGCGACGTCGACACGGCCGATGGTTTTGCCGTCGAAGTGGTCCGCCCTGAGCAGCCACCACAGCGGGTCGGTGTCTGAGTTTGCTGTCGACTGGCTCGATGTCCTCGTGCCGGAGCCGGTGTTGAGCCAGGCGTTCCGGCTGTTCTGGGTGGCGGTGGCGTTGATGGCAGCCAGGATGCTCAGCAGCAGGCCGACGCCGAGAGCGACGGCGGCCGCGATGACGGCGAGGCGGGCGGCGGCC
>Ga0075367_10000588_pt1 | contig 13928 bp, 13 predicted proteins | sample EndMethybrTD3032_FD_71399 | JGI IMG/M metagenome (GOLD analysis project Ga0075367, IMG submission 71399) | Populus endosphere microbial communities from Tennessee, USA - Endosphere MetaG P. TD hybrid TD303-2 | ecosystem: Host-associated > Plants > Roots > Endosphere | place: USA: Tennessee... | reverse complement strand
CTCGACGAGCACGCCAACATCGCGGCCCTGGACCCCGGCAAGCTGCCCGCCATCCGTCAGCAGATCTGGACGCTCATGCGGGCGGCGAAGATGGATCACGATCTCGGGCTCGACGACCGTCCCGATGAGGACTCGTTCGACGACATGCTGCTGCACGTCGACGGCTGGCTGTGCGAGATCAAGGACGTCCAGATCCGCGACGGACTGCACATCCTCGGTCAAAAGCCCACGGGCGAAGCGGAAGTCGATCTGGTGCTCGCGATCCTGCGTGCACGCCAACTTTTCGGCGGCGAGCACAGCGTCCCCGGTCTCCGGCAGGCCCTCGGTCTGGCCGAGGACGGCCACGACGAGCGCACCGCGGTGGACACCGCCGAGGCGCAAGCCCGTGAACTCGTTGTGGCACTTGCGGCCTCGGGCTGGGATCCCGCAGCCGTCGACGCCATCACCGACAACGCCGACGTGGCGGCGATCCTGCGTTTCGCGGCCACCGAGGTGGTGCCGCGGCTGGCGGGCACCGAAGCCGAGATCCCGCAGATCCTGCGTGCGCTCGACGGACGTTTCGTCCCGGCGGGCCCGTCGGGTTCACCACTGCGAGGGCTCGTCAACGTGCTGCCGACCGGCCGCAACTTCTACTCGGTCGATCCCAAGGCGGTGCCGTCACGGCTGGCGTGGGAAACCGGTGTGGCGATGGCGGATTCGCTGCTGGCACGTTACCGGGAGGACCACGGCGACTGGCCCCGGTCGGTCGGGCTGTCGGTGTGGGGCACGTCGGCCATGCGCACCGCCGGCGACGACATCGCCGAAGTGCTCGCGCTGCTCGGGGTCCGCCCGGTATGGGACGACGCGTCGCGGCGGGTGGTGAACCTGGAGCCGATCGGGCTGGGCGAACTCGGCCGTCCGCGCATCGACGTCACCGTGCGCATCTCGGGATTCTTCCGCGACGCTTTCCCACACGTGGTCACGATGCTCGACGACGCGGTGCAACTCGTCGCGGGCCTTGACGAGGCCGCCGAAGACAATTACGTCCGCGCGCATTCGCAGGCCGATCTGGCCGAGCATGGCGACCAAAGGCGTTCGACCACAAGAATATTCGGCTCCAAGCCGGGTACGTACGGAGCCGGTCTGCTGCAACTGATCGACAGCCGCAACTGGCGTGACGACGCCGACCTCGCGGAGGTCTACACCGCGTGGGGTGGCTTCGCGTACGGCCGCGGTCTGGATGGCAGGCCGGCGGCCGACGACATGAACCAGAACTATCGCCGGATCGCCGTCGCGGCGAAGAACACCGACACCCGCGAGCACGACATCGCCGACTCCGACGACTACTTCCAATACCACGGTGGCATGGTCGCGACGGTGCGCGCGTTGACCGGAAAAGCTCCCGCGGCCTACATCGGCGACAACACCCGACCCGACGCGGTGCGCACCCGCACCCTGTCGGAGGAGACCGCTCGTGTGTTCCGCTCCCGCGTCGTCAATCCGCGGTGGATCAACGCGATGCGGCGGCACGGCTACAAGGGTGCCTTCGAGATGGCGGCCACCGTCGACTATCTGTTCGGCTATGACGCCACGGCGGGGGTGATGGCCGACTGGATGTACGAGCGGCTGTCGGCCGAGTACGTCCTGGACGACGACAACCGCAAGTTCATGGCGGAGTCGAACCCGTGGGCGCTGCACGGTATGGCCGAACGTCTGTTGGAAGCAGCGGGCCGGGGCATGTGGGCGCGGCCCGATCAGGCGACGCTCGACGGGCTGCGGCAGGTGCTGCTGGAGACCGAGGGCGACCTCGAGGGCTGACGCTTTCGCCGTCAGCGCACAGTGCGCGCAATTCGAGCGTCAGCCGCTACGTTTGGGGAATGCCCGCGACCTTTGCCGACATCGCGAAGTCGGAATATGTCCTGCTGACCACGTTCACCAAAGACGGCCGGCCGAAGCCCACCGCGGTGTGGGCGCCCCCGGATGGCGATCGCCTCCTCGTCATCACGCAAGAGACGTCGTGGAAGGTCAAGCGCATTCGCAATACCCCGCGCGTGACGATCGCGGAATGCGACCGTAGCGGCAATCCGAAGGGCGATGCGGTCGAGGCGGTCGCGGTGATTCTGGACAAGTCGGCCAATGCCGCTACCTACGACTTGATAGGGAAGCGCTACGGCCTGTTGGGTAAGACGTTCAATCTTTTCTCGAAGCTGCGCGGGGGCATGAAGAACAACGTGACCATCGAGGTGAAAGCCGCCTAGCGGCAGGTTTCAGCCCGCCGGTCAGCGGGTATCCCGCTTGCATCGTTTGTGCATCGAAAGAAGAATCGGGATCCATGGCTGACACTTTTGAAGACGTGGCACGGTCCAAGTACCTGTTGCTCACCACGTACACCAAGGACGGTCGGCCGAAGCCGACGACCGTGTGGGGCGTCTACGACGACGGCAAACTGCTGATCTCCACCGACGACGGCTCGTGGAAGACCAAGCGCATCAACAACACGCCGCGGGTCACCATCCAGCGGGCCTACGCAATCGGCAACAAGCCGAAGGGCGAACCGGTCGAGGCAGTGGCCCGGAATCTGCCCAAGTCCGAGAATCGACGCGTCTTCGACATGGTCACCAAGCGCTACTGGTGGCACGCGTGGTGGTGGATTCCCCAGGCGATCATTCGCGGGGGAGTCGACAAAGTACACAGCGCCATCGAGGTGAAGCCGGCCGCATAACCGCTGATGGCCGTCACATCGCGATGTACGGAACCAGGCCCTCATCCCGGACGTTCCCTAGTCATGGCGCTGCGCTTGTTCGTTCTCTACGTGGTCATCGAGCTCGCGGTCGTCGTCGCGCTGGCGTCGACCATCGGGTTCGGCTGGACCCTATTGCTGCTGCTGGGGACCTTCCTGCTCGGCATGGCGCTGGCCGGATCACAGATCAAGCGGCACTTCCGACGCCTGCGCTCCGGACTCGACCCGGCGTCGATGCACGGTGCGGCGGCCGACAGCATCCTCGTCGCACTGGGCACGGTCCTTGTCGTCATCCCCGGGCTGGCCAGCTCCGTGGTCGGTGCGCTGCTCCTGCTGCCGCCTACCCGTGCGGCCGCGCGCCCCATGGTGACAGCCATGGCGGCGCGCCGCGTACCGCTGATCACCGTCGCGAGTACTGCCGGATACACGGCGCCGCGCGGTGACTACATTGACGGCGAGGTGATCGATGTCGTCGACGTCGAGCCTCCTGCCGTGGAGCGCAAACCCGACTAAGTGACCACCCTCCTTGTGAACGGCCGGGTGCACAGCCCGGCGATGCCCGACGCGTCCGCAATGGCGGTGCGCGACGGTGTCGTGGCGTGGCTGGGCAGTGACGACATCGGCCGCGCGCAGTACCCCGATGCTCAGATCATCGACCTGGACGGCGCCTTCGTCGCCCCGGCGTTCGTCGACAGCCATGTCCACCTCACGGCGACCGGGCTGACCCTCGCCGGGCTGGACCTACGGGCGGCGACCTCGCTGCGGCACTGCCTCGAACTGCTGGGCGAGTTCGCACGCGCCCACCCTGAGGGCGTGTTGTGGGGGCACGGCTGGGACGAATCGGGCTGGCCCGAGCAGACGCCGCCGAGCACCGCCGATGTCGACGAAGCCCTCGGCGGCAGACCCGCGTATCTGGCCCGGGTCGACGTCCATTCGGCCGCCGCCTCGACCGCATTGCGCCGGTTGACGCCCGGACTGGCCGATGGGGACGGATTCTCCGATCAAAGCCCGCTGACTGCGGACGCACACCATCTGATCCGCGCGGCGGCGCGCGACATGCTGACGGCTCAGCAGCGACGGCACGCCCAGCTCGCCGCTCTGGATGCCGCCGCCGCACTCGGCATCGTCGCGGTGCACGAGTGCGCGGGCCCGGACATCGGTGGACTCACCGATTGGGACGAGGTGCGTGGCATCTTGCACGGCGTGGAGGTCACTGGCTACTGGGGCGAAGCGGTGAGCAGCGCCGCCGAAGCTCGAGATCTGATCGCCCGCACCGGTGCACGCGGGTTGGCGGGCGATCTGTTCGTCGACGGTGCGCTCGGCTCGCGCACCGCCTGGCTGCGCCATCCCTACAGCGACGCCCCGGACTGTTGCGGCAACGCCTATCTGGATGCCGAGGCCATCGCGGCGCACCTGCGGGCCTGCACGGAGGCGCGGATCACCGCGGGGTTCCATGTGATCGGCGACGCGGCGGTCGGCGCCGTCGTCGACGCCTTGGAGCGTGTGGTCGGGGAGTTCGGCGCACCTGCGGTCGCCGCGTGCGGACACCGCCTCGAGCACCTCGAGATGGTGACCGAAGATCAGGCACGCCGCCTCGGAGCGTGGGGTGTCCTCGCCAGCATGCAACCCAATTTCGACGACCTGTGGGGTGGTGAGCACGGCATGTACGCCCACCGCCTCGGGCTGCAGCGGTCAAGATCGTTGAATCCGTTTGCGCTGCTAGCATCCCAAGGCGTGCCACTCGCTTTCGGCTCCGACAGCCCCGTCACCAGCATGAATCCGTGGATGACGGTACGCGCGGCAACACAACATCAGACCCACGGCAGCTCACTGTCCGCGCGCGCCGCGTTTGCCGCGGCCACCCGCGGCGCGTGGCGCGCCGCCGGGGTGCGGGATGGTGTGACGGGCACCCTCGTTCCCGGCGCCCCGGCGAGCTACGCGGTGTGGGATGCCGACGAGCTCGAGGTGACCGCGCCCAGCCAATCAGGGTCTCGCGCGGTGCAGCGCTGGTCGACCGATTCGCGCTCGCGAGTGCCCGCTCTGCCGCGACTCGACGACGCGTTGCCGCGCTGCCGCCAGACCGTGCACCGGGGGGTCGTCATCCATGGCTGACGACGTACAGCCCGCCGCGCTCGACGACGATGCCGACGAGGTAGCCGAGGAACCGGCTGTCGCCGTCGAGCGTCGTTCGCGGGCAAAGCGATTCGGCCACGGTGTGATCGACCGACTGCCGCAGTTGAGCGTCGTGGTCGTCGCAGGCCTGGCGCTGTGCCTGAGCTTCCCGCCATTCGGCTGGTGGTACATGGCTTTCCTGGTTTTCGCTCTGCTGTCGTGGGCGCTGACACGTGAATCAACCACCGTCGCAGGCGGATTCGGGTACGGATTTCTTTTCGGGCTGGCGTTCTACCTCCCGCTGCTGCCATGGATCAGTGGATTCGTCGGACCCATACCGTGGATCGCGCTGTGCGTGCTCCAGGCTCTATTTCCTGCATTGTTCGGCGCGCTGGCGGTCGTCGTCCGGCGGTTACCGGGATGGCCGCTGTGGTTCGCGGGCCTGTGGGCCGCGCAGGAGTGGCTGAAGTCCACCGTGCCGTTCGGCGGATTCCCCTGGGGCCTGGTGGCCTACAGCCAGACCGACGGGCCGGTGCTGTCAATCGCGCAGGTGGGCGGCGCACCGTTGCTCTCGTTCGCGGTCGTGCTGATCGGATTCAGCTTGGCCGCAATCACTCTGGAGATCGTGAAATGGTGGCGGACCGGTAACACCAGGACCGCGGGGCCGCCCGCAGTGGTGGTCCCCGGGGCGTGCATCACCGTCGTCCTGTTGCTCACCGCGCTCACCTGGCCCCAGGTCCGCCACTCCGGGGTCGGTGCGGACGATGAACAGCCGATCACCGTGGCCGCGGTTCAGGGGAACGTGCCAAGACTGGGCCTGGAGTTCAACGCCCAGCGACGCGCGGTACTCGACAACCACGTCCGCGAAACGCTCCGGCTGGCCGACGACGTGCGCGCGGGCCGGGCACAGCAGCCGATGTTCGTCATCTGGCCGGAGAATTCCTCCGACATCGATCCGCTGGCCAACCCGGACGCGAATGCGGAGATCTCGGCGGCTGCGGATGCGATCGAAGCACCGATCCTGGTCGGAAGTGTCGTGGCCGCGCCGGGCTACACCCGGGACAATCCCGTCTCGAACAATTCGGTGATCGTGTGGAACCCGGAGACCGGTCCCGCCGAACGTCACGACAAGAAGATCGTCCAGCCGTTCGGCGAGTACCTGCCGTGGCGCAGCTTCTTCCGCCTGCTGTCGCCGTACGCAGACCGCGCCGGCTACTTCATCCCCGGCAGTGGCAATGGCGTGGTGCACGCCGCCGGCGTACCCATCGGGGTCGCCACCTGCTGGGAGGTCATCTTCGACCGGGCCACCCGCGAATCCGTGCGCAACGGGGCGCAGATCCTGGCCGTCCCCACCAACAACGCCACCTTCGACGAGGCGATGAGCCGACAACAACTCGCGTTCGCGCGGCTGCGCGCCGTCGAGCACGACCGGTACGTCATCGTCGCGGGAACAACCGGCATCAGCGCGATCATCGCCCCGGACGGACGTGAGCTTGCCCGCACTGAGTTCTTCGAACCCGCCTACCTCGACACCCAGGTGCGACTGAAGACCCAGCTCACGGCGGCGACACGTTGGGGACCGCTGGTCGAGGGCGTGCTGGCCGCAATCGGCGTTGGGGCTCTGATCGCCGCAATGCTGCACAATGGGAGTTTCGTCCGTCGGCTAGGAACGGCGACGAAAGATAGAGGAGCTAAATGACGACGGGCCCGGGCCCCGGGGATCGCCCAAGTCAGCGCACGCTGGTCATCATCCCCACCTACAACGAGCGGGAAAACCTGCCGTTGATCGTCGGACGCGTACAGAACGCGTGTCCCGACGTGCACATCCTGGTCGTCGACGACGGCAGCCCAGATGGCACCGGCGAGCTGGCCAACGAGTTGGCGCTCGCAGATCCAGACCGGGTGCACGTGATGCACCGGCCAGGCAAGGGCGGCCTCGGAGCGGCCTATCTGGCCGGGTTCGAGTGGGGGCTGGGGCGCCAGTATGGGCTCTTGGTCGAGATGGACGCCGACGGCAGCCACCCGCCCGAACAGCTGCACCGCCTCCTCGACAGCATCGACAACGGTGCCGACCTGGTGATCGGTTCGCGCTACGTCAAGGGCGGCGAGACGAAGAACTGGCCGCGACGGCGTCAGGCGTTGTCGCGGACGGCCAACGGCTACGCCAGGGTGGTGCTCGGTGTCGACATCCATGACATCACCGCCGGCTATCGCGCATACCGGCGCGAGGTACTGGAAAAGATCGACCTGTCGGCCGTCGACTCGAAGGGCTACTGCTTCCAGATCGACCTGACCTGGCGCACCATCAACAACGGGTTCGTCGTCGTCGAGGTACCGATCACCTTCACCGAGCGCGAGTTCGGCCAATCCAAGATGAGCGGATCCAACATCCGCGAAGCCCTTTTCAAGGTGGCGGAGTGGGGTTTCCGCGGGCGTCTTGATCGCGCCCGCGGCGTCGGGGTTACCCGCTAGCTGCGACTAAAACCCGCGCGAGCGACCGTGTTTGCACGGCGACACGCCGCGAAAACACGTACAAAAGCGGTCGTTCGCGCACCGTCAACAAGCTAGCCGCGGCGGCGGGCCTTGATGATGTCGAGGCGCTCCTTGAGCAGTTCCTCGAGTTCGTCGACCGACCGGCGCTCCAGCAGCATGTCCCAGTGGGTGCGCGGCGGCTTGGTCTTCTTGGGCTCCGGCGCGTCACCCTCGATCAGGGTGCCTTCCATACCGTTGCGGCATAGCCAGGTGTGGGGAATCTCGGCGTCGTCGGCAAACGGGACGTCGAACTCCTCGCCATTGTCGGTGCGGTAACGAGCAACCTGACGCGGCGCTAGGTCGTGGTTGCGGTCGGTCTCGTAGCTCACGGCCCCGAGGCGACTGCCTCTCAAGACGCGATCAGCCATGGTCCACACTCCTCAATCAACAAGTTGTCCGGAGAATCAACGCAGCGACACGACACGCAGTTCCCGACTCGGCCATTGATGATACCGGGATTCCTGCGCCCTCCGGTTTACAGTCGGGTCCGTGGTACGTCGTCTCCGTTCTCAACCGTGTCGTTGGTGCGGACGTGAAGTCGCAGATGCCGGGATGGGCCGACGCAGGCAGTACTGCAGGCAGTCGTGCCGTCAGCGGGCCTACGAGCAGCGCTCGATCGTGCGGGGCACCTCGCTGGCGCCGGACGCTGTCGTGCTGACCGCCGATGAGGCCTCCGAACTTGCCGACCGCGTCTACCAGGTCAGATGTGCCGCCGAGGATGTGTCGACCGCGGTTGAGGAAGGTGCGGATGGCACTGAGCTGCGGCAACTGTGCGACGCGCTGATGCGCGCGGCCAAGGCCGCCGACGGCTGGCGATAGTTTCGAACCTTCTCGGCGGGCCGCTCGTCGTTACGATGACCTGCAAACCTCCCGATGGGACCCGCCGTGACCTTGTCAACACCTGAGTCGACGCCCACCTCGACCGGTGTGTGGCGGTTCGAGGATTTCGTGCTGGACACCCAGCGCTACGAACTGCGCTCCGGTGGAGACGTGATCCGCGTCGAGCCCCAGGTGTTCGACGTGCTGACCCAGCTTGTGAGCAACGCGCACCGGTTCGTCTCGAAAGAGGAGCTGTTCGACTCGGTGTGGGGCGGCCGCTTCGTCACCGAGGCGGCGCTGACGAGCCGCATCAAGGCCGCCCGCCGCGCGCTTGGCGATGACGGCGAATCGCAACGCTTCATCAGGACCGTCCGCGGTCGCGGCTATCAGTTCGTCGCCACCATCACCGCCGATGAACCGTCGCCGCCGCCGCAGGAGATCCCGCTGGTGCCCGACGAACCACCGCCCCCGCGCCAGCACATCGCGTTCTGCAAGGCCGCCGACGGCGTGCGGCTTGCCTACGCCGTGGCAGGGGAGGGCACACCGCTGGTGCGGGCGGCGAACTGGATGACCCATCTCGGATACGACATCGAAAGCCCGGTCTGGAAACACTGGGTGCGCGATCTATCTGGCAACCGCCAGTTCATTCGTTACGACGAGCGTGGCTGTGGGCTATCTGATTGGGATGCAACGGATTTCACTTTCGATGACTGGGTTGCCGATCTGGAGTCGGTGGTGGAGGCGCTTGGCCTGGAACGCTTCCCGCTTCTCGGCGTATCGCAGGGCGGCGCGGTCGCGGTGGCCTATGCGGCGCGACATCCCGAGCGCGTCAGCCATCTGGTGCTGTGCAGTGCGTACGCGCAGGGCCGCGCGGTGCGTGCGTCCGGTGAGGACGAAAAGCGGGCCGCGGCGCTCGATCTCGAACTCGCACGCGTCGGCTGGGGTCGTGACGATCCGGCGTTCCGGCAGGTCTTCGCCGCGCAGTTCCTGCCTGACGGCACGCGTGCCGACTGGGCCGCGTTCGATCAGTTGCAGCGGCGCACCACATCGCCGGAGAACGCGGTGCGGTTCCTGGAGGAGTTCGGACGCATCGATGTCCGCGATCTCGCGCGTGAGGTGTCCTGCCCGACGCTGATCATGCACTCGCGCGACGATCACCGGGTCCCGCTGCGGTTCGGCGAGGAGCTGGCATCGCTGATTCCGGATTCCCGCCTGGTCGCGCTGTCCAGCAACAACCATCTGCTGACCGGGACGGAGCCGGCATGGCAGGTGTTCCTGGCCGAGATCGACGAATTTCTGGCTGTCTGAGTCAGCCGCCGCACAGATCTCCACGCAATCTCCACACATTCTTCATGTAACGCCGGTCGGAGACATTCATGCTGGTCACATGAAGAAACTCACTCGCACCCTGCTCGTGGGTATCAGCGCATTCGTCGCGCTTGGCACCCTCACCGCCTGCTCGGGCGGCTCATCGAATCAAGCGACCTCCTCGTCGGAGGCGCCGACCACCACCACCGCCAGCGCCGAAGCCGCGCCCACCGCGTTTCCGCAGTCGGCACGCTACATCGCTGATATGACAGCGGCCGACGGCAAGACCATGACGATCGGTATCTCCGTCGAAGGCGACGAGATTGCGGCGTACGCCTGCAACGGAACCGACGACGAGGCCTGGTTCTTCGGCAATCAGGCCGACGGCACGATCGACGTCAAGTCGCGGTTCCGCGACACTCTCAACGCTCAGTTCGACGGGACCAACGTCGAAGGCGATCTGAACATGAACGGTGTGGCGTATCAGTTCACCGCGAAGCCGGTGACCGGCGAGGCCGGCATGTACACCGCTGAGCTGGACGGCATTCGGGCCTCCTGGGTCGTCCGCGAGGACGGTTCGGCGATCGGCGTGCAGTTCGGCACCAGCAGCGTCGGTGACATCACGCAGGCCGAGATTCAGCAGCTCAACGACGCGCAATTCCGCGCCGAGGTGCGCAACAAGCGTCAACTGCAGCAGGCACAGCAGATCACGCGGCTGTCCACCGGGGCGATGAGCTCCAAGATCAACGGTCAAGATGTGACGCCGACCCTGGTCAACGGAAGTTTCCGCCTCGGCTGACGACCTGAAAGTCGTTGCCACCCAACGGCCCTGCCGGTGTGCTAGATCACATCGGCAGGGCCACTCGCTTTACATCATCCAGAATCAAAACCTTTCGACCCCAGGGTCGCGTGCGTAGCGTCGACGCACCGTGACTAGTCCTGCAGAGCTGGCGGCGCCGATAGCGCCCGTCCGTGCCGCGACAGCGGGATGGCGGCAGCGCAAGTGGGGATTGATCCGGCTTGCCTCGCCGATCGTGATCGTCGCGTTGTGGCAACTGGGCAGCGCGCTGGGGCTCATACCTCAGGACGTGCTGCCCGCACCCTCGCTGATCGCCGAGGCCGGCATCGAGGTGCTGAAGAACGGACAGCTGACCGATGCACTGCGGGTTTCTGGTGTCCGAGTGGTCGAGGGACTACTGCTCGGCGGGGTGCTGGGTGTCGCGTTGGGCACCGCCGTCGGACTGTCCCGTTGGTTCGAGGCGACGGTGGACCCTCCGATGCAGATGGTCCGGGCGCTGCCACACCTCGGCCTGATACCGCTGTTCATTCTGTGGTTCGGTATCGGCGAACTACCCAAGGTGTTGCTGGTGGCGCTCGGAGTGAGCTTTCCGCTGTACCTGAACACCTTCTCGGCGATCCGCCAGGTGGATCCGAAGCTTTTCGAAACGGCTCAGGTACTGGGCTTCTCGTTCTGGCAGCGGTTCCGCACCATCATCGTGCCCAGCGCCGCACCCCAGGTCCTGGTCGGCTTGCGCCAATCGCTGGCGATCGCATGGCTGACGCTGATCGTGGCCGAACAGATCAACGCCGACAAGGGAATCGGCTTTCTCATCAACAACGCCCGCGACTTTCTGAGGATCGACATCATCATCTTCGGATTGATCGTCTACGCACTGCTGGGCATCGGCACCGACGCCATCGTCCGGGCACTGGAACGACGAGCATTGAGGTACCGCACATGACACTGACGGCACCACGCACAACCCACATCGCAGGCGAACTGCGCGACGTGAACAAGTGGTACGGCGATCACCATGTCCTGAAGAACATCTCGGTGCGCGTCGACAGCGGTGAGATCGTCGCGTTGATCGGACGGAGCGGCTCCGGTAAGTCGACGGTGCTTCGGGTCCTGGCCGGCCTGTCGACCGATCACACCGGTGATCGCGCCGTGGTCGGTGCGCCCGCATTGGCTTTCCAGGAACCCCGCCTGTTTCCGTGGCGCGATGTGCGTACCAACGTGGCCTACGGCCTCACCCGCAGCAAGCTGGCGCGGGCACAGGCACTGGCCAGCGCCGATCGGGCGCTGGCCGACGTCGGGCTGAGCGACCGCGCTGATGTGTGGCCGCTGACCCTTTCCGGCGGTCAGGCACAACGTGTTTCGTTGGCGCGGGCGCTGGTGGCCGAACCCGAGCTGTTGCTGCTTGACGAGCCGTTCGGGGCATTGGACGCCTTGACTCGGCTGAGCATGCGGGCGCTGCTCCTCGACCTGTGGCGCGAGCACCGTTTCGGCGTGCTTCTCGTGACCCACGACGTGGACGAAGCCATTGCACTCGCCGACCGGGTTGTGGTGCTCGAGGACGGTGAAATCATCTACAGCCTCGACATCGACAACCCGAGGCAATCCACCAATTCCGAACTCCATCGCGCCGAGCTGCTCGATCAGCTCGGTGTGCGGGACTGACCTTCAACGACAAGGATCTCTATGCGGAAACTCGCTGTTGTCACTGCGCTTCTCGCGGTGCTGCTCGCGGGATGTGTCTCCCGCCAGGACAGCTCCGGCCCCTCCGAAGCGCCTGAGACGGTTGCACTTTCGGAGCTGTCCGACCTGACGCTCAACGTCGGCGACCAGAAGGGCGGCACCGAGTCACTGCTGCGCGCCGCGGGCGCGCTCGACGACCTGCCCTACAAGATCGCCTTCTCCACGTTCACGTCTGGCCCACCTCAGATCGAGGCGGCCACCGCGGGCAAGATCGACTTCGCGATCACCGGTAACACGCCACCGATCTTCGGCGCGGCATCGAACGCGAAGGTGAAAGTCGTGTCCGCCTACGACGGCAGCGGCAGGGGCGACAAGGTACTCGTCCATTCCGACTCGCCGATCCGCGCGGTATCCGATCTGCGCGGCAGGAAGATCGCCGTGGGCAAGGGCAGCTCGGCTCATGGCAACGTGCTGGCCCAATTGCAGCGTGCCGGTCTGTCGCCGTCTGACGTCGAGCTGGTGTTTTTGCAGCCCGCCGATGCGCTTGGTGCGTTCAGGCAGCAACAGGTCGATGCGTGGGCGATCTGGGACCCCTACACGGCGCAGGCCGAGGCCGACATCCCGGTACGCAGCATCGCCGAAGCCGCCGGCGTCACCAACGGCGCCGGTTTCGGGATTGCATCCGATGCCGCACTAGCCGATCCGAAACGCAATACCGCGTTGAGTGACTTACTCGTGCGATATGCCAAGGCAACGCGATGGGCGCAGGACAACCCCGATGAATGGGCAGCAAGTTATGCAGCTGCGGTCGGCCTGGACCCGGCTGTCGCGGCCGCTGCGCAGGGCCGAAGTCTGCGACTACCGACCGATCTCTCGGACCAGCTCATTGCGTCCGAACAAGAATTGGCCGACCTGTTCGCTGAATCCAACCAGATCTCCGACAACCCGGAGTTCAAGAATTGGGTGGACACTCGGTACAGCGAATCGCTTGCGCCCCTTTACCTCGACCGAAATTAGGAGCGATATGACCGCCCAGCCCACCGGCACAGCGAAATTCTTCTGGTTCCTGCCCACCAACGGCGACAGCAGATCCATCGTCGGCGCCTCGCACGCGTCGTCGCACCACACCGTGCCCGCCAACTACCGGGCACCGTCGCGCAGGTACCTCGGCGAGGTGGCACGCGCGGCGGATCGCCTGGGGTTCGAAGGTGTGCTGACCCCGACGGGAACATGGTGCGAGGACGCGTGGTTGACCGCCTCGGCGTTGCTCGCCGAAACCGAACGGCTCAAGTTCCTCGTCGCGTTCCGGCCCGGATTGGTTCCTCCGACGCTGGCCGCACAGCAGACCGCGACTCTTCAGAGATTCTCCGAGGGCCGGGTGCTGCTCAACATCGTCAGTGGCGGCGACGACGTGGAGCAGCGCCGGTTCGGCGACTGGCTCGGCCATGACGAACGCTACGCCCGCACCGGGGAGTTCCTGCACATCGTCAATACGCTGTGGCGCCAGGATTCACTCGATTTCGAGGGCAAGCACTACACGGTCAAGGACGCGCGGGTCTCCAGTCCACCGGATCCGTTGCCGCAGATCTATTTTGGCGGCTCGTCACCCGCGGCGTTGCCGATCGCCGCCGAGTACGTCGACGTTTACCTGACGTGGGGTGAGCCACCGCAGGCCGCGGCGGCGAAGATCGCACAGGTACGCAAACTCGCCGAAGAACGAGGGCGCAAGGTGCGCTTCGGCATCCGGTTGCACACCATCAGCCGCGACACCTCTGCGGCGGCGTGGGCCGTGGCCGACGAACTGCTTGCCGAACTGAGCCCCGAGCAGATCGCCAAACAGACTGAGCTGCATGCCAAATCGGAATCCGAAGGGCAGCGCCGGATGACCGCACTGCACGGCGGCCGGGTGGACAACCTGGAGATCTACCCGAACCTGTGGGCCGGCGTCGGCCTGGTTCG
>Ga0075367_10000587_pt1 | contig 13944 bp, 13 predicted proteins | sample EndMethybrTD3032_FD_71399 | JGI IMG/M metagenome (GOLD analysis project Ga0075367, IMG submission 71399) | Populus endosphere microbial communities from Tennessee, USA - Endosphere MetaG P. TD hybrid TD303-2 | ecosystem: Host-associated > Plants > Roots > Endosphere | place: USA: Tennessee... | reverse complement strand
TACGGCTACGGCTACGGCTACGGCTACGCTCCGCGTTACTTCGGCTACTCCGCCCCACGCTACTCCTACGGCTACACCGCGCCGCGCTACTACGGTTACAGCTACGCCAGTCCTCGCTGGCGGTTCTACGGCGCGCGAACCTACGGCTGGCGTGCCGGATTGGGTGTTCGCCGCTGGGGCTTGGGTGGACGGCGCTGGTAGGCCCCCTTCAACTGGGTGTGCTTTGGACGTCGGGCCGGCGGGCGTGCCGCACGATGTCGGCGGATACCCGTGATGACAACCATCCTAATCGCCGACGATCATGAAGTTGTTCGACGCGGACTGCGCGCGCTTCTGCTCGAGCGGCCAGATTGGGACGCGGTTGCTGAAGTCGCTGATGGTAGGGACGCCGTCACTCAGGCTGCCAAAACGACGCCGGATGTCGCGATCATCGATTATTCCATGCCGCTTCTCAACGGCGTGGAGGTCACGAAGCAGATCTGCCAGCGAAGTCCAAACACCGCAGTCATCATTTTCACCATGCACGAGAACATCAGCATCATTTACGAGTCGGTTCAGGCGGGTGCCCTTGGTTACGTTCTCAAATCGGATGCGCGACGCCTGCTGGTGGAGGCCATCGACATGGTCGCTCAGCACAAACCGTTCTTCACGGGCACGGCTTCTGCAGCCTTGTTGCAGGCATTCCAGACCAAAGGGAGATACAGCCTTTTGAGCGCGCGCGAGCGTTGTGTGCTGCAACTCACTGCTCAAGGACATACCAGCGACAAGATGGCAACCATCCTCGATATCAGCGTAAAGACTGTCGAGACCCACAGAGCCGCGGTTCGTCGGAAATTGGAACTGAGCACGACAGCGGATTTGGTTCGCTATGCCATTCGCAACAAAATCATCGACGCCTAAGAAGGACGATGCTGGGCGACTTTTGGCGTGCGGAGTTGGACTGGGAGACGCGGCACGGGTGACTCGATGTCGACTACATCGTGCATGGCGATCTGTCGCCGCTGGCCGACATCCGAGGCGATGTCGCCTTCCGCATGCACTCGAAGTTCCGCCGACACCACAAGGGGCGCAGTCGGGTACCATGGTGTTCCGCCCCCTCACCGGAGGCCCGCCAGTTCGCCGAGTGCTGGAAGCTGGCATCTGAGCGCGCCCCTAATGGCGAGGTCGACCAATCCTCGCAGGTGGCGGCCATGAATCGATCCGCACGACGTTCGTGCCTCTGCCGCTGATCTACTGCGTCAATCCTGACGGGGGGGCAAGGTATCGGGTACCGTGGTGCAACATGACTCAGCGGCTGTGAACTTCCCCAAGGTGTCTGGGTGGCGTCGCTACGTGCGCCGGATGATCAGCAGGCGAGCGGCTTAGGGGTATGGCATCGCGGGTCGCAGGTCTTGATCCAACTCAGAACATCTTCTCGATTGCGAGTCCGGCCACGAATCGTCCTCGCTCTTTGGATTTGGGCGCAGGATTAGTGTCGGCCGAAGCCGGGTTCCCGCATCCTGTTCAGCTCCCGCTCCCAAGCGAGGGTGCTGTGGACAATTGCATCGAGGTCGTCGTGGCGTGGATCCCAGTCGAGGCATCCTCGCAGTTTCTCCGATGCAGCGACGACAACTGCCGGATCGCCGATCCTTCGACCGCACTCCTCAACGGCGAAGTTGACGCCGGAAACACGCTTTACGGCGTCGACAACCTCTCGGACCGAATAACCCTTTGAATAGCCGCAGTTCAGGACAGTGGAAGCGCCACCTCGCCGCAGATACGTAAGGGCGCGAAGGTGTGCCTCGACGAGATCGCTCACATGGAGATAGTCGCGAATGCACGTCCCATCCGGCGTCGCATAGTCGGTTCCGAACACAGCCATTTGAGCACGCTTGCCTAGCGCCGTCTCGCAAGCGACCTTGATGAGGTGGGTCGCTCCTGCGGTTGATTGACCGCAACGTCCGTCGGGGTCGGCTCCTGCGACGTTGAAATAGCGCAAAGCCAGGTAGCTCAGGTCGTAGGCTCGTGCGCTGTCGGCCAGCATGATCTCGGTCATCAGCTTTGACGACCCGTATGGAGACATCGGCATGGGCAGGCAAGATTCCGAAATAGGATTTGTCGGCGGCATGCCATAGACGGCCGCCGTGGAAGAGAAAATAAAATGCCGCACGCCCGCTTCGATGGCGGTCTCGATAAGCTGACGGGAGTTTACCGTGTTGTTCGAGTAGTACGCTAACGGCTGCGCGATCGAATCTGGCACGACGACCGAGCCTGCAAAGTGCATGATCGCATCGACTGAGTGCTCTTGGATGATGCAGGCGACAAGAGCCTTATCGCCGACGTTCCCAACAATGAGAGGTACACGACTGGGAACCGCCCATTCGAAGCCCGTCGAAAGATTGTCAAGGACGACGACCGGGCAGTCGGCATCTCGAAGAGCCAACACGGTGTGACTGCCGATATAGCCGGCACCGCCCGTCACGAGTACGCTCATCGGCAATCCTCCCATGGGAGCGCCGAAGTGGTTTCATGTCTGGTGACAAACTATGTGATGCTCGAAACTGCACTCGTTGGCCTCGCCGTGCACAGTCAGAGAATGATCTGTGGTTTATGATCAGTTGCAGATTTCGGCCTATTTGCATTGAGTCTGTTGGCGAAGATTGCATTCGAGTTGGTCAACGTAGGGATAGGAGCCGTCATCGCTGACAACCGCGATTCTGGCGCGATTGAATACCGTCGGCCCGCTTGTCTTAGGTGCCCTACATGTTTGACGTTCTGCAATCGGTCGCTGGCACCAGCTTGCTCCTGCTCGGCTTTTCCGTACTGGTATTCGACATTCCTCGCTACACCTTGCCGCTGCTGACTCTTGCTTGGTTCGGTGTGGCGAGGTGGAGCGGTAAAGAACCTGCCACCGTCGCCTCGGTCAGCGTGATTGTACCGGCCTTCAACGGCGCTTCCGGGCTCATGCGCTCGATCTCATCTCTGCGCCAGCAGACTCTGCGTCCGGTGGAAATCATCGTTGTCGACGACGGTTCGACCGACGACACACGGGCCGTCGCGGAGCAGGCCCGCAGGCTAGGGTTGGTGGACATTGTTGTCTGCCACGGTACCCGGTGCGGCCGCAGCGCGGCGATCAACGTCGCGGCGCGGTTCGCCAAGGGCGATCTGCTTCTGACCGTGGATGCAGACACTGTATTCGAGCCCACTGCCGTGGCGCGGCTCGCGGCTGTCTTCGCGGATACTCGTGTCGCGGGCGCGAGCTGCAACGTCGCCATCAGCAACCCGTCCGATTCCGTGTGGACCGGTCTGCAAGGCGTCGAATACCTGATGTCGATCAGTGCAGGGCGATCGATGCTCGATGTGGTGGGCGCCATCGCCTGTCTGTCTGGCGCCTGTTCGATGTACCGGCGCGAGACCTTCCTTCGGCAAGGTGGCTTGGACGTCGGCCCCGGCGAGGATCTGGAGTACAGCCTGCGTCTGCGCCGCCTCGGCTACAGAATTCGCTTTGTCCCGGACGCCTGGGCAGAAACGGCTGGCCCGGTAAACGGCATCTCCCTGTTGCGGCAGCGCGCGCGCTGGGATCGCGACGCGCTGCGAATCCGCTTTATGATGTACGGCGAATTGAGCTTGTTCCACCCGATCGAGCGCTTGCCTGACACGCTTCAGCGCTTGGACTTTATTCTCTTCGATCTTGTGCCAACGCTCGCCATGCCATTCTACCTTATGTACGTTGTGCTGCTTTTCGGCGCCGACGCCGCCTTGTTCCTCTCTGCGATCTATCTGCTGCTGCTCTGGATTTCGATCCTCAACATGGCGGTTGTGTTCGCCATGTTCAACAGATCGGTCGGTCTGTTCGGTTTGGGCGCGTGGCTGATCTTTCCCTTCTACCAGGGCGTCTATCTGAAGTGTGCCCGGTTCATCTCGTATTCCTCCGAGATCATGTTCGCTACGTCGCAGTATGATGACTTCGTTCCCCCACGCGTCCGCCGCGCACTTTTCGGGAAGCGGCGCCAGGACGCCGTGTGATGAATGTCATACTCAACCGCCTCGATGCGAATGTTCCTGATCCCGTCGAGAGCCGACGGCATGCAGCCGGGCGCATCGTGCGCATCATCTACGCAACAATCGTGTTCGGCCTGCTCGCGGCCTTCGTCATTTATTTCGGCGCGCCGTTTGTTTTCCTGGGCGGCCCAGGCACCGTTTCTGCACCGCGCTATGTGGTCTCGCTTCCCTACACGGTGCAGGTCAATCGCATGAATGTGACCCGTGGCGCGACGGTCAACGTCGGCGACGAAATCGGAGAGGTCTACTCGCCGCAGAAGGACACTATCATCGCCACGTATATGCAGGCCCTGGCCGACATTGCCGGTCGCAAGGCCGAGCTGCGCGTCAAGGCTCGAGTGGCAAAGGACTCACTCGGGGCCGCACGGTCGTATCTGCGCCAGACCGAGGACGGTGTTCAGCGTCTAGAGGGTTCCACAGTCGGCACTTTGACATTTCGTGTCGACATCCTTCGTGAGCATGCCGCGGCGCAGAAAGCGGTCGTTTCACAGGAGGCGGAAGTCGCCGAGAGCGCCATCCAGCTTGCCGCCCTGGACGATTTCGAAAAGCAGCTTCGTGGGCGACTTGAGGAGGTGGATCGGAATTTCGGAGCAGGTCGGGTATTGGCGCCGGTCGCAGGCGTAATCTCGGCAAATCTGGCGCATGTTGGCCAGTCATTGGTGGCGGGCACGCCGATCGCGGAAATATTCGATCCAAGCGACATCTTGGTCGACTGGTACATTCCCAACGAGCGTCTCATTGACCCCAGGGTCGGCAACGAGGTCCTCGTGCTGTTCGGCAACCGGCGCATCTCCGGACACATCGCCGAGATTTTGCCGGTCTCTGGTGTTTACGCGACAACGCAGCGGCCGCTTGCGACCGACCGCCCCTCCACACAGATCGCGCGCATTCGTCTTGATCCTCAGGCATTGTCGCCGCCCTTGAACTCGACGGTGAACGTCCACATGCACTACACCAGCCTCTCGTTACGCATTGCCAACGGGTTGGTCAGACTCTTTGGTCTCGACTGACAGCAGATCGCACGTTGGGAGGATCAAGCCAATGCAGGTTGAAGCAGGTCACTCGGTTTGCCCGGCTTGCGGCGCTGCGAGTCTTGAGCTGTCTTCGCTGCTGCATCACATGGTGTGTGCCTATGTCGGCCCCGAGTATGACTTTGTGCCGACGGCGCGCGGCTACAGCTGCCCAAAGTGCCGACGTGGCATTGTGGCAGGCGACGACGCAAGCGAGATTGTCGGAACGAGCGCACGTTGCATCCGGTGCCTGAAGGAAATGGTGATGTTGCCACCGAGGAGTTGATAGAGAAGCTGCTTCCACTTGCGCGCCTCTTCGAGCAGCCAAGTGATGAATGCCGCAATGCCTGGTACTATGTCCGCTTGCGGTGGATGAACGATGTAGTAGGCGAAGTCGTAGGCGAGATCGTCGCCGAAAGGCCGTACCAGCCGGCCCTCGGCCAGATCCTTGGCGACGAGCGTCGTTCGACCGAGCGCAACGCCGCTGCCCGCGATCGCGGCCTGGATCACGGCCGCAGAGTCATTGACCTGCAGGCCCCGGTCGCAATGGATGTCGGTATAGCCAGCGTTCTGCAACCAGGTGCGCCGCGCAGCGGATGCGCGGCACGGAGTAGCGCCGGCGCGCAAACCGGAAAGAACGCGTCGCGCAGCAGGAACGTCGCCTTGAGCCCCGTCCAGTGACCGCCGCCGTAGGGATGCCGACATCAATGCGATCGGCGATGAAATCGACCAGTCGTCCGCTAGTATCGATGCGCAAATCACAAGCCGCATGTTGCGCCCCGAACTGCTCCACACGCGGCAGCATCCATTTGTCCGCGAAATGCCGGTGGCACGGTTACGTTGATCGTGGTCCGCGGCCGGCTCGACTTGAGACGCTCAAACGCCATTGCGAGGCGATCGAACCCACTTTGCAGGTCCGGCAGCGCCGACCGCGCCTGATCGGTCAAAACGAGCCGCTCGGGTCCGCCCGGCGAACGGTGAAAACAGCTCGATGCCGATAACCTCCTCGAGCCTGCGCACAAGCTGGCCGACGGCCGCCGGCGTCACATTGAGCTCGTCGGCGGCGGCTACGTAGCTCAGGGCAATGCGCGAGCGCATCCTCGAGCTTGCCGAGGCATCAGTGTTGGCCAAGGGTGTCCAACATCAGCACCTGTGAGACAGATTTAGCGGCTTGAGGAAGGGAGGATTTCTGGCTCATCGTAGCCCTCAAGGAGCGAAGATGAGACGGAAATCCCACGCCACCGACCTGTCATCGGAGGAGGTCGTCAAAGACACCCGCCGGGCGACGCGCAAGCGTTACTCCGCCGAAGAGAAGATCCGCATCGTCCTGGACGGCTTACGCGGCGAAATGAGCATCGCCGAGCTGTGCCGCCGCGAAGGTATTGCCGAGGGCCTCTATTACAGCTGGTCCAAGGAGTTCCTGGAAGCCGGCAAGCGGCGGCTCGCCGGCGACACCGCCCGTGCCGCGACCAGCGACGAGGTCAAGGACCTCAGGCGCCAGGCCCAGGATCTGAAAGAAGTCGTCGCCGAACAGGCGCTGGAACTGCGGCTGATCAAAAAAAGCATGATCGCGGATGGGGAGACGAAACATGAGGCTCCCCGCTTGCGAGAAGCTCGAGATCATCCGCCTCATCGAGCAGTCGCATCTGCCGGCCCGGCGGACCCTGCAGATGCTGGGCATCCGTCCGGCGACGTTCTATCGCTGGTACGATCGCTATCGATCAGGTGGCCCCGAGGCGCTCGAAGACAGACCCTCCAGGCCAGATCGAGTCTGGAACCGAATCCCTGATGATGTGCGCCAGCGCATCGTGGCGATGGCGCTGGATGTGCCGGAGCTGTCGCCGCGCGAGCTGGCCACCCGCTTCACCGACACGCAGGGCTACTTCGTCTCGGAGTCTTCGGTCTATCGGCTGCTCAAGGCCCACGATCTGATCACCAGCCCGGCCTTCATCGTCATCAAGGCCGCCGATGAGTTCAAAGACAAGACGAACGGCGCGAAACCGACGTCGAGTCCGACCCACCTAGACGTTGTCAGCGACGCACCTTTTCGGCCACGGTGAGCACAGCGCGCCAGTGACGCAGCACGTCGCTACTGGCCTCTTCTCCCCCCGCAACGTTGAGGAAGTTCGGGCTAGTGCGGCGAGGTGGTTGAGTATTCACAGCAATGTCCTGTTTGCAGGTTTCACCCGCTCGCGCGGTCCCCGAATTGCCAGCGCGGCGCTCCACTTAGCCATTGCCAACAATGCTTTGAAGCTTGGGCCGGCGTTTGCAGACAAAGCATTACCGAGCTCCCCCCGCCGAGGCGCGGCGCTGCTGTGAGCCACTTCTCAATGCGATGGTGGCACGTCAAGCGCACATCAAAGCAAAACGGCCCCAAAAAAGGGGCCGCCTGGTTAATTGAGAACACGGGTCTATCGGATCACGATCCAAGCTCCATTACGGTAGTAGCCATGGCCCTGGCCCGGCTCGCGCCAGCGATGCTTGCGACCGCGATCACCCTTCCAGTCATCGCCATAAATCCTGAGCTGCACGCCTGGACCGTAATTTGGACGGCCGCGAACACGCCAGCAGTCGCCGTCGTCGTTGCACACCACCGCAGCGGATGCGGTGCCGGCAGTCATCGCTAACGCCGCTGCGCCGAGAAGCGCCATGCTGATAGTCTTCATGAATGATCTCCATGTCATCGTCAGAGAGTGAACGATCGGCAGCTCGTATGGTTCGGTGGGTCCCGTAATTGTCAGCATCATGAATATCGGTTCATGTGTGAGGTGCCTCCAGCCAAGTGATCCAAGTTGAGGTGTGGCCTTGATGCCAACTGGAGGACCAACGATGGCGAAGCGGCACAAACCTGATGAGACATTGCGAAGCTGCGGCAGTTTGAAGTGATGACCGGCCAGGCAAGTTCGATGGCCGTCGATCCGCTCGATCGACGTGACGGACGTGACCTATTGCTCACCGGGAGTCATTGGACCTGCGATGGCGACCGCGCGCCGAAGTCCGGCTGCTTGACGACGGTTCATTGCTTGCTGCAACGAGGAACACGACGAGCGCTAGTCCAGCGCACATGAGTATTCTCAGGCCGGTATAATGGGTGATGAGAGGAAGGCGGCGGGCGTGTTGCGCCAAGGCTTCGGAACTAGTGCCTTGCGGCAAGAACTCGATGAGGCGATTGGCGATCAGTGCGCAATCCGATTGTGCCCATCGACCGCGGGGCAATCGCGCAATCAATGAAGTCAGCCTCTGCGCGGCCACGTCTTTTGGGAGCGCGGCCAACCGGGCCGCTTCCGCCCATGGGTCGATGTTCAGTCGCGCTAGCGCGGAAAGCACGCTGAGCGCCATCTTATTTCCTCCGTCCCGATTGGAGCGTAGAGGAATTCATGGAACTCAAGAAACTAACACCGAAGCGCGCGCTTAACTCCTCACAAACCCGCCGGACTACGTAGACGCCCGATGGATGCAGCCACGCGTCTCCGAAGTCTCCCTTTACCTTCGGTGGCCGCTTAAGCCGGCGACTTTCTTCTCAATGAAGGCTCGACACTGTCGTGACGGCGATGACATTTTGCGTGGAGAACCCCATAAATCGGGTCGGGTTTATGCCACCGCTTGCAGGGATCGTCGGGCCGATCAAGCTGCACAGAAAGACCTGACGAGGGAGAGGGCCGAGAGGCCTCAATCCCTATTTTTTGTCGCGGGCGTCAACGCACTTTCCCTTCTTCCAGTACATGTGCGCGCCGCACGAGCCTGCCTGTTTGGCCTTCGCTGGGTAGTACAGTTTGTCTACGACGATCTGATCCGGGAACGTCGCGAACTTAACGGCCTGGGCCGTAGCCTCGGACGACGGCATCGCACCAAGCGCAAATACGAGGGCGGCTGGTCCCATACTCCTGGGCAAGTTCATTTTGGAACTCCATTTTGATTTTCGTTACGGCCGTGGAACGCAGTGTTCCACCAACTTTGCGCCGCGGTTTTCATCATGGCCCCGGCATTCTTGTCTTAACGCTATCAAAGCATGCAACCGCCCCAGGCCTCCGACTCGCGTTATGCTGTAACCTGAGCAAACCATACAGACGACACTGGGGGCACCGCCGTGGAAGGGGGCGATAGCACAATAACTTGTGTCCGCTGTCGTTTGAGCGTGTCCATTGCGCTAGAGAAAGGTGCGCTGAAGCTAAGGTATGATTTTGATCACTGGCGGAGAACGTGTTGTTTTGCTCACCTTGAAGGTCCGAGCGCGTGTTCTGCTTTCGCAGCACTGCAAGCGTTTCTAAGCACGCCACCGCACTCCCGAGACGCTGAGTAGGCGGGCGCTCACAGAGGGGCTTTGAGCCTCGCGAACCGACCCCAGTCGGTGCCGTAGACCGTGCGCCATGCGGCCGGGCGTCCTTCGTGTAGATACACGATCGTGTCCACCTTGAAGACCCGCGCGCCCTCAGGAACGTCAAGGGCCGTCGCGACGCTCGCGGAAGCCAAGGCAATCGAGATGATTTCATTGGCCTCACCGAGCCGGAGGCCAAAGGCTTGGGCCAGATCGCCTATACTCGGTACTGGGTTGGTAAGGCCGGGGAATAGTGCGGCGGGCAATACCAATTCCTCGAACACAAACCGCCCGTCGTGAGATCTAGTACTGCTCGCGCGGTAGACCATATCCCCTGCGAGCAGGTCCAGGAGCACCCGCTCTTGATCGCTGGCTGGGTGTTCAGTCGCGCGGACGGGTCCGACAACCACCGGTCGCTCCGTGAGCTAATCATTCCCGCGTCCAATCACTTGCAGACAACTATGGGTATTTCGTTACCCTGCATCACAATACTGATGCAGGGTTCACGCCACTCGCTGGGCTGCCGTGCGCTGGACGCCATTGGCACAGTTTCAGGGCGTTCGGAGGCTGCAGAAAAGCCGCTCTTTCGGCTGCGCTCTTACGCCGGGTACATGACCTTGGCGTCCGCATTGCCCTCGACGACTTTGGGACCGGTTATTCCTCGCTGAGCAATCTGCGCAAGTTTCCGTTCGACAAGATCAAGATTGATCGCAGCTTTGTCAGCGATCTGTCCGGGGCCAACGTGGATGCACTGGCAGTTGTACGATCGGTCGCTCAGCTTGATGTCAGCCTCGGCATGACCACTACGGCCGAGGGCGTCGAGACACGGGAGCAACTGGAGCACGTGCGCGCGGAAGGCTGCACGGAAATGCAGGGCTATTACATCTGCCGCCCTAGCCCAGCCAGCGAAATCGCGCTGTTGATTGAAAGGGAGTGCCGCTCGTCAGCCAGCGCGGCCTAGATCTCAGGCCAAGCAACGGCACATCCTATCGCGAGTTCGACCAGCGCCTCCTGACTGGCGAGCTTCCGACCGCAGGGTCTTTACCTCATCGGATGTCGCCTCACGCGCCGTGCGCCCGCGAGCCGCTTCTTGCCGCCTTCGACGAACTCTTTCGACCAGCGATTGTACAGGTTTTGCCGTTGCGCCGAGTGCGGATTCCCGCACGAGCGCACCGTGAGGCAAACTGCTCGGCAAAGGCGCTCGGTTCAAGAGCTGCCAGTGCCGGCATCTGCTCTTTGCATCGGCACCATCCGCGTGACCGAAGCCAAGAACGGCACCACGTTCAAGATCGACGCGACAGGTATCGCGACCGGTAAGCACGGCTTTCACCCGGGGTTTTTGCACCGACCCGCCGATGCCAAACTCTCTCCGGCGTTGACACCACGCCCACCGACCCGTCATCGGCTCTTGAACGAGGTGCTGATCCCAAGCTCATGCGCCTCTTGGGAAACGACGCAGATGTTGTGACAGATGATCTTGCACAGCACCTCGTTGACCATCGCCACGGGCGCTTTGCTGCGCACATGATCGCGAAACTTCGCCTTGATCATCGAGAACGTGCTCTCGACGTTTGAGCGTTTGTGGTAGTGGGCGAGGAAGTCATCTCGTTTGAGTTGGAAGTGATGGTACATTTTCTCCCACAGCTTGCTGCCGTAACCGGTCGCGTTCGACTTGAAAGGAATGAAGGGTGTCGCGCCGTGCCGATCGATCACCTCAAAATTGTATGCGCTCCCGTATGCCTTGTCAGCCGCAACCTCGCGAACCACGAAGTTGTCCGCTGTCATATCGACTAAATAGGGAAGCGCACGCGTATCTGCGGCGTGACGGCCCTTAATCTCTACAGCCGTAACGACATTTGTTTGAACACCGCACATCAGGTGCACTTTCACCCAGTCGCGCTCTTGGCTCACGGCGCCGTATTTTTGGTCGAACCACCGGACGAATCGCGATGTCGAGAAGCCCGAGGAGTCCACAGCGAAGTCCGTCTCGATGTCTTTCAACGGCAAACTGCTGATTGTGATCATTTCCCGAAGAATGGGCGTGAGCTTTGGATCTTCGAGGTAATTGAAGATCGTGTTAAAGTGCGGTGTCTTACTGATGAACCCTTTCTTGTGGGCCTCGCGCAGGTCGGTCATAAAGCGGCGGCCTGACACGGTCGAGTACACTTTGAAGCAGGCGCAGAAGATTGCATCCTCAAGCGGAAGGCGTGGCCGCCCTTCATGTCGAGTGCCAATCGGCTTCTTTATGCTGCGACACAAGTCATGCAGCAGCTGCTGAAAAATCTGCTTCTCGTGCGTCTGCGCAGCATTGTATGCCCGCCAGTTTTGCGGGTACGTCTTCTTGGCTGGCGGCTCCACTGACATCGCTGGGAGAGCGGTTGCGCCTTGAGCCTCGCGACGCATCGCGTACTCAACAGCAAAAATGTGTTTGCACTTGACCCCGTTCGTCTCGTGGTCGGGACAAGTGCAGTGTGGCTCATCGGAATCGGGCGAGACCTGGTAAGGGCTCCTCTGGCCGCCTTCCGACGGCACCATCCAGACGACGCCGCGCTTGACGAGCTTCTGCATGGCCGCGATCCGCATGCCATGAAACTCTCTCGCGCTGAGCTGGTCGGGCATGGTGCCGCTTGTTGTATACCTATTGGGTATATACCCATTGGGTACATAGTGGTCAAGCACCAATCGTCATATCCTTGACGTATATTCCTATTGAGCATATCTCTGGCGGTCATGACTAAGGTTCAGCTGTGGGGTTACCGTTGTCAGCGATGCGCCCATGAATGGCTGCCGCGCGACAAGGAACGCGACCCCAAGGTCTGCCCGAAGTGCAAGTCACCCTACTGGGACCGGCCGCGCCAGTCGGATACAAAGAAGACTCCGAAGCGAGCGGCAAAAAAAGACAGCAAATAGCCGGTTGCCAATCGGTTAGAACCCCGAGTGGACGTTGGGATTTCGCGTTGGTAGATTCTGGCGGTTGCTCGCGCGTGAGGCGCCCCTCGACGCGCGAGCGGCCCGCTACGGTTTTATAATGCGGCCATTCCGCATGTTACCTCACCTGCCTTTCTTTGGCCGGGCGGGTGTGGCGGTCGCGAACCGCCGATAGGCCGCGGAGCTGATGCCTCCGTGGCCTAATTCTCTAGTGCCGCGTCCCTCCAGGTTCGCTTTCCGCAGAGGGGTCTGAAGCAGCCGCTCGGAGCTTCTTTCCCTCGTCTCTCAGCTCCTGCAGCGTGTACCCTTTCGCCTTCGCATAATTGTTGACCGACGCTGTTGAGATCCCGAACTGCTTAGCGATTTTGGCCACCGTGGTGCCCGCGCGAACCGCGTCCAGAAGCTGTGCAATTTGCTGAGCGCTAAGCTTCTTGACTGCTCCCAGCCTTGCGCCGCGCTGTCTGGCGAGGATCATCCCGGCCCTAGTGCGCTCGATGTGGTCGGCCTTGTCGCGACCGCCCATTCCACCGATCGCCTTCCAAATTTCTTGGAGTTCAGCCTCCGTGTACCAATCTGTCTTGCCCCACTTGCCAGCTCCCACGAGCATAACGTCACCATGCGTTTTGGCGCGGCGGCGCAAGGCATCGTTGACGGAATGCACAGGGTTGCTATGCGCGGACGTAAAGCCGTCCGCCTTTAGCTGTTCCCAAATTTCTCGTGGCGTTTGTGGTGCCTTGCTCTCACTAAGCGAAAGCAGCTTAGGGCAGGCTTCTTTCAAGCCCAGACCGTAGAAAGGGCTGTGCTTCGACATCGGCCGCTCGGCGACCTGCGCGGTTTCCTCGCGATCGCGCGACTCGGGCGCGACTCCCGGTACGTCTCCGCTGGCCATAATGCCGTCGACGAGGTCAGCCATCGCTCCGTCAATGGCCCGTCGCTCGTGATCGGTCTTGGCCCGCGGCCGGCTGGCGCGCAGTTCAGCCAAGAGCCTTTGTAGGAGGGAGGATGACATGCGTCCCAGTACCATCGACTGAAGAATAGACGCAAGTTGCGCGCGCGGGCCTTTCTTAGTAATCGATAGAAAGCTTATTAAAGATCTCCATACCGTATTGATCTAGCACGCAATTATTGGGCGAACGCGTCGGATCACTGAATGGCTAGGCGTCATATTCCGATCAAGGCCAGAGCTTAAGATTAGATCGTCGCAATGTAACATAACTCTCTGATATCTCGCAATTTTATGTTTTTTGTGCAAAGCAATCAGTTTCTGTGCAGCCGCATCGAAAACAGGGGTTTTTGTGCAAAGCCATGACTTGATGACTTGATGACTTGATGACTTGATGAGTGGGCGAGTTGTCGGAACGCCGAGCCCAAAGGGGTGGCGCCCAGCCCCTGAAAGTCCCCCGGGGCCGGGCGCCGGCCGCTCAGCCCGTTCGAGGAGGCCAGGGGCGAGCGGCACGACCCATACTGGCCGGTGCGCCTGCTCGCCGCTGTTTCGCGAGTAACAAGCCGAAAGAGGCCGCCGCGGGCCACTCAAATTGTGCGAGTTTTCGGATGACCGGGAGCGGCAGCGGACCCACCGCAATGTAGCCTAGGACCGATAATGTCCCTGCCGTTGCTGCTCCCTGAGGCCAACCAGACCATGCGCCGGCG